>Ga0302198_10000109_pt1 | contig 80628 bp, 66 predicted proteins | sample II_Bog_N2_2_FD_193521 | JGI IMG/M metagenome (GOLD analysis project Ga0302198, IMG submission 193521) | Peat permafrost microbial communities from Stordalen Mire near Abisko, Sweden - II_Bog_N2_2 | ecosystem: Environmental > Terrestrial > Soil > Wetlands > Peat | place: Sweden: Abisko...
GCGGGTGGCCCTGATCCCTCGTTCCTCTTCTAGACCACAACGAGGGTGCCCCCGGTCCCTCGCACTTGGGGACCGGGGATGGAAGCGCCCGAACCTTACACCGGAAGATTCCTAACGAAAAGTCGCCTTCCCGACTGTTTCCCGCGATTTCCGGGCTCCGAGCGGTTGACCGCCTACCCGGCAGTTTCTTAGTAGTCAACCCCGATCACTCGTGCAGGAAATGGGTAGATCCGCCGGAATTTCCGCTCTTGCCTAAATAGTCGGAGTTTTTAGGCAAAGCTTCGCGCAACGTGGATGCACAAAAAACAGCGGTCTCCGTCGCCGGAGACCCCTGTTTTCTGCTCCCTGACCACTGCTCCCTGACCACTGACCACTGACCCCTTACCACTGACCACTGACCCCTTACCACTGACCACTGACAACTGACCCCTGTCTTTCGTTACTCCACCACGCGCAGGCTGGTTTCCGCGCTGGCCAGCGAGTTGCCGCCGACCCATATCTTGTAGGTGGTCGGTTCCACGGTGCGCTGGATCTGGACGTTGTAGAAGTTCAACTCGTCAAAGCCCAGCGGGAACTCCACATGCTTCTGCTCGCCGGGAGCCAGGGTGACGCGGGCAAAGCCTTTCAGCTCGCGCACCGGCTGCTCCACGCTGGCCGCCGTGTTGCGCAGGTAGAGCTGGACAACCTCGGTCCCGGCCACGCTGCCGGTGTTTTTCACGTCCACGCCCACCATGGTCAACGGCTTGTGGCTGGCCAGTACTTCGCGCAGCGGAACCTCAGCGCGGCCGATGGTGGGTTGCGAGTAGCTGAAGCGCGTGTAGCTGAGGCCCCAGCCGAAGGGGAACAAGGCCGAGTTCTCTTCGTCCATGTAGCGCGACATGAACTTCTCGTCGGCGTTTTGCGGCAGGTGGCTCAGGTCGCCATGCGCGGGGCGGCCGGTGGGCAGTTGCGCGTAGTAAAGCGGTTCCTGGCCCACGGCGCGGGGGAAGCTGGAGGGCAGCTTGCCGGAGGGGTTCACGTCGCCGAAGAGCACATCGGCCACGGCGTGGCCGGCTTCGACGCCGGGGCTCCAGGCTTCAAGGATTGCGGGCACATGGCTGGCGGCCCACTTCAGTTCGAGCGGTCGGCCGGCCAGCACCACCAGAATCACCGGCTTGCCGGTGGCCACCACGGCCTCAAGCAGCTTTTCCTGTGCGCCGGTAAAGCCCAGCCGGGTGCGGCTGGAGGCTTCGCCCTCCATCCAGTTGGAGCTTTCGCCCAGGGCCAGGATCGCCACGTCAGCCTGTTTGGCTGTCGCTACCGCTTCGGCAATGGTTTTGGCCTCGTCGGGGACGGGCAGAGGTGCATCTTCGCCGGCCGGGCCGCTGAAGTTCACCCGCTTGAGGACGTTTTCGTCTTCGCCGGAGAGCAGGCCGCAGCCCTCGGCATAGAGCAGGCGCCCGCCTTCGATCTTGCCCAGGCGTTCCGTAAGTGCCTGGCGGAGCGTGACCACGTATTTGGGATCGCCGGTAACCGCCCATGCGCCCAGCATCTCCTGCTGATTGTCGGCCAGGGGGCCGATCAGGGCCACTTTCTTGGCCTTGGCGGCGAGCGGCAGCAGGGCGCCCACGCCCTCCACCGGCTCGTTCTTGAGCAGAACGAAGGTTTCGTCTGCAACCTTGCGGGCGGCAGCGCGGCGCTCGGGGGTGGCATCGTAGGCCGGCCCCGGCTGGGTGTAGGGATGATCGAAGAGGCCCAGCGCAAACTTGACGCGCAGGATGCGGCGCACCGCCTCGTCCACCACCGACTCCGGGATCTTGCCCGCCCGCACCTGCGAGGCGATCACGGTTCCGTAGAGACCGCCCTCCATATCCATGTCCACGCCCGCCTCCAGGGCCTTGCGAGCCACGGTCGGACCGTCGCCGATGGAGTGGTTCATCAGCTCCGCTACCGCGCCCCAGTCGGAGACCACAAACCCGTCAAAGCCCCATTCCCGGCGCAGAATCTGGGTCAGGGTAAAGGGGTCGGCGGAGCCGGGAACGCCGTTGATGGAGTTGAAGGAACTCATTAGCGTGGCCGCGCCCGCCTCGACCGCGGCATGGTAGGGCTTTAAATACACCTGAAACAGCGAATTCTCACTCATGTCCACCGCGTTGTAGTCCCGCCCGGCGATGGCTCCGCCATAGGCGGCAAAGTGCTTCACGCTGACGGCTACCGAGCCGGGCTTGGAAAGATCGTCCTGCTGGTAGCCCTTGACCCAGGCGCGGGCCATGGCCGAGCCGAGGTAGGGGTCTTCGCCGCTGGACTCGATGATGCGTCCCCAGCGCGGGTCGCGGGCAATGTCGACCATGGGCGAGAAGACCCAGGGGATGCCGTCGGCGCGGGCTTCCACTGCGCCATAGCGGGCCACCGTCTCAGCCGCCGCCGGGTCCCAGCTGGCCGCCACCGCCAGCGGTACCGGGAAGGTGGTGCGGTGGCCGTGGATTACGTCCAGGCCAAAGATGATGGGAATGTGCAGCCGCGACTTTTCCACGGCGATGTGCTGGTAGTGGTTGGTGGCCTCGGCGCCCACCACGTTCAGCATGGAGCCCACCGCGCCTTTGGCCGCCAGTTCGTCATAGCGGAGATTGGAGGCGCCGGGTCCGGTGGCGTAGCCGGCGGAATACTGTACCAACTGCCCGATCTTCTCGTCGAGCGTCATTTTGCTCAGGAGCGCATTGACGCGCTCATTCAGTTCTCTCGATGCCAGTTGCGGGTTGGGAACGGGCCGGGTCTGGGCGGTTGCAGGAAGTGCGGCAAGTCCGGTCAACAACAGAAGAGGGAAAAGCAGGCAGAGGGGGCGATGAGCGGTGGTTTTCATGGCTGGGCCATGATAAACCGTTTGAGCCGGGGCTGTCAGGCGCTTTTGGCAGGCAGTGCTGGGGGACGCAACCTGAATCTAAAGAAGGGCTTGGGGAGGATTCAGCCCCGGCTTGCCGCCGCCCGATGGATGATTGATGCGGCCGATTGGCTCCTGTTTCCCCACCCTTTTCGCAAAAGGACGCGAAAGGGATGGGGCACCCATGGTTGGTGCTACAGCAAGCGGTCAGAGGCCCAGGGTGCGCCGCGGCGGTTTTCGAGGGCAACGATGAATTCTCGTAGCGTTCGCGCAGTTTTCCGCCATTTTGCCGCTTTTGCGTTCGCCGGAGGCGCAAAGACCTGTCGCCGGAAGCTGGGATATGCTCTACTCTTGGCTGTGACGCGCATGAGCAAGTTTTTTGTGAAGCTTCAGAAAGCAGTTTGGCAGGCCCTCGCCAACGACGTGGTCAACACGGCCAAGGCGGCGGCCTATTCCGGCATGCTCATGCTGTTCCCCGCGCTGCTGGTGGTGACCACGCTGCTTGCCCAGGTGCCGGAGGGGAACACGCTGGTAGGCGAGATTCGCGCCTCCTTCGAGCAGTTTCTGCCCGCGGATACGATGGACATGCTGCAGTCTTACGTCCTCACGCGCCGCATCCACTCCGTGCAGGTGATCTTCTCGGCCGCCAGCCTGACCGTGTTTGCCGGCCTGGGCATGATGCTGTCGCTGATGGAGGGTTTTCGCCGCGCGTACCGTCTTCCGGCCGAGGCGTGGGGCTTTTGGCCGCGCCGCTTGCGGGCGCTGTTGCTGGTGCCCATTGCGCTGGTTCCGTTGTCGCTGGCCACGCTGGTGATCGTCTTCGGCCACCAGATCGAGGCGTGGATGATCGACAATTCCGAACACGAACTGAGGGCCATGGTGCTGGTTTCGTGGCGGCTGGTGCGCTGGGCGGTGGCTTTGGCCACCAGCACGGCGGTGCTGACCGTTCTGTACCACTTCGGTACCAAACGCAAGGAACACTGGCTGTGGGTTGCGCCGGGGGCCGTCGCCGGGACATTCCTGTGGTTTCCGGCCACGCTGGCATTTGGCTGGTATGTTACCCGAATTGCCGACTATTCCATGTTTTACGGTTCCTTTGGCGCCGGCATCGCGACCCTGGTGTGGCTTTACATCACGGCGTTCAGCGTGCTGGTGGGGGCGGAACTGAATGGGGTTCTGTTTCGGGAACGGCAGGTGCAGATTGGCCTTGCCGCCAAATTCGATTCCGAGCCTTCAAGTCTGTGACAGCTCTCACCGACCATTGCACCTTGCAGGCCGCATGATGGACAAGGGGGTATGCGTTCATACCCTCCATGTACAATGAAGCGGGCCGCAAACTGGCTGGCCCTTTTACCCATCTGAACCTTCCTCTGGAGTAAAAACCATGGCATTTGCTGAACTGAGCCTGACCGATTTCGCATCTCAACGCCGCGCGAAGATTGTTGCCACCCTTGGGCCGGCTTCCAACACCGAGCCCATTTTCCGGGACCTGGTACGCGCGGGCGTGGATGTTGTCCGCCTGAATTTTTCCCATGGCACTCACGAAGAGAAGCTTTCGTTGATCAAGATGATCCGCAAGGTGAGCCGCGAGGAGCACAAGCCGCTTTGCATCCTGGGCGACCTGCAGGGACCCAAGATCCGCACCAACAAGCTGAAGGGCGGCGTGCCGGTACTGCTGAAGGCTGGTGAGCGGCTGACGATTACGCCGCGCGAGCTTTTGGGTGACGCCTCGATTGTGAGCACCACGTTCAAGACCCTGGCTGAAAACGTCGAGCAAGGCTCGCGCATTCTGCTCTCAGACGGACTGATCGAGCTGCGCGTCCACGAGGTGGACGGCGACGATGTGGTGTGCGAGATCATCAACGGCGGCATGTTGGGTGAGAAGAAGGGCATCAACCTTCCCGGCATTCCGGTGCGGGTTCCCTCGCTGACCGAAAAGGACGCCGAGGACCTGGAATTCGCGCTGAAGAACGGCGTGGACGCGATCGCTGTCTCGTTTGTGCGTACCGCAGAAGACGTTCGTCTGGTGCGCAACCGCATTACCGCCCTGGGCGGCGAAACCTGGATCATCGCCAAGCTGGAGAAGCCCCAGGCCATTGAGCATCTGGACGCCATTCTGCAGGCTGCCGACGGCGTCATGGTGGCCCGCGGAGATCTGGGTGTCGAGGTCCCGCCGGAGCGGGTGCCCGCCATCCAGAAGCACATCATCCGCCGCGCCGGCGAGTACCGCAAGCCGGTCATCACGGCCACGCAGATGCTGGAGTCGATGATCGAGAACCCGCGGCCCACGCGTGCGGAAGCCTCCGATGTGGCCAACGCGGTGTACGACGGCACGGACGGCGTGATGCTCTCCGGCGAGTCGGCCATGGGCAAGTATCCGATTGAAGCGGTGGCCATGATGTCCCGCATCGTCTCCGAGGCGGAGCGCAGCATCAAGGAAGATAAACTCAACGCCCCCCGCGAGCGGGTGAGCCGCCTCTCCATCGCAGAGACCATCTGCGAGGCTGCCGCCCACGCCGCCGACGACCTGGACCTGCGGGGCATCGCGCTCTTCACCGAGTCGGGATCGACGGCCCGGCAACTCTCCAAGTACCACCCTTCGGCGCCCATCTTCGCGCTTAGCCCGGTGGATGTTACCATCAACCGCCTCAACCTGCTTTGGGGCACCACCCCCATCCGCTGCCCCAAGGTCAACAGCACCGAAGCGCTGGTGGATGTTGCCGAGAGCCTGCTGGAACAGCGCGGCTATGTGAAGCCTCGCGAAGTGATCGCCATCGTGGCCGGCACCCGCACCAAGTCTGGTTCCACCAACTTCCTCCGCCTGCATGTCATGGGCGAGCACAACCAGGAAGGCGTGCGGTTCTTCAGCACGCATGAGGATGAGAAGGCTCCGGTTGCTGCCGCGGCAGCGGAGCCCGAAGCCCACGAAGCGCCGGCCAAGGCCAAGCGCGCCGCCAAGGCCGCACCGGCCAAGGCAATCAAGGCGCACAAGACTGCCGCCAAGAAGTAAGCAAGCGTAACGCTCCAGCAAAAACGCCACTCCCGGTTGGGAGTGGCGTTTTTGCTGGGAGTGACTTCATTGTCCCGAACTTCTACTTGCCGATCTCAGGAACCGACAAGCCCCGGCAGATCTTTCGTGCCAGTAAATCGGCGACCTCGGTGTGGCGGGGAATTGCTTCTGTCTGTCCAGTAGCGGGATTGCACCACAAGGAGTGCGACCCGCCTTCGCGCTTCAGGTAACACCCGTGTAAGCGCAAGTGGCGCAACAGGGATTCGCGCCTCACTGGATCGTTACCGTCTCGCGAAGAGCATCGGCCGGAACCCCGCGAAGTCCATCCTCGCGGCGGTCTTCCAGAATCAGTTGGATCGCCGCGCCCAGGCTTTCGCGGCACTCTTCCACCGTGAGTCCCTGACCGTTGGCGCCGGGAATCTCAGGAGACCAGGCGACAAACCAATCGCCGTCGCGCTCAATCACCGCAGTAAATTCGTTCCGCATGGAGCGAGTATAGAACGAAATCCGCTTTTCAGGCTGGAAGAAGATTTGACTTTCCGAGGTTGCACTTGGAGCAGAGCGTCTGCAAGTTCTCAAGAACGGTTTCGCCGCCCATGCTCCAAGGGTGAACATGGTCTACGTGCAGTTCAACGCCCAGGGTAATTGCCGGGCTGGAGCCGCACGCACAACACTTGAAATTGTCGCGTTGAAGAACTCGCCAGCGAAGACGAAGAGACGGATCGCGGCCGGTTTTGTGGTTACTGCCAACAGCGTCTTCAACTTGACCTTCTACAAGTTCGGCACCTGTTCCGTTGGCATAATCCACAAAGGCTTTCAATGCGTTCATCCACGAACCGAAACGGCGATTATACGGACCCTGCGAAATACTCGATGGCACAGAGGCGAGTTCACTTCGCCGGGGTTGACGACCGCAATGCTGCCAAAGAGTGAGAATATTCTCGAACAACTCCTCGTCGGGGATATCAACCCGATTTGAAATCGTCAGGCCCGCCAGAAGAAGAGCCTCATTCCAGGAGCCGAATCGTCGCTCTTGAGTACTTCTGTCGTAGAACCCATGCGATTGGTATAGATCTTGTGTTACTTTCTCCGCCTTAAGTAGACTGGCAACTCGGCGTAAGTCCTCTATCAACTCAGCATCCGAAACCGGAGACCCCTTAACGCGAGACAGCTTGAAAACAGGTTCGCTCATCGTACGGCCCGATTCATCAGTAAAGACTGGTTACTTTTCCCAACATCGTTGCATCGGCCGATCCCACCCTAGCCGCAATAACAAAGGGGCGGCGAGGGTGGGGCCCGTTTCATTGGCTTTCGCTCGATATTACTTTGCCGCCAACTGCCGCAGCACGTACTGCAAAATGCCGCCGTGCTCGAAGTATTCGATCTCCTGTGGGGTGTCGATGCGGACCTGGGCGTCAAACAACTTCACAGTCCCGTCGGCGGCCGTGGCCTTCACCGTCAACGTTTTGCCCGCGGCAAACCGGCTGGCCAGAAGCGCGGCAAGCCCCGGGAAGTCGTATATCTCTTCGCCGGTCAGGCCCAGCGACAAGACGTTCTGGCCCGCCTCGAACTGCAGCGGCAGAATTCCCATACCGACCAGATTCGAGCGGTGAATGCGCTCGAAGCTCTCGGCAATGACAGCACGCACGCCCAGCAGCTTGGGGCCCTTGGCCGCCCAATCGCGGGAGGAGCCGGAGCCGTATTCCTTGCCGGCCAGGATGATGAGCGGCACACCGCGTTCCGCATATTGCACGCTGGCGTCGAAGATGGACATCCCCTCGCCCTCGGGCAAAAGGCGCGTGACGCCGCCCTCGGTGCCCGGCGCCAGCTTGTTCCTGAGCCGCACATTGGCAAAGGTGCCACGGACCATGACTTCATGGTTGCCGCGGCGCGAGCCGTAGGAGTTGAACTCCGACGGCTTGACGCCGTGATCGGCGAGATACTTGCCGGCGGGGCCGTTGGCCTTGATGTTGCCGGCCGGTGAAATATGGTCTGTTGTCACCGAGTCGCCCAGCACAGCCAGGACGCGCGCGGCCAGAATGTCGGTGACCGGCGCGGGAACGGGCTCGATGCCGTCGAAGTAAGGCGCCTTGCGGATGTAGGTGGAGTCCGGCTCCCACTGGTAGACGTCGCCGGTAGGGAAGCGGAGGCCCTGCCAGTTGGCATCGCCCAGGCTCACGGTGGCGTACGCCTTGCGGAAGCTCTCGCTGCTGAGGCCTTGTTCGATGGCTTCGGCGACCTCGGCTTGCGTGGGCCAGATGTCCTTGAGATAGACCGGCTGCCCTGCCTCGTCCGTGCCCAGTGGATCGGTCTCAAAGTTGTGGCCGATTTTGCCGGCCAGGGCGAAGGCCACCACCAGCGGCGGGCTCATCAGGTAGTTGGCGCGCACGTCCACGTTCACGCGGCCCTCGAAGTTGCGGTTGCCGCTGAGCACGCTCACGGCCACCAGTCCATGCTCGTCGATGCTCTTGGAAACATCGCTGGGCAGGGGGCCGGAGTTGCCGATGCAGGTGGTGCAGCCGTAGCCCACCACGTTGAAGCGCAGCTTTTCGAGATACGGCAGCAGGCCGGCTTTGCGATAGTAGTCGGTGACCACACGCGAGCCCGGCGCCAGGGAGGTCTTGACCCACGGCGGCACAGTGAGGCCCTTTTCGACGGCCTTCTTGGCCAGGATGCCGGCCGCCAGCATGACGGAAGGGTTTGAGGTGTTGGTGCAACTGGTGATGGCGGCAATGACCACCGAGCCGTGGTCCAGATACTTGTCTGGATCGATGCCGAAGCGGCCCTGCACGGTGGTGGTGAGGCGCGAGGGCAGAGTTTCGACCAGGCCGGCGTCGGTCACGGAGCCCCGCTCCCAGACGGCCGCGGTGCGCGTGCCCAGTGGCTTGGCCGTGGGCGATAGCAGGGCAGGCAACTGCTGGGCAAAACTGGCTGCCGCGTCCTTGAGCAGCACCCGGTCCTGGGGGCGCTTGGGTCCGGCCACGCTGGGCTCGACAGTCGCCAGATCCAGTTCCAGCGTCTCCGTATACACGGCCTCCGGCGTGGCGGCGATGTGGAACAGGCCCTGCTCCCTGTAGTAGGCCTCGACCAGCGCGATTTGCTCCTCGCTGCGCCCGGTCAGGCGCAGGTAGCGCAGGGTCTCGGCGTCCACCGGGAAGATGCCGCAGGTGGCGCCGTACTCGGGAGCCATGTTGCTGATGGTGGCGCGGTCGGCCAAAGCGAGTTCCGCCACGCCGGGGCCGAAGAATTCGACGAACTTGCCAACAACGCCCAGCTTGCGCAGGGCCTGGGTCACGGTCAAGACCAAATCAGTGGCGGTGGCGCCTTCCTTGAGCTTGCCGGTGAGTTTGAAGCCGACCACCTGGGGAATCAGCATGGAGACGGGCTGGCCGAGCATGGCGGCCTCGGCCTCGATGCCGCCCACGCCCCAGCCCAGCACGCCGAGGCCGTTGATCATGGTGGTGTGGGAGTCGGTGCCCACCAGGGTGTCGGGATAGGCCACCTGGGCACCATCGATCTCCGCGGTGAAGACCACGCGGGCCAGGTACTCCAGGTTGACCTGGTGGCAGATGCCCATGCCCGGCGGGACGGCCGAGAAGTTGCGGAAGGCGGTCTGGCCCCACTTGAGGAAGGCGTAGCGCTCGCGGTTTCTCTGAAACTCCAGCAAGGTATTGGCCGCAAGAGCGCCCGCGGCGCCGAACTCGTCCACCTGGACGGAGTGGTCGATGACCAACTCGGCGGGCACCAGCGGATTGACCCGCTCGGGGTCGCCGCCCAGGGTCTTGATGGCGTCGCGCATGGCGCCCAGATCGACCACCGCGGGCACGCCGGTAAAGTCCTGCATGAGCACGCGGGCGGGCATGTAGGCGATTTCGCGGCTGGGCTCGGCCTTGGCGTCCCAATTGGCCAGGAACTCGATGTCCGCAGCGGTCACATTCACGCCATCTTCGCGGCGCAGCAGGTTTTCCAGCAGGATCTTCAGGCTGAAGGGCAAACGGCTGAGGTTGAAGCCGCGCGCCTCCAGCGCCGGCAGGCGATAGATCGTATAGGAGCGGTTGCCGGAAGCGAGTGTGGCCCGGCTGGCGAAACTGTTCATCGGGGAAAGACCTTTCTATCCGCGCAGAGGCGGATGGAACACTGAAAATCGAGTTCGGGCGCAGGATGCGCCAAGTCTCGTCCGGCGGGGTGGGAGACCTGGGGAACCTGGAATCAACGGAAATAGATTACTCAGCGGGCAAGGCGGCGTCCACGGTCGGGCCGGCCGCGGCGGAATCGCTTGAGCATCGGCATACCGGGAATGGCAGGGTGGCTGTGCATGGAATACGCATAAAGTTTAGCGCGGGGAGCCGAAGAGAGGGAACGGCAAAGTGAGAAAGGACGCCGTCCCATCCTTCCCGCGCATTTTCACCAACCCGCCGACGAGGACCTGTCGCAGGGGACCCCGGCTGTGCTTCGCCCCCGATGAACGGGGCTCATAGGGGCTTGCTGTTTTCCCACCCTTGCGACAGAAAAAAGCCGCAAGGATGGGGCACGGTGTCTTGTGCGGCTTCGGACACGGTCTCGGCCCTCTTGACGCACCTCGGACAAAGAGAGATGGTGGAGCTTTGGTCGCACAGCGCCCCAAGGAGCCTACGAATGCATCTACGCGCCTCTCTGTTCGTGATTTCCGCCAGCTTGCTTTTGGGAGTTGCGGCTAATGGCCAGGCGAATTCTGCCACCGCCGCGCCAGCGGCCACTGTGCCTGAGCCGGCTGCCGTCTGGCCCACGGCGGAGGGAACGACGATTCTGCCCAACTTCCGCTTCGGGACGAGGGAGACGCTGCCGCAGCTCAGGCTGCACTACCTGACCCTGGGCACAGTGCACCGCAACGCGGCCGGGCACGTGGATAACGCAGTGTTGCTGCTGCACGGCACCGGCGGCAATGCGCACTCACTGCTGAACCCAATCTTTTCGAATGTGCTGTTTGGGCCTGGCGCGCCACTGGACATCCAGAAGTACTTCCTCATCCTGCCCGACGACATCGGCCACGGGGAAAGCTCGAAGCCCTCCGACGGGCTGCACGCGCGCTTCCCGGCCTACGACTACGACGACATGGTGCGCAGCCAGCGGATGATGCTGGACGCCATGAAGATCGACCATCTGCGCCTCATCCTGGGTACCTCGATGGGCTGCATGCAGAGCTTTGTGTGGGGCGAAACCTATCCGGGCTTTGCCGATGCGCTGGCGCCGTTTGCCTGCCTGCCGGTGGAGATTGCCGGCCGCAACCGCATGATGCGCTACCTGGCGATCGAGGCCATCAAGCAGGACCCGGCGTGGATGGGCGGCGAGTACAAGAACGAGCCCGTGGAGGGCTTGCGCACGGCCAACATCATCACGCTGGTGATGGGATCGAGCCCGCTGCGGATGCAGAAGCTGGCGCCCACGCGGGAGGCGGCGGAGCAGTATGCGGACGCCTACCTGAAGCGGATGCTGGCCGCAACGGACGCCAACGACATGATTCTCTACTGGAACGCCAGCCGGAACTACGACCCCAGCCCTCACCTGGAGCGGATCACCGTGCCGGTGCTGTGGATCAACTCCGCCGACGACTACATCAACCCGCCGGAGCTGGGCATTGCGGAAAAGATGGTGGTGCGGATGCCCAACGCTCGCTTCATTCTGCTGCCGATTTCCGACGCCACCCGGGGGCACGGCACGCATACGGCGGCCGCGGTGTGGAAGAACTACTTGGCGGAATTCATGCGGGGCACGGAGCCGAAACCGTAAGGCATTTTCGGAGATGGTGGAGGGTAGATCCCGTTCGGGCCTTTTTGCCTGCCCACCTTAGCCGCAAAGACAAAGGCGCGGCGAGGGTAGGGCACCCAGCGGGACTGGACGGCGCGAGGCTGGCGGAGTTTGCCTGGGCGGAGCTGATCCAGCCCTACTCTATACTGGGAAGGTGAAGCCTTCAAGCAGCGAGTTTCCCCTGAAATCGAGCCATTGGGCCGGGATGGAAGCCCAGTATGCGCAGATACTCGCTTGGCTGAGCCGTCGGCTGCCCAACGAACGCCAGCGGTTGCTGGCGGTCACGATTGTGGCGGGCGGACTGTGCGGCCTGGCTGCGGTGGCCTTTCACCTGAGCATCGGCTGGCTGGAATCGCTGATGATCGACCGCGCCAACGCAGCTCATGGCAATAGCTGGATCTGGTGGACCATTCTCACGCCCACTTTCGGCGGCCTGGTTGCTGGTCTTGGCCTTACCTACTTTGCTCCGGCGGCAGCGGGCAGCGGCATTCCCCAGGTAAAGGTGGGCTATACGCTGCGCTTTGGCCTGATCACGGTCAGGGAGACGATCGGCAAATTCGTGCTGTGCGCCATCCAGATCGGATCGGGCGCTTCGCTGGGCCTGGAAGGCCCCACGGTGCAGATTTGCGCAGGAGTCAGCAGCATGCTGGCCCGCGCTGCCCGGCTCAGCCCCCAGAACAGCCGCCGGCTGGCCTCGGTAGGCATGTCGGCGGGCATTGCCGCGGCCTTTAATGCGCCCATTGCCGCGGTTACCTTCACACTGGAAGAACTGATCGGCGATCTGGACCAGACCATGCTCTCCGGGGTCATTGTGGCCGCCGCGCTTTCCGCGGTCATCGAGCATACGGTTCTGGGCTCGAACCCGGTGTTTCACGTCAACCGATCCTACACCCTCACCAACTCCTCGTCGCTGGTGTGGTACGCCTTGCTAGGCCTGCTGGCGGCCCTGGTTTCGGTGGCGTTTACGGATTCGCTGCTGTGGCTGCGCGCCCAGTTCAAGCGCCTGACGGTGGTGCCCAAATGGGTGCATCCGGCCATTGGCGGCATGGCCGTGGGCTGCCTGGCGGTGGGTACGCTGGCGCTGTTTCACTTGAACGGCATTGCCGGCGACCCGTACAAGACGCTGACCCTGGCTCTGACCGGCTCAATGGGCGTATTGCCGGTGATGGCGATGGCGGTGTTTTGCGTGGCCAAGCTGCTGGCCACGGTGTGCTCCTACTCGAGCGGCGGCTCGGGCGGCATCTTTGCCCCGGCGTTGTTCATGGGCGCCATGCTGGGCGGCTCAGTCGGCTACCTGGACGTGGCCGTCTTCCACCACTCCACCGACGCCATCGGCGCCTTTGCCGTGGTGGGCATGGGAGCGGTTTTTGCAGGCATCGTGCGCGCCCCGATGACTTCGATCCTCATCGTCTTCGAGATGACCGGCGGCTACGGACTGGTGCTTCCGCTGATGATCGCCAACATGAGCGCATTTGCCCTGGCCCGCTACTGGCGGAATGTTCCCGTATACGACGCGCTGCTGGCCCAGGACGGGATTTATCTCGATCCACGCCACCGACCGCCGAACCTGCCCCGAGCCAAGCCGCTGCTGCCGCCGGAGTTGCACGGGGAAGCAAGCTTCTAGGGAGCCTCCGAACAAGCCGATTCGAGAATTGTCCTATCCATCATGGAAGAGAAGCAGGGGATATCGGGACTACTTGTGCTTGGACGTGTTCTTCCCGGTATCTCCGTGAAAATACCGAAAAATGTGAGCGAGGCACACCGAGGTAGTAGCCAGCAAATCAGTGCGCTCCTCCGGCGGAAGCGGTGGCACGCTTAGGTCCTTTTGCATCTGCGGATCGGATTCGGCCAGCAGGTACATCATTGGCGTCACCGTAACCCAATGGTCCTTTTTTTGGAGCATCCGATCCCAATCCTCCTGGTCCAGATCCATTCCCTGGGCAAAGCCTTCAGCCCAATCGTGACCATCCGGATTTCCCCCTGCATCGTTCGAGAAGAGGGGGACGTACGGCTTGCCTGCCAGCATGGTGGCGGCAATCTGGTTCCAAAGGCGAACGAGCAGCGCGCTCAATTCCTTGGGATCGACGAGAGAGTAACCGGCGCGGTCGTCGTTGATATCCAGGCCCAGCACGTCGGGGAGTATTCGGTCATGGGCTCTTTGCTGGGACCGCAGACCAATGCGCAGAAGAAACCGTCCAACTCCTCCAGTCCCATGGCTGCCGGGTTAACGCGTCTCAGCAGCAGCTCCAGCCGTGCGTAATCGGTCTCCAGAAGTGGTGCGGTCAATGTACTCATGGCTATTCGGATCTGCCTCCTGATTCTCGCGGCAAACTCTGGGTCATTTTTGGCATTGGTCTAATGTGGCTCGTGCCAGCCCCCTAGCCGCAAAAACAAATACGCGGCGAGGGGGGGGCAGGCATTGATCCTAGCCCCTCGACCTTAACCCATTGGCCTGACGCCATTTGTGAGAATGGGCCAGTTGTTGAACTTTCGCCCTAGTGCTGCTCCATGTTGTACATGAAGTAGGCGCGCAGTTCCAGATACGGCCCGTGGAACTCCCTGGGCAGGGGCGGATAGTTGGAGCCGGTGAGAGCGCCCCAGGCCGCGCGGTCCAGAGCGGTGTCGCCGGATCGGCCTTCCAGCACCAGGCTGCCGTCCATCAAGCGCCCGTTGGGCAGAACCTTGAAGCGAATCGCCACCATGCCCGACTTGAGGATGGGGGCATTGACCTCGTCGGGAATCAGCGGGTCCCAGGTTCGCTCGGTCTCATGGTGCCAGCGCTGCAACCAGGAGCGGAAATCCACGCCCTGGGTGTCGGAGAGGACTTCGATGCCGCCAGTACCTGCGCCCGGATGCATGGCCAGCCCGCCGCCGGAGCCGAGGCTGCCGATGGGGCCCTGATCTGGATTGCGTGAGGCGCCTTTCATGGCATTGCGAAGATTGTCGTTCAGCGAGCCCATGGCAAAGTTGGGCCGGGCGGGCACTGCCGGCGGGCGCGGCGCCTCAACCTGCGACTGCTGGCTGGGGGGGGGCGGAGGCTGCACCGGAGTGGGCGCTGCGGGCTGCGGCTCGGGTGTTGGCGCGGGTGGCGGAGTTTCCCGATTGAGCGCCTCCAGCGTCTTCTTGTCTACCACCGTGGGTTTTTCAGGCACCGGCTTGACGGCCACCTTGGGCTGGAGATGGCGCAGGGCGTCGGGGGGAAGGTCCAGGTAGTTGAGGTCCTTGCGATCGCGGATGGCGTCGATGGGATCGATGACCTGGGGCACCTTGAAAACGTACTTGGGAATCCAGGTGAGCGAGGAAAGCAGCGCCAGGTGAATGAGAATCGCAATCCAGATGCCCTCGCGCAGCCGCGACCAGCGGCGCTCGTCTTCGAGCTCGCTGATCATTTCAAGCAGTTCGTGGGTGTCGTAGTCTACCCAGCGGGAACGCAGGGCGGCGGGAGGCACAAACTCCGGCTCGGCCGGTTCCTCGACGGAAACCGGGCTGCCCGGATCGGGGCGAACCAACTCCTCGGTCGTGGTGACCGGGCCGTTGGGCTCGTTCGCGTTGTTCGATGCGTCGCTGGAAGGCATTCGTTCTAGAGGAGCCTGCATCAGCGCACACAAAACGCCAGCCGGCTCCGTTTCGAGTCCTTTCTATCTATTCTCTCATCTCCGCCAATATCTGTGCTCAGCGGGCCGGCCCGTACAATGGTACCTGATCATAAGACGGACCGGCGGGCGGAAGGGGACCCTGTTTGAAAGCGGTAATTCTTCGTTTGATGGCCAAGTGGAAGCTGCTTCTGCTGCCTTTTCTGGCCAAGTTCGGCATTTTTGGCGTGGGCGCGGTGGCGCTGCTGGACTCCTCGACTATCCCCGTACCCATGGACCTGATTCTGGCCGGCTACGTGTGGGCCGACAAGGGCCATTTCTGGGTCTACTGCCTTTTGGCCGCGGTAGGATCGGCGATAGGCGGGCTGCTGCCCTATGGGCTGGGCCGGGCCGGCGGCGAATTCTTCCTGCTGAAACGGGTCAACCGAAAGCGGTACGAGCGGATGCGCACGCGCTTTGAAAACCAGGAATTCCTGGCCATGATGATTCCCTCGATGCTGCCCCCGCCGACGCCGTGGAAGGCCTTTGTGTTTGCCGCCGGCGTGTTTGAGATGCGGGTGGCGCCGTTCATGCTGGCCGTGTTCTGCGGTCGCATGGTGCGTTGGCTGGTGCTTTCGCTGCTGGTGCTGAAACTGGGGCCGGGAGCGGTGGAAGTGGTGGCGCACCACCGGCTGGCCCTGGTAGGCCTGGTGGCCGGCGCGGCGGTGGCAGGATTTGCCTGGTGGTGGATTCGGAAGAAGCGGGCGGGCAAACTGCTGGAAGACTAGGTCTCTGACCGCGTGATTTCGCGCCTTTGGATCGTGCTTTCCCAGGTCCCAAAATCGGGACCTGGGGCACCCATGCAACTTTGCCACCTGCGGTGGGGCCAACTCTGTCACCTGCGGTGAATGGCTTCCCAGGTCTCAAAATCGAGACCTGGGACACCCGCTCTGATCTCTGATCCCGGGACTTACCGGTAGGATTCGTCGCGGTGTATGACGAACTCCGGGTAGGCGCCGCCGCCCAGTTCGTGCAGGTCCATGCCGATGCGCTCGCCGTCGGGGTCCACGCGGAAGGGAACCAGGCGGTTGAGCAACCAGAAGAGCAGATAGACCAGAGGCAGCACCAGCCCGAGCAAGGCGGCGATGCCCACCAGCTGGGCAACCAGTTGGCCGGGCTGCGAGGAAAAAATGCCGGCGGCGAGAAGGCCCAGAATGCCGCCCGCGGCATGGACGGTGATGGCGCCGGATGGATCGTCGATGGAGACGGCAAGTTCCAGCAACTCCACCAGCAGGGGCGTGGCGATGCCAGCGAGCAGGCCGACAAAGAGCGCCTCGCCGGGCGAAAGCAAGGCGGCGCAGGCGCTGGAGGCGACCAGCCCGGCCAGCCAGCCGTTGGCGCAAAGGCTGGCGTCGGGCTTGCCAAAGCGCACCTGGGTCACGGCAAAGGTGACGGCCACCGCGCCGGCGGCCGAGAGCAGCGTGTTGACGGCGGTAACGGCCAGCGAGGCGAGAGGCGCATGGAGCCAGAGGATGGCTCCGGCCACGTTCCAGGCCAGCCAGCCTACCAGGGCCAGCAGGCAGCCGAAGAGGATATACACCGCGTTGTGGCCGGGCAGAGCGGTGGCGAAGCCTTCCTTGGGGAACTTGCCCTTGCGGGGGCCGGCGATCCAGATGACCGCCAGAGCGCTGAGGCCGCCCAGGACGTGGACGGTGGCGGCGCCGCCGGGGTCCACGAAGCCCGCACCCAGGCCGAAGTTGACGCCCAGCTGGGCCAGCCAGCCTCCGGTCCAGACCCAATGGGCCAGCAGAGGAAAGACTAGGGCGGCCAGCACGGCGGCGGCCGCGCAGCCGGCCATCAGCCGCCAGCGGTCGGCGCCCGAACCCCAGGGCACCATGGCGGCGAAGGCCACGGCCATGAACTCAAAGAGAAGAGCGAGTTGGGATTGCGGCGGAGCCGAACCCAAGCCGCCGAGCATAAACGGAGCGGCTCCGAGCCAGTTCCAGGATTTGCCGGCCAACTGAAAGGTGTGGCCCGCGCCTCCGGCGGTGCCGGGCAGGTTGCCGGTGAGAGCCGCGCCTACCAGGGCAAAGACGATAGCGGTGACCGCCAGAATGGCGAGGTTGCCTAAGAGCGCCTGGGCCGCGGAGCGGGAGCGCCCCAGACCGGTGTTGATCAGGGCCACGCCGGCAATGGCCAGGGGAGCCAGAATAAGGAGCGCCAGAGTGAGGGTGAAGGCGGCATCGGACATTGGATTGGGGGTCATGAGCGGCTACCTCCACGCGCTTCCATGTGTCCGCGCACTGCGACCGCGAGCCCCAGGCCCTCGACAGCCAGGCCGCAGACCACAAAGGCGGCGCGCGGAGCCGGGGAGGGAAACAGGAGAAGCGCGGCGATGGAGAGAAAGAATCCCGCTGGCATGACCAGCAATCCGGCGTATTTCATGGCCCATCCCTTTCAGGCTTGCCTCGTGATGTAGACCCGCCCTCCGGACCGAAGTCCGCAACCCGAAATTAATTTTCGCTGAGGGCAACTGGTTCTTAGCGCCTTTTGTGCATTCTAAAACATCAAGTTGTTATCGCAGACCGGGTGGAGCCCCCTTATTTGCTGAAGGGACTGGTCTGCCGGCGATTCCCCGCCTTCTTCCTCCTAACCCAAGCCGCAAAAACAAAGACGCGGCGAGGGTGAAGCGATCAAACCTTTCCTTCCCCGTTTTTCTGGAGGTCTATCGGATGAATATTCTCGACCGGCTGGTGGCGAACCCGCTGGGCGCACTCGGCGTTCTCACCCTGGCCGCATTCCTTGAGGCCTATGGCGACTCGTTCTTTCAGGTCAGCTTCTACCGCTCGTCGGGAGCCGGCCGGGTGCTGGCTTTTGTGGCTGGGGTGGCGGTGCTGGCGGCCTATGGATCGGTGGTCAACGTGCCGCGTTGGGACTTTGGCAAGCTGCTGGGAGTCTACGTGGTGCTGTTTTTCCTGATGGCGCAGGTCTTGAACAAGATTCGCTTCGGGCAGGCGCCAACGGCGCCCATTTATGCCGGGGGATCGTTGATCGTGGCGGGCGGGCTGGTGATCGCTTTCTGGAAGGGATGAGTGCGTTTTTGGTGGCCTGTTCTGCAATCTGCGTGATAGGTTGATGCCACCATCCCACCCTGCGGTGCCGAAGGCATCGGGGGCATAGGGGAGCTGTGGCCACCATCCCGCTTATCACAACCGGTTTTCTTTTCAGGGGATTGGAAAAACTCTTCTGCCGAAATATTTTCAAGATTTTCCGGGTCAGGGGCTATTCCGACGATGTCATTGGCTGCTATATTATTTTTTCGGGCTTCTCCGCCTCAACGATGAGTTGTATCCAAAAACGAAAAATGTACACAACTAATGTGACCGTCGGCACAGCGGGCGCATCCAAAAGCAAAATCAGGCAAGGAAAGCATTCATGGCGCAGATATTTGATCGCAGCTCCAATGGCCTGGCTCGGATGAGCCTGGTTTTGACGGGGCTGATCGTGATCGCCCTGGGGGTCACCTTGGACCAGTTGCAGCGCTCCCCCTGGGTGACCCGGCAGGGCCAGCGCCCCGACCAGCCGGTGCCTTTCAGCCACAAGCATCATGTGCAGGGTTTGGGCTTGCAGTGCCAGTACTGTCATGTCACGGTGGAGAAGTCGAGTTACGCCGGAATTCCGCCGACCAAGACTTGCATGAACTGCCACGCGCAGATCTGGACCAATGCGCAATTGCTGGAGCCGGTGCGGGCCAGCTGGGCCAGCGGCCAGTCCCTGGCCTGGACCAAGGTGCACGACCTGCCGGATTTTGTGTACTTCAGCCACGAGATTCATGTGAACAAGGGGCTGGGCTGCTCCACCTGCCACGGGCGCGTGGATCAGATGCCGCTGATGTACGCGCAAAACACCTTGCAGATGGAGTGGTGCCTGGACTGCCATCGCAATCCGGCGAAAAACCTGCGACCGACCAGCCAGATCTACAACATGGCCTGGGAGAAGCCGGCAGAGGATCGTCCCGTATGGTGCGCGGTGGGCGCGGACAAGAGCGGCGTGCCCACGGCCCAGAGCGTGAACTGTGTGACCAAAGATCCGTCGCAGGCAGGTGTGGAAGTGGCCGCGTTGCAGATGCCCATGGAGGGCGCGGCCGGGCTGAGCGGGGATGTGGCGCAGATGCCGGTGGCGCCGGTCTACAAGAAGTTCACCAGCCAGGACGAGTTGGGCAGCTTTCTTGTCGCTCACTACAAGATTCGCACCCCCAAGGATTTGACCAGTTGCGAGGTCTGCCATCGATGAGCAAGCGGATGGATGAAAGCGGCAACACGACAGGTAAAGAGGGTGCGGCAATGGACGGGAATGTGAACCAGATCCCCGAAAAGCAAGCCTCAGGGGCTGAAGCCCCCGTTCCTTCTTCGGGCCTATTGTCCGGGCTAAGGCCCGGACCTACCGCTCTTCCCTACCAGCCGGAGGCGGAGCTTTCCGCGGCTTCTGCCGCCGCAAACCGCACGCCGATGACCCTGGCCGCGGTGCGCGCGGAACTCAAGGGAACCAAGGGAAAGCGTTATTGGCGGTCGGTGGACGAGCTGGCCGACACGGCGGAGTTTCAGGCGGCGGTAGAGCGGGAGTTCCCCGGCTCGGCACAGGAGTGGGTGGACCCGGTTTCGCGGCGCGGCTTCATGAAGCTGATGGGCGCGTCGCTGGCGCTGGCCGGTCTGGCCGGCTGCACAAAACAGCCCGATGAGCCCATTTATCCCTACGTGAAAGCGCCGGAAGATCTGATCCTGGGCAAGCCCATGTACTTTGCCACGGCGCACCCGTTTGTGACCGGCGCGGTGCCGCTGTTGGTCAAGAGCGATCAGTTCCGCCCCATCAAGATCGACGGCAATCCCGAGCATCCGTATAATCTGGGCTCGTCGGACCCCTTCACGCAGGCGACGCTGCTGGATCTCTACGATCCGGACCGCTCCCAGCATGTGACCTATCGCGGCGAGAACCGCGAGTGGGCGGAGTTTGCGCAGGAGTTCCGGCTGAAGGTGGCGAGCACCAAGGACGGGAGCGGGATTTACTTTTTGAGTTCGACCATTACCTCGTCCACGCTGGCGCGGCAGTGGAAGGCGGTGCAGGCGGCGTGGCCGAAAGCAACTCTGGTGCAATATGACCCGGCGGTTGCCGGCACTTCGCTGGCCCAGGGGCAGAGCCGTCAGTATTCGTTGACCGATGCGGATGTGATTGTCTCGCTGGATGCGGATTTTCTGTCGGGCGCGGCGTTTCCGGGATTCCATAAGTTAGTGCGCGAGTATGCGGAGCGGCGCAAGAGCCCGGAGAAACTGAATCGGTTGTACTCGATTGAAAGCATGCCGACGACGACGGGGTTGAAGGCAGAGCACCGGCTGGGGTTGAGGGCGAGCGAGATTCCGGCGTTTGCTGCCGAATTGGCCAAGGCTGTGGGCGTGGCAGGTGTTGATGCTCCGCCTTACCAATGGACCGATGCGCAGAAGAAGTTTCTGGCCACTGTAGCCAAGGACTTGAAGGCTCACGCGGGCAAATGCGTGGTGATTGGCGGCGAGCAGCAGGACCCCGCGGTGGCGGCGCTGGCGCTGGCCATCAATAACGCACTGGGCAATGTGGGCAAGACTGTTTTTGTGAACGCGGAACCGCTGAATCCACTGCCTTCCGATCAGATTGGCGGCATGAAGGCGCTGGTCGCCGATCTGAATGCAGGCAAGGTGGATTGGCTGGTGACTTTCAACGCCAATCCCATCTACGACGCGCCCGCGGATTTGGAGTTTGCCGCGGCCTTCGACAAGGCGAAGATTGTGGCGCACCTGGGCTCACATCTGGACGAGACAGGGCAGATTGCGCACTGGCACATTCCCGCAGCGCATTTCCTTGAGTCGTGGTCGGATGCGCGGGCATACGACGGCACGGTTTCGATTGTGCAGCCGATGATCGATCCGCTCTACGGCGGCAAGACGGCGCACCATGTGCTGCAGGCGCTGCTGAATGAGCCGATGGTGAGCCCCTACGACGCGGTGCGCGAGACGTGGAAGCCGGTCATCAAGGGGGACTTCGAAATTGGCTGGCGCAAAGCGCTGCACGCTGGATGGATCGAAGGCACCGCGTTCGACAAGACAGCGGCGGCCAAAGTGGAGATTCCCAGGATTCCCGCGCCTTCGTCAAAGGACGCGCTGGAGATCATCTTCCGTCCCGATCCCAATGTGTATGACGGCCGCTGGTCGAATGTGGGCTGGCTACAAGAGCTGCCCAAGCCGGTGACCAATCTGAGCTGGGACAATGCGGCCATTGTTTCCGGCGCAACTCTCACGAAGCTGGGCCTGGAAGAAGACGACATCGTCGAGCTGACCGTGGATGGGCGCAAGGTGAAGGCGCCGGTGATTGTGGCGCCGGGGCATCCTGACAACTCGGTGACGGTGCACCTGGGCTACGGGCGCGGGTTTGCCGGGCGCGTGGGTTCGGGCTCGGGGTTCAATGCGTATCTGATTCGCACCACGGCTTCCCCGTTTTACGCCGTTGGGTCGATCAAGAAGGTGGATGGCAAGTGGGGCACCGCGATCACCAAGAGCCACTACCAGGATCACCGGCCGAAGCTCTTCGGCGGCCAGGGGAACGGCAACAATTCGCTGGAGGCCGATGAGGCGATCAGCGAGCGCGGCATCATCCGCTATGCGACGCTGGCCGAGTACAAGGCCGACCCCGGATTTGCGAACGAGGGCGAGACGCACACCAGGACGGACAAGAGCGTGACGCTCTTCCCCAACTGGGAGTACAAGGAAAACGCCTGGGGCATGTCCATCGACATGAACAGTTGCACGGGCTGCAATGCCTGCATCGTGAGCTGTTATGCCGAGAATAATATCGCGGTGGTAGGCAAGCAGCAGGTGAGGATCGGGCGCAACATGCAGTGGCTGCGCATCGACACCTACTTCGAGGGAGATTTGTCCGCGCCGCGGGCGCACTTCCAGCCCATGGCCTGCCAGCATTGCGAGAACGCGCCCTGCGAGCAGGTTTGCCCGGTGGGCGCCACGGTGCATACGCCCGAGGGGCTCAACACCATGGTTTACAACCGCTGTGTGGGCACGCGCTACTGCTCGAACAACTGTCCCTACAAGGTGCGGCGCTTCAACTTTCTTCTCTACTCCGACTACGAGACGGAGAGCCTCAAACTGCTGCGCAACCCGGATGTTTCAGTGCGTTCCCGTGGCGTGATGGAGAAGTGCAGCTACTGCGTGCAGCGCATTTCCGCGGCCAAGATCGAAGCCGACAAGGAGAATCGCCCGGTGCGCGACGGCGAGATTGTGACCGCCTGCCAGCAGGCCTGCCCGGCATCGGCAATTACCTTCGGCAACATCAACGACAAGCAGAGCCGGGTGGCCAAGCTGCAAGCCGATGAGCGCAGCTACCAGGTGCTTGCCGACCAGAACACTCGTCCGCGGACGAAGTATGTGGCCGCGGTATTGAATCCGAACCCAGAACTCGAACAGACGCCGGTGGAGCATTTGCCGGCCAAGGGTTGAGAGGCTCGATCCGCTCATGGCAACCAGCGAACTGAAACACGACCCGAGAATCGATCCCGCGACCGGCGAATACCGGGTGATTGCGCCGGGCCAGACCTTCCGGTCGATCACCGAGAAGATCTCGCGCATCGTGCTCACCCCGGAAACGCCGCTGGGCTGGTTTGCCATTTTCGCCGTGGGCGGCGCACTGGCCACCATGCTTATGGTGGCGCTGACCTGGCTGTTCCTCAAGGGCACCGGCATCTGGGCAATTTCGCAGCCGGTGGCCTGGGGCTTTGCCATCATCAACTTCGTTTGGTGGATTGGCATTGGCCACGCGGGCACGCTGATCTCGGCGATTCTGCTGCTGTTCAAGCAGAGCTGGCGCAACTCCATCAACCGCTTTGCCGAGGCCATGACGATTTTTGCCGTGGTCTGTGCCGGCATGTTTCCGCTGATTCACACCGGCCGTCCGTGGCTGGCGTACTGGATGCTGCCGCTGCCCAACACCATGAACGTGTGGCCGCAGTTCCGCTCGCCGCTGATGTGGGACGTGTTTGCAGTTTCGACATACGCCACCATCTCTGTAGTCTTCTGGTACATCGGCATGGTTCCCGACTTTGGCACCATGCGCGACCGCGCCGAGTCGAAATACGCACAGTATATTTACGGCCTCTGCGCGCTGGGCTGGCGTGGGTCAGTGCGCCACTGGTCACGCTACGAGACGGCTTCGCTGCTGCTGGCCGGTTTGGCCACGCCGCTGGTGCTCTCAGTGCATACGGTCATCAGCTTCGACTTTGCCGTGGCCGTGCTGCCCGGCTGGCACACGACCATCTTCCCGCCCTACTTTGTGGCCGGCGCTATCTACTCCGGCTTTGCCATGGTGCTGACGCTGGCCATTCCGCTGCGCAAGTTCTACCACCTGGAAGGCCTGGTCACCGAGCGGCACATCGACAACATGGGCAAGGTGATGCTGGCAACGGGCTTCATTGTGGCTTACGGGTACGGGATGGAAGTCTTCATGGCCTGGTACTCGGCTTCGCACTGGGAAGCCTTCATGATGTGGAACCGCATGTTCGGGCCCATGGGATGGTCCTACTGGGTGCTGATCACCTGCAACCTGGCGATTCCGCTGACCACGCTGTGGTCGAGGAAGCTGCGTACCTCGATTCCGTTCATGTTCTTCATCTCGATTGTGGTCAATACGGGCATGTGGTTTGAACGCTTCGTGATTGTGGTGACGAGCCTCTACCGCGACTTCCTGCCCTCGTCGTGGGGAACGTACCGCGCGACCAAGTGGGATTACGCAGTGTACGCGGGCACGCTGGGACTGTTCACGGCGCTGTTCCTGCTGTTTGTGCGCTTCCTGCCCATGATTCCCATGTCTGAAATCCGCATGATGCTGCCCGGCGCCAAGATTACGGCGAAGGCGACAGCAACGGAGGCTGGTGACTGATGCCCGCACGCGAAGGGACCTACGGCCTGCTGGCCGAATTCGATACGCCGGGCGACCTGGTGAGGGCCGCACGGCAGGCACGCCAGGACGGCTGGCGGCGCATGGACTGCTACACGCCATACCCGGTGGAAGAGGCGGCGGAGGCCATCGGCTTCCATCGCAACAAGGTTCCGCTACTGACGCTGACGGGCGGGCTGATGGGGCTGACGGCGATGTTTCTGCTGGAGACGTGGATCTCGGTGTGGGCGTTTCCGCTGAACATCGGCGGGCGTCCGCTTTACTCCTGGCCGGCGTTCATTGTGCCCGCCTACGAGTGGACGATTCTGTTTGCCGGGTTGTCGGCGGCCTTCGGGATGTTGGCGCTGAATGGGCTGCCGTCGCTCTACCATCCGCTGTTCAACGCGCCCAACTTTCGCAATGGGGCGACTACGGACAAGTTCTTTCTGTGCCTTGAGGCCCTGGACCCCAAGTTCGATCTGGTAGAAGCCAAAAGATATCTGGAGAGCTTTCAGCCGGTCTCGGTGGTGGAGGTGGAGTACTGATGCCGAACAGGGAACAGGGAACAGGGAACAGGGAACAGTTCCGCCTCGACATCGCGACCACTCCTGTCATCCTGAGCGGAGCGCAGCGGAGTCGAAGGATCTGCGGTTGTTCTTCATTCGCGTCCGCACAACGGCTCGTTGCATTTGCTGGAGTCGCCGCGTTGCTCTTCATCGCCGGTTGCCGGCAGGACATGCACAACCAGCCCAAGATCATTCCGCAGCGGGGCTCGGAGATGTTTGCCGACCATCGCGGCGCGCGGCCGCAAGTGGTGAACACGGTGGCGCGCGGGCAGTTGCATGAGGACAGCTACTTCTATACCGGCGTGGTGCAGGGTGCCAACGGCTATCGCGAGGAGCAGAACCTGATGCCGTTCCCGGTGACGCTTGAAGTGCTGAGGCGCGGGCAGGAGCGGTTCAACGTTTACTGCACGCCGTGCCACTCGCGGGTGGGCAACGGCCTGGGAGAGATTGTGCAGCGCGGCTACAAGCCGGCGGCCAATTTTCATGACCAGGTGCGGTTGTCGCAGCCGCTGTCGCACTACTTCTATGTGATGACCCACGGCTACGGCGCGATGCCCGACTACTCCGCACAGTTGATGCCGGTGGATCGCTGGGCGGTGGCGGCTTACCTGCGCGCCTTGCAGTTGAGCCAGTCAGCCACGGAGAAGGATGCGCCCGCGGGCGTGCAGATAAAATCCCTCAAAGACGTGGCGGCGGAAGAGCACCTGCCCGAGGGCTTTGCCGAGCCGTGGACTTTGCCTGCGTCGGCGATTCAGGCCTACGCACACGAGACCAGGCAGGGCACGCCGGGCATGGCTCCGGCCAATCCGGCGGACCCCGCGATCACGATCCCCTTTAGCAAACCGGCCCCCGCGGCCGCCAAGTAAGGACGCACGCAATGGCTCACGAGACGCACGCCAACACGCTGCCCGCTGAACTGGGGGCCCCGGCCTTTGTGAACGTCTGGAAGACGCGCGCGCTGGCCGTCGGGTTGGTCTTTTCGGTCATCGCGGCTGCGCTGGCCGTAGCCGACCGCTCGATCGATCATGTGCTGCGCGCCTGGCTGCTGGGCCTGATGCTTACGGCCGGCTTCTGTGTTGGCGGGCTGGCCCTGCTGATGGTGCAGTACCTCTCGGGCGGTAAGTGGGGCCTGTTGTTGCGCCGGCCCCTGGAGGCCATGAGCCGCACCCTGCCGCTGATCTTTGTTTACTGGCTGGTGATTGCCTTTTCGCTGAGAAAGCTCTACCGGTGGGCGGCGGTTAGCGATGTGGGCGAGGCGCTGAAATCTGGATGGATCAACGAGGTGCAGGCGCACGCTATCGAGTTCAAGCGGCCGATGCTGAACTCTACTGCCTTTATCGTGACCAGCCTGCTGTGCTTCGCCATCTGGGCTCTCTATACGTGGCGGATCAATGCTTTGGGACTCGAACGGGATGCGGCTTCCCCCGCGACCACGCCCGAATGGATCAAGCGATTTGAGAACATCAGCGGGCACGGCGTTATCGTGTATGCCATTACCATGAGCGCCGCTGCCATCTATTGGGTCATGTCGCTTGATCCCACGTGGTACTCATCGGTGTACGGGCTGCTGTTTCTGGTGGGACAAATCTACTCGGTGCTGGCGCTGGCGATTATCGTTGTGATTTGGCTCTCCAAGGCCGAGCCCTTCCGCACCGTTCTGCGCCAGACCGAGCAGCACGACCTGGGCAAGTTCACCTTCGCATTTGTGATGCTCAACATCTACCTGGCGTTCTCGCAGTTTCTCATCATCTGGTCGGGGAATTTGCCGGAAGAGATTCCCTGGTACCTGGCCCGTTTCCGGGGGGGATGGGGCGTGATCATCACGCTGGACTTCATCTTTCACTGGCTGATTCCGTTCACGCTGCTGTTGTCGCGGGACCTGAAGCGGAACAAGAAGCGGCTGGTGCGGGTGTGCCAATGGATGGTGTTTGCCAAGGCCTTCGACTTGTTCTGGCTGATCGAACCGAACTTCAGCGATGCCGCCGGCAACCTCCACTTCAGCTGGGGAATTCTCGAATATGTGGCCGTTCCGGTGGCGATGACCGCCTTCTGGATCGCCTACTATTGCACGCGTTTGCAGACGCGGCCGCTGGTGCAAACCAACGACCCGCACGTAGCGGAAATTCTGGAGCCAGAACATGCCCACGCATAATCCAAACCGACCTGAGCATGACGAACCGGAGCCGATCGACGCGTCCAAAGGCTTCGAGCAGTCCGATGTGCGCATCTCGGGAATCCTGGTGTTCTTGACCGCGCTGGCCATCTTCGTGGTCGTTACCGGGGTGCTGGCGTATGGGGTCGGCAAGGTGATCGACGAGCGCATGGCCAAGGAAGACGGGCGTCCCACGCGATGGGCCTCCACGGTGAATGTGCGTTCGTTGGGCAACTTCCCCTCCAGCCCGGAGCTGCAACAGAAAATGGCGGAGCTGACGCAGCAGTTTCCCACGCCGCGATTACAGACCGACGACGGCAACCAGGACATTGCGGATCTGCACGAAAAGGAAGACCTGCTGCTGGAGCACTATACCTGGGTTGACCGGTCGCAGGGCAAGGTGAGAATTCCGATCGAGCGGGCGATGGAACTGCTGGCGCAGCGGGGATTGCCGGTGGCGCCGGCTGTCGAAACGGCGCCGCTCATGTTTGGCGACAGGGAGCCGACGGTAGCTGCGCCGCTGACCAGCGGGTTTGCGCGCACCGGGTATGAACAGGATCAGGCAGAGGCGCAAGCGGCCGAGGCTGGGCGCGGAGCGGGGCACAAGTAGGGAGCGGAGCGCCGCGTTGGAGTTTTTGCGTTTCCCACCCTTGCGGCAGGAAAAAGTCGCAAGGATGGGGCACGGAGTGGGTGCCTGGTTTGTTCAAGGTCAGGGAAAAGAAGTTGGAGAAGGGCAAGACCGGCCGCTGGACGTGCATCGGCCGCGGCAGGGGAAGGGAAGCGGAAATCATGCGGAGCGCAGGCATAGTGAGGAGAAGTTGGAGCAACGCGGTGCTGGCCGCGGCGGGGCTGGGTCTATCCCTGCTCAGCCCGGTCGCGCTGGCGCAGGTTGCCCCCACCGGCGAAAAGCTGTTGGGTCCGATCAACGACAAGCCGCCGTCGATTCTGGACAAGGTTGGAATTGCGCAGCGGCTCAATGAACAACTGCCCCTCTCGCTCACCTTTACCGACGACACCGGCAAGCAGGTGCAACTGGCCAGCTACTTTGGCAAGAAGCCGGCGATTCTGGCGCTGGTTTACTACCAGTGTCCCATGCTGTGCTCAGAGGAACTGAACGGATTGACGGGCGCGCTGCAGATGGTGGACGAAGTGCCGGGCAAGGACTTCAACGTGATTGTGGTCAGCATCGACCCCAGCGAAGGAACCGACCTGGCCGCGGCCAAGAAGCGCAGCTATGTGAAGCGCTACGGGCATCCGGAGACGGCGGGGGGCTGGCACTTCATGACCGGCACGCAGCCCAACATCGATGCACTGACCAAGGCGGTGGGATTCGGCTACGTGAGAATTCCGGGGCCGGATGGAAAGCTGACCCAGTTTGCCCACGCCAGCGCGATCCAGATTGTGACACCGGAGGGCAAGCTGGCCCAGTACTACATGGGGGTGGAGTACTCGCCCAAGGATCTGCGGCTGGGACTGGCGGAGGCTTCGGCCAACCGCATCGGCTCGCCGGTGGACAACATTCTGACCTATTGCTACCACTACGATCCCCAGACCAACAAGCACTCGCTGATTGTGGCGCGGGTGGTGCAGTTGGGCGGGCTGGTGACACTCTTCACGCTGGGTGGATTCATGCTGGTCATGTTTCGCCGGGACGCCCGCCAACAGGACGACGAAACCGGCAACAGCAAGCCAGAGACAGGGCGAAAGGTGAACGAATAACGAATGAACCACATCAGTCCAACAATCTGGCAGTTTCTCGTCAAGTGGCTGACGAACTTCGCGCTGTTTCCGCCGGAGGCGTCGAAGATTGCGCCTCAGATGGATGCGCTGCTGTTCTTCATGGTGCTGGTGAGCCTGATCGGGCTGACCATCGTGGTACTGCTGGTGGTGAGTTTCTCGATCCTCTACAGCAAAGAGCGCCATCCGGTGGCGGAGCAGATCGAGGGCTCCACGCTGCTTGAGGCCACCTGGACCATCATTCCGCTGGGTCTGTTCCTGGTGATGTTTGTGTGGGGCGCGCTGATCTATTTCCGGGTGTACACGCCGCCGGCCAACGCCATGAACATCTACGTGGTGGGCAAGCAGTGGATGTGGAAGGCGGAGCATCCGGGCGGGCAGCACGAGATCAACTCGCTGCATGTGCCGGCGGGCCGCGCCGTGCAGTTGACGCTGATTTCGCAGGATGTGTTTCACAGCTTTTCGATTCCCGCGTTCCGGGTGAAGCGGGAGGCGATCCCGGGCCGCTATACGACAGTGTGGTTCGAGGCCACGACGCCGGGCACCTATCACCTATTCTGCACGCAATATTGCGGCACCAACCACTCGCAGATGATTGGCGACGTGGTGGTGCTGACGCCGGAGGACTTCAGGAAGTGGCTGGCCGAATCCACCAGCGGCGCCTCGCTGGCGCAGAACGGCGAGCGGCTGTTTGCCAGCCTGAGTTGCGCGGCCTGCCACAACGCGCGGCCGGATGCGCGCGGACCGAACCTGGCCAACGTCTATGGCGCCAAGCTGGCGCTCTCCACCGGCCAGACGGTGATTGCCGACGATGCGTACCTGCGGCAGGCGATCCTGAGTCCATCGGAACATATCACGCAGGGCTATGCGCCCATCATGCCCACGTATCAGGGGCAGATCAGCGAGGAAGGACTCATCTCGCTGATTGAGTACATCAAGAACCTCAACTCCGACTATCGCATCGAGCAGACGCTGACCACCACGGAGATGCTGCCCGGCAGCGAAGGCAAGGCGGCGGCGGGGCAAAACCCTGCAACCGCAGTGCCTGCCACACAAGGAACGGTGAAGCCATGAGCGCCACAATTGTCAGTCTTCCCGACCAGTCCACGGCCAGGATTCCGAAGATGAACTATCTCAGCAAGGAGAACGGGCTGCTGAGCTGGCTGCTGACCGGCGATCACAAGCGGATTGCGATTCTTTACCTGATCTCGATCACCTTCTTCTTCTTTATCGGCGGCGCTTTGGCAGGGCTCATCCGGCTGGAGTTGCTGACGCCGCAAAGCGATCTGATGGCCACCGACACCTACAACAAGGTGTTCACCATGCACGGCGTGGTGATGATCTTTCTGTTCCTGGTGCCCTCGGTGCCGGCTACGCTGGGCAACTTCTTTATCCCGATGATGATCGGGGCCAAGGACCTGGCGCTGCCCAAGGTGAACCTGCTCAGCTGGTATCTCTACGTGGTGGGCGGCATCCTGGTGCTGGTCACGATGATTACCGGGGGCGTGGATACGGGCTGGACGTTTACTACGCCGCTCTCCACGCACTACGTGAATACCAACGTGCTCTCGACCGGGCTGGCCGTCTTCATCGCCGGCTTCAGCTCCATCTTTACCGGGTTGAACTTCATTGTGACCATCCACAAGATGCGCGCGCCGGGCATGACCTGGTTCCGGATGCCGCTGTTTGTGTGGGCTCACTATGCGGCCAGCATTCTGATGGTGCTGGGCACGCCGGTGCTGGCAATCGCCATTGTGCTGCTGGCGCTGGAGCGCACCATCGGCATCGGAGTCTTCGATCCCACCAAGGGCGGCGATCCGCTGCTGTTTCAGCATCTGTTCTGGTTCTATTCGCACCCCGCCGTCTACATCATGATTCTGCCCGGCATGGGCGTGATCTCCGAGGTGATCTCGACCTTCAGCCGCAAGCGGGTTTTCGGCTATACGGCGGTGGCCTTTTCGTCGGTGGCGATTGCGGTCTTCGGCTTCTTTGTGTGGGCGCACCATATGTTCATCATGGGCGTTTCGAACTACGCAGTGCTGGTGTTCTCGCTGCTGACCATGCTGGTGGCGGTGCCCTCGGCCATCAAGATTTTCAACTGGGTCTTCACGCTCTACAAGGGGTCCATCACCTTCGAGACGCCGATGCTTTACAGCTTCGGTTTCATGGGCCTGTTTACCATCGGCGGCCTGACCGGCGTGTTTCTGGGCGCCTCCGGCACCGACATTCACCTGACAGAGACTTACTTCATCGTGGCCCACTTCCACTTTGTGATGGTGGGCGGCATGTTGATGGCGTTCCTCTCCGGTATCCACTTCTGGTGGCCCAAGATGACCGGGCGCATGTATCCGGAGAAGCTTTCGCAACTGGCGGCGCTGATCACTTTCATCGGGTTCAACTTCACCTTCTTTCCGCAGTTCATTCTGGGCGTGCTGGGCATGCCGCGGCGCTACGCTTCCTATCCGCCGGAGTTTCAGATACTGAATGTGTTTTCGACAGCCGGCGCCACCATTCTGGGCGTGGGTTACATGCTGCCGGTGCTCTATCTGACGTGGTCGCTGAAGTACGGCGCCATTGCCGGCAACAATCCCTGGCAGGCTACGGGGCTGGAATGGCAGACCCAGTCGCCGCCGTTGACGGAAAACTTTACCAAGATGCCCATCATGGACCACGAAGCCTACGACTACGAGTGGCTGGCAAAGCAGCAGGAGAAAGAGGTGGCCAGTGTCGGATAGCCCCGCGATTGCCCATGTCGCCGAAGACGCGGTTCTCGACGAGCACCCGTCCTATCTGCGCCATCACTTCAACTCAACCGAACAGCAGGCGGACACCGCGAACTTTGCCATGTGGCTGTTTCTGGTGACCGAGGTCATGTTCTTCGGCGGGCTGTTCACGGCCTATCTGATCTATCGCAACTGGTACTATCCGGCCTTTGTGGTGGCTTCGCACCAGTTGAATGTGGGTTGGGGCACCGCCAACACAGCGGTGCTGATTTGCTCCAGCTTCACCATGGCCATGGGCGTGTGGTGCGCCGAGACGCGGCGCAGGAAAGGCCTGGTTCTGTGCCTGACGCTGACCTTCATTCTGGGGCTGGTCTTTCTGGGCATCAAAGGCATCGAATACTCGGAGAAGATCGAGAAGCACCATGTGCCGGGCTTCCACTACAGCCTTCAGTCCTTTGTCGATCCGGCTTCGGACCCGGATATCGCGCAGTACCACGACAAGCCGCTGGCCCTCGACATGGCGCGGCACACCGAGCTCTACTTCTCGCTTTACTTTGCCATGACCGGCATGCACGCGCTGCACATGATCATCGGCATCGGCATTCTGGGATTCATGATCTTCCGCGCCAGGGCCGGAGCCTACACCTCGGGCCACGTGACGTTTGTTGAGAACTTCGGCCTCTACTGGCACTTTGTGGACATCATCTGGATTTACCTATTCGCGCTGCTGTATCTGATCAGCAGACACCAGTAAAGGACGGGCGGCATGAGCGAACACAACGAACAAGCGCACCACATCGTCGGCCCCAAGGTCTACGTGATCATCTTCTTCGCGCTGCTGCTGGGAACCGGGCTCACGGTCTGGGCTTCGTTTCTGGAACTGGGACTGTGGAATCCGGTGATCGCGCTGGCCATTGCCACCGGCAAGGCGATGCTCGTCGTGCTGTTTTTCATGCAAGTGAAGTACAGCACCAAGTTGACCAAGCTCACCGTCTTTGCCGGCATCTTCATGTTCCTGACGCTGGTGGGCATGACGCTGGCCGACTACTTCACCCGCGCCTGGGGACAGTGGTAGGACAGAGATCAGTTGTCAGTGGCCAGGGGCGGCTGAGCAACGCAGTTTTGCATGAGGGCTGCCCGACGGGCGGCCCTTTTTGCTGAAGAGAAAGGGAGCGGCATGTTTTCCCAGGTCTCAAAAGCGAGACCTGGGGCACCCATGCTCTTGTGGCCGGAGGAGAATTGAAACAGCAGCCGTCTTGAGGTGAATCCCATGCCAGACAACCCGCAGATGCCCGAAGAGCTTTCCCGGTTGGCTGACCAGATGCGGGTGCTGGTGCGGCGGGGAGGCGCGCCGCGCAAGGGCGGACGGTGCGTCGTCTACTGGATGCAGCGGGCAATGCGCATCGTGGGCAATCCGGCGCTGGAAGTGGCCATAGCGGCGGGGAATCTGCTGGGGTTGCCGGTGGTGGTGTATTTCTCGGTGATTCCCAACTATCCCCATGCGAATCTGCGCCACTACCACTTCATGGCCCAGGGGCTCAAGGATGTGGCCGAAGACGGGGCGGAGCGCGGGGTGGGGTTTGTGGTTCGCCGACCGCCGGAGAACTCGCTGGAGGCGTTCCTTGAAGAGGTGGAAGCGGCGCTTGTGATTGGCGACGAGAATCCTTGCCGAGAGCCGGAACGCTGGCGCCGGGTGCTGGCTGGGCGGCTGCGGCTGCCCTACTGGACGGTCGATGCCGACGTGGTGGTACCCTCGCGGGTCTTCGACCGCAGCTTTGTACTGCTGCATCACTTCCGGCCGCATCTGAAGGCGCAGTTGCCCAAATATCTTGTCGCTGCGGAGAGGATTGCGCCTCTTCATGAGTGGAAGCCGTGGAAGGCTGTGCCGAGTTTCTCGCTGGACGGGGACATTACCGAGGGGTTTACCAAACTGGACCGCACGGTGGGACCAGTGGACAGCTTTACCGGGGGGGCCCGCTCCGCGGTTCGGCGTCTCAGGGAGTTCGTCAGCCGGGAACTGGCGGGCTACGAGGAGACGCGGAACCATCCCGAAGTGAAGGGGACCAGCCGGTTGTCGCCGTATCTGCACTTCGGCAACATAGGGCCGCTGACGATTGCTCTGGCGGTCGAGGAGGCGGTCAAGCAGGGAAAAGCTCCGGCCGCCGCGCGCGACAGGTTTCTCGATCAGCTCATTGGCTGGCGGGAGCTTTCTGTGCTGTTTGTGCGCCATGAGCCGAACTACGACAACTGGGAGTGCGCCGCGCCGTGGGCCAGGAAGACGCTCACCGAGCACGCCGGCGATCCGCGCCCGTACCGCTATAGTTTGAAGCAACTGGAGCGCGCCGAGACTGGCGACGAACTGTGGAACGCGGCCCAGCGGGAGATGGTGGAGACCGGCTGGATGCATAACTACATGAGGATGTATTGGGCCAAGAAGATCCTGGAATGGGCGCCGGAGCCGGCCACGGCCTTCGACTGGGCGGTGATGCTGAACGACAAATACGAGCTGGACGGGCGCGATCCCAATGGCTACGCGGGCATTGCCTGGGCTATTGTGGGCCGGCACGACCGGCCGTGGTTCAACCGGCCGGTCTTCGGGTTGGTGCGGACCATGACAGGGGGTTCGACGGCGAAGAAATTCGATGCCGGGCGGTACATCGGCCAGCAGCGCCGGAATGGAGAGAAGGCGCTGTCTTGAGATTCCGCAAAGAGAGCCGGATCGAGCCGGAGTAAGTTTCTTTAATGAATGTGTCCCATTTCCGTACTATAATCGCTGCCAATTTCATTCCCGGAAACTGCGCGTTTTGCACGGCTTAATCCAGTGGATTCTGTCCAAATCCCCCTTGGAAGATGAGAGAGGGGAGGCCGGAATCGGATAGCGGATGCGTGTGAGCAAATGGGTTTCTGAGCGGATTTCAAGAAAGCTGGCCTGGAGGGGCGGGTTGGAGCGGCGTGCCTGTGCGGCCCGGCTGGGCGGCAAGCTGTGGGGCGCGTCGACGCTGGCGTGTCTGGCGGTGACGGCGGCTTTGGGGCAAACGGCTCATGCAGGCCGGGAAGCGAAAGCGCCGCGCCTGGAGGCGCATCTGCCGCCGCGAGTGTTGCAGGCGCAGCGGTTTCTTGCGCAGCGGGGCTGGACGGCCGGTGAGGGAGCGGCGGCCGGCGGGGCTCGCGCAGCAGGCCTCCACTGGCGCAGCAATCTGGCCCGGCCGCAGTCCAACTCCAGCACCCCGGCCACTGCCACCTGGACGACTCTTGGCCCGACCGCAGTTTCGACGCCGGAATATGGGCTGGTGACGGGGCGCATCTCCGCGCTGGCGCTGGACCCCTCGGACACGACCGGCAATCGTCTTTATCTGGGAACCACCGGGGGCGGAGTGTGGGTGGCGCAGAACGCTGCCACGGGCACGGCGTCCAATGTGGTCTTCAGTCCACTTACGGATACGGTGGGGGCATTGAGCGGCGCCCAGGACGCATCCATCGGGATTGGGGCGCTGACCGTGCAGCCGGGCGGGACGGGGGTGATTCTGGCCGGAACCGGGGACCCGAACGATGCGCTGGACTCCTACTACGGAGCCGGGATTCTGCGATCGATCGATGGGGGAAACTCCTGGAGCCTGATCCCCACCACGGCGGATCAGACCTTGAGCTTTGCCGGGGAAGGATTTGCCGGCTTTGCCTGGGGTACGGCCAATCCGCAACTGGTGGTGGCGGCGGTGTCAGAGGCGTACGAGGGCACGCTGGTGGATGCGCCGCGGCCGAGCGTGAGCTATCTGGGTCTGTACTACTCCGCCGACGCCGGGGCCACCTGGACCCTGGCCACCATCAGCGACGGGAGCGGAACGGATGTGCAAGGGCCGAACGATCCGCGGACTGACTCCTATGGCAATGCCGCCACGGCGGTGGTGTGGAACCCGGTGCGGCAACTGTTTGTGGCCGCGGTGCGCTTTCACGGCTATTACCAGTCAGTGGATGGCATCACCTGGACACGGATGACGGCGCAGCCGGGAGCCGGGCTGACCGCGGCGGCTTGTCCCACCAATCCGGACAGCTCCGGCTCGACCGCCTGCCCCATCTTTCGCGGTGCGCTGGCGGTGAATCCGCTGACCGGGGACACCTTTGCCTGGACGGTGGACGACTACAACCAGGACCAGGGACTGTGGCAGGACCAGTGCGGGCTGAGCGGAGGCGCGTGCGCCAGCCAGAACATTACCTTTGCCCAGCAATGGCAAACGACGGCGCTGGAGACGAGCACCGCCAACGGAGCGGCCACCATTGAGAACGGCGACTACACGTTGGCGCTGGCGGCGGTGCCTTCGCAACAGGACACGCTGATGCTGGCCGGGGACGACGATCTGTGGAAGTGCAGCCTGGCGATGGGATGCGTATGGCGCAACACCACCAACGCCACCACCTGCATGAGCGCCCAGGTGGGGGAATACCAGCACGCTCTGGCCTGGGCGGCGAACAATCCGCTGGAGATATTTGTAGGCAACGACAGCGGGCTATGGCGCACCGAGGACGCCATCGGCGAGACGGGATCAGCCTGTGCTGCGGACGACAACAGTCACTTCCAGAACCTGAACGGCGGGTTGGGTTCGCTGGCGGAGGTGGCGGCCATGGCCCAGTCGCAGGCCACGCCCTACACGCTGATGGCCGGGCTGGGGGCGAACGGAACCGCGGGCGTGAAGAGCGGCACCGGGCCGACGGCGAACTGGCCGCTGATTCTGGGCGGGGAGGGCGGGCCGGTGGCCATCGACCCGGTCAACACCACCAACTGGTATGTGAACAACGAGGCGGGAGTTTCCATTCGCCTGTGCGCGCAGGCGACTGCCTGCACAGCGGCGGACTTCGGCGCGAATCCGGTCGTTGACATGAACGCCAGCGGCCAGGATGGGTACACCATGGAGACGCCGGCGCCGCTTCTGGTGGACCCGCTGGACTCGACCCAGTTGCTGATCGGGACCTGCCGGGTGTGGCGCGTCCCGGCCAACGGCTCCGGATGGAGCGCGAGCAATGCCATCAGTCCCATTCTGGACAACTCCGCAACCAGCGGTTCCTGCAGCGGGGATGCCCTGATTCGCTCGATGGCGGCGATGGCGCTTCCGGGGGGCGGCGAGATCGTCTATGTGGGTATGTACGGCTCCGCGGACGGGGGTGGAAACTCCCCCGGCCATGTTTGGAGCGCGACCTATACCCCATCGGCCGGCTGGTCCAACTGGTTGGATCTGACCCTGAATCCGGTCAGCAATGACACCTTGGCGATGAATCATTTTGGCCTGGACATCTCCAGCATCTTCATCGATTCCCATGTTCAGACCGGGCAGACGGTCTATGTGACGGTGGAGGGGATTCCCAGCGCCACAGAGAACGTCCGGTCAGTCTACCTCTCGACGGATGGGGGAGCGCACTGGTCGAACATGGTGGCCAATCTTCCTTGGGCTCCGGCCAACAGCCTTGTAGTGGATCCGCAGGACGCCAATACGGCCTATATTGCCACCGACGCCGGGGTCTATTTCACCACCCGGGTTGCCACTTGCGCGAGCGCGTCGTCGAACTGCTGGTCGGCGTTTGGGACCGGGCTGCCGGAGGCGCCGGTGGTGCAGCTCAACGCCGCACCGCTCACGTCGTCGGCGCGGGTGCTGGTGGCGGCGACCTATGGCCGCGGTGTTTGGCAAACCCCACTGTGGACGGCGGAGACCGGTTTGACCACGGCGGTTGCCAGCCCCAGTCCGCTGGAGTTCACGACCCCGGTGCCGGTGAACAGCGGCACCACCCTGACGGTGACCCTGGAGAACACGGGGACCCTGGCGCTGACGCCAACCGGGACCGCCATGAGCGGGGACTTCAGGGTGCAGACCGACAACTGCCAGAACACAACAGTGAATGCCGGATCGAACTGCACGATTCTGGTGACCTTTACGCCTCTGAAGGCAATACCCCTGCTCGGTCAGATGACCATCTACGCCAACGTTTACGGGGGACAACTGACGGTGGAACTGAGCGGCACGGGCGCCCCTGCGGGGACGGTCAGCCTGACCCCTGCCACCATCGATTTCGGCCCTGTGGAGGTGGGGACGACTTCCGCGCCGGAGCAGGTGGAGGCCGGCAACAACAGCGGAACGCCGGTGCCGATCAGCGGCGTGGCCGTCACGGCCCCGTTCAAGATCGCGAGCAACGCCTGCGGCACCAGTACCCTGCAGCCGCAGACCGACTGCCAGGTGATGGTGGAGTTTGCGCCCACCGCGGCGGGGGCAGCCAGCGGAACGCTCACCTTCACCGACGGTGCCGGGACGCAAACCGTAACCCTGACCGGGAGCGGGGCAGCGCCGCCGACCGATACTCTTTCGCCTACCTCGCTGACCTTTCCCGGAACGGTGATTGGGCAGCTCTCCACCGCCCAGACCGTGACGATAACCAACAGCGGAGACCTGCCGCTGACTTCGATTGCCGCCACGGTGAGCGGGGCATTCCAGGTATCCAGCAACTGCGGCACCCAGCTTCCGGGGCAATCGAGCTGTTCGATCGCGGTGGTCTTTGCGCCCAGCCAGGCGGGCGTCCAGACCGGCACACTGACCGTCTCCGATTTGTTGCGCACGCAGACGGTGCCTCTTTCCGGGACGGGATTGCTGCCGCCGGTTTTTATCGTTAGCCCCACCAGCCTGAGCTTTACCGGCCAGCAGGTGGGCGTCGCCAGCCCACCCGCGGTGCTGACCGTGAGCAATACCGGCGGCGCTGCGGCGGCCAAGGTGGGCTTCCAGATCACGGGTCAATTTGCCAGCAGCTTTGCCACCGGGGCCACCACCTGCGGGGCGACCTTGGACACGGGGAGCAGTTGCACGGTGCAGGTGGTTTTTACTCCTGGCGCCTCGGGCGGCAGCGCGGCCACGCTCGTGATCTCCTCTTCCACTCTGGGCGTGAAGCCGGTCTCAGTGCCGCTGAATGGCTCCGCGACGGCCACGAACGGGCTGAATGTGAGCCCTGCACAGTTGACCTTTCCGGCAACCGTTACCGGCCAGTCCAGCGCGGCGCAGACAGTGACCATCAGCGAGGCGGGCAGCGCGGCCGCCAGCGCCTTGAAGCTCGCCGCCTCTGCTCCGTTCAGTTTGACCCAGAGCACCTGTTCCAGCAGCCTGGCGGCCGGGGCAAACTGTTCGGTAGGGGTGATTTTTACGCCGACCGCGACCGGGGTGGTGACGGGCACATTGCAGGTGACCGCCGCATCGCCGGCGACCCCGGCCAACGTTCTGTTGAGCGGAACGGGCGCGGTTGCGGCGGCTATCCAGGTGTCGCCTTCGACCATCAACTTTGCCACCACCGGGGTGGGCGCCACCAGCAGCCCCACTACCGTGACGGTGAGCAACTCCGGAACAGCCGAGAGCTTGAGCAACCTTGTTCTTGCGGCGCCGGCTGGCTTCCAGGTGGTGAACAATACCTGCGGGTCCTCCCTGGCGCCGCAGACAGGCTGCACGGCGGGGGTGGTCTTTGCCCCAACCAGCGCGGGCGCGCAGACCGGGAACCTGACCGTGACCAGCAGCACAGTGCCCACGGGTGCGCAGGTCGTGCTTGCGGGGATGGGGTTCGACTTTACCGTCACGGCCTCCGGCTCAACCAGCCAAACCGTCAGCAGCGGACAAACTGCCAGCTACACGCTGGTAATCACGCCCCTGAGCGGCTCGCAGGGGGCTTTCACCTTCCAGTGCGGAACGCTTCCCTCGAATGCGCTTTGCCTGTTCAATCCCACCACGGAAACCCTTGGCGCGGGCGTCACCGGCAACGTGGCGGTGGAGATTTCAACGGGGAAATCGGGGTCCGCGGCCGTCTCGATGGTTCCGGCCGGATGGCGCTTTCTTCCGCTGGCCTGCGGGCTGGTGCTGCTGCCGCTGGGATGGAAGCGGCGCCGGGCGGCGCTGCTGCTGGGGGCTCTGCTGGCGATTCTGGCGGGCGGCGTTTGCAGTTGCGCGGGATCGGGCGGCGGATCGAGCAGCAGCACGACGCCGGTCTCGACTCCTGGCTCGACTCCGACGGGAACTTACTCGATTCCGGTCACCGTACTTTCCAATGGGGTGCAGCACAGCTTGACGGTGAAGCTGATTGTGGATTAGAACGTTTGGTTTCTGCGACGCGGGCTTCATGCTGTCCCACCCTAGCTGCAAAAACAAGAACGCGGCGAGGGTGGGGCACCCGAGCATTGGCATGATGGTCATTGAGAATCAGCGCTGTGGAATGACGCCCAAACACAGGCGCGGGACGTAAACCCAAACGGGCTATACTTTGTCTTCGGGCCTTCACCAGGAGCGCCCGCGACGGGAGCCGCAGGGAGACCGGGAACGGGGAAGAGCAGGGAATGACCGCCAATGTAACTGTGGAAGAAGTGCAGCGGGTGGCCGAGCTGGCCCACCTGGAGCTCAAGCCGGAGGAGACTCCGCGCATGCTGCATGACCTGAACGCCATTCTCGACTACGTGGCCGAGCTGAACGAGCTGGATACGGCGGGCGTGGCTCCGCTGGCCCAGGTGAGCGAGCTTGGCGATGCCGCGGGCACGACCGCGCTGCGCGCCGATGCGGTGCTGCCCTCGCTGGACCGGGCTACGGTGCTGGCGCAAGCGCCGGAGACAGACCAAGTCTTCTTCAAGGTGCCCAAGGTGATTGAGCGCTAAGCCATCGTTCTCAGTGAATCCGCGGGCCGCAAGGCCGCAACCAGGCCCCCCAGGCTACCAGCAAGGTCACAAAGAGGAAGGTTCCATTGCCCAGCGAAGCCGAGAGTTATGTTCAGAAGCCCAAGACCCTGGCCGCGTTGCGCGCCGAGCTCGTCTGCGGCGCCACCAAGGCCAGTGACCTGGCTGCCAGTTACTATGACCGCATTGCGGCTCTGAATCCGCGCCTGAATGTCTATCTGAGCCTGACCAAAGAGCGCGCTCTGGAACAGGCGGGCCGCGTGGATGCGCTGGCTGCCAAGGGCGATCCTTTGCCGCCGCTGGCAGGCGTCCCGGTGGGCATCAAGGATGTGCTGGTGATGCAGGGCGCCCCGGCCACGGCGGGATCGAAGATTCTGCAAGGCTACCGGCCCCCGTACGACGCCACTGCAGTGGCCAGGCTGGAGGCGGCGGGCGCGGTGCTGCTGGGCAAACTGAATTGCGACGAGTTTGCCATGGGCTCCTCGAACGAGAACTCGGCCTATGGGCCGGTGCGCAACCCGGTGGATACGGAGCGGGTTCCGGGCGGCTCCAGCGGCGGCTCGGCGGCGGCGGTGGCGGCCAATTTGGCGGTGGCCACGCTGGGGACCGATACCGGCGGCTCGATTCGCCAGCCGGCCAGTTTTTGCGGCGTGGTGGGCGTGTTGCCCACCTACGGGCGCGTTTCGCGCTACGGGCTGATCGCCTTTGCCTCGTCGCTGGATCGCGTGGGGCCGTTTGCGGGAAATGTGCGCGACGCGGCCACGCTATTGGGCGTGATTGCCGGCCACGATCCCAAGGACGCCACCAGCTCCACGGCGCCGGTGCCGGACTATGCGGCTGAGAGCGACAAGGCAGCCGAAGGGCTGCGCATCGGCGTGCCCGCTGAGTACTTTGCCGAGGGTCTGGACCCGGAGGTGCGCGCGGCGATTGAAAAGGGCATTGATGCTTTGAAGGCGGCCGGTTGCACCGTGAAGGCGGTTTCCTTGCCGCATACCCGCTACGCGGTTCCCACGTATTACCTGATTGCCACGGCGGAGGCCAGCGCCAATCTTGCCCGCTTTGACGGCGTGCGCTACGGCTATCGCTCGCCGGAGTCGGACACCCTGTCTGCGATGTACTCGCACTCCCGCGATGAAGGCTTTGGCGCCGAGGTCAAGCGCCGCATTCTGCTGGGGACCTATGCGCTGTCGGCCGGCTACTACGACGCCTACTACCTGAAAGCGCAGCAGGTGCGGCGGCTGCTGGCTGAGGAGTATCTGCGCGCCTTTGCCGAGGTGGACGCGATCGTGACGCCGACTTCGCCCATTCCGCCCTTCAAGCTGGGCGAGAAGACCGGCGATCCGCTGGCCATGTACCTGGCCGACATCTACACTGTGACAGCCAGCCTGGCGGGCATCTGCGGCGTGAGCGTGCCCTGCGGCACCACCACCGGCGGGCTGCCAGTGGGGATGCAGGTGCTGGCCGCGCACTTGAACGAGGGCACGGCCTTCCGCGTGGCGCGAGCCGTGGAGGCAGCAGAGCTTTAGAATCAGGTTGCCAGAGACGCGGCGGATGGTGAATGCCGGGCCTCATGAAGTTGATTTGCAGTTGATCTTGTGCGGCCGACTGACCGCGGTTTCCGTTTCCCGACAGATTTGCGCCAGTATCTCTGGAGCAAACGGCATGAGCATAAACGGGCGGATGGCGATTTTGGCAATCGTGGCGGTGCTGCTAGCCGCTGCAACGGCAGCACCGGGGGCGCCGCGCAAGGCCCACACCGTGGTTCTGGGCGCGGCCAAGCGGGTGGAGTACTCCAAGACGGGCGACCCGGCGGGCGCGGCTGCCGCCGAGGATGCGCTGAGGATTCGCGCGCTGCTGGTGGACGGCGTCCTGAAGGAGTGGACCACCGGCGACGCCCACGATGTGACCGACCGCAGCTTCGTGGTGCGGCGGGTGATCCGGCTGAACGATTCTCTGCCCGGCGACCAGCTGGGCCACTGGGTTTGGCAGCGCGGTCCGTGGCTGCTGGTGGATCGTGTCACCGGCCACGCAACCCCGCTCAAGCTGCCGGACTACGACCCCGGCGTGAGCCAGGTGAGCTGGTTCCGCGACTACGGGGCCTATTGCGGGGTGACCGCCAGCGGCAAGAGCCTGTATGCCGTGGTCGCCCAGGTGGCGGCGCGCAAGGCGGTGCTGGCCAGGAAGTTGGCGGCGTTTGACGCAGAGAGCCGCCCGGACCCGGTGTGCGGCCCTGCGGAGTGGCAGCGCGAGCCTCTGCGGGTTAGCTTTCACCCCACCGGCAAGGAGCAGGTGAGCTTTGACCTCGCTCCCGGCTCGGCCGTGCTGGTGGAGGACTCCAGCGACGAGCCGGAGAAGCCGGCGGTGGATACCAAGCCGAAATAGCGGGTCAACGAGCAAGAGAAAAAGCCGGAGCAGGGTTTGTTGCTTCCCACCCTTGCGCCAGAGAAAAGCGCAAAGATGGGGCACGGAGCTTGATGGGCAAGTCGGCGAAAGACAGCCGCGGGTTCCCTTCGGGTGCGCTAAGGCCCATGAACACTCAGGGCAGGCTTTCGACTCGTTGCGCTCGCACAGAATGACTGTTTCTTGGTGAATAGAAACGATGGAATCATTCGACGAACTTTTGCAGAAGGCTGAGGCGGCGCACGGTCACTTGTGCGCGGGGCAGATCCTGGGCGTGCGCATGGCCTTGCTGGGCCTGCGGCGTCTGGGGATCGAGGATCCGCGCGGCGCGGATCGCAAGCGGCTGGTTACGTTTGTCGAGATCGACCGCTGCGCCACGGACGCCATCGGCCTGGTGACCGGCTGTCGGCTGGGCAAGCGGACGCTCAAGTTCCGCGACTGGGGCAAGATGGCGGCGACTTTTGTGGACCTGGCTTCGGACCGCGGGGTGCGAATTGTGGCGCTGGAGGACTCGCGGGAACTGGCGCGCCAGCTTTATCCGCAGGTTGAGAGCAAGAGCCAACAGCAGATGCTGGCCTATCGGGAACTGGCGGACGCGCAGCTTTTCACGGAGCAATCGATGCGGGTAGCGCTTGACCCCGCGGAACTGCCGGGAAGCAGGGGCGACCGGTTTCTATGCCCGCGGTGCGGGGAGGGCGTGAACTTTGGCCGCTTTGTGGAGGTGGAGGGCGAGCGGCTGTGCCTGAGCTGCGCCCGCCCGGAACTGCGCTATTGGGTCCCGGAAGAGTAGAGCCCCTTTGCTGTTTCTCTGCTGGGGGCTGTGTGCTGTCCCACCCTAACCGCAAAAACAAGGACGCGGTGCCCAGAGGGCGCCCAGGTGGGTCAACCAGGCTGCCAGGGGAAGCGGCGCTAGCGGCCGGGGTTATCTTCGACGCCGGATGTCCTTTTCGATTTGAAAGAGCACCCAGACCAGGAAGACCAGGGAGAGCGCCAACGGAACGAGCAGGAAAGCTTCGGGACTCACGGTGAGCATGGGGAACATCCTCCCCCTGTTTCCTCCTCCGAGTGCGGGCTTGCGGCGTCCGGATGCGTTGAGAGAGAAGAACAGGACAGTCTCAGAAGAAATGGGATTCCGTAAGGAAGGGGTAGACAAACCATAAGGGCTTTATATGGGGTGTGGAAGGCGAAAATCAGTCGGAAAGACGGCGGATAAGCTTCGGCCAAACCGGGAAGCGGGACTCATCCGGGGGCGTTGCGCCTTGACACGCAACAGGGCGCGCGTATCTTATCTTGGAAGGCATTCTTTCGGAATCCGGATGGAACCAGCGCGGGCAGAACTGTGCGACTTCCAGAAAGCAGGAGTTCCGCGGGAAGGCCGTGTCGAAAAGGAAGCAGACGGCGGCAGGGTCAAAGGTTTGGATGCGGGTGCGGGATTGGAACTCAGTGCCCGGCATGCGGCAACCGAGCCCTTCTTCCCGAGCCTGGGCCGGACTTGACCAGCGGCCAGGACCATTCCCGGAGACGAAAAATTTCATCAGGCGCCCGGTTCAAAGCCGGGTATGCCTGTGCCCGGAGTGGCCGCGCGAGCATGCGGCCGGGGCGAGCAAAGGATGAGTGTGGTTACGAGTTTTGGCTTATTTGCGGGTGCGCCCGGCGGAGCTGGCGGCAGCAGTCTTCCCATGCTTTTGCCCTTGTTGTTGATTCCGGTACTTTACCTGGTGATGATTCGCCCACAGCAGAAGCGGCAGAAGCAGTGGCAGGCGATGCTGGGCAGCATCAAGACCGGCGACCGGGTGACCACCGCCGGCGGAATTCGCGGCACCATCCTTTCCATCAAAGACGACGCGATCATCATCCGCGTGGCTCCGGACGGGATCAAAATGGAAGTGAGCAAGAACGCGATCGCCTCGGTTACCACCCAGGACGGATCTTCGGCCTCTTAAGTTTTGGACGTTTTTTTACCTTTTTTTGGACTAGAGAAACGAAACGATGAAGAAGAATCTCAACGGTAAAATTGCCCTGATTGTTGCGGTCCTGGCGGTTTGCGTTTACGGCATCTTCGGGGTGCCCTCGGGCGTGACCGGCAAGGCCCTGACCGAGGCCCTGACCAAGCGCATTCACCTTGGCCTGGATCTGCGCGGCGGCGCTCACCTGATTTTGCAGGTGGAAGTCCAGGAAGCGGTCAACGCCGATACGGACAACACGGTGGCGCGCATCCGCCAGGATCTGAAGGCGGCGAACCTGAGCTTTTCGCAGGTGTACAAGCCCGATCCGGCCAAGGCGGACCAGATTCGCGTGGAAGGCACGACTCCGGGCAGCGACGTGCGCTCCGTGCTGGAGGCCAAGTACGCGGCCGAATACGACGTGAACGACGGGAGTACGCCCAACAGCTTCACGCTGACCATGAAGCCGCTGATCAAGACGGCCTTGGAGAAGAAGACTGTTCAGCAGGCGATCGAGGCCATCCGCGACCGCGTGGACGCGCTGGGCGTGAGCGAGCCGCAGATTCAGGAGTACGGCCTGGGCGACAACCAGATCCTGGTTGACCTGCCGGGCGTTGAGAACGAGAGCCAGATCGAGTCCATTATTCAGGGCACGAACCGGCTTGAGATCCACGCCGTGGTGGGTGGCCCCTACAAGAACGAACAGGAAGCGGTTGCCAGCCTGGGCGGCAGTGTTCCGGTGGACGAGGAACTGAAGAGCTTCTCGGGTATGCTGGAAGGCGGCGCCGCGGAGAGCGTGTATGTGTTGCAGCGCGCCTCGGTGGTGGCGGGCAGCGACTTTCGCTCCGCCGATCCAAGCACCAACCCCAACACCGGCCAGCGGGAGGTCCAGTTCACGCTGACCAACGAGGCGGGCGACAAGTTCTACGACTACACCAGCGCCAACGTGGGCAAGAGCATGGCGGTGGTGATGAACGACCATATTCGCGAGGTTGCCACCATCCAGAGCGCCATCCGCGACCGCGGCGAGATCACCGGCAGTTTCTCTCCGGATGAAGTAGCCGCGCTCTCGAAACTGCTGCGCACCGGCGCATTGCCGGCCTCGCTGAGGCAGCTGGAAAAGCGCTTTGTGGGCGCGTCTCTGGGCGCGGACTCGATACGCCGGGGCGTTACGGCAGCCATTGTGGGCGTGCTGCTGGTCATGGTCTTCATGCTGATCTACTACCGGGGCTCGGGCATCAATGCCGATGTGGCGCTGGTGTTGAACCTGGTGATTCTGCTGGGCTTCATGGGCGCATTCTCGGCCACTCTGACCTTACCGGGCATTGCCGGAGTCATTCTGACAATTGGTATGGGCGTGGACTCGAACGTTCTGATCTTCGAGAGAATCCGCGAGGAGGTGCGGGCGGGCAAGGCGCCGTCCGCGGCCGTGGACCAGGGCTTTGCCCATGCGTGGACCACGATTTTCGATACTCACGTGACGACGATTGTTTCGGCAGCCATCCTGTTCGTGTTTGGCAGCGGTCCGGTAAAGGGCTTTGCGACCACCCTGACCGTTGGTCTGGTGGCCAACCTCTTTACGGCGGTCTTTGTCTCGCGGGTTATCTTCGATGCCCATTTGAACAAGCTGAAGCCAGGGGAACTGGTCTCCATCTAAACCCAGGCACGAAAACTGCACGAGTGGCAGTGGAACAACAGAACGCTGGAGCCCCAGGGGCTCCAGCCCCCAGGAAGGCAGAGAACCAGTGGAATTCTTTCGCAGTGTAAATGTGGACTGGCTTGGGAAGAAGTGGTACTTCCTCGCCTTTTCTTTGATTTTCAGCGTGGCCGGCATCGTCTCCATGGGCATGCACTGGGCAAAAATCGGCAGCCCTGTGCCGCTGGGCGTGGATTTCAGAGGCGGCACGCAGGTGCAGGTGCAGTTTGCCCAGGCCCCGGATATGACCCGAATCCGCCAGGCGATGGACGCGACGGGCGTGAAGGACGCGAGCATCCAGACCATCCAGAACATCGATGAGGCCCGCGGCAATGAGGTTCTGATCGGCTTGCCGGAGCAGACCAACGAGAACGCGCTCGACGCCGGGCGGCAGCAGATCGTCAACGCCCTGCAGGCGCACTACAATGATCCGTTTACCATCCGGAATGTCCAGGTGGTAGGGCCCACGGTGGGCAAGCAGTTGGAAAGACAGGCTTTGCTGGCCACGCTTTACTCGATGGCGGGCATGCTGGTCTACCTCTGGTTCCGTTTTCAATTGATCTACGGCGTGGCGGCGGTGGTTGCCTGCTTCCACGACACGCTGATCACGGTGGGCGCCTTTGCGCTGACCAACCAGGAGATCAGCCTGACCGTGATTGCGGCCATTCTGACGCTGGTGGGCTATTCCATGAACGACACCATTGTCGTTTTCGACCGCATTCGCGAGAATCTGCGCCTGAACCGGCGGGAGGCATTGCCGGACGTGGTGAACCGCAGCATCAACCAGACGCTGAGCCGGACGGTGCTTACGTCGGGACTTACCTTCCTGACTGTGCTATCGTTGTACGTCTTCGGCGGCCAGGTGTTGCGCGGCTTCTCTTTTGCGCTGGTGGTGGGCATTTTGATCGGCACGTATTCGTCGATTGCCGTAGCCTCGCCGATGCTGGTGGCGTGGCAGGAGTGGCGCGCCGAGAAGGGCAAGAACACGGTTCTGCCCCCCGCAAAGCGCGCTCGCGTGTAGCTGTTTTGCCCGGCGATTTTGCCGGTTTTGTTTCGCGCTTTGCAAGTGACGCGCAGTTCTGATACAAGAGGGTTGCGCTTCTGTGGCACCGATTTCAGGCTCGGGAACATTTCCAGTTCCCGCGGTGTCTAAATAGAGGTAACCAACACCCGATTCGAGGCTGGCCATGTTTGAAGATTCCACATTTGAATCCGGAGGCAGGATCAAGAACAAAAGCAAGTATTGGATGTTGGTGACGTTTATCACCAACGGTTCGATTCTGCTTCTGCTTATCCTGATTCCGCTGATCTATCCTGAGGCGCTGCCAAAGACAGCTATGCTGACGACCTTGACGCTCCCGCCTCCCCCTCCGCCGCCACCGCCGCCGCCGCCGCCGCCAGAAGTTCACGTGGTGCACGTGCAGTCGGAGATGATGAACAATCAGCTGACGGCGCCTACGCGGATTCCCCACGACATCAAGATGGTTGCCGAGAAGGAAGCCCCTCCCTCGTCGAACTTTGGCGTGGCCGGTATGGAAGGCCTGGGTGGCGCCGGCAGCGGTGCCCTCGGTAGTGTATTTGGCGACAACGGTCCCAAGGTTAAGGCCGCTGCTCCCAAGAAGGTCAACATTTCGGCGGGCGTCATGGTCGGCATGCTGTTGCAGAAGACCATGCCGGTTTACCCGCCAATCGCCAAGGCCGCCCGCGTCTCTGGTACGGTGGTGCTGCAAGCCACCATTTCCAAGACCGGACTGATCGAGAACCTTCGCGTGCTGAGCGGACCCGCCATGCTGCAACAGGCCGCCCTCGACGCCGTGAAGAGCTGGCGCTACAGGCCCTACCTGCTCAACAACGAGCCGGTGGAAGTGGAAACCACGGTGAACGTGATCTTCACTCTCGGTGGATGATGAATCTCCTGGCTCCTGCCTGAGTTTCAGGGCAGGAGCCTCGCTATTGACCGGAATGCGAGTCCAAACGGAGGCGCATTCCCTGCAACCCGCAAGACACTCGCAGTCCACAAGAAACTCCTTAGGAGGAACGATTCAGTGATTCTCGCTCAGCTCGCACATTTCGCTTCGCACACGGTCAGCAGCCTGGCTCTCTTTCAAGATGAGGGTCAGACGGTCAGCTTCAGCCCCATGGGGCTGTGGGATCATATGGGATGGCCGGCAAGAACCATCGCCATCATCCTTTTCGTTGAGTCGATCTGGTCTCTGGCCGTGATGATCGACCGCTACCTGTACTTCTCTGCTGCCCGCAAGCAGTCGCGCGAGTTTGCGCCCAAGGTTGCTGGAGCTCTGAAGGACAGCAAGCTTGAAGAAGCCATCAAGATCGCCGACCGTAACAAGAAGTCTCACCTCGCTGAGGTTGTGACGGCCGGCCTGCAGGAGTTCCGCGCTTCCGCCGGCGCTCCGACCGAAGCCAGCATCGAGAGCTCGGGCCGCGCATTGGAGCGGGCTGAGGCCATCGTTCACGCCAAGCTGAAGAGGGGCCTTGCTGTTCTGGCCACCATCGGCTCGACGGCTCCCTTCGTCGGCCTGCTGGGCACGGTTATCGGCATTCTGAACGCCTTCCAGCAGATCGCCACCCAGAAGACCTCGGGCATCGGCGCGGTTGCCGGCGGCATTTCGGAAGCCCTGGTAACCACGGCGTTCGGCCTGCTGGTGGCCATCCCCGCCGTCATGGCGTTCAACTACTTTACCGGTCGCGTTGAGTCGTTCGATGTGGAAATGGATAACTCCTCGAGCGAATTGATCGACTATTTCATCAAGCAGAGCCACAAGCGCTAAGCGAGGCGGCTGTCGGTTCGAGCGGGAAACTGCGAAAGCGGGGGAGCGGAAACACTCTCCCGCCCGCGGGTCTCAACCTCTCGTCGGCCAGGTGATTCGCAGCAACGCCGGAAGCCATCCGGAATAAAAATTCACAGGCACGGAGCCCAAACAATGGGAATCGCGGTTCGCAACGAAGGCAGTAAGGTCAGTTCCGCCATCAACGTTACGCCTATGGTGGACGTCATGCTGGTGCTTCTGATCATCTTCATGGTCATCACCCCCATGCTCCAGAACAAGGTGTCCGTCGACATGGCCAAGGTCGACAATCCGATCAGCATGCCGGACGCCGATAAGGAAGACGCAATTGTCGTGGCCATCACGCGGGACGGCAGCGTATTCCTGGGGCAGAACAAAGTCGCAACCGCTGAACTAGGCGGTCTGGTTCGCGACAAGCTATCCGACAAACCCGGCAAAACGATCTTCGTCCGCGCCGATGCGCGTGCGCAGTTCCGGGCAGTGGAAGACGCCATCGACGCGGTTCGCACCGCCGGCGTGGAAGACGTAGGCTTGTTGACGCAGAAGCGCGAAGGCAAGTAAGGCAGTTCGTTCGCTGTCTCGTAAACGATTTGCAGGAACCGAGGAGTATTAAGCCATGTCAATGACAACTGGAGGCGGGGGAGGCTACTCGTCAGACATTAATATGACGCCGATGATCGACATTCTTCTGGTGTTGTTGATCATCTTCATGGTGATTGTGCCCGTGACGCCCAAAGGCCTGGACGCCCTGGTGCCCCAGCCGCCAAAGAATCCGGAGAAGCAGCAGCAGAACCAAGACCGCACCATCGTCGTTCAGGTTCTGTATCGCCCCGGTGCGCCGCCGGCGTACAAGATCAACGAAACCGACGTGACCAAGGCCGATTTGCTGCCCCGCCTCACGGACATCTATGCCAACCGGGCCGAGCGCGTCATGTTCGTCAAAGGCGACGACGACGTTAACTTCGCTTATGTGGCAGAGGTCATCGATATCGGCAAGGCAGCCAATGTGGATCACATTGGCCTGATGACACCGAAGATTATGGCTGGCCAGTAGCAGGCAGCTCTTAGGCAGTCTTCCCTGAGAGGGGAGGGTTGCCGGGGCAAGCCGCACCGGATTCGCTCCGGTTGCGGGCCGCCTGGGGCTGATGACGCGCAGAGTTAAAGGCTGGCCAATAGGGGGCGGGGCGGCAGGAATGTCCTGATTATCCCTGGTTGCCAGCCCCGCCTGGAGGCGGTTCATCCGGGCGGAAAACAGGAGTACAATTTTTCCTATCCTGGTTTCGGTTACTCCCGCCCGCGGCCAGCTGCACTAAATTCCAGGCGCGCAATAGATAGGCACGACCTGAAGGAGAAGGATACGAACATGAATGGACCCGCACGTATTACGGCGCTCGCGGTTGCCTTGGCCGGCATGGTGCTTTCCATGAGCGGGTGCAACCGCCTTGCAGCCCGTGACCAGCTGAACAAGGGAGTGGACGCCTATAAGAGCGCCAGGTATGAAGAGGCGATCGACCACTTCCAGAAGGCTACGCAGCTCGATCCGAGCCTGCCTATGGCCAAGACCTATCTGGCCACCGCGTTGGCCCAGAACGTAGTGGCTGGACTGGATACTCCAGACAACCTCAAGACCGCGCAGCAGGCGATCAGCATATTCCAGCAGGTTCTGGACAAGGACCCGACGGATGTGAACAGCCTGAAGCAGGTTGCGGGCATCTACTTCAGCATCAAGAAGTTGGAAGAAGCCAAGACATGGCAGAAGAAGGTTCTGGCGGTTGACCCGAAGGACCCTGAAGCTGCTTACACGGTTGGCGTGATCGACTGGACTGAAGCGCACCAGAACGCGCTGCAGGCGCTGGTTCCGGCCGGTCTCAACGACGATGGCGAAGGCAATGTCAAGGCGCCCAAGAAGGTGATGGAGCCTCTGGCGCAGCAAAATGCTTCGCTGGTGGAAGAGGGGCTGCAGTATCTGAATCAGGCAGTGGCAAACCGGGCCAATTATGACGATGCAATGGCCTATCTGAACCTGATCTACCGGCGCAAGGCAGATGTGGACTATGGCAATGCAGCCGCTGTGAAGGAAGATATTGCCAGCGCAGAAGACTGGCGCGTCAAGGCGATGGGTACTCGCAAGGCCAACGAAGCTGCGAAGAACAAGGGACCGCAGGGCATCACCATGGACGCCAGCGGCAACCTGAAGTAAACGACAGCAGATTCTATGCAGACAGAAACGGCCTCCGCCCAGCGCGGAGGCCGTTCCTGCTTGTGCCCATCCCTTGAGAGCCAGAACGCTAGGTCTTTGACCGTGTGAATTTGTTCCTTTTGTAGCCGAACTTCTGGCGTGCCTTCTTGCGCGTGAACTGCCAGTTGATGGTGACGTTGTTGCGGTTCATCTTTCGGTTCCAGGCTTTGGCTTCCCGTCGTAGATCGCTCAGTGAAGGGATACGGCGTTGGCCGAGGCACTGGCGGCTGAACAGGCTGATCTCGATCTCCGCCTGGTTCAGCCAGCTGCCGTGTTTCGGGGTGTAATGCACCGTGAAACGCTCCCACAACAGGCCGCCGATCTTTTCACCGAACTGGTCCACCAACGCCCTGCGGTTATGTGAACTCAGATTATCCATCACCAGATGGATGGTTTCAGCCTCCGGATAGCTAGCTACGATCTCCACCAGATAGTCAGCGAACTGCGGCGAGGAGCGGTTCGCGGTTGGTTTGGTAAAGTGCCGCCCGGCCTTTGGCTGGACACCGCAAAAGACGTTGGCCGTGCCGCACCGCTGGTACTCGCAATCACGCCGAGCAATCCGTCCCGGCCGCATCGGCCGCGGCGGGCGGATATCGGCGTGCAGCACCACAGGCTTCTCATCCACACAGACCACGGGCTCCCTTTCCGATAGCGGCTTCTCGTAAATCTTGAGGACGTCCTCCATGCGGGCGATGTACTCTTCATTCAGTTCCGCCACGCACCACATTTTTTTCCCGCCACGGCTTCAGTTCGTGGCTCTGAAGCAGGACGCGGATCGTCTCCCGGCCCACCTGCGGCGCCAACTTCCTCTTCACCGCTTCGGTGGCGATCAGGCGCACACTCCACCGCGCTATGCCCTGTGGCGGCGGCGAACACACCATGGCGATGATCCGCTGGCTCTGGCCTACGTCCAGTGCTCGCTGTTTGCCGGGGCGCGACCTTTCGAACAGTGCCGACTCCAGCCCTTCCTCCTCATAGCACCGGGCAATAGCTCGAACCGTTTTCGCAGCTATGCCCACACTGGCCGCCACCTGCGTCGCCTTTTGCCCACGGTCAAGCTGGCACAGAACCGAAGCACGCCGCAAAACTCGCGATGATTCCCGCCCCTTCGTCAGCATCCCGGCAAGCTGTTGCCGGTCCTTCTTCTTCAACTGAATATGCACCCGATGGTAGCTTTGCATGTCCCTACTATGCGGCCATTCCCATCTCCATAAAAGTGACTGCAAAGGTACATCTTTATACGGTCAGAGACCTAGTACGCGGCAATTCCGGTGATGTGCTGGCCCAGGATCAGGGTGTGGATGTCGTGGGTGCCCTCGTAGGTGTTCACCGACTCCAGGTTCATCATGTGGCGCATGATGGGATAGTCCTCCGTAATCCCGTTGGCTCCCAGGATGTCGCGGGCCATCCGGGCGGTTTCCAGGGCCATCGCCACGTTGTTGCGCTTGGCCAGCGAGATGTGTTCGTGGCCCGCCGTTCCTGCGTCTTTGAGCCGGCCCACGTGCAGCGAGAGCAGTTGTGCCTTGGAGATTTCAGAGACCATCCACACCAGCTTCTCCTGGACGAGCTGGTGGCTGGCGATGGGCTGGCCGTGGAACTGCTTGCGGGCCTTGGCGTATTGCAGTGCGGTGTCGTAGCAGGCCATGGCCGCGCCGATGGCGCCCCACCCGATGCCGTAGCGGGCCTGGTTCAGGCACATCAGGGGGCTCTTCAGGCCGCTGGAGCCGGGCAGCAGATTGGCCGCGGGGATATGCACGTTCTCAAGCGACAGGCCGCTGGTGAGCGAAGCGCGCAGGCTCCACTTGCCGTGGATTTCATGGGCGTGGAAGCCAGGGCGGCGGGTTTCCACCAAAAAACCGCGCACGGCGTTGCTGGTGGGGCCGGCTTCGTCCTGAACCTTGGCCCAAATGACCGCCACGTCGGCGATGGAGCCGTTGGTGATCCACATTTTTTCGCCGTTGAGAATGTACTCGCCGCCCACCTTGCGGGCGGTGGTGGTCATGCCCCCGGGGTTTGACCCGAAGCCGGGCTCGGTGAGGCCGAAGCAGCCGATCTTTTCGCCCCTGGCCAGGGCGGGAAGCCAGGCGTCCTTTTGCTCGGCGGAGCCGAACGTGTAGATGGGGTACATCACCAGCGCCGACTGCACGCTGACAAAGCTGCGCAACCCGGAGTCGCCGCGCTCCAGCTCCTGCATCACCAGGCCGTACTCCACATTGGACATGCCGGCGCAGCCGTAGCCATCGAGATTGGCTCCGAAGAAGCCCAGCTCACCCATCAGCGGAACCAGTTGGCGCGGAAAGCGCCCCTCGCGGAAACACTCTTCGATGATGGGGATGACGTTGTCTTCGACAAAGTCGCGGGTGGTGCGGCGGACGAACAGTTCGTCCTCAGTGAAGCTCGGGTCGAGGTGGAGAAAGTCGAATCCCTGGAATCTAAAGCCCATGGTTGCACCTGCCGTTCTGCTGGCGAGATTGAGACAGGCAAGGCTAACAGATGCAGAGGAGGCGAGGGAACAGGGAATAGGCAGGAGTGGGGTCCCAGGTCTCAACTGCGCTCAGAGACCCGCCAGAAGGCTGTAAGAGACTGTAAAAGGCCAGAAATAGGCTATAAGGGTCTATAGATAGGTGGGGCACCCAGGGATTCTCTTATCCCCGATCTCTGATCCCTGTTTTACTCCAGAAATTCGCGCACGAACTTGTTCTCGGTGTGCAGCAGGCCGTGGAGGGTGCCGTCGAAGATCAGGCGGCCTTCTTCCAGCATGAGGAAGGTGGTGTTGGGGTCGGTCTCGCCTTTGGGCAGCGGCACCATGTGGCCCTTTTCCGCATCGAAGCGGTGCGTGCACAGCGTGAAGGCATCCTGCAGCCGGTGCGTGACCAGCAGGGAGGGCGCGTGGTACACGTCGCGCTCCTTCACGATCAGATCGATGATGGTGGTGGAAGTCACCGGGTCCAGGCCGCCGGTGGGCGAGTCGTAGAGCAGCAGTTCGGGCTTGTGGATGAGGGCGCGGGCAATGGCCACGCGGCGGCGCATGCCGCCGGAGAGGGCAGCGGGATAGAGCGCGAAGGTCTCCTCCAACTCTACAAAGCGCAGCGCCTTGCGCACCCGGCGGTCGATGGTCTCGTCGGGAACGCCCTCCTGGATGAGCTGATAGCCCACATTGTCGCGGACGGTCAGCGAGTCAAAGAGCGCGCCCTCCTGGAAGACCATGCCGGCGCGGGAGCGGAGGGCGAAGAGCCACTGCTCGGGCATGCGGGAGATTTCTTTGCCGAAGAGCTGGATGCTGCCTTCGTCGGGGCGGAGCAGGCCGTTGGTGAGCTTGAGCAGGACGCTCTTGCCCACGCCCGCCGGCCCCAGCAGGACGCGGGTCTCCCCCGGCGCAACCGAAAATGTGATGTCCTCGAGCACCGGCGGGCCGCCAAAGCCGACAGAGACGCCGCGGAAGGCCACCACCGGGCCGGCTGCGGTTGCCGGAGCCGGGCCTGGTGCGGAGGAGACGGAATTTGACTTCGAGCTCATGGGGCGGGAAACAGAGTGAGCATCACCTGGGTGATGAAGAAGTCGACAAAGATGATGATGACCGAGGAGGAGACGACGGCCTGAATGGTGGAGCGGCCCACGCCCTCGGTGCCTCCCGAGGTCCTCATGCCATAGAAGCAGCCAATTGAGGCGATGATGTAGCCGAAGAACAGGGGCTTGACCAGCCCTTGCAGGATGTCGGGGTAGCGCAGGTGCTCATAGGCCATGGCGAAGTACTGGGTGCCATTCTGGTGGTTCATGAAGACGGTCACCAGGCCGCCCCCCGCGATGCCGCAGGCATCGGCCACGATAGTAAGAAAGAAGAGCATCACAATGCAGGAAAAGATGCGCGGGGTGACCAGTTTGCGCATCGGGTCCACACCCAGGGCGCGCATGGCGTCAATCTGCTCCGTCACCACCATCGACCCCAGTTCGCTGGCCATGGAGCTGGCGTTGCGCCCTGAGACCATCACGCCGGTGAGCACCGGTCCCAGCTCCCGGATCATGGTCAGGCTTACAAAGCGCCCGGTTACTTCAGTGGCGCCAAAGGCGGCCAGCGTGGCCGCCGATTGCAGGGCCAGCACGCCGCCGGTTGACAGGCCGGCCAGCACCACGATGGACAGCGAACCAACGCCGATAATGTCCGCCTGAACCAGAAATTCCGGCCAGTAAATGGGGGGGCGGAAAAGGTTGAGGAAGGCACGGTAGGCGAACCAGGAATAGTCCTGCACGGTGAGCACGAGCTTTTTGGCGGTTCTTTCGATCGTGTCAAACGCCATAGGGTTTGCCGGCCTGCGGGAGGAATGGGGTGCACCGCTCTCCTCGACAGGATAGCGCATATGGGAGGCGCAGCCACTGCGCACGGTAAACTGGCAAGGAAAGCGAGCCATCGGTGACCCCAGAGGCGGCAGGCAGGCTGGAGCAGTTTTTTTGCACTTTTGCGGACGGGCCCAACCCGCTTCTGCTGCTGGATTACGACGGCACCCTTGCGCCGTTTCGCCTGGACCGCTTTCAGGCCCGCCCCTGGGCCGGGGTCAGGGAACTGCTGACGCGCATTCAGCGCCAGGGACGCACCCGTATGGTGGTGATTACCGGCCGCCCGGCGCGGGAGATTGCGCCCATGCTGAGGTTGGACTCGCCGCTCGAGGTCTGGGGGCTGCACGGCGCCGAGCGCCTTTACCCCGACGGGCGGCGGGAACTGGAACAGGCCCCGCCCGCTACCCAGGCAAAGCTGGAAGAGTTGCGCGCGCATCTGCGCCGCGACAGCCTGGGCGGGCTCTTTGAAGACAAGGCCAATGGCGCGGTGATGCACTGGCGCGGCGCTTCACCCCGCAAGGCCCGGCTGATTGAGCAGCGCACGCGAGCGCTCTTTGAGCCGCTGGCGCAGATGGAAGGGCTGGCTCTGCTCGAGTTCGAGTCCGGGTTGGAATTGCGCGCGGGCCGCGACAAGGGCGGGGCCATCGCGGCGATTCTGGCCGAGACGGCGCCCGACGGATCGGTGGCCTTTCTGGGCGACGACCTCACCGACGAGGCGGGCTTTCACGCCGTGAAGGGCCGCGGGTTGAGCGTCCTGGTGCGGCGTGAGTGGCGAGAGACCGCGGGCGATCTCTGGTTGCGGCCGCCGGGCGAGCTGAAAGTCTTTCTACAGAAGTGGGCGGAAGCTTGCGGCTCCTAGATTTCTGACTGCGAGATTTCCTGCATTGCCATTGAGTGCTTGATGGCAACCGGCGTGGGGGCGCTTTGCAGCGTGACGAAGCGCGCCGGGCTGGCGCAGGCTTTTTCCAGGCGCGCCCGGTCAGCCTGCATGCCCCCATCCTCTTTCAGCCAATCCAGTGTCTGGCGCAAAACCCGGGCTGCTCCGGCATCCGGCGGCGTGACGATGCGGTAATGCATCCACTTGCCTTCGCGCCGGGCCGCAACCATCCCGGCACGGCGCAGGTAGGCCAGGTGCCGCGAGATCTTGGGCTGGCCCTGCTCCAGAATCTCAACCAGGTAGCAGACGCAAATCTCCCGCTCTCCCATCAGGTTGAGCAGGCGCAGACGCGTCTTGTCTCCCAACGCCTGAAAGAAGCGCTCCATGTTGAACGGAGATGGTTTAACCGGCATGCTGTATTTATACGCCTTGACGAATATGTAGGCAAGCGATATAGTTGCTTTGGCGAATATGTTTTCGGGGAGTGTGGCATGGCAGACCAGATACTGGATTCAGTCAGAGCGAAATACGGTGCGGTTGCGGAGAGTTCTCTTTCCAGCGACGATGCCGGCGTGAAGGCCGTGGCAGAAGCCTTCGGTTACAGCCCCGAGGAGCTTACCTCGATTCCGGCAGGAGCCAACATGGGCCTCTCTTGCGGCAATCCCACGGCAACGGCTCACATCCGGCCCGGCGAAGTGGTGGTGGACCTCGGCTCTGGCGGAGGCCTGGACGTTTTTCTCGCGTCCAGGATGGTTGGGCCGGCAGGCCGCGCCATCGGCATCGACATGACGCCGGCCATGATTGAGCGGGCGCGCGCCAACGCCTTGGCCGGCGGTTACACCAACGTCGAGTTTTACCAGTCCACCATCGACCGGATTCCGCTGCCCGATGCCGCGGTCGATTGCGTCATCTCGAATTGCGTGCTCAACCTGGCGCCCGACAAGCCGGCCGTCTTCCGGGAGATTGCTCGCGTTCTCAAGCCCGGCGGCCGTGTGGCGGTGAGCGATATCGCCCTGAAGCAGGCGCTTCCCCAGGCCGTGGCGCAGAGCATCGCTGCTTACGTCGGCTGCATCGCCGGCGCCATCCATGTGGATGAGTACCGGGCCGGGCTGCTGGCCGCGGGCTTCGAGCATGTGGAGATTGTGGACAGCGGCAAGGATCTCAACGCCTACGCCAAGGTGGAGAACCAGGCCGGCTGCTGCTCGCCGAAGATGGACGCCTCCAACCCGCTGCAGGTGATCGAGGCGCCTTGCTGCGCTCCCGCGCCCGCTGCATCGGACTCGCTGCATGAGGAGCTGAAGACGCTTCTCGCCGCATACGACATCAACGCCGCCGCGGCCAGCGTGAAGGTTTACGCCATCAAGCCGCTCGCAAACGCGTAACTCAGTCGCAAAACCCGAAAGGAAGCTGCCATGGCGCACTATAACGTGTTGTTTCTCTGCACCGGAAACTCGGCCCGCTCCATCATGGCTGAGGCAATCATGAACCGCAAGGGCGCGCCGAACTTCACTGCTTATAGCGCCGGCAGCCATCCCTCGGGAGCCGTGCGCCCTGAGGCCATCCAGCAAATCGAGAGGGCGGGCCTGAGCGCGGAGAATGCGCGCAGCAAATCATGGGACGAGTTCTCGCGGCCTGGCGCGCCACACCTGCATTTTGTGTTTACCGTCTGCGACAACGCGGCCAACGAGGTTTGCCCTTTGTGGCCGGGCCAGCCCATGACGGCGCATTGGGGCATTCCCGATCCGGCGGCTGCGCAAGGCACGCGCGCGGAAATCGAGAGGGCCTTCGCCACGGCATTCGCTTCGCTCGACCGCCGCATCAGCCTCTTCCTCAGCCTGCCTTTGGCAACGCTTGATGCGTTCGCCTTGCAAAAGGAGATTGACAAGATCGGAAAGCAATAGGCAAGGGAAAAGAAGTGAGTGCGAGGCGCCGCCAGGTTATCGTAATTGAATCGTCTGGCGCTCTTGCCGCAACCACGTCAGGCGGCTGAGTTTTTCAGCGCGTCAGACGTGAGCGGCAGCGTGATAACGATGCGCGCTCCTCCGCCTTCGCGATTGCCGGCCGTGACCGCTCCGCCGTGGGCGCGCACCACTGCATCCACGAAGGCCAGGCCAAGCCCGTGGCCATTCGACTCGCGTCCCTTCACGCGCCGCTCGAACAGATGCTGGATGACCTCGGCAGCAAAGCCCGGCCCATCGTCTTCCAACACCAGCAGCGCCATATCATCCTGCGCCTTCAATTGGACCGTCACCGAGCTTGCGGCGGGCAGATGCTTCAGCTCATTGTCGAAGAGATTGGCAATCATGCGATGGATCAGCGCTGCATCCGCGGTCACTTTCATTGGTCCGCCGCTGTGCAGCCTGATTTGCAACCCTCTCTCGGACATGGAGGGTTCATACAAATCGATCATGACTCTGAATAACTCATCCAGCTCGATCTCCGTCGGCGTGAGGCGCAGCGCATCCGCCTTGGCCTCGGCAACGTCCAGCGACTGATTCAGGAATTCACTCAGGCGATCCAGTTCTTCGATAGCAGAGACGATGGGCTCGATCTGTTCATCCTGCGCGGCGGAGAGCGACATCTCCAGTTTGCCGCGAATCGCCGTCAAGGGGCTGCGCAAGTCGTGCGCCAGCGAGTCGGTAATGGTGTGCAACTGGTGCATCGAACTCTCGATGCGGTCCAGCATGCGGTTGAGCGTCCGCGCCAGGTTGCCCACTTCATCGTTTCGCTGGGTGGTGGGAACCCTGGAGTTCAAGTCGGAATGGCCGATCCTGGAAGCAGCTTCGCTGATCTCGCGCACGTGACTCAACATGCGGCGCGTTGTGAAAAATACAATGCCGAATCCGAGAAGAACCAGCAGGAACCACAGAGACACGAAGCGAAGCCCCAGGGCTCTCAGCACCCGCAGCTCATCCCGCTCAGAGAGTCCGAGATAGATGCGTGTGCCGTCGTCCAGGCGAAGTGAGGCCACCCGAAAGGGGATTGCAAACCCGCTCACATGCAGGTCCATGGGCCGGTCGGGAAGAAAGGCACTCGCCTTGATGGCTCTGAGAGTGAGCTCGCCGCTGCCTGCGCCGACCCATAACTTGAGCGAGCCATCGGAGCCGGTCTGCAAAAAGAACACTGAGTCATTCGAGCCAGTATCGGACGGCAGCTTGTTGGGAACTTCCTTGCTGGCCAGCTCGGCAACTTCTCCCACCACTCGACTGTAGAGGGCGTCTTTCGGCGTTCGCTCTGCCACATCTTCCAAAACCTCAATCTCGCCGGACAACCACGCATCGCTGCGGCGCTGAATATCGTCGGCGACAAAGCGATGCAAGAAAACAAACACCAGCATTGTTCCGCAGGCAAAGGCCAGCGTTGCCCAAAGCGAGATGCGCCAGGCGGCGCTGCGCATGATCGGTCTAGCGGTCCTTGAGGACATAGCCCACCCCGCGCAAGGTGCGAATCAGCGGCTGTTGCCCTTTGCCATCGACCTTGCCGCGCAAGCGATAGATGTGTACATCCACAACGTTGGTATCGGGCTGAATGCGCATGCCCCAAACCTGATCCAGGATCATGGAGCGCGTTACCACGCGGCCCGCGTTGCGGCAAAGGTACTCCAGCAGAACAAACTCCTGCGGCGTCAGTTGCAGAATCTGCCCGGACCGGGAAGCCTCGTGCCGCAGCAGATCCAGTTCGAGATCGAGGACGCGCAAACGCGTGGCCTCGTTGCCCGGAGGGCTGTTGCGCTTGAGCAGGTTGCGCAGCCTTGCCAGCAGCTCCGCCAGCGCAAACGGCTTGGTCAGATAGTCGTCGCCGCCCTGCTCCAGACCGCGCACCCGGTCGTCGACGGACCGGCGCGCCGACAGGATCAGCACCGGCGCCTTTACCCCAAGCTGGCGCAGGCGGAGGATCAGGCTGATGCCGTCCATGTCGGGCAGTCCAAGATCGACGATCAGGATGTCAAAGACGCCCTCCGCGGCAAGCCGCTCGGCACTCTTGCCGTCCGCCGCTGCTTCCACCTGATAGCCTGCTTCCTCCAGCGAGCTGCGCAGGAAGCTCTGTATGTCGAGTTCGTCTTCAACCAGTAGAAGCCGCATGAACGGATATTAGTGTATTCAGCGTAACTTGTCATCGGAGCAGCAAGGAACCAGCGTGATAAACCTGATGGAAATGCCAAGATGAACACTTTGTCATGGTCGCGTCGGTTCTTTGTCATGTAGGTTAAGTATGATCGATAGCGGATAGGCAGGCTGTATTGTGATCCCCTCTGGCCATACCGGGAAAAGCTATCGCCAGCGAGTCTTCACTTTTTGTCCGTGCGTACTTTTGGCATCTTCTTTGCCCGGCAAGATGAACAAATCGTCATGAAGATACTTCCGATTCGGTGCTTTCCAAGGCAAGAGCCAGTTCGTCTCACCCATGGATCGAGATTGAGTCAATTCCGCCGCAGGAACCCAGGCAGAAATATCCAAAGACGAGAATGTTGTCAACGAACAGGAAATGACGAGGATCAGAGTGCCAACGGCGCCATATATGAATGCATTGGACACCAATCCGTTCGCTGATGCCTTCAGCGCCTCTCTGCCGCTGCCGCCGGCGCTCGACCCGCATTTCGAGGAAGCGCTTCGCCACGTGCTCGACAATCCCGGAAGCCTGGTGCGCCCGCGCATGGTCTTCCAGATGGCGCTTGCGTACGGGTTGGATGCCGCGCCCGCGCAAGATCTGGCCATTGCCCTGGAATACTTCCATACGGCTTCGCTTCTCTTCGACGACCTGCCGTGCATGGACAACGCCTCGGAGCGGCGCGGCGTTCCCTGTGTGCATCTGGCCTTTGGCGAGGCGGGCGCCATTCTGGCCGCGCTTGCGCTGATCAATCGCGCCTACGCGCTTATTTGGCGGGCAGCCTCATCGAGTGCTGCGAATCGCCAGTCGCAGGCATTGGCCTATATCGAGAAGTGCCTGGGCATGGACGGGCTGCTCAACGGGCAGAGCCTTGACCTCCACTACGCCATGCTGCCGCACAGCCGGGAGACAACCGAGAGCATTGCGCGCGGCAAAACTGTTTCGCTGATTCGGCTCACGCTGGTGCTGCCGGCCATGCTGGGCGGCGCCTCTGCGCGTGAGATTCAACTGCTGGAGCGGATCGCCCTCTACTGGGGCCTCAGCTATCAGATTGTGGACGACCTGAAAGATGTGTTGCAGAGTGCGGCTGAAGCAGGCAAGACCGTGGCGCACGACGTTCTGCTCGACCGGCCCAACATCGCGTCGGCCATCGGCGTCGAGGGCGCGATCGAGCGGCTCAACCGCTTCCTTCATCTGGGTGACTGCACGCTTGACAGCCTGCTTGTCTCAAAGCCCGCGCTTTCCTTTCTCGGCAAACTCCGCAACGACTTGCAGGCAGAACTCGTCCGCGTGACCCACAGCGCCGGTGCAATGGCCATGGGAGCGCGGGCATGATCTTTCTCAAGCTGATCCTCACCAATCTTCTGCGCCACCGCATCCGCTCGCTCATCAGCATCGCCGGCATCGCCTTCAGCGTGGCCGCCATGCTCACCGTGGTCACCATCCTGCAAGGCGCCATCGGCATGTTCTCCGGCATTCTGTCCAGCGACAGCGAGGTCATCGTTTTTGAGCGCAATGTTTCTGACCTGTTCTTCAGCAATGTTCCCGCGGCAGCGGTTGCGGAGATTGCGAACTGGCCGCTCGTGGCCCATGCCGACCCGGTGCTCTTCGGCATTGTGTCCAGCAGCGATCACCCCATCATTACCTGCTTTGGCGTCACCGCTGCCGATGCGCGCATTCGCAAGGCCACGTGGATCGCGGGCGATCGCGCCATGTTTGCGCAGCACGGCGACGACGTGGTTCTCGGTGAGCGGGCGGCGGAGTTTATGGCGGCGGCTCTGGGCAGCCATGTGCAGATTGGCCATGCGCTCTTCCATGTCATCGGCATCCTGAAGACGGCCAACGGTTTTGAGGACGGCGGCATATTCATGCCGCTCGCCTCCGCGCAAAGCTTCTTTCACAAGCAGGGATCTTCCTCTGTAATCACCATCAAGCTGCGCAACAAGGACGATGCTGCCGCCTTCAAGAACCTGGTCAAAGGGAAGTATCCAAACCTGATTGCGCTGAAGGATGCGGAGTTCGATCGCTCCTATTCCCAATTCAAAATCCTGAAGGCTACAGCCTGGGCTGTGGGCGGGTGCGGCCTGTTGCTGGGAGGCCTGGGCGTGGCCAACACCATGATCATGTCGGTCTTTACGCGCATTCGCGAGATCGCCATTCTGCGCGTGAACGGCTTCTCAAACACGCAGATCGCGGCCATGATCTTCGGCGAGTCGGCGGTTGTCTCGGTCTTTGGCGCGCTGACGGGGCTGGCGATCGGCACCTGCTTCCTCTATGCGCTCAAACTGGTCCCGGCTCTGCACGGCTATATCGACGTGTCGATGCAGCCGCTCGTCATGCTGGTGGTAATTGCGCTGGCTTTGCTTACAGGCATTGCCGGCGCGCTTTACCCGGCCATCTATGCCATGCGTATCCGCGCGGTGGAGGCGCTTCGCTTCGAATGAACACCACGGCGCAAGCAAGCGAAAACGGGCGCGTTGTTCTGCGCGCCGAGAACGTTTGGAAGAGCTATGAGGATGGGACCATCGCGGTCCTCAAGGGCGCGAGCTTTGAGGCTGTCGAGGGCCAGACCATTGCTCTCTGCGGCCCCTCGGGCTGCGGCAAGAGCACACTGCTGCACCTGTTTGGCGGCCTTGACTTGCCGGACCGGGGATGGGTTTCAGTCAACAGCGTCGAGATCAACCGGCGGCGCAATCTGCTGCGTCTTCTGCGCCACGAGGTTGGTTTTGTTTTTCAGCTTCACAATCTCATTCCCGATCTCACGCTTGAAGAGAACTGCCTGATTCCCACGGTGGCCGCGGGAGTGGATCGCCGGACTGCACAGGCGCGCCTGCATCATCTCACCGATCGCACCGGCTTGAGCCATCGCCTCGGCCAACGCATCCAGAAGCTCTCGGGTGGAGAGCGCCAGCGCACCGCGCTCTGCCGCGCGCTGATGAACAAGCCCAAGATTCTGCTGGCCGACGAGCCCACCGGTTCGCTCGATGAACACTCCAGCGCCGCGGTCTTCGATCTGCTGCTCGACATTGTGGCCACCGAGGGTGTGACGCTGGTGATGGCGACCCACGATCGCGGTCTGGCCGCGCGCTGCGACCGTCTCCTGGAAATGCACGATGGGAGGATTCGTGAGCCTGAATCCATCTGACGCGATCACGCTTCCTCGTCAGGCGTCGCAGGGTGTGGCCATCGCCGCATGGCACAGCCTCTTCTGGCTGGTGCTGGCCAATGCCATCGGCGTGATGATCGCGATTTTACTGCTTTTTCCCGCACTCAACCGCGGGCTGGGCGAGTGGACTTACGGGCGCTGGATCATGGTGCACATGAATCTGGAACTCTATGGCTGGACCAGTCTGCCTATGGCCGGATTCCTCTTCAAGGTGTACGGCGCGGACCGCGGGCCCGCCGCCGAATGGCGCCGTCCGGTTCTCTGGCTGTGGTCCACCGCGCTGGCCGTCGGCGCGCTCTCCTGGCTCTCCGGCCACTCCAGCGGCAAGCTGTTCCTTGACTGGAGCGGATACGCGCGCGTGGCATTTCCGCTGGCCATGTTTGCGCTGTGGCTGCTTCTTGTGTTCTCCTTCATTCGCGAATGGAACACCGCGGCCAATCGAAGCCTCGCGGCGCGCAGCGGAAAGATCGCGGGTCTCGTGTTGCTGCTGGCCGTTCCTGTCACGATCTACATCGCATGCAGCCCCAATCTGTATCCTGCCATCAATCCCGACACCGGCGGCCCCACGGGCGCAAGCCAGCTTGAATCGTCTCTCATCGTTGTTGCGATTCTGCTGATGCTGCCGTTCGGATTGGCGCAGCGCAAGGCTGGCCGCTCGCGGTGGATCACGATAGCCTGGTTGGTTGTAGCGGCGGAGTCTGTTCTTTGCCTCGCTCTGGGCCGGGCCGACATCAGCCATCATCGTCCTGCGCAATATCTCGGCCTGGGCAGCTTGCTCGTCTGGCTGCCGCTTACTCCCGCGTACTATGCGGCCTTCCAGTGGCACGCCAACACGCGCCTCTGGCGCCGCGCATTTCTCGGCTGGTGGCTGGCGCTGGTTCTAACCGGGTGGATCATGTTTCTGCCCGGCGTGCTGGACCACTTCAAATTCACCGATGGTCTGGTCGGCCACTCCTTCATCGCCATGGCCGGCTTCACTTCAAGCCTGCTCATCTTCGTCATGGTCCAACTGCTGGGCGAGGACGGATGGATCTTCAATCGCAGCAGGTCGTTCTACCTCTGGAATGGCAGCGTCCTCGCGTATGTCGTACTGATGTCGGTGGCCGGATGGCGCGAGGGCTTTGACCCTACCTTCACCATCGTGCCCAGCGCTGCGCGCGACGTTCTCTATGCCCTGCGCCTGGTGTCTGGATTGCTGATGTTTGCAGCCTCTCTCGACTGGTTCGTCGACGCCACGACACTGCTGCGCGAACCCGCGTCAGTATCTCGTCAAATTCCCATCGCACAGGAGGAGACCGTATGAAGCGCCCCGTTCTATTCAGCTACCAGATGCTCACCGGCTTCTCTGACAGTTCGACCGGTGTGCTGCTCATTGCCGCGCCGGAGTTCACCCTGCGGCTGATGGGCCTGCATGTGCCCGCCGATGCGTTGCCCTTCCTGTCCTTTGTGGGCGCCTTTGTGCTCTCTGTCGGTCTGTGCTGCCTTTATGGCGGTTACCTCGCCTATTGCGGAGCGTGCGCGGGAAAGCTTGAAATCGTATGGATGCTCACTGCGATCATCCGCAGCAGTGTGGCTGCTTTTGTGGTGATGCAGATTCTCTTCGGCGCGCTTGAAGCAGGATGGCTGACAGTGGCCGTCTTCGACGCCTCCTGCGCTCTGGTCCAGGCCATCGGCCTGCGCAAAGGCTGGCTGCGCCGTGCAGCCTAGGGCAACGCACAGCACGGGCAGGCAAGGCGTTTGCCTTGTCGCCCTCACCTATGTCTATTTCCTCATCTTTGCGCAGTTTGCGTTTCTCCATCGGCTGGCGAGCCTGGGCATTGCCGGCGCGTATCTGAAGTCCGTGATGGCCGCCATGGCCGCCGGTGGAATTCTGCTCAGCTTGCTCGCGCCCCGCATAACGCTCTGGCCCTCAGCGAATCTGCGGCTGCGTGCTGCCTTCGGCGCCTGCGCCGCGGCGGCCTTCCTCACGCTTCTTCCCCTTGGCGTTGCCGCCAGCGTGGCCGTCTCGTTGCTGATTGGCGCGGGGCTGGGCCTGCTCACCGTCACGCTGGTCACGTATCTGCGCCAGTGGACGGGCAATCGAAATCCTCTCTTCAAGGTTGGACTGGGAACAGGACTCGGTTATCTGGTCTGCAACTTTCCTCCGCTCTTTACGGCCTCACCGCAAGCGCAGGCCGCCACCGCCGCGGTGCTTTGCCTTGCCGGCATCTGCATCCCGCTGCGTGGGTCCGCTCAGCCTGAGAGCGGGACAGCGATCGAGCCGCCGCAGCGCGCATTCCCGTTTCTCCGCGTGCTGGCCTGCTTCGCCGCGCTGGTCTGGCTGGACTCCGCCGCCTTCTTCATCATTCAGAATGCACCGGCATTGAAGTCCGGCACATGGGAAGGCACGGTTCATCTTTGGACAAACGGTCTGCTGCATCTTGCCGCCGCCTTGGCCAGCGCATGGTTTCTTCGCCGCCGCGGACTCTCGCTGGTTCTCTCGGCCGCATTTGTTTCGCTGGGCCTTGCCTGCCTGCTGCTGCTTTCTCCCGATCGCGTTGTGCTCGCTTCAATCTTCTATCCCATCGGAGTTTCGCTTTACTCCGTGGCGCTGGTCGCCTATCCCGCCCTGCTGGCTCCGGCCGCGTCCGTCGCGGTGCGCGGCCGTCAGGTGGGTTGGATCTACGCGATTGCCGGATGGTGCGCGTCCGCTCTCGGCATCGGCATGGGCCAGAATCTTGGGTATGTGCCGCCCGCCTTTGTGTTGGCAGCAGGCGTGGTCATTCTGTTTCCATGGCATCTCGCCATCCTTCGCCAACGCCGGCGCGAGTTGGCGCTGACGGCGGCCTTTCTGTTGACGGCGTTTGGCCTGGATCGCATTCAGTCTTCCGGCCATGCCGCTCCGCAGCTCACGCAGGTGGAGCGCGGCCGGCAGGTATATATCTCCGAAGGCTGCATCGCTTGCCACTCGCAGTATGTGCGGCCCAATTCACCCGACGTTCTGATGTGGGGACCCGTCCAGACGATGGAGGAGTTGCGCCGCGAGCGGCCGCCGCTGATCGGCAACCGCCGCCAGGGTCCGGACCTGGCAGAAGTGGGCGGCCGCCGCTCACCGCATTGGCTCAAGGCGCATTTCAACGATCCGCCGGAGGTGAGTGGCGCTTCGATCATGCCGTTCTACGGCTTTCTCTTCCGCGACCAGCGTGGTGACGATCTGGTGGCGTACCTTGCCAGTCTCAGAGGCCCCGGCACGGAGCAGCATCTGGCTGCGGAACAAGCCTGGCGTCTGCCGCCTTCCGCAGTCGCAGCGGCCGATGCGCGCGAGGGCGAACACATCTTTGCGCGGCACTGCGCAACCTGCCACAGCGCGGGCGGGCGCACCCGCTGGCAGATGAGTTTCAAGCGGCTTCCCCCCGACCTTACCGTTGGTCCTTATCTGCACCTCTCGCCTTCCGTTGCACCCGCGCGGCAAATGGAGCGCCTGGCGCAGATTGCCAAGTTCGGAATCCCCGGAACCGATATGCCGGGGCACGAATACCTGTCCGACCGCGAGATTGCCTCCATCAGCCTCTGGTTGACGCAGACTGTTGCGCAGCCCACTCCAAACCGCTAAGAACACCTTCAACACTGGAGAAGAATCATGAAGATCATCGCCAAATCCCTCTTCCTCGCGCTCCCTCTGTTCCTCGTCCCTTGTGCCTTTGGCCAGCATCAAACATTCACCGTGAACCCCTGCGCCAGTGCAGTCGCATTTTCATTGGGCGGCAATACGCACCACGTGGACGGAACCTTCCATGTGCAGAGCGGAGCGGTCGAGTTCGAGCGCAGCGGGGGAAAGATTTCTGGCTCCGTGGTGGTGGCCGCTGGCAGCGGCGACAGCGGCGACCAGGGGCGCGACAAGAAGATGAAGTCCGATGTGCTGGACGTGGCCCACTATGCCGAGGTGTCCTTTGTGCCGCAGAGCTATCAGGGGGCCATTGCGGCCTCGGGCGACTCCACCGTCCAGGTCACCGGCAACTTTACGCTGCACGGCGCTGCGCATGAAATCACGGTTCCCATGCAGCTTCATATCGAGGGAACCAGCCTCACGGCCAAGACTCATTTTACCGTTCCCTACGTCCAGTGGGGCCTGAAGGATCCCAGCATCTTCATCCTCAAGGTCGCCAAGGAAGTCGGCATCGATCTCACGCTGGTGGGCAATTTGTCGGCCGCAAACTAGGTCTCTGACCGGATGGTTTCGCACCATTGAATCCGTGGTTTCCCAGGTCTCAAAAACGAGACATCCGCCCCACGGACGAAGGCCTGTCCGTGGGGACCCCGGACCTGGGGCCCCCAGCGTAAATCGGCGCGCCGCTTCAGCCTCTTCGCTTTCTCAGTACCCAGGTGGTCATGCAGCGAAGGTCCTGCACGATGGTCGTCTTCAGCGAATCCACCAGCACCGCGTTCATCTGCTCGGTCAAATCCAGCAGCATCTGTTCATCCACCAGGAACCACTCCGAGCCGTCTCCAACAATGAATCGGTTGCCCTGCACCCACTCGAAGTCCATGCCGATCCGCGAGCCCAGCCGGCAGAACAGCATCCCGCCCGGCCGCAACACGCGCCAAAGCTCGGCCAGCATGGCCCTGAAGTGCCGGTCATCGCGGGCAAAGTGAAGCACCGCGCTGCACAACACCACATCGGCAAACCCGTCGGGAAACGGCATCCGTTCGATCGGTCCAACCTGGAAGTTCTCCGCGGGCAAACCGGTACCAAGCGAGGCAGAAAGCTTGCGGACGTGCTCCACCGCTTCGGCATTCTCGTCCAGAGCGAATACCTTGCACCCTTCCCGCAGCAAATGCACCAGATTGCGCCCGTAGCCGCAGCCGGCATCGAGCACACACATGCCGGACGCAATATTGCCGCGCAGGATTTGATCGAAGACATAAATATCGATTTGCCCGAACTGCTCTTGAATGCTGAGCGTCAATGCGTCACCGTCCTTGTGGCAGGCAGGATTGAGAACCCTTCTCCAAGTTGTATCAACATTGTGCGCAGGTTGGGTTCTGGGCGGCCAGCACAACTGGAAACACGGGGACGGGAAGCAAACCCGGGCGGCGCGTTCCAGGAATGGCGGAAAGGGCCGGGGACGAGGCCCTCCTTCAGGGACAAACAGAATCTGGGAAAATCAATACAAAAACTGTTTCGCAGATGAACATTGTGCGCTATTATTCTGGCAGGATAGATTTGCTGCGTCGCGGCAACCTGGGGTTGGGCTCGATGCGCAAGGCCCCGGCAAGTGGTTTTGCAGGACTGAAGGATAGCAAGATGGGTGAAGAAGGCAAGTTGGCCTCGCAGTGCCCCTGTTATGTTGCCGCCGATCTGGGCGCAAGCAGCGGACGTGTGATGGCCGCACAGGTGGTTGAAGGCCGCTTGCGCCTGCATGAAGTCAGCCGGTTTTCTACGTCGTTTACCAGGGATGCGGAAAGCGGTTATCTGTGCTGGGGAATCGACGCCATTGAGGATCAGGTGCGCCGCGGCTTTGCGCAAGCTGCTGCCCTGGCCCCCATGCGCAGCGTGGGCGTGGATAGCTGGGGCGTGGATTATCTCCTGCTCGATGCCCAATTGCGCCGTGTTGGCCACGCGGTCTGTTATCGCGACGAGCGGACCCAGGGGATGATGGAGCGGGTGGCGGCGCGCATGCCTGCGGCTGAGATCTACCGCCGCACCGGCATCCAGTTCATGGTCTTCAATACGCTCTATCAACTCGCCGCGATGGCCGCGCAGGAGCCGGAGTGGCTGAGCCGCGCGCGCCATCTGCTGATGATTCCCGATTACCTCCATTTCCGCCTGTCCGGAGTCTTGTCCAACGAATACACCGACGCCACCACCACGCAAATGCTCAATTTGCAGGGCGAGTGGGACCGGGAGCTGTTTGCGGCCGCGGGGCTGCCCCAGGTGCTGATGCAGCCGCCGGTTCCGGCGGGCACGGTTCTGGGCGATCTGCAACTTGCCGGCGCTACGGCCAAAGTGGTGGCCCCGGCCACGCATGACACCGCTTCGGCTGTCGCGGGAACGCCTTTCGAGGGCGAAGGCGAGATATTCATTAGTTCCGGAACCTGGTCGTTGATGGGCATGGAAAGCCTGGTGCCGCTGGCGTCGGAGCAGGCGAGGCAGTGGAACTTCGCCAACGAGGGCGGTTTCGGACGCCGCTATCGCGTTCTGAAAAACATCATGGGCCTGTGGCTGTTGCAGCGCTTGAGCCAGGAGTTTGCGGCCCCCATCGACGATGCCCTGATGGACGCAGCAGCGGAGTCCACGCCGTGGCGTTCCATCGTGAACCCCGACGATCAGCGTTTTCTCAATCCCTCTTCCATGAAGCAAGCCATGTGCGCGTACTGCCTTGAAACCGGGCAGCCGGCCCCGGAGACGCTGGCGCAATTTGCGCGCTGCGCGCTGGAGAGTCTGGCGCTCCGCTATCGCATGGTCAAAGAGGAACTGGAATCTCTCAGCGGGCGAAGCCTGGTGCGCATTCGCATCGTCGGCGGCGGATCGCGGAATCGCCTGTTGAATCAGATTTGCGCCAATGCCTGCCAACTGCCGGTGAGCGCGGGCCCGGTGGAGGCCTCGGCGCTGGGCAACGTCTGTGCGCAGATGATCGCCCTGGGCGAAATCGCCAGCCTCGAAGCGGCGCGCGCCCTGATCCGCCAATCCTTTGACCTCGACGAATTCCGCCCCGAACAGGAGATACCGGACCGCGTGTGGCGGCAGTTTCAGGAATATGCAGCAACCAGCAAGCAGGAGGAAGTTCGATGAAAGACGCTGAACAGAAGATCGAGGCCGCGTATGAGCTGGCCAAAGAGCGCTTTGCCGCTATCGGCGTGGATACTGAGAGCGCGCTTCGCAAGTTGAATGAGATTCCCATCTCCATTCAATGCTGGCAGGGCGACGATGTGCGCGGCTTTGAGAATCCCGAGGGCGATTTGACCGGCGGCATCCAGACCAGCGGCAACTATCCGGGGCGGGCGCGCACCGCCAACGAACTGCGCGCCGATCTGGAGATGGCCCTGGCGCAGATTCCCGGCCGCAAGCGCGTCAACCTGCACGCGATCTATCTTGAATCCGCCACGCCGGTGGAGCGCGACGCCATTGAGCCGCGCCATTTCGCAGGCTGGGTCAAGTGGGCCAAGGCGCACGATCTGGGCCTGGACTTCAACCCCACCTGCTTCTCGCATCCATTGAGCGAAAAGGCCACGCTGAGCCATCGCGATGCGAAGGTGCGCCAGTTCTGGATCGACCACTGCCTGGCGAGCCGCAAGATCAGTGAGTATTTCGGCCAGCAACTTGGCACTCCCGCGGTGATGAACATCTGGATTCCCGATGGGGACAAGGATCTGCCCGCGGATCGCTTTGCGCCGCGCAAGCGGCTGATGGCGGCGCTCGATGAGATTCTGGCCGCGCCTCTGGGCAAGCACCACAAGGTCGCCGTGGAAGGCAAACTCTTCGGCATCGGCACGGAAAGTTATACGGTGGGCTCGAACGATTTCTATCTGGCCTATGCGGCCACGCGCAAGGTTCTGCTCTGCCTGGATGCGGGCCACTTCCATCCCACGGAGAACGTGGCCGACAAGATTTCCACGGCCCTCACCTTTCTGGACGAGATTCTGCTCCATGTCTCCCGGCCCGTGCGCTGGGATTCAGACCACGTGGTTCTGCTGGACGACGCCACCATCGCCATCGCCCAGGAAATTGTGCGCGGGAATGCGCTCTCCCGCGTGAACATCGGCCTAGACTTCTTCGACGCCAGCATCAACCGCATCGCGGCCTGGGTGATCGGCGCCCGAAACATGCGCAAGGCTCTGCTGATGGCGCTTCTGGAGCCGGCGGCCCGGCAGATCGAGGCGGAAAGGAACTTCGATGGAGCCGCGCGCATGGCGCTCTTTGAAGAGCAGAAATCCATGCCCTGGTCCGCGGTGTGGGAGTACTACTGCGAACGCCAGAAAGTCGCTCCAGGTATCGAGTGGATTGGTGCGGTGCAGAGCTATGAAACCGAGATACTGGGCAAGCGCGGGAGCAAAGGATGAAGAGTCCCATCGAAGAGTCGTGGTTCATCGGCGCCATGGTCAAGGCAACCACGGATATGTGGTTGAAGGGTTGGGATGAACGGAATGGCGGCAATGTCAGCCTGCGCTTGTCGGCAGAGAACATTGCGCCCTTCCGGCACTGCCTCGCGGAAGACCGGGTGGTGGAGATTGGGGAGACCCTTGCCGAACTGGCCGGGCAGTATTTTCTGGTCACCGGCTCGGGCAAGTATTTCCGCAACGTGCAGTTGGACACCGAGGAGAACCTGGGCCTCATCGAAGTCACAGCGGATGGAACATCGGCGCGCATTCTGTGGGGATTTCGCGGCCAGGGCGTTCCCACTTCCGAGTTGTCCGCTCACCTCAAATCCCATCGCTCGCGGCAGCAGGTCACGGCAGGCGCAAGCCGCGTCATCATGCACTGCCATGCCACCAACCTGATTGCGCTTTCCTATGTGCTCGATCTCTCCGCCGCGGCGCTCACCCGCGCCCTGTGGGAGATGAGCACGGAATGCCTGGTGGTGTTTCCCGAAGGAATCGGCGTGCTGCCGTGGATGGTTCCGGGAACCGCCACCATTGGCGAAGCAACCGCAGCCGCCATGCGGAAGCATCCGCTGGTGCTCTGGCCATTTCACGGGGTCTTCGGCTCCGGCGCCACGCTGGACGAGGCCTTCGGCCTGATCGACACCGCCGAAAAGGCCGCGGAGGTCTTGGTGAAGGTGTTGTCCATGGGCGGCAAGAAGCACTCCATCGCGACCCAGGAGCTGAAGGATCTGGCAGAGCGCTTTCAGGTGCAGCCCATGCCCGAGGCCCTGGCCACGGAAACCTGGATCTCGTAGCGCCAGAATTCGCGCAGAGAGCGAACCCCTGGGTGCCCCATCCTTTCCGCGTTCCCTGCGGAAAAGGTGGGAGATCCATCAGTACCTTTGCGCCGGTTCAATAAGACATCGCTCAGCTCAGCGACAAGTCAGCCGCGGGCGGCAATGCCGCGGTCAGTGCAGCCACCGCGTCCGCATCGATTCCCGGCGTCAGCGGCAGGCCGTTCGCGCTCTGGAAGGTATGCAGGGCGGTCAAGGTATGGGCTCCCGCCTGGCCGTCGATCCCTTGCGGGTTGTACCCCAGGAACAGCAGGTAGAGCTGCGCGGTGCGCACCGTCAGGTCGGGCACATTGGTCCCGGCTTTCAGGGTGGCATAGGCCTGGGCCAGCCGGGTGTCGTAATTGTTCTTTGCGTAGTCCGAACCGTTGTAGCCGTTGGCATAGGTGGCCCAGTCCTGGTTCTGCAGCGCCTTGTCCAACCCCTTCGAAGTGATAAAGCCGACTACCGCGGCCAGTTGTGCATCCTCCGATGCGGCCATGGCCGCCACCATGGTGGCCGCGTCGGCAAAGCCGGCCACGCCGTAGTTCTCGCCCATTACCTGGCCCAGTCCCCAGGAGGCGCTTTGCAGGGCGGCCTCCTGGTTCAGCGCGATCGCGCTCCCCAGCCGCGGATACTGCGCCGCGCCCGAAGGTCCATAACCGCCCGCCTGCGGGTTGCTGATATCCGGGTTGCTCTGGTCCCATCGGCCGCCGGTCAGCCTGTGAAAGATGTGCCGCTCAAACAGAATCTGCGGGCGGCGGTCGGGCAGATAGCCGCGCCCCAGGGTTTCAACTGAAAGCATGGCCCAGACGGTTGCGGGGTCCACTCCGAGAGCGTTGACGGCAGCTTGAAAACCCGCGCTGCTCAGCGCCAGTGAGGTGCAGGGAAACGGCATCGTGGGCATTTATACGATCCTCCCGATGTGCATGAAGTCAGGTCGTTCAAGGGGGTTTGGTCCAGGCACACCTGTTCTCAAGGAATGCTGAACCGCGGGGAAAGCGGCAAGGCGCCGGGGCTTTGATCGCCTGTATTTGTACCAAAGCTGGGTGCCCCAGGCCCCGATTTGGGGACCGGGAAAACACGAACTCAAGGCGCGAATTCAAGCGGTAAAAGGCCTAGTTGGAGTTTGAAACCCGGTCCGCAGTGGCGCCAAAGAAGCTGGTGAATGCGGAGATCACGCTGTGCAGCCCATCCGCGCCGCCGGCCAGCAGCGCCGCCGTCAGCACAATATCGAACCCGGCAAACAGCGCATGTTGCGCGGCAGGCAGGGCATTGAGAGTATCTTTTCCGTTGGCCAAAAACGGCGTGAATGCGCTCACGCCGGCTAGGGCGGCAATCAATCCCAGCGTAAGTCCGGTCAGGAAAGCATAGCGCTGGGTCTTACCCGTATAGGCGCTCAGCGCATCGGTGGCGGCGGCCACATTCTGTATCTTCTGCACCGTTGCCGCGTTGTCGGGCTCCGGCGCCGCTTTGGCCGCGGCAATCGCCGTGGCGTGCTTGTTGGCTTCGGGGTCCCGCCACGGGCTGATCAGAACCTCAACCGACCGCTCAATGAAGCCCGCCGTCAGAATCAGCGGCGTCAATCGATTGAGCACATCGGCCGGGCCGAAGGGCGAGAAAGTCAGGGCCTGGGTTCTCAGCCACCCCAGGGCAATGAGCGCAAGCAAGATAGCGCCAATTTCGGTCAGCAGTGTGACCAGGTTTGCGTTCAGGCGAACAAGCATACGTCAGTCCTCCCGAGCCTCAGGTTGGCGTCACCTTAGCATCCCATCGAGAGGCGGGGCAAGTATTATCTACGTGAATTGCGCAAGAATTATGCGCCCAGTTACCTTGCCCCTGTCTTCTTTCGCTTACTGAATCTGGAACTGATCGATCTGGAACTGGAACTTGCCGGGCTCCTTGATGCGCACAAAGCCCAGCCCGGTCAGATCGCTGCCATCGGTTTCAAACGCCGAGAACGGAAAGGTGTACTGTTTCCACTCCGGCCCGGCAACAAACTGGGTCATGGCCGGCATCTCGCCGGAGTTTCCGGAGCGGGCCTCGGTGAGCACGATCAGCGTGTAGGTCTGGCCGTCGCCCTTGGCCCAGAAGCTGATGCCCTTCTTGCCGGAGAGATTCGCCGGCTGCATGGGCTCCTTGGCGGGCGAGTAGAGCGCTCCCGCCCAGGCAAAAGGCTGTCCGGCAAACACCTCGCCCGTAACCTGCAAGGCCCCTCTGGTCTTATCCGCGCCGGGCTGCACCACTGCCATGGTCGCCGTGGACTTGCCCCCGCTCATCGCGTCGCCGTTGGCCATCCACGATCCGTAGGTTGCCGCAACTTTCCCATCGTCGAAGTCGCTAACCATCGCCGACTGGGACCCGGCCGGCGGCGGAGGCAGCGGCGGCCGCCCGGTTTCGCCGTGCGCGCCGGCCACGGTCAGCCGCACGGTGCTGGTATGGTCCGAACTCGCGCCCACCATCAGGTCGTAGACTCCCGGCTCGACCACGCGGCGCATATCCAGATCCAGAATCGACAGCATCTCCGGGGTTATCGTGAACTCCACGGTGCGCTTTTCTCCGGGCTTCAGCGTGATGCGTTCAAAACCCTTCAATTGCATCACCGGCTGGGTGACGGGAGCCACCTGCAAATGCACATAGAGTTGCGGTACCTCGTCGCCCGCGCGCGTTCCCGTATTGGTCACATCCACGCTCACCTTGGCGGTTCCGCCGGTAAGAATCCGCGCCGGCTCCACGCGCAGATTGTCGAACTTGAAGGTGGTGTAACTCAACCCCGAACCGAAGGCAAATAGCGGCTGGCGGGTGCTGAACTCATAGCTCCGGTTGTCGCTGGGCTTGTGGTTGTAGAAGTCGGGCAGATCGCCCACCGAGTGGGGAAAGGTGATGGGCAGCTTGCCGCCGGGATTCACATCGCCAAACAGCACTTCCGCCGCGCCGGTTCCGCCTTCCTCGCCCAGGTACCAGCCTTCCAGAATTGCCGGAACCTTCTCAGCAATGTAGTTGATCGACAAGGGCCGCCCGTTGATCAGCAGAACGACCGTTGGCGTGCCAGTCTCGACCACGGCTTTGACCAGTTCGTTCTGCGCGCCCAGCAGGTCCAGCGAATCGCGGTCGCCGCGGTGATCGTCAGACCAGGCTTCGCGGTTGGTGCTTTCGTTTTCGCCCACCACCAGGATGGCGACATCCGACTTGCGGGCCGCTTCCACCGCGGCCTGGATGGAGGCCGTCTGCGTCTTGGGATCCACCAACTCCACATCGTTGGCCCACCAGCCGCGAAAGCCCTGCGGCGCGGTGGTGATCTTGCAGCCTTCCGCATAGAGCACCTTGGCCTTGTTGCCCACGCGGGCGCGGATGCCGTCCAGAACGCTCACGCCCTGCCCGGGATCGCGGCTATATCCGCCCAGGTGCACGTCGGCGGCATTCGGTCCGATCACGGCGATGGTCTTGAGCCTGTCCAAGTCCAGGGGCAGCAGGTTCTTGTCGTTCTTCAGCAGCACCAGGGCTTCCCGCGCCGCCTGCAAGGCGATCTGGCGATGTTCCACGCTGTTGGTCGTGTGCTCCGCGTAGTCCGCATCGACGTAGGGATGGTCGAAGAGGCCCAGGCGGAACTTGGTCTCCAGAATGTGCGCAACGGCGCGATCCACTTCGCTTTCCGGCACAATTCCTTGCTTCACCTGCGCCACCAGCGTGCGATAGACCGAGCCGTCGGAGAGGTCGTAGTCCACGCCGGCAGAGATGGCCTGGCGGGCGGCGTCGGCATTGTTGTAGGCCACGTGATGCGTTCCCACCAGCATCTGCAGTCCGTCGCCGTCTGAGACGATGTAGCCGTTGAAGCCCCACTCCTGGCGCAGAATCCGGTCCAGCAGCCAGTGGTTCACGTGCGAAGGCACGCCGTCGATTTCGTTGTAGGAGGCCATGATGCTGCCCACGTGGGCCTCCTGGACCGCGGCCTTGAAGGGCACAAAGAAGTTTTCGCGGATGATGCGCTCGGAGTAGTTGCCGGGCGCGGTGTTGGTGCCGCCCTCCGGTTCCGAATGCACGGCGTAGTGCTTGGCGGTGGCCAGCACATGATGGCGATCGATCATGAACGAGTCGCCCTGCAAGCCCTCGATGGCGGCCACGCCCATGCGCGACACCAGGTAGGGATCTTCGCCGTAGGTCTCCTCGGTGCGGCCCCAGCGGGGATCGCGCGCCAGGCCCAGCACCGGAGAAAACACCTGCCCCATTCCGCGCGAGCCGGCCTCGTCGCCCACTGCGGAGAAGACCTGCTTCACCAACGCCGGATCAAACGTGCTGGCCAGGCCCAGCGCCTGCGGAAAGCTGGTGCTGCCGTACTCCATAAAGCCGTGCAGGCCCTCGCCCAGGAACATGGCCGGGATGCCCAGCCGCGTCTTCTCAAGCTGATAGCGCTGCACGCCGTTGCGCAGAATCGCCGACTGGCGCGGCGTGAACTTGAGTTCCTCGCCCCACTCGTTATTGATGACCTTGCGCGCCTTCTCGTTGGTAAAGGTTCCGGTCGGGTCGATAACCTCGATCCGGTTCTCCCAGCCGCCGCTGATCTGCTCCACCTTCTCTTCCAGCGTCAGGCGCGGCAGCAGGTCGGCCACCCGGTCTTGAATCGGCAGGCTGGCGTCCTTGTAGCGGGGCGTGCTGGCCGGCGCGGCGGGCTTCTCCTGGCCGCTGGCCAGCAGGGGGAAGAGCATCAAGCTCATCAGCAGAAGGGCAACCGGATGCATCCGGGCGGTACGCATTGGATTTGTCATTTTTGTGCAGAAGCCTGCGGTCCTCTCAACCTTGTCAGCCGGCAATTCTAATGCCAGTACGCAGCAAACGCCAGATTTGTTCACCCCGGCTTCTCTTTCTGGCCCTGGAGCGAAGACCCCGCCGGCAATAGCCCATGGGGGGTGAATCGGGAGCATCCTCTCTGAGCCCAAAATCGCAAAATGTGATAGTTTAATCCGTAATTCACTTTGCCATATGAAAATGCGGCTAAAAAGCTGTTAATTTCCGGCGCGGAAAGTTGATGTTGATGATAGCGGACGTGCTTTTGAAGAGGACCCTCGATCTGCAAGGAATCAAAGGCTGGCTTAAACAGAACAAGGTGGGGTTCATCCTTCTGCCCTGGCTGGCGTCTGCGGCCGGCGTCCTTTTTGCAAAGCGGTCCTTGCTGACCCACATCATCTATCGGCCTTTCAACCACCTGCCGTTCCGGCCCATAGACGAGATTGCCCTCAGCCTGCGCAACCCGCCGGTGCTCCACTTCTGGGAAAATGCTTCCCTCTTCCGCTCCGATTTGCTGGTCTATTTCCTTCTTGTTCCGGTAATCTTCTGCCTGCTGACCTGCCGCCTCTCGCCGCGCTGGCGATTCCTCATCGTTATCCTGGGCGCCTTCTTCGTTGAAGCCGTCGTCTATATTGAAGTGCTCACGTATTTCGGGACGGGCGCCTTTTCCTCCCTGACTATGATCTGGCTAGGGGTGGCGTGGGCCGCCAAGAGCCACTCGACGGCGTTCTTCTATCTCCCCGCCATGACCGCGTTCAAGGTTGCGTCGATGTTCGTTATCGGTGGTCTGGCTACTATCCTTGCGCTGGTCGCTTTGCGCTTTAACATCCGCTGGTTGAATCATGCGGTCCTGGCGGTGTTCTGCCTCGTATCCCTGGGCGCTGCCGTGGCCTGGATTCCCGTTGTTCCGGCGATGCCGTGGACGCAGACCCTGGTTCAAATGACCGTGCATCCGGCATTCTTCCAGAACAGTCTGTCCCTGCTCCATTCTGACGGGGCTCCGGCACTGGTCGCCGCGTACCGGAAAGCCTCCCATGTCCCTGCGCGCGTGCCGTCAGCCTTCACCGGAAGCGCAAAAAACTACAACGTCATCCTGTTTGTGATGGAAGCGACCACCGCGCAGGCTTTCGACCCTGCACGGGACTCGCTGTCGGACATGCCGAATGTCCGGCGCCTCCGCGACCAGTCTTTCCTGATGGCAAGGCATTACACAAGCTATCCCCTTACTAACGCGGCAGCCTTTTCCATATTTACTTCGATTTATGCAAAGGCTCCTTCCGGGGACCTTATCGGAAAGCATGTCGAGCTTCCCGGACTTATCCGCAGTCTGCGGGGAGCGGGATATGAGACCGGCTACTATGGCTATGTCTGGAAGATCTCTTCCCAGCGCGACGACCGGATGCTGTCGAGTTTGGGCTTCGATAAGATTGTCGAGCCCAGGATAGACGCACGCCTCGATTGGGAAGGGAATTCCACATTCTATGGCCCAACGGAATACACCGAGAGCCACGACCTTCAGGCCTTGGATTCCCTGCGCGGACAGATTCGCAACTGGGCGGCCAGCCGGCAGCGGTTTGCCGCGGCCTTCTTTCCCGAGATAGGGCACGACCCGTACCGCGAACTGAGCGGCCACACATCCAAATCGGAAGTGGAGCGCGGCCATGAGCTGGCAGTCCTTCAGGATGCGTGGCTGGGCCAATTGCTGGATGAACTGCAGCGCGACGGCGCGTTGGAAAACACCATCATCGTATTAACGGCAGACCACGGAATGCGGTTTCTGGATGAGCACGGCGGCGAAGCAGTTCCGTTGCTTCCAAATGGCAAGGTACAGGACGTTACCATGCGCGTGCCCATGCTCATCTATGTGCCCGGCGTTCTGAAACATTCGGTCCCGATCGATGATCCGACGTCGCATATCGACATAACTCCAACCCTGCTCGACCTGATGGGAATCTCACCGGGCATGGAGATTGCGCAAGGCTCCTCCATGCTGAATCCGGGGATCAGGAATCGGCGGCTTTTTCTGCCCATGGATTTCCTGGGCGCTACCGGGTTTTACTACGGCGGCAGTTACTATTCGTGCGGTCCTTTGGGGATCGTGTACAAAAGTTCAACCTTGGATTTCGACGATAAGGACATTCTGCGCTACGACAGCAGCGAAGCGGAGAATGCCCGGGAAATGATGGCGGAGCAGGACTCGCGCCAGATGGCGATTCTCAGTCACGTCCTTCAAGGCGAGTATCACTGAACCCTGGTTGGTGTGCGTCTCCTTGTTTCTCTGAACCAGGGGAAGGAAAATCATCACTTCGATCCGGACGGCGGGCAGTATGGGCAGGGAAGGCAGCTTATGAGTGTGCTGGTCAGCAACGAGAAGTTCAGCGGTGGCGGGCTCCCCGTCTGCGCGCAGGGCCCGGTGGAAGCTCCCCGCGCGGGAACTTCGATGCGCCGTGTCGCTCTGATCTACAACCCGCATTCCGGCCAGCATTCCCGGCTTCGGTCAGCAGTCATTGACGATGCGCTGGCCGTACTGCGCCGAGCGGGTATTGAGGCGGAGACGCTGGAGACCTACGCGGCGGGCAGCGCCGGGACGCAGGCCCTGGAGGCAGTGCGCCGCGGCTGCGACACCATCCTGGCTTGCGGCGGCGATGGCACGGTGCATGAAATCCTGCAATGCCTGGTGGGTACGCCGGTGGCGCTGGGGGTGGTGCCGCTGGGCACGGCCAATGCGCTGGCCGCGAATCTGGGCCTGGGCTCATCTCCGGCCAAGGCGATCCGCAGACTGCTGGACGCCACTCCGGTGCGGATTCCAGTCGGCCTGATTCACTACCGGGACGCAGACGGCGAGCGCCGCTCCCGTTATTTCACGGTGGCCGCCGGGGTGGGCGCGGACGCGCTGTTCATGTCCCTTCTCGATACCCGCCTGAAGCGGCGCTTCGGCTACGCCCTCTATCTGGTGCAGGGGTTGCGCGTCTGGGCCACTCACTCCTTTCCTCTTTTCAAGGCGGGCTTCCAGGTGCATGGCAGCCGCAATGTGCGGGTAGAAGAGGTGTCACAGCTTCTGGCGGTGCGGATTCGCGACTTTGGCGGCCTGCTGCACAACCTGGCTCCCGGCGCCACGCTGCACAAGGACACGCTGCGGGTGGTGGCCTTCAAGACGCGCAACCGCATGCACTTCCTGCGCTTCATGCTGGCCGTCATGTGCGGGCGGCAAACCTTCTCCCACGAGGTCGAATTATTGAACGCGGCCACGGTGGAGTGTCATGTGCGCCCAGGCTCGACGGCGCGCGTCTTCGTCGAGGCCGATGGGGAACTGCTGGGCGCCTTGCCGGTGAGGATCGAGATGGTGCCC
>Ga0302198_10000111_pt1 | contig 79455 bp, 48 predicted proteins | sample II_Bog_N2_2_FD_193521 | JGI IMG/M metagenome (GOLD analysis project Ga0302198, IMG submission 193521) | Peat permafrost microbial communities from Stordalen Mire near Abisko, Sweden - II_Bog_N2_2 | ecosystem: Environmental > Terrestrial > Soil > Wetlands > Peat | place: Sweden: Abisko...
AATAGCCTAAGCCTTCGTCCTCCGCCTCGTCTCCACCCCACGGACCAAGAGCTGTCCGTGGGGGCCCGGTTCTGGCCCGATTTTCATCCGCAACGCCGTCCACCCCAGTAGTGTTAACAGGCCCTAGTAGGCTTGAGTTGCTTGCTGCCGCTCGGTCTTGCAGCGTAGACTCCATCCTGCTCAGTGATGAATCTACCTTGCCAATCCGCAATGCACTATTTGCATCATTGCGCGCGCTTTGGGCTTGCCGGCGTGGCTTGCGCGGTTGCGGGTTTTGTTGCTTCCTGCAATTCGCATCCTCAAGTCAGAATTGCCGTGATTCCGCAGACAGAAGGCGTCGCGTTCTGGGAGAGCGCGCATACAGGCGCGGAACAGGCAGCGAGCCCGGCCGGAATATCAATCTACTGGAACGCGCCCACGCGCGAGGACGATGTAGAAGCGCAGATCACCATCGTGGATCGCGTCGTGGACAAGAGCTATCAGGGCCTGGTGCTGGCTCCCGACCAGACCCTTGCTCTGATGACGCCGGTGCGGCGAGCGCTGGCACACGGCATTCCCACGGTGGTTATCGGCTCACCGCTGCCGATTCCACCGGGAGGAAACCTTTCTTATATCCTGAGCGACGACGAAATGGGCGGACGGATTGCAGCTGAGCGCGCAGCCGCATTGCTCAAGGGCCATGGCACGATTGCCCTGCTTGGAATCGATCCGGACCTTCTGGGAATCATGACGCGGGCGCACGCCTTTGAGCAGTATCTTGCGAAGAATGATCCCGGAATCCAGATTGTTGCGAAACAAATGGGATCGTTCAACGCTCCTCACGAGCAGCAGATGGCGGAAGAGACATTGCGCGCCAATCCCAATCTCGATATGATCGTTGCGCTCATGGCGACAACGGTGGATGGAGCGTTGTCCGCACTCGACGCCGCACACCGAAGTCACGCCGTAACGGTCATCGGCTTTGATGACGCAGCCATTCTCCCTTTCGATGCTGTCGACCTGAAACCCTTCGGAGATAGCACCAGCCTCGATTGCATCATCCAGGCAGACACTCGATCGATGGGGCAACAGGCAATTGAACTCATCCATACCAGGCTGCTTGGGCGTCCGGCGCCGGCCACCGTTCTTATTCCCCCGAAAGTGATTACACGGGAGAACATGAATTCGCCGGAAGTGCGCCTGATGTTATCGCAGGACTGGACGCTGGGGCGCTGGCGCTGGAGCTCAATCCAATGAGGCCTTCCGTGTGGCAAGACTTCCGGATTCTGTTTGGAGCGCTGACCTGCCTGCTGATGGCGCTGGGATTACTGGGGCTGCGCGGCTACATGCGCAGTCCGAACCGGGGTTTGCCCTATCGCGATTCATTTGCCAAAGGCAACGCGGACGAGTGGCGAGCGTTGGGCGGGACGTGGGAGTTGGTGGATGGGATCATGCGGAACGACTCCGATGAGCGCGGCGCGAAGCTGCTGACCGGATCGCCCAATTGGCACAATTACTCCATCGAGGCCGACGTCAAGTTGCTGGGCATCAGTGGTGATGCGGGACTGGTGATTCGATCAAGAGATGAAGAGGAGGGCGTGAACGACTACAACGGCTACTACGCAGGCGTGCGCACGCTGGACAACAGGCTTGTGCTGGGCCGTGCCGCGCACGGTTGGCAGGAGGCGAACAAACAAGGCCCCGCGGGCGAGGCGATTCGGCCATTCCAGTGGTACCACCTGAAGTTGCTCGCATACGACTGCCAGATTGCGGCAACCGTTACAACACTGACGAACGGGTCTCCCATCTCGCTGGCCTTCAACGACCCTGACTGCGATGAAACCGGCCGGGTCGGCCTGCGCTCTTACTCTTCGGGCGGGATGTGGCGGAATGTGGTGGTGCGTCCGGCCACCCATGAAGACCTGATTGCGATGCTCGAAAAGAATGGCGACCAAAGCGATTCCGGGCCACGCAATGCGGCCATCCTGAATGCGGGATCCCTTGCCTTGCAGGCTCAGACGGAAGGCCAAACAGCTGGCGCCGGCTTCAGCTCGAATACGCAGAGCATCACGAGCCTGCGACTGACCTCATCCGCCAAGCCGTCGATTGCCACGGTTCGGGGAGGAGTGGTGCTGACCGCGCCCATCCTGTTTGTGCAAGACTCGACGGGAGGCGCTTACATTCCGCAGCCGAACTCCCCGCTGCTGAAAGTGGGCGACGAAGTTGAGGTGACCGGCGAAGCCCACCCTGGGAACTTCAGCACGACCTTGGAGCACGCGACGGTAAAGGTACTTTGGGCGCAAACACCGATGCCGCCTGTTTCAGTGACTGCATCGCAGGCCTCGACGGGAAAATTCGACGCAGAATTCGTCGAGGTGCAGGGACACCTCACGGGAAAAGAACACGGATCAGACAATTCATTGATCCTGAATCTCGATGAGGGGCCGCAGTCTTTCCGGGCAATTCTGAATCCAGGACGCAGCGACTATCTTTTCAACACGGTCAAGCTTGGCAGCAGTCTGCGTCTGCGCGGCATCTGCGTTGTGGACCCGGCTTTTACCAGGAATCTAACTCCATTCGTCCTCTTGTTGCGCTCCAATGAAGATCTTGAAGTACTTGCGGGGCCGCCGTGGTGGAGCACGGGGCACATCATCGCCATCGTTTTCGGTTTACTGGTGCTGGCGCTGGTGGTGAACTTTGTTTACCACCGCATTGCGCACTGGCGGCTGCAGGGCGTGCTGGAGGAGCGGCAGCGCCTGGCTCACGAGATGCACGACACGCTGGCGCAGAGCTTTGCGGGGATCGGATTTCAGTTGCAGGCGATTCGCAACCGGCTGCCGGAAGAAGAGTCGGCGGTGCTTCAACAACTGGACCTGGCCAGCAACCTGGTTCGCCACAGTCATGAAGAAGCGCGGCGCAGTATTGCAACGCTTCGCCCCGAGTCACTGGAGTCAGAGGACATTCTCGCCGCGTTGGAACGTTGCGCCCGGCGCATGGTGGAGGGAGGCACGGTTGAGGTTGTTGTGGAGAGGGAAGGCGATCAGAGGCCGATCCCCTTGCGCATTGCCGACACACTCTACCGCATTGGACAGGAGGCGATTGCGAATGCGGTCAGGCACGCGCAGCCAGGCATGCTGACCATTCGCCTGACCTACGGCAACAACCTGGCCTGCCTGCAGATTGAGGACAACGGCACAGGTTTTCAAAAAGGCAACGGGCTGGGCGGGTTCGGCATTCGCGGCATGAAGCGCCGGGCGCAGAGCATCTCAGCCGAGTTTCACATCGAGAGCGAGCCGGGCGCAGGCACACGCATCCGGATCAACGCACCGCTGCCGCCTCGCATTACACTCATCAACTGGCCAAAACTTTCGTGGAGATATTTCAAGGAGCAATGGACCGATGTCCGACCCTCGAAGCAGCCCGATTCGAATTCTTATCGTGGATGATCACCCAGTGGTGCTGGCCGGCCTGACCAGCATGCTTGGCACCCAGGCAGGCGTGGAGGTAGCCGGATCGGCAGCCAGCGGCGAAGACGCGTTGGGGATACTGCGCAGCAAGCCGACTGACCTGGTTCTGCTGGACCTGCGCATGCCGGGCATGAATGGCATCGACACGCTGCATGCGATCAAGCGGGCGAAAATCAATGTGCGCGTCATCATCCTCACCAGCTTTGAGACGGACGAGGACATTTACCGGGCCGTGCAAGCAGGCGCGCAGGGCTACCTGCTGAAGGACGCGCCACAATCGGACATGCTGGAGGCGATTCGCGCCGTTCATGCCGGCCGGCGCTATTTTCCGCGTCACATTGCCGCACGGCTTGCGGAGCGGATGATGCGCACCAATCTAACCCCGCGCGAACTCGAGGTGTTGCAAATGCTGGCCCGCGGGCTGACCAACAAGCAGATCGGCAGCGCCCTCGACATCAGCGGCAACACGGTTAGAAACCATGTGAACAGCGTGATTGAAAAGCTGGAAGTCTCGGACCGAACTGAGGCGGCCACCACGGCGATTCACCGCGGCCTGATTGAATTGAACAGCTGAACGGAGGGCCTGCGCCTGGTAATCGCCAGGGGCAGGGGGCTGGGCGGAATGAAAACAGAACTCGATAACCGAAGCGCAACAAGTAGACCATCTGTACCATGCGCACAATGAAAGAGCTGTATAGGATAGGGCAAAGTTGATCCAGGAGTCATTCGTGCCATCCCTAGAGAAATCGTTTTCAACACGCCGCAGCTTTTTAAATTGCCTTGGGCTTTTCGGCGTAGCGTCAACGCTTCCCATTGGACGCCTTTTTGCGGAACCCGGCGCACCCGGACCTACTTCAGAAGGGAGACCTTCTTCGGCAGAGGCGACATTCAGGAACCGAACGCCGCTGGCTCCGAGCAAATTTTATTTCTTGCCGCAGGGATCCATTCGTCCCGCCGGCTGGCTGAAAGAGCAGCTTCGGACCCAGGCCGACGGGCTCAGCGGACACCTGGACGAAACCTGGACCGATGTCGGCCCGGATAGCGGCTGGCTGGGTGGAAAGGGCGAATCGTGGGAACGCGGACCCTATTTTCTGGATGGTCTGGTGCCGCTTGCTTATCTGCTCGACGACGCGCGCCTGAAGGCAAAGGCACAGCGGTGGATCGATTGGACGCTCAATAACCAAGCGCCCAGTGGGATGATCGGCCCTGCCTCGAACGATGACTGGTGGCCGCGCATTGTGATGCTGAAGGCTCTGACGCAATACCAGGAGTTCACGGGCGACAGCCGCGTGATCCCCGTGATGGAGAAGTACTTCCGTTATCAATTGGCTGAATTGCCGGGCCGCCCACTGCGAGACTGGTCAAAATTCCGCTGGCAGGATGAGTTGCTGAGTGTTGTGTGGCTCTACAACCGTACCGGTTCGGCCTATCTGCTTGATCTGGCCCAATTGCTGCACAGGCAAGGCTATGACTGGGAGGCCGAGTTCGATGACTTCAAATACACGCAGCGCATCACGGCAGAGTACATAAAACTTGAGAAAGGCGAGGGGCTCAAGGACCTGGCGCTGGCAACGCATGGGGTCAACAACGGACAGGCGATCAAGACCGGCCCTGTGTGGTCGCAGGTCTCCGATTCCAACGTCGACCGATCCGCCGCGCTCAAGATGATCTCAGAGTTGAACAAGTACCACGGCTTGCCGAACGGCATGTTCTCCTGTGACGAGCACCTTGCCGGCCTCGATCCTTCTCAGGGCTCTGAGCTTTGCACGGTGGTGGAATACATGTATTCGCTTGAGCATGCGCTGGCGATCGTTGGCGATCCCGCGTTCGGCGATCGGCTGGAACAGTTGGCATTCAATGCGCTGCCCGGCACATTCACCGACGACATGTGGGCGCACCAGTACAACCAGGAGCCGAACCAGGTGGAGTGCAGCCTGCACCATAAGCCCTGGACCACCGACGGGCCCGAATCCAATTTGTATGGACTGGAGCCGAACTTCGGATGCTGCGCGGCGAACTTCCACCAGGGCTGGCCTAAATTTGCGGCGAGTTTATTCATGCTTTCTGCCGCGGAGAACCATGCCGGGCAGGATGGCCTGGTGGCGGCCGCATACGCTCCCTGCGCGGTGAACATCGTGCTGGGCGGCACTCCAGTTCATATCGCCGAGGAGACTGGCTACCCATTCCACAGCACTGTGCGGTTCACGGTGAGTCCTGCGTCGCCGGTGAGTTTTCCCATGCAATTCCGCATTCCGGCATGGGCTGCGGGTGCGACGATCACAGTGAACGGTGAGGCCGCTCCCGCGCCGGCGCCAGGCACATTTGCACGCGTTGAACGCAGGTGGAAAGATGGCGACCGCGTTGAGATTGTGTTTCCAATGGCCCCGCGGGTTTCCCGGTGGTTCAACGACTCGATTGCTATTGAGCGCGGGCCGCTTGTCTTCTCATTGAACGTTGGCGAAAGCTGGGTGAAGCTGCGCGATCGAGGGATGACCGCCGATTGGCAGGTGTTTCCAACAGCGCCCTGGAACTATGCATTGAAGGTGGATACTGCCGCGCCGGGAACAAGCATCGAGGTGATGGAAGCGGAAGTCGCTTCGGGACCATTTACCGGCAAGCACACGCCAGTGCGGCTTACGGTGAAGGCGCGCAGGCTCAATGGGTGGCGCGCGGACGACGGCGCTGCCAATCCGCTGCCGCAAAGCCCCGTTGCAAGCGATTCGCCGGAGGAGACGATCACGCTGATTCCGTATGCGGCCGCGAAGCTTCGCATCACAGCCTTTCCTCAATGCAAATCGTAGACCGCGCGCGGCGATCGCAGCTCTGACGCGGCGGAACGTGAAGGCGCGCCTCATTGGAGCAGTTGCGTGCAGTATTCTGTGGTTTCATCGTTTGAAAAACGGATCGGCCGGACCAATTGACCGGGGAAAGTGCGTAAAAGCCTTGCATCGAGACTTTGAAGGGATTGTGAGATGAAGCGTTTTCATTTGAACGGCTTGCTGGCAGTTGCATTTCAATGTTGTGTTTCGATTGCAGGCATCGCGCAGCAGGACGCGAGCGTTGCACTGCGCGCGCCGGCGACTCCCCTGGTTGTGCATGATCCCTACTTCAGCATCTGGTCAACGGGAGATCGACTGACCGATGGGCCCACCAAACACTGGACGGGCGTTCGCAATGAGCTCAACGGGCTTGTTCGGGTGAACGAAAAGACCTATCGATTTCTTGGCGATGCGGACGGCGGGGTTCCCGCGTTGGAAGAAACCAGCCGTCAGATTACGCCGACCCGCACGATCGTCACATTGCAAAGTGCCGAGATCGAGTTGCGGGTTACGTTTCTCACGCCCGCGCTTCCTGACGATTTGCGCATCATGGCGAGGCCGGTCACGTACCTGGTGTGGGATGTGAAATCGCGCGATGGAGGCAAGCACGATGTCGCGATTTATCTGGACGCCGATGCCGCGATTGCAACCAATACGCGCGACGAGTCTGTTGTTTGGTCGCGAGCGGAGATCAAAGGACTCGATCTGCTTCGCGCCGGTACGACCAGGCAGCCCATGCTGGAGAAGTTCGGAGATAACCTGCGGATCGACTGGGGATATTTCTATATGGCGGTTCCGTCTGCCGAGGGCGCGAGTGAAGAGGCCGCGGGAAATGAAACCTATCGCGAGAAGTTCATCACTACGGGGAAGATTCCCGAGGAGGATGACCTGGCGCAGCCGCGCATGCCGGAGAGCCGCTATCCTCCGCCGCCGACACTTAACCTTGTGCTGAACCTCGGCTCGGTTGGCGCGACAGCCGTAACGCGCCACGTGCTTCTGGGCTATGACGATGTTTACTCAGTGGAGTATATGCAGCAGAGGCTCTTGCCCTATTGGCGAAAGGAGTTCCCTACGTTCAGTGCATTGCTTGCCGGCGCGGAGCGCGACTTTGAGCCCTTGCAGAAACGGGCCGAGCAATACGACCTGGACTTGCAGCATGACCTGACGCAAGCAGGAGGACCGGAATATGCCGCCATCGCAACGCTTGCATTCCGGCAGGCAATCGGCGCGCACAAGCTTGTAGAAGATGCGGGTGGGGTAGCGTTCTTTATGCCCAAGGAAAACTTCAGCAATGGATCCATCTCCACTGTCGATGTGATCTATCCGTCCTCGCCGATGTTTCTTTTCCTGAATCCGAAGCTGGCTGAAGCACAGCTTGAGCCGGTGATGCGCTATGCGCAATCGGGGCGTTGGAAGTTCCCTTTTGCTCCGCACGATCTCGGCGTCTATCCACTGGCAAACGGCCAACTGTATGGCGGAGGCGAAGTGAGTGAAGAGGATCAGATGCCGGTGGAAGAGTCCGGGGACATGATTCTGATGGTCGCGGCAATCGCTCATGCGGAACACAATTCCGATTTCGCCGCGCGGTACTGGCCGCTGCTGACAAAATGGGCTGAGTATCTTCTTGCCAAAGGGTTCGATCCGGAGAACCAGTTGTGCACGGATGATTTCGCCGGGCACCTGGCTCATAACACAAATCTTTCCATCAAGGCGATTGAGGCCCTGGCTGCATATTCTCAACTTGCCGAAAAGCTTGGCGACCAGAAGGCCGCGGCCCAGTACGAAGCTGCCGCGAAATCGATGGCTGCGAAGTGGGTGTCGATGGCAAAAGATAAAGATCACTACAAGCTGGCATTCGATAAGTCCGATACATGGAGCCAGAAATACAACCTGGTTTGGGATAACATCCTCAACATTCACCTGTTCCCAGCGGAAGTTGCCGATGAAGAGATCGCGTTCTACAAGACGAAGGTGAACCGCTTTGGGCTGCCGCTGGATAATCGTGCGACCTACACCAAACTGGATTGGACGCTCTGGTCTGCAACGCTGGCGCGCAATCCGACGGATTTCCAGACCTTTGTCCATCCGGTTTTTGAGTTCCTGAACCACACGACAGACCGCGTACCCATGACGGATTGGTATGACACAGTTTCAGCTCGTGAGGTAAGCTTTCAGGCTCGATCGGTGGTGGGCGGAGTTTACATCAAGCTCCTCGCCGATCCTGCACTGTGGAGCAAGTGGGTGGGGCGCGCCAACAAGAGTGCGGTCAATTGAAATCACGATGGGGGCGCGAATCTCCAGTAACAGGCGTGCGGGTTGATTCGCGAAATGCTCTTCCAAACGGAAATTGCTCAATCCGGCTACGGTCTTGAAATGCCGTGGCCGGATTGAGCAGGTCTTGCCGTGAAGCCCTTCGAAATGCGCGCGATGGTTGCTCAGTCCTTCTTGGGTTCGGGCTTTGGTTCAGGCTTTGATTCGGGGTTGATTGCGGGGATGTTCTGATCGCGGACCAATGTGTTGAACTCCTGAATGCCGGTCGTCTCGACCTGGTGCAGACGATCGAGTTCGACCTGGAGTTTGGCGGAGACCTCATCGAAGACCGCAATGGCCTGGGAGGTTGGACTGATGTCAGTCAACTCCACCACGCCGCCCACGGCCGCGATTTTGTTGTTGAGGCGGATGGGGAAATTGAGCGCGTCTTCGTCGGCGTGCAGCTTGGTCTGGTAGATGTTTTCTTCGATCGCCGTCAGTTGATCGGTGAGCTGTTTGGCGCTGGTTTTCACCTTCTCGTTGGCGCTGGCAAGGTAGGGCTTGAGCTGATCCTTGGCAGCGCGGATACGGATGACGGCGCTGTTGGCGTCAGTAACCCGATCGCGAATCTTGAGGCCGAGAGCCAGCTCCTGCTCAAACTGGTCTGGCGTGGTGGGCGCGCGGGGATCCTTCACAATCGTGAAGTTCTCCGACTGCGTTTTGCCTGCGACTACCAGTTCGACTTTGTAGTCGCCGGGAATGGCGAGCGGACCATCAAGAGAACCGCCCCACATCAGCAGCCCCGGAAAGCCTGTGGCTTTTTCATAGCGAAGATCCCACACGTAACGGTTGAGGCCTTCCTTTACGGGGAGAAGCGAGTTGTGCGGGCCTTCGTCGTCCCCATCCTCGTCATCAGGATGCGCGGGCGGCTTGCTGGAGATTTCGCGCACCAGCTTGCCGGCGGCAGTGAGGACGCGCAGCTTGACTTCGTCCTTGGGCTTCTCCTTGAAGAAGTAATAGAATGCGCCGTCGGCGGGGTTCTGGCCCGCGGCCGGATTTCTGCCGCCAAAGCCACCGCCGCCCGGGATACGCAGAACTGTCTTTACGGGGAACAGCTTGACGGGTTCATCTCTGTGGAATTTGGCTGGATCGAGGGCGCGGACCAACGGCATGTCGTCGAGCACATAAAAGCCGCGGCCCTGGGTGGCGAGGATCATGGCGTCGTCGCGCTTCTGGAAGGTGATGTCGGTGACCGGCGTTTGCGGAAGGTTGAGCTGGAAGGGCAGCCACTTGTCGCCGTCGTTGTAGGAGATGTAGAGGTGCGACTCGGTGCCGGCGAAGAGCAGGCCCTTTTGATTCGGATCGGGGCGAATGGCGCGGGTGAAGTCGTTGGCCGGAATGCCGTCGACGATTTTCTTCCAGGTCTTACCGTAGTCGGTGGTCTTCCAGAGGAAGGGATGGAAGTCGTCCGTGAGATACATCGTCGCTGCGACGTAGGCAGTGCCAGGATCGAAGGGAGACGCGGCGATGCAGTTGATGCGAATCCACTCGGGTGCGTCTTTGGGTGTGACGTTCTGCCAGGTTTTGCCGTCATCGGTGGTGATGTTGATGAGACCGTCATCGGAGCCTGCCCAGATGAGGCCGGCCTTGAGCGGCGATTCATCGACGGTGAAGATGGTGTCGTAATACTCAACCGCCGTGTTGTCTTTGGTGATGGGGCCGCCAGAGGGGCCTTGCTTCGATTTGTCATTGCGGGTGAGGTCGGGGCTCATCGCGGTCCAGTGCTGGCCTTCGTCGGTGGTAGCGAGCAGGACGTTGCTGCCGGCGTAGAGGCGCTTTGGGTTGTGGGGCGAAAAGAGCAGCGGGAAGCTCCACTGGAAGCGGTATTTCATGGCTTCAACGCCGGAGCCCATGGGATTGTCGGGCCATGCGTTGACGTCACGCATGGTGCCGGATTTGGTGTCGAGGCGGGTGAGCAGGCCGTCGTAGGAGCCGGCGTAGACGAAGTTGGAGTCGAGCGGATCGGGCGCGATCCAGCCGCTTTCGCCGCCGCCTACGTCGTGCCAGTCGCGCTCAGTAATTGCGCCGCCGTTGCTGCGGCTGAGAATGGCGACGGTCGAGTTATCCTGCTGCGCGCCGTAGATGTGGTAGGGAAAGTCGTTGTCCACGGCGACACGATAGAACTGGCCGGTGGGCTGATTGTCTTCCGTGCTCCAGCTCTTGCCGCCGTCAAAGGTGATCTGCGCGCCGCCGTCGCTTGATTCGATGAAGCGGTTGGGATCTTCAGGAGCGATCCACAGGTCGTGATTGTCGCCGTGCTGGTTGCGGATGCGACTGAAGGCTTTGCCGCCGTCAGTGGAGCGGAAGAAGCTGGTGTTGACGGCGTAGACGGTGTTTTCGTTTTTAGGATCGGCGAAGATCTGCGAGTAGTACCAGGCACGCTGCTTGATGGAGTTGTCGCCGTTGAGCTTGGTCCAGGTTGCGCCGGCGTCGTCGGAGCGGAAGATGCCGCCTTCCTGGGCCTCGATGAGCGCCCAGACACGATCGGGATTGGCGGGCGAGACGGTGACGCCGATGCGGCCGAGAACGCCCTTGGGCAGACCGGGATTGTGGGTGAGTTCTTTCCAAGTATCGCCGCCGTCCGTCGATTTCCAGATGCCCCCGTCGGGACCGCCGCTCTCAAATGTCCACGGCTTGCGCACCACCTGCCAGATGGCCGCGTAGAGGACGCGCGGATTGGTGTCGTCCATAGAGATGTCGATGGCGCCGGCGTTGTCTGACTTGAAGAGGACCTTTTGCCAGCTCTTGCCTCCGTCTTTGCTGCGGAAGACGCCGCGCTCCGGATTGGGACCGGACATGTGACCGAGGGCCGCGACGTAAACCAGGTCAGGGTTCTTTGGATCGATGCGGATCTGGCCGATCTGCTGCGTATCTTCGAGGCCCACATGGGTCCAGGTTTTGCCTGCATCCATTGACTTGTACACGCCGTCGCCGTGAGAGGCGTTGCCGCGGATGGCGCTCTCACCGGTGCCGACGTAGATCACGTTGGGATCAGACGGGGCGACGGCGATGGAACCGATGGAGCCAAAGTTGATTTGCCCGTCGGTGATTGGCTCCCAGGTGTGGCCGCCGTTGACTGTTTTGAAGACGCCGCCGCCGGTTCCACCGAAGTAGTAGACGAAGGGCTGGCCGGGAACGCCCGCGACCGCATCGACGCGGCCGCCGCGGAAGGGACCGACCTGGCGGAGCTTCAGCCCTTCGAAGGGACTGTCCGGTTTGGGCGGGGCGGGTTGCTGCGCGGCTGCGGCGAGGGCAGAGAGGGTGCAGGCGAGGGCGGCATGGCGAAAGAGGCTGGACACAAAAGAATTAGGCACGAGGGTACGCTCCCTTTGGACAAGGTGTGGGGTTGGCAGAGATCAGGCAGAAACTATTCGTCGTCATTGTTGTTGTCTGGAGCAATGGAACTGTCGAGCAGGCCGCGCGGATCGGGCTTGACGGTGGCTGGCTGGGAATAAGTGTGACCGTCAACAGTGAGCTTGACGGTGTAATTGCCGGGCTTGAGGAAGTCTGGAGCACGGCGGAACTGCATGGGATTGGCTGGCGGCGGGGGCGGCGGTGTTCCGGCTGGATGGCAGGCATCGACGGGCGGTGCGGCACTGGCTCCGCGGCCAAAGCCCCTGGACTGGGCGGGAGCGAGAGCGACACGATGCATTCCTGCGGCGACTGAGGGTGGCGGGGTTGGCTGCTCCCACACCGCTTGCACATTGATGGCTTCCGTATCCACGGGATGTGCGGGTGTGTCGCTGGCCAGGCATGCGCGGACTTTTCCATCATGATCAACCAGCTCTACTTTGAGTGGCTGCGTTGATGCGGCCCCGAGCCAGTAGTAGGCAACCACGCCTGCCGGCGGATTCTGCTCCTGCGGTTCCTCGTGTGCGAGCGGCGTTCCATTCTGTCCGCCGTTATGGATGGCCAGCGTTTCGCCGGGCTCAAAGAGATATGCGCCGGCCGAAGCGATTTCTCCGCCTTTTTCAGCGAACTGCCGCAGCGGAGGCATCTGGTCAAGCACCCAGAAGCCGCGGCCATAGGTGGCAACCGCCAGGTCTTCGCCATGAACAATGATGTCGCGCACCGAAGTGACGGGCATGTTGTTCTGGAGGGGAACCCACTGGCCGCCGTCGTTCGACGAGACGTAGACGCGCAGCTCGGTGGCGGCGAAGAGCAGGCCCTTTACGTGTGTGTCTTCCTTGACCGAATTCACGAATGCGCCCTCGGGAATGCCCGTTACGATTTTGTCCCACGTCTTGCCGCCGTCGTGGGTGCGGTAGATGTACGGCTGGCCGTCCGCGAGACGATGACGATCGACGGAGGCATAAGCGGTTTCCTTGTCGAAATGACCGGCTTCAACCTGCGAGACCTTGCTCCACGCGGTCATTGCGGGCGGAGTGACGTCAGCCCAAGTGGCGCCATCGTCGCGCGTAACATGGATGAGGCCATCGTCTGTTCCGGCCCAGACCATCTTTGCATCGAGCGGCGACGGAGCGATGGTATAGACCACGCCGAAGCGATCCTTCATGGGCTGGTCAATGTCTTTCGCGGTGACGGGGTCAAGGGTCCGGGGAACTTCCGGGTTCACGCGGGAAAGGTCGGGACTAATTTTCTCCCAGGTCTTGCCGCGATCGCGCGAACGCATCACGAACTGGTTGGAAAAGTAGAGTGCGTCATCGGCCTGCGAAAAAATCTCGGGCAGTGTCCATGTCTTGCGATTCGGGTCGTTGGGATCGGCGGCCGGCAGTGGGCCGGTGGGAAGCGAAAGATTGAGGGCCTGATCGCAGCGGCCGGCGCCGCCCCCATAGAGGATGTTGCCGTCTTTGGGGTCGGGAACAACGGTGTTGCTTTCGCCGGCTTCGCAGATGGGCTCCCAGTTGCGGAAGCTGAGCGCGCCCATGCGCGACCAGGTGCTGACGCCCACGCCTCCGCTGTCCTGCTGCGCGCCGTAGAGCCAGTAGGGGAAGCGATTGTCAGCAGCGACATGGTAGATCTGCGCGGTGGGCTGGTTGTAGAAAGTGCTCCATGTGCGCGCGCCGTCGACGCTGACCACGGTGCCCTGATCGCTCGAGAGCACCATGCGGTTGCCGTCTTTCGGATTGATCCAAAGCTGGTGATAATCGTCGCCGCCAGGCGCTCCCTTGACGGGGACAAAGGTCTTGCCCGCGTCAGTGGTCATGTAGGTTGCGGTGTTGATCACGTACGCGCGATCGGGGTTGGTTGGATCCACCGACACCGATTCGAAGTACCAGCCGCGGCCCCACAGGCGCTGTTCGCGATTGACGAGCCGCCAGGTTGCGCCGGCATCGTCCGACAGATAGACCCCGCCAGGCGGCGGTGTTGAAGGCGCTGCGGCGGGTGAAAAAGTCATTGGCTTGGCGATGCTGCTGCCCAGGTCGTCAACGACTGCCCAGAGGCGGTTGGGATTGCTGGGCGCGACCGCGATGCCGATCTTGCCGACGAAATCATCCGTGGGCAGGCCGCCGGTCAGTTGCTTCCAGGAGTCGCCGCCGTCGATGGACTTGTAAAGCCCACCGCCCGGCATGTTCGTGGGCGCATAGACCGACCACGGCGGACGCCGCGTACCCCACAGCGAGGCGTAGACCACATGCGGATTGCTGGGGTCGATTGCCAGATCGATTGCTCCGACGTCGTTGGGAAGCTTTTCGCTGGCCAGGATCTTCGTCCAGTGTGCGCCGCCGTCCGTGGAGCGAAAGACGCCGCGATCGGGATTGGCCTGGTAGACGTGGCCGAGAGCCGCAACATAGACGCGATTCGGATCGGCGGGATCGACGACGATGCGGCCGATCTGGCGCGTGTTTTCGAGACCGATGTGGGTCCAGGTTTTGCCCGCGTCGGTGGATTTGAAGACGCCGATGCCGTACGAATGCTGGCTGCGGATGTCCGGCTCGCCGGTGCCGACGTAGACCACATCGGGATTGGACGGCGCGACCGCAATGGCGCCGATGGAGCCGATGGGAATGCCCTGGTCGGCGATGGGAAACCAGGTGCGGCCGCTGTTTTCAGTCTTCCAGACGCCGCCGCCGACTGAGCCCATGTAGAACGTGTCGGGCTGGCTGGCGCTGCCGGCAACCGCGTAGGTGCGGCCTCCACGCATCGGGCCCACGTCGCGCCACTCCAGGCCGGCGAGGAATCCGGCGGGATATTGCCGCGCCTGCGCCGCGAAGATTGCGGAACAGAAAACCGCGCAAAGAAGGGGAAGACGACGCCGACAGAACATGGTGCTGCTCCTGGGAAGAGGGGATAGTCTGTAGAGTGGCAGAATACATCACAAACGCGGGAGCACAAAAAGAGGTGTTTTCCGGTTCTCTTCTTGAAGACGAAGGATGAGAGCTGAAAGCCTCAGCAAAAGCCTATGACCCTGCTCGACCTCTGCTCGTATCTTGGCCTCGGGGCCGCGGGTGCGGCTGCGTTGAATCTGCTGCTTGGCATGCTGATTTCCATGCGCTACAGCCCGGTGCGATCATGGCCGCACCGGCGCATCAACGTCTTCGCGTTGCACCGGTGGACGGCCTGGCTCACGATCCTGCTGACATTGACTCATCCGCTGGTGCTGCTGTTTATTGGCACGCCGCGATTTCGCATTTTCGATATTCTGCTGCCGATTCAGTCGCCGCTGCAGCCATGGATCAACATGGCCGGAGCGGCTGCCCTCTATCTTCTGGTTCTGGTGTTTGTCACTTCGCTGTTGCGCGCGCGCATGGGGCGGCCACTGTGGCGCAAGCTGCATTACCTGGTGTTTCCTGCCGCCGTGCTGCTGTTCCTCCACAGCATCCTTACCGATCCGGAGCTGAAAGATGGCCACCCCGACCTGCTCGACGGAGGAAAGGTATTTCTTGAGATAGCCGCGCTCGTTTGCCTGTTGGCGATCGCACTGCGCCTTCGTTTGCGGGGCAACGGACTTCGGGGAGCAGCGGTGCACTCCACTGCGCCTGCCCGTCAAAACAGTCTGGAGGGTTGAACCCAATCCGAAGTGATCGCGACAGGTGGCTCTTGAGCGTCTGACTGAAAAATGGGTTCTACTTCAGTTCGACTTCAAGCCCCTTGCCATCATCCGCAATCGTGAGCGCGATCTTCTGGGGTTGCCGTTCAATCGGGATTGAGGCAGCCTTCGCATTCAAAAAGATCTTGCCTTGCGTGGAGCTCCAACCAAAAATTTCCGCGTGTATATCCTTCCACCAGGCCGGATAGGCACCTTCATGCGGGCCGATCTTCAGAGTTAGCCCCTCCGGAGTTTTTTCGCAACTGAACTTCATCCGCAGAAAACCGCCCTGCCGATAGGCATACGTCTTGCCGTCATCCTGATAAAGTTCTCCGGCACACGAATCACCCACATACACGCGCAACGTCAGGGGGCCTTTCGGAGTCTCATTCGCGCTTTGCACAAGCGGCGCAATCGGAAGGATGGACCCGGCGCGAACATACACGGGCAGACTGGCCAACTGCGGAGAGACACGAATCGACAAGGCTACCTGCTCATGGGCGATAGCACTTCGACCCTGACGGATCTGCGCCGCGGCCCAGCCATCTTTGTGGGGGCTTTCGACAACGCATGGACCCTGCGCATGACCCGCGGCCTGCGCTATCGATTTGGCAACGACGCCGATATGACCCACTTCTGGATTGAAGACACGCAATCTCCCACGCATGTCCGCTGGTCAATTGATCGCGGTCTGCAACAGGCCACACACAACTATCGCGACTATGCGATCGTCGCGCGTTTCCAGGACGCGAATACGGGCAAGATCGCCATTGTCTCGGCAGGGATCGCTCGCGGCGGAACCGTTGCCGCCGGTGAATTCCTCACCATTCCCAGCAATATGGAACTGATCAATGCGCGCGCGCCGAAGAACTGGGACGGGCAGAATATGGAGTTTGTGCTGAGCACTGAGATCATCGACGGGCGCTCCTCGCCGCCCAGGATAGAAGCCGCCTTCTTCTGGTAGTTCCCTGCATGGCACTCTCTTCCCGGTGGTAGAGTTGTAGCGATGAAATCACCGTGCCGCATTTTCGCGCTCAGGATGGGTCTGCCGGCCCTCGCTCTTTGCGGTGCGGTGTGCGTTTCGGCAAGCGCACAGCGAGTTGTTTTCGCGCATTACATGCTGGCCAATCAAGACTATGCGCCCGGCGACGCTGACAGCGAGCAGGTTATCGCTTCATACCAACGCGAGATACGTCAGGCGCAAGCCATCGGCGTCGACGGTTTCGCGCTGAATGCCGGCGGCTGGCTCAAGGAACCTCGCTATATCCGTCGGGCGTCAGAGATGTTTGAAGCCGCGTATCGCCTTCACTCCGATTTCAAGCTCATGTTCTCGGCCGATATGTGCTGCTCCAACGACGCAGCGGACGTGGAAGACATGATGCGCCGCTTCGCCAACAATGAGCGCTACTCGAAGCTCTACTTCAAGTGGAACGGCAAGTTTGTGCTGACCACCTTTGCCGGAACGAAGCTTGGACCCGCCTTCTGGAAGCAGTTGCGCAACGATCTCGAAAAGGGCTCCCATCCGTCCGAGTACGACGCGCAAGGCGCACTGCCTTCCGTGAGCGGCCAGCCATCCAACGCCCCGATTCCTGTCTATCTCGTGCCCGCGCTCTTCTGGGGAGGTGAACTCCCGCAAGGCGATGACATCAAGACAGGCCTGGCTCAGTATGCGCATCTCATCGATGGTGCGTTCTATTGGGGAATCGCCGGAGTTCCCGCGCTCGGCCACTCTCCGGATCAATTGCCGTCTTCAGAAGCGTATGCAAACATCCTGCACCGTTCCGGCAAGCTGTACATGGCGCCCATCTGCCTGCAGTTCTGGGGCGCAAATGCCGGGCGCGACTACGAATACAGCGGCTTTGCAGGAATGCGCGCGATGTGGATGAACGCAATCCAGAAGACTCATCCTGAATGGGTGGAGATCATTACCTGGAACGACTTCATCGAAGGGACCTATGTCAGCCCAATCGACGACGCAGCAAAATACCCCCATGCGAACGATCTGGGAGGCAGCGTGGCGCCACCGTCCACTTTGAGTTTCTTCCATTCCCATCGCGGGGCCACGGAGCTTTTAGCCTTCTTCATCCAGTGGTACAAAACGGGAGTGCAGCCTGACCTTGTGAACGATTCGGTGTATTGGGCGTACCGCACCCAGATGACTGCGGCGAGTGACGGAGATACGGGAGCGATCAAACTGTTTGGGCCGCTGGCAAACGTCCTCTATATAACGGCAAATCTCACTGCGCCGGCCATGCTGCATGTATCGTTCGGAGAAAAATCCGCCTCGCTTACGCTGCCTGCGGGGTCGACCGATGTGGAGGTTCCCATGACCGCCGGCTATGCGCCGCGCTTTGAGTTGACGCGTGGATCGTCACGCCTCGCCATTGCGTCTGGAGACGATCCGATCTCTGCGCACGGACCTTATCCAAACTTCTACTATTCGACAGGGTCGATGCACGATTGATCTGCGTCCGCTGAATGCGCTGAGCAGGCGGAGGGGCGTCCGGCGAATTCGTCAACAGCAGAGAGGCAAGATCGATGCCTTCACGATGGACATTCCTCCACGCGCTGCCAAGGTTTGGCGTAGTGTGGATATGTTTCAATAGGTATCATCTTTCAAGATTGTCGCGGAGGCTTCATCCCATGTCGAAACTCGCACTTTACTTTGCTCTTCTGGCATCCGCCGCTCATGCGGCTCCGGTGCATCTTCAGACCAACGCACTGAAGACTCCGATCGGTCTCGACTCGCCCCAGCCGACATTCTCCTGGATCAGCGATGCGACGACGCCCGACTGGGCCCAGTCGGCCTATGAGATCCTGGTCGACTCGGACTTGAAGAATCTGCGTGCGGGCCATGCTTCAAGCTGGGATTCAGGGCGTGTAGCCTCTTCAGAGTCTGTCGATATTGCTTACGCCGGCGCAGCGCTGAAGCCGCAGCAGCGCTATGCGTGGAAGGTGATTACCTGGGATAGCGCGGGAAAGATGACCGCATCGGCGCCCACGTGGTTTGAGACTGGACTCTTGAGTGCATCCGACTGGAAGGCGCAATGGATTACGCGCAAGGATCCGGTGGCGGAGAAGGAGCTCGACGCTATTCGCTGGGTCTGGCTGCGGGGGGCAGACGCAATGCATGTTGCCTCTGGAACGCCTGCGCACTTCCGTTACGAATTTGAACTGGGTCATGCACCGGTTGCAGGGAGCCTGCATGTTCTGGTACGGGGAGCGTTCACGGCGCGCGTGAATGGCAAGGTGACAGGCCATCACGACGAATGGGGCGCATTCGATCGCGAAGAGATTGGCTATTTGCTGCATGGGGGCAAGAACGAAGTGGAGATCGATGTCGTCTCGCATCGCACGGACGATGAGGCGCAAAAATCTCCCGCGGCACTGGCGGCCGCAATTCACATAACGCGCGCGGACGGCACCGAGGATCGCCTGGTGACGGATGACAAGTGGCAGGCCCGCACCACGGCGCAGGATGTGTGGCAGACAGTTCAAGACGCCGGCCCGCTCTCCATGGCCTTCGGTATCGGCGCAGACCGGCAGCAGGCGATCCCCGGCCCCGACCGGGTCGCGACGGATGCGTCCCTGCTGCGCAAGAATTTCACCGTTGAATCACCGGTCAGCGCGGCGCGGCTCACCATTACGGCGCTGGGCGCCTATCACGCATACATCAACAATGAGGCGATCGCTGGGAACACGTTGCTGGCTCCGGGCTGGACCGACTTCCACAAGCGTGTGCAGTACCAGACATACGACGTGACCTCGCTCGTTACTCACGGCGCCAACACGCTGGGCGTGATATTGGGCGGCGGCTGGTACAGTTCGCCGATGACCTGGGCCGGCTTCCGGTCCTACCATGGGCCCGATCTCTTGCGAGCGCAGCTTGAGCTGACCTTTGCAAACGGCCAGCATCGGACGATTGTCACGGACCCGAGCTGGCAAACCGCCCCCGCTCCGATCACGTTTTCAGAGATCTACGGAGGCGAGTCCTACGATGCGCGCCTGGCCCAGCGCGACTGGACCTCGTCGCATTTCAACGGTGCTCATTGGATGCCGGCCATCACGGCAGAGCCGCCGGACAGAGGCATGGGAGTCACTGCACAGCCCGACCTGCTCATCAATACGGTACGGACGGTTCATCCGATTGGCCTTGCCCCCGCGAATGCTGTTCATCCGGCAATTTTCGACATGGGGCAGAATATGGTCGGCAATATTCGCATTCACGTCCGCGGGCCGCGCGGCACCGTGGTGCGGATGCGCTATGCGGAGCGGCTCAACCCGGATGGCAGCATCTACACCGAGAACCTGCGCAACGCCGACGCAACCGATACGTATGTGCTCTCAGGCGAGGGCGAGGAAACATGGACGCCGGAGTTTACCTTCCACGGTTTCCGCTATGTCGAGATCTCATTCCTCGGTGGTGCGCCAACCGCCGCGCCGACTCTCGGCACTATCGAGGGCCTGGTCTTCAATAGTCTTCCGCCCACGCCCGCTGTGCGGCTCGCAAGCTCCAGCGAACTGCTGAACAAGATGAACGAGCTGGGAGCGTGGGGACAACGCGGCAACTTCGTCTCCATCCCCACAGACTGCCCGCAGCGCGACGAACGGCTCGGCTGGATGGGCGATGCCGGCGCATTCTGGCGCACAGGCACCTACAACTTCGATATCGACGCTTTCACGCGCAAGTTCATGCTCGATGTGATTGACGCACAGAGCGCAGCCGGCGCATTTACAGATACCTCTCCAAACATTCTTGGCCCGAACCCCGGCGCGCCTGGCTGGGGCGATGCCGGAGTATTTATCCCCTACGCGGCGTGGTTGCAATATGGAGACGCGAGTGTCGTGGAGCGCTCCTGGCCGGCCATGCAGCGCTGGATGGAATTCATTCTTGCCAACAATCCCGACTACCTGCGCCGCAACGCGCTGGGCAGCAACTACGCCGATTGGCTGGCGCCGGATCAGCACACACCCGGCGAGCTGATCGGGACTGCTTATTGGGCTCTGATTGCTCGCGAAATGGTTGAGATGGCCAAGGCGACCCATCACCCGGAGGATGCGGAGAAGTATCAGCAACAATACGATCACATCGCGGCCGCCTATCGTGCGGCTTATGTGAAGGACGACGGCAGCGTTGAAGGAAATACGCAGACGGGTTATCTTGCCACCATCTTCACCGGCATTGCTCCGCCGGCACTGGTGGGCAACATGGTTGATCGGATCGCCAAGGATGTGGAAGCCCACGGCAATCACCTCACGACCGGCTTCCTCGGCACACCGTTCCTGATGTTTGTGCTGGACCAGAACGGCAGGTCCGATCTTGCCTTCAGACTGCTGCTTTCAGACACGTATCCCTCGTGGGGCTACATGGTCAAAAAGGGCGCGACGACATGGTGGGAACGCTGGAACGGCGACACCGGAGACCCGTCAATGAACTCCTACAACCACTATGCTTTCGGGGCCGTGATGGCCTGGGTCTATCGCCGCGCAGCGGGCATCGATACCGATGCGAGTGGTCCGGGATTTCATCACATCACCATTCAGCCTCACTTTGACACGGCGCTTCCCCGATTGCACGTGGAGTACGACTCTGCATACGGCACCATTGTCTCCGATTGGCAACAGAGCAAGAATCGGTTTACCGTTACGATCCCCGCGAACACAACGGCCACGGTGATTCTTCCGCTCAACAGGACTGAGAACATTGGCAGCGGTACGCACACGTACACGATTCAGTAGCGCGGTTGATCCAGTTCACAAGGGATCTTACGTTCCCCCTTGCGCCAGAAAGAAGGCGCAAGGACCGTCAATGTTTATCGGCCGGATCAACCGTCGATGACGGGAGCTTCTTCAATAAGAGCTATCGCCTGGATCATGGTTTGATCGCGACGGTTACGTTGGCTCGGCGATAAGGTGAAGACGCTCCCTGGGTTGCAGCGAAGGTGAGTTCCACGAGGCCGTCTACGCGTGGGCGCACTGTGGCGCCGTCGACATGGGTGATTGGCCAATCGGTCTTGAGGTGCAGTTGCGATGCGCGATCCGTGGGAACATCGGCGGCGATTGTGAGCGTCTTTCCTTCGCAGTGAACATCGACGATGTGGACGCCCGCACTCGGATCGCCCAGTTGAAGAGCCGGCACGTCCTGGATGATCGAGATGCCTCCGCTCCAGTCGAGTTGAACTTCACTCTTTCCGTGCGGAGCGTCGGCGATGACCGTTGCGCTGGTCTGCCGCGGATAGGTCTCCGCTTTGGCGACGATGGTTTGATGATTGAACAGAGCGTGCAGGGCCGTGGCTCCAAGAGGAAGGTCGGGAGAGAATTCAAACTTGAAGGGCTCGCCCGCATTGTCGATCACAACCGTGAGCCGGTTCGCGTCGCGATGTAAAGACAGAGAGACGGAGGCGCCGGCCAGTTGGATGCGCTTGACTGAGACATCGTTCCACTGGGCCGGGAGGCGCGGCGCAAAGACGAGACGCTTGGCGAGCGAGTCTGTCTGCAGGCCGAGCAAGCCATGAATGGTGAGGTCAAGAAAGCCCGCGGAGGACCAGGTCTGCTCAGGCACCGACTCGATTTGCGGGCGATAGAAGTTGCCCGCCATCACTTCAGGAAAGTGGCCAGGAGAATCAAGCGAAGCGAGGGGAACCAGCGATTGCCAGATGGCCAGCGCAGTGATGGGACGATGCTCCGACCAGAAAGTTTGAGCCATACCCGCGGTGCCAAGCGGCCAGACACTGCCCTTGCCGTAAGACTCAGGATCGAAGCCGGCCGATCCGGCGCCGATGGAGCGCGTGCCCCAATCTGTCTGAAAGGACGAGGAGGCAAGCTCGTCGAGCATGTGGTTGGTCTGCCGCGGGTTGAAAAGTTTCAGGGTGAGCGCGTCGCTGGGCCCGCTGACGTGCTCTTCCATTTTTTGTCCGGCAAGCGTGTGGCCGGTGATCCAGAAGGATTGGCTCGCATCCCAGAAGCGTTCGGGAATTGCGTCGCGCGCACGCTGATTGTCGGCCGATGCTTCGGCGGCAAGCGCGGAGTGACCGGTAAGCGTGGCGAGCTGCGCAAAACCCGCGCTGGCAGCGACCCAGCTTGCCGACAGGCCGAGGTCGTCGGACATGCGATCCTGTTCGTCGCCACCCTCCTTGCCGGGCGGGATGAAGGGAAGGGCAGTTTTGGGATCGATGACGGAACGGCAGTATCCGTATGCTGCTTCAATCGCCGGCCAGTGTTCGCGGACAAAGGCGACGTCGCCGGTTGCGGCAACATACTGCGCGAGTTCGCCGAGGAATTGAAAGGTGATGTCGACGTGGACGAACATGTAGGGATACTTGCCTGCCCAGTCAATGAAAGCAGCGCTCTGGGAGAGCTCGTGCCAGATCATCCCGGTCTTGCTGTCCTGGTAATGCAGGATGAAAGCAAGCTCATCGCGGGCATGCGCAAGATCGCCGGTGCTGACCGCGGCGCCCGTGGAGACGAGACCGTCGCCGGCAAAGAACCACTCGTACTGCGGACGCCGCGCGGCACGGGATGGGCCGTAGCCGGCAACATATGCGCAGCCAAGATCGGGATTGCAGACCCACGCCTGCGCGAGAGCGATCTCTGCCCAGGCAATTGCCTGATTCACTTTGGCGTCGGGAGTTTCGATGTGCAGAGAGTCCTCTTCCACTCCGCGAAAGTACGTAGCGGATTCTGCCTCAAGCGATGCGCGATCTTGAATCAGCGCGTGAGACAGGGCACCGAAGTCAGGGTCATGCGGCGGGTTGAGCGCGATGTAGAGACGTGCAACGCCTGCGGGGTTGGGACGCAGCGTAAAGCCGATTCCCGTTTCGCCGGTGCCGCGCGTGGTGCTGTTGGTGGGAACGTCATGCGCAACAAGATCGGGCGAGCCGACTGTGGCCGTGTAGCCGTTACCGGGCTCGGCGAGAACATAGGCCGAGAGCGATGAGTTCCACTCGACATATTGGCCGCCCACGCCGGCGGGCCACATCAGGTTCATGATAGGCGATGCGTGCGCATCGATCTCGATCGACTTGTCGCCCTCGATGGAGTAGGTGAGGATGGCGCCGGGTTGATTCAATGGGACGAAGAGCTTTTCATGCACGATGAAGTTTGGGCCGATGTAGACGCGCGTGACCGAATCGGGCTGGTAGACGATGCGGCCAAGAATATCTTTGCCGTCGATGGCCGTGGTGCTGCCGGGCGCGCGAAAGGCAACCTGGTAGCCGGAGAGAATCTGGAAGGGATAAGCCCACACTTCGAGAGTGCCCGCGGCATAACCCTGAATGTTGGAACGGCGGCCGTGGGCGGCAATGAAATGCCGTGACACGACTGCCTGGGTTTCGAGTAGGTGCGCGGAGATTGTCTCTGATTGCGCGGGTTCCTGCCGCGCGGAAATGGTGAGCGCGAACAGGGGCAGGCATGCGGAAGCTATAGAGCGGAAGAGCCGTCGAAGTCGATGAGTCTGCTTAATCATGACGCGATTCCCAAGCCCGTGGCGCGGTTGGATCGAGCGATTTCGAGTGGATTGAACGCGGATCGATCTGGCTGGCCGCGAATCAATGCAGAGCCCGGCTGCGAGAGCCGGGCTTCCCTTACCAAGAGAATGTTACCGTCTTTGTTGCGTATCCCGAAGCTGCCGGAAATTCGACACTGACTGTTCGAAGTCCACGATTCGATGCACCCAGGGTTGCGCCATCGGCATGCAGGTTGAGGTTGGCAGCGTTTTCGCGAAGGAGCAGTTCATATGTTTCTCCTCCGATTCCAGCCAGCGTCAAAGTGCAACTGTGCGCGGACGTCTTTTGATCGAGAACTTTCAGTTGGCGTGTCTCGGCGCCAAACTCCGGCAATTCGCTTTTCATTGCGACTTCAACCGCGGGCAGCGGAATGTGAATCGTGTTTGCCTGCATGCGCGCGCCGGGCGCCTGCGAGGCGAGCACCATTCCTGGCGGCGCGTGAATAGCATCCACAACAAGCTCTGAAGCGGAGCGCGTGAACCTGAGATCGAGGCGCCGATTGCCGAAGGGGACGTTGCGGACCGTGGCGTCCTGCCAGTCAGCGGGCAGATGCGGCGTCACGCTCAAGGTGTGACTGGGCACGTCCCAGGTGAGGCCGAGGAGGCCGCGCACCACGGGAGAGATGACCATGGCGGATGACCAGAGCTGGTGAGCGGAACTGCGGCCAAGCGGCTGGAAGAAGCGGCCGGAGAGCAGTTCAGTGACGCTGCCCAGATCCTGCGACCAGGTGAGATCGGCATTCTGCATCAGGTGGGCGTAGCCTGAGAGCGAATGGCCGGTGCGATATTCGGCAACTGAAACCCAACCGGTGAATAAGGGCCAGACTGAGCCCTGGTGATAACTGATGGGGTCGTAGAAGCTGACGCGGTCGCTGGTGAGACGCGTACCCCAGTCGGTTGAGAACTCGGCGGAGGCCCAGCGCGAAAGCATGGCCTGGCTGCGATCGAGTGAGTAATCGCCGTCCCACCAGGCTACTGAGGGAAAGATAGTCGGCGTGGTATCGATTGAGCCGGCGCCATTCCAACTGAAGGCATAGAAATCGTCTGCTGGGACGAAGTATTGCTTTTCAATCAACTCGCGCAGATGCGTTGCACGCGCGTCGGCCTGGGAGGCGAGATCGTTATGACCCGTTGCGCGAGCGAGATTCGCGAATGCCAGGCTAGCCTGCTCATCCAAGGCAGCGAGATAGATTTCCTGCCGGGGCATGCTGGGCACCCAGGACTCGACCCAGGCTGTGCCTTCGGAGTTCGAGAGGATTCCATCGCCATCGGTATCGTGCGAGCACTCGAATTTCCATGCACGCTCGAGGTTTTCCCAGTGAGCGGCGATGAAGTCCTTGTCCCCGCTGATGCGCAGATAATCGTTCATGGTCATGGAAAGGAGCGGGGTTGAGTCCGCGGCCCGGTATTCATAGGGCAGGCTCTTCCAGTCGACCAGGTCGGCGGTCTGCGACCATTCATGCATGATCTTGCCTTCCGGGCTCTGCCGGTCGAGCAGGAATTCGATGGCTTTGCGCGTGGTCGCGAAGTTGCCGTCACTGTTCAAGGCATAGATGGTCCACAGCGCGTCGCGGCCGAAGAACCATCCGAATCCCGGACGCACGGAGTCTCCCGATCCAAGAAAACCCGCGGTGAGGCCTTCTTCGCTGTGATCCGGCGTGGTCTCCACGCGGAGCTGATCGATGGAAACCTCTGCCCACGCGAAAGCATCATTGAGCTTTGCATCGGGCGTCTCGATGCTCATGCTGGAGGCAAGCAGGTTGGCGTAGTACTTCTGATTCGCTTCGTAGATGGAACGAACCGAGCGGTCGAATGTGCCGATTTGATCTGCCAGAGCTTCTTTGGTGGAAGTTGCGGTCGTGTTGCCGAGTGCAATGAGCATTGGAAAGATTGTGTGCGCATCGCTCGCTGGATCGAAATGCAAAACGAACTGCAGAGGATACGAGGCGGCGCGTTCCTGGTACGGCTCCATAATGCCGGGCTTCGCGGTGGGCATGGCGATGGCGGCCGCATGATCGGGAAAGTTGAGGTGCAACATGTAGAAGCCGCTTGATCCATCGGTGTTGACCCACTCCGGGGAAGGACGGTCATCGGATTCGGCCGGCCACATGCGCTGCATGTTGGGCGTGAAGCTGAAGGTGAGCGTCATGGGACGCACAGCTTCAATCTGATAGAGAACCAATGCGCCCGCACTATCGGCAGTCTGCTTGGGCGCGAGAATGATTTCGCGCACGGTAAAGTTGGCATGAGAGAAGGTGATGATGGTTGCGTAGGGACGCACCTCGATGGAGGACGCACGATCGTTCACGTCGATGGGCACGGGGTAGTTGTCCATGCGCGCCGTGATGCGCACATCGCTGAGAATCTTCCAGGGAAAGAGCCACACCTCGAAGGATCCATCCTGCTGGCCGAGGACCGCGCCACGCGGACCAACGACGGAGAACGGTCGCGAAGGCATGACTTCGTGCTGGATGACGAGCTTGTCCTGAGATGAATGCAGCGGAAACGATGGTTGCGCCGCGAACGGCTGCAATGCAGCCTGTGAGAATAACGCATGGGTCATGCAGAGGATTGCCAGCAGGCCAAGGACTTGTTCAATCCTGCATCTCTTGCGTGATCCTGAGCCCGTCATCCGCGTGAACTGCTCAATGATGGATATCATTCGTGCTCCGGCAATCCGCATAGCTAAGGAGCGAAGGCAGTGGGGAGCATCAGGAGATTCAGCAGGGGCTGACGCCCAGACTTCTTCTTGGCTCTTTGCGGCACGACTGAAGTCGTGCCCTGTTACAAGACAACGACGCTCTTGATCGTCCGGGCTACTGGCCTGAACAAAGTTGATTTTCATTCCCTCGTTTTTGTTCTTGTCCGTACACTGCGGTCGATTCCGTACTGCCGTCGGTTCCATTTTCTATCCTGAATTGCATACGTCGAGTAAGTTGTTCCCGAATCAACTTGCGACCCTGAGTGTGAGTCACCTGAGACACGCCGGGACCTCGAAAGGCGGAGGGATGGCGAGCGTTGGCTCGCCATCCCTCCCTGGTTGGTTGAAGTTTAGAAAGTGAAACGTGCCGCGAACTGCAGGCGGCGCAACGTGGTCCCGTCGAACTGGGAACCCAGCGTACTCTGAATGGTGCCGGCATTCCCGCCGCAATCGACGCAGGAGTTGGGTCCGTTCAGGTTCACGTGGTTGAACACGTTGTATGCCTGGAGGAGGAACTGCAGTTTGTAGCCTTCGTGCAGGTCGATGGTCTTCGAGAGGGAAGAATCGACGTTGACGAGGCCAGGGCCAAACAGGGCATCGCGGCCGAGGTTGCCCCAGGTTCCGGCTGCCGGACGAGCCCATGGACCCCATGTGTTGTCGACCGTTCCGGGAACCGTGAGCGGGTAGGGTGATTCCGGCATGAACGACACATTGTCGTTCACGGGGTTGAACTTGCCCTTGTGGAGCTGAATCTTTGTTCCCGGAACCTTGTTGACAAAGGAGGGACCGCAACCGTCGTTGGCGGCCACATCGTTGTCCAGGCCGATTTCGTTGTAGCAGGCGGTGAACGGCAAGCCGCTTTGCCAACTGAAACTGGCGTTCAACTGGAAGCCACCGATGATCTCGCGGGTCACCGGAGAGCCACTGGACCCGAAGGCCTTGCCTTTGCCGAAGGGCAGATCGTAATCGCCGGCCCAGATGAAGGCATGGCGGCGGTTGTAGTAGCTGTTTCCGCGGCCGATTCTGGGATCGATCATGAACTCGTACGCCTCGTGGCTGAGGGCATGCGACCAGGTGTAGTTGGATGTGAAGGAGAGACCGGAGCTGATGCGCTTGACGAAGACTGCCTGCAGGGCGCTGTAGTTTTCTGTGGCCGCGTTGATGGCATAGTCAATGCGCTGTGTCCAGCCGAAAGGCTTGCCGAACTTGACGCCAAGCTGCGATTGCGCGGTGCCGTCGTAGAAGGGCGAACGTTCGGGGCCGGTATACAGGACGCCGGTGTTGGGGTTGATGGTGTTGTATCCGGCGAGGGTCTCTTCGTTGGCGTTGAAGGTTGGCGAAGAGTCGAACATGTTGTGATAAGCCTGAGCGCCCACAAAGGCCACCTGGAAGGTCGCGGTCGGGCTGAGCTCCTGCTGAACGGTTACGTTATAGCCGTTCACGCTGGGCAGCCGGACTTTGGAGGTACGGGTGTCCTGGTAGATGTTGTTCGGCAGTGCGTAGAGGCCGCTGCTGGGGGTTGATGGGAAGGTGTAGCTTGGCGGGCCAGCCGGGACAACGGTAACTCCATCCGACAGGGTTTCGGTCTTGGTGAGATTGAAGTCAGCGGCATAGCCGGAGACCGGTTGCACGTTCTGCTGAATCTGGCTGGGGAATGACCCAGTCATGTCTTCGCCGAAGCTGTCGCCCGCCCAGCCCTGGCCGAATGCCAGGCCATAGCCGGCGCGAATGACGGTTTTGGGCAGGATCTGATAGGTCACGCCGAGGCGCGGGGCGAACATGCCGAGATTGTTCTGCACGTTGGCTGCGCTGTTGACCTGGCCCACCCCGGTGATGTTGACGTTACCGGTTTCCATGTCGAGCAAGCCCCCGGCGCCCGCAGCGGTAACCGTCTCGGGAGAATATATCTCCCAGCGGACGCCGTAGTTGACGCTGATCTTTGGGGTTGCGCGCCATTGATCCTGCACGTAGGAGAAGAATCGATTCTGCCGCGACTGGGCGTTGACGTTGGCTGTCTCAGTGCGCCAGAAGAGGGTTGAATCGCCGAGGAGGAAGGTGGCGAATCCCAGGCCAGTGGACTGATTCCCTGACCCGTCGACTCCCGAAGTGCGGGTGTTGTTGGCAAAGTAGGTGCCGGAACGGAGGGCGTTGCTCTCGACGGAGACGAGATAGGCCTTGCCGTAGCGGTAATCGACACCGAACTTGATGTTGTGGTTGCCGATGGTGTGCGACCAGTTGTTGACAATCTGAAACTGGCTGATCTCTTCCAGGCTGGGGTTGGTGTTCTGACCGTATTCCAGGTTGCCGCCGCCGTTGGCGCCGGTGGCCGCCGGAGCAGTGATGTTGAACTGCGGCAGGCCGCCATAGAGGTTCAGGTCAGTGCCGTTGGCGTTTGGAATGCCAAGCTGATTGCCGAGCGGCTGGTTGAAGTTCTGAGCAACCGTATCGTTGTAGATGCTGTAGTAGGCGAAGCGGAAGTCAGTGAGCCACTTTGCGCTGAGCAGGTAGTCGCCGCCCGAGGCAACGCTGTTGAAGTGGAAATCGTCGGTCCCGGCAACTGGTCCGAGGGCGCCGCCACCGGCTGCCCCAAGTTGGGACGGGCCAGAGAGATTGCCACTGAAGCGCGTATAGCGCCCGAAGACGTGCAGCTTCTGAGTCAGCTTGTCGTCGCCGCGCACATCGTACTGGTCGTTGTTGTAGATGCCCGAACCGGAGTAGGAGTAGTTGTTGATCAGGCCCGCTCCGGCCACATTCGGCTTGGGAAGCAGCTTGAAGTAGTTGACCGCGGCTGCCGAAAGGTCGGAGGCCGGAATCTGGTTGTTTACGTAAGCGGTTCTTCCGGTATTGGTCGTGTCGTTGAGGTAGTTGGGCTTGTAAACCTGCTGACCAAAGGGCAGATAGTCGCTCAGATCGCAGGTGCCACCGGAGGTGCAGGTATTGAGTGCTGTGGTGGTGGGGATGGTGGTCAGGCCGGCGCTGCCGGTCTTCTCACGCTGGCCCTGGTAGTCGAAAAAGAAGAAGATCTTGTCCTTTATCACGGGGCCGCCGACGGTTCCACCAAACTGGTTGTGGAGGGTGGAGGCCAGGTATTTGCCGGTGAGGGGGTTGATGGTCTGGTTGCCGAAGGGATCGCGCGCCTGCTGTGCATCGGAGCGGCGATAGTCGAACGCGGACCCGTGGAAGGCGTTGCTGCCTGACTTGGTCTGCACGGTCACCAGACCGGCGACGGCCTTGCCGAACTCAGCGTCGTAGTTCTGCGCGTTCACCTTGATTTCAGAGATGGCGTCCGCATTGGGGCTGATGATGGCGACGCCGTCGATCGGTTCCTGGTTGTCGGTGCCGTCGAGTTCATATCCGGTTGCGAAGGGAAGCTGGCCATCGACTTCAATGGCTTCGCTGCGCTGCGGGTTGCCGCCGGCCTCGCCAGGCCCCCAGCCGATGTAGCTGGTGCCAGGGGTCAGGAGCTCAAAGGCGGTGAAGTTGCGATTGAAGTTGGGCAGATTCTCGACTGCCCGCTCGTCCAGGATGGTGCTGACTTCGGCGCGGTCGGTTTCCAGCAACTGCGCGCCGCCCTCCACCGTAACGGTGTTGGAGACTGCGCCCACAGAAAGCTGGATGTCGATCTCCGGCGCGGTATCGGCGAAGACGCTCACGCTGGCGACGACCGACTTGCTGTAGCCGGTCGCTTCCGCCTCGATTTTGTAGGCGTCCGGTATAAGGTGCTGCACCCTGTACAGGCCGGAATCATTCGAGGTTACGGTGACGACCGTTCCTTTGGAGATATCCGTCACGGTGATGGTCGCGTTGGCAACCACGGCGCCCGACTTGTCGGTCACCGTACCAAACAGCGATCCGTAAACCGCCTGAGCGCTTGAGGGTAGAGTGCCCGCCAGCGTCCAAAACAGCAAGGCACAGAGCGCCAGGAATATTCCCCTGGTGCCAAAGTGCCTTCTCGAAGACTGACTTCGTGAGTTCATCATAAGATCTGGCTCCTGAATCAACTACATCGGTTAGGGTGCCTGTGAGGAAGGACACCGTCTGTTTTTGTCACCCCAAGGTTCCTCGTCCAAATTCGCAAACCCTGAGGGCTGGCCTCGAACATAGGCCGCCTGCACCCGATTTGGAATTCCGGGTGCTGCGCCTGTTTCCGGCAAGAGGAGAAGATACGATGAAAAGCAGCTCTCCTTACCGCCCGCAAGCATCTTTGCTGCATGGGACTCCTGACAACGTTTTTCACGGTGATTTTGGGGTTTACCCTTGTTATTGACGGGGATTTGACCCGTTAAATGACCCGGTGCTAGACTGGCCCGCAACATGAGGCGTAGGAAATTGTGATGTTACCCGTAGCCGAAGCGCCTAAACACGATGCCACCCGTCGCAGCGACCTGAGATGGGGAGTGGTGGAGAGGATTGCGGCAAGCCAGCACCTTAAATCCTCGCCCCGGCTCTGCCAGTTTCTCCTCTACGTGGCGGAATGTGCGATTCGGGAGGCTCCCGAAGAGGCCACCGAACAGCAGATTGGGATTCGTGTCTTTGGCCGCCCTCCCGGTTACAACTCCAGCGAAGACAGTATTGTACGTACCCATGCACGGTTGTTACGTCAGAAGCTGGAGGCCTACTTTGCCGAAGAGGGAGTGGGGGAGAAGTTCATTGTGGAGATGCCCAAGGGGCATTACCTCCCGGTGTTCGTGGATCGACCAGCAAGCTCGCCCGCTGCGACGAAACCGCGTGCCGAACAAGCTGCTGAAACGGCGCATGTTGCGGTGCCGGAGGCAGCGGTATCCCGTTTTTGGAATTGGAAAAATGCATGGATATTGGTTCCCGTATTCGCGGTGGCTGGACTCCTGGTCTGGCACCCCTGGAACCGGCCGGTGGTTGCGGAGACTCCAGTTGACCTCTTCTGGCGCCCATTTTTGACGGGTGAACCGCCCATCGTGATCTTCAGCAACGCGCTCTTCAAGGGAGACTCGACCAACGGCCTGCGTTATGCCAGCCCCAAAGCAGCCAATGAGACCGCGCCCGAGCCTTATGTAGATACGTACACCGGCATCGGCGAATTGGCATCGGTGTACAACCTGACCAGACTGTTTGACGATCATCACGCATCCTTCATCCTCAAGCGCAGCCTGCTGGTCACCTGGGATGAGGCGCAGATGCGCAATCTGATCTTTATTGGATCGGTGGCGGAGAATCCCTCATTGCGCGTGCTTCCGGGGACCACCGACTTCACCATGGTGGCGGCGCCGAACTACGCTGGAGTCGTCAACCACAATCCCAAACCGGGCGAGCCGGCGGTCTACTCGCGGCCTGAGCAACCTCTGACCAATGATTACGCGATTCTTGCGCTGCTGCCCGGCATGCAGTCCGGCAAGCGGATTCTGATCTTCAGCGGGCTCACCACCTTCGGGACCCAGGCAGCGGTGGAATACGTGTGCAGCCCGGAGACTGCATCGGAACTGATGAAGAAGATTACCGGACCGAAAGGGGAGATACGGCCCTTTGAAGCCGTGCTGGAGACGACCATTGGCGGGGGTGTTCCGCTGCAGACGCACCTGGTGACCATTCGCGTCCATTAACGTACCCTATTGATCCGGATCAAGCTTGAGCTGATTGTCGGCATGGATTTTTGACGCCAGGCCTACTTCCCTCTTCGCATCGTCCTCAAGACCCATCTTGTGATACCCCTGCGAAAGCAGTGTGTGCGTGGTGAAATCTTCAGGGTCCATTTTTTCAGCGTGCTTCAAATACATGACTGCGGTGGGCAGATCCTGCTTGCGCAAGAGCACCTTGCCCATCTTGATGAAGGCTCCAGTGAGACTTGTGTCGAGGGCGATGGCCTTGGTCAGGGCTTGCTGCGCGTCTTCCAGCTTCTCCGAGCGCAGGTAGACATCGCCCAGACGATCGTAAATGGGCGCGTAGCCGGGATTGATGCGCCGCTCGGCTTCAAACTCGGCGATGGCCTGGTCAACATTTGAATGGATGAGAGCAACTTCGCCCACCATGAAATGCGCGAGCGGAAGATTGGGCGCGATGGCGAGCGCTTTTTGCGCCTGCACCGCGGCCAGCTCAGGCAGGTTAGCGTGGCGCAGCATGGTGCCCAACAGAAGATACGCCGCGGCCGAGTTCGGTTCCTCGCCAAACTGCGCCGCGAAAGAGGCGCGCGCATCGTCGTAGCGCTGCGCATTCATATAGCAGAGACCAAGAACGTAGCGGGCGTCGGTATTCGCGTTGGGCATCCACTGCAGCACGCGTTCGAGATACGGGATGGCCGCGGCGGGCTGGCCGAGGCGATAGAGCACGAGGCCTTCCATCTGCACCGATTCGCGGTCTGCATCGTCCTGCGCGATGGCCTGCGTAAATGCATTCTTGGCTTCCATCAGCTTGCCGGTTCTATAGTAGGCGAGGCCCAGTTCATGCCGCACGCCCTTCATGACCGGCTGCGATTGCGCCAGTTGCTGCAAAATGGCAATAGCCTCCGCGGGGTGATTGCGCTCCAAAGCATCGTGGGCCTTTGCCAGATTGTCATCGGGAGCGGGCGCTTCGGGGATTTGAGCTGAGAGTGGAAGAACAAGGAAGATCGGGATCAAGGCACGAAGCAGAATACGCATGGCGTACCAAGCATACTGCGTACAGGCGCGGCTTGAGTAGTGCTAAGATTGCGACGGACATGACGTTTCGTAAATCAGGATGCGCCCTGCTGCTTGCTCTTGCCGCGACTGCGTGCGCACAAAATCCCAACTCATCGGCGTCGAAGGCTGCGAATTCTTCCGCATCGAATCATCCCTATCCTGCAAGCGCGCAATACGCGGCGCCGGCATGGTTTGTGGATGTTGCGCCGCAAGCCGGCCTCACCATGCAGAATGTAAATGGCGATGCCACAGCCAAGAAGTACATTATTGAGACCACAGGAAGTGGCGTGGCGATCATTGACTACGATCGCGACGGCTGGCCCGATATTCTGATGCTCAACGGCAGGACGCTCGAAGGCGAGCCGGCTCCCGCAGTCACGCCGACCAGCCACCTCTACCACAACAATCGCGACGGCACATTCACGGATGTCACAGCGGGCTCAGGGCTCACTGCGCCGGGATGGGCGCAGGGCGTGTGCGTGGGCGACTACGACAACGACGGGCTGGACGACGTCTACATCACCTACTACGGCAAGAACCGCCTCTATCGCAACGAAGGCAACGGACACTTCAAGGAAGTCGCCGAGGAGGTGGGTGTGGCGGGCGACGGCACAAAATGGGGCACTGGCTGCGCCTTTGTTGATTATGACCGCGACGGCAAGCTCGACCTGGTGGTGGCCAACTATGTTCAGTTCGATTTGAAGACCGCGCCCAAACCCGGCGAGGGAATGACGTGCATCTGGAAAGGCATTCCCGTTGAGTGCGGTCCGCGCGGACTGCCTTACACAACCAATCTTCTGTACCATAACCTGGGTGGCGGAAGATTTGCCGATGTGACCAAGACGAGCGGCATCACGGAGACCAATGGGCACTACTGTCTGAGCGTGACGCCCTTCGACTACAACATGGATGGATGGCCCGACATCTACATTGCATGCGACAGCACGCCCAGCATTCTTTACCGCAACAACAAGGACGGCACGTTTACCGATGTGGCTCCGGATGCGTATGTTGCGTTCAGCGACGATGGGCGCGAACAGGCGGGCATGGGCTCGACCGTGGGGGACTACGACAACGACGGCTGGCCCGACCTGTTCAAGACAAATTTTTCAGACGATACTTCGTCGCTCTACCACAACAACCACGATGGAACCTTCACGCCCACGATCTATGACGCGGGACTTGGACTGAACACCAAGTATCTCGGCTGGGGCGCGATGTTTCTGGATGTGGACAACGACGGCTGGCTCGATCTGCTGCTGGTGAATGGACACGTATATCCGCAGGTGGACAACGATCCGCTGGGAATCAGGTATCGCGAACCGCGACTGCTTTACTGGAACCAGGGCAACGGCAAATTCAAAGAGATGAGCAAGCAATGCGGGCCGGGCTGCACGGAACCGAAGTCGAGCCGTGGCCTGGCCATCGCGGATCTCTGGAATGACGGCAGGCTCTCGGCGGTGGTGAACAACATGGACGACAAACCGACGCTGATGGTGAACCTGGCGCAGAATTCGAATCACTGGCTCGGTATCGTTCTCAAGGGGACTCGGTCCAATCGCGACGGCATTGGCGCACGCGTCACTGTCTCGGCATCGGGACATAAGTGGGTGCAGGAGCTCCGCAGCGGTTCGAGTTATCTTTCGAACAACGACATGCGGCTGCACTTTGGGATTGGTTCAATCTCCACCGTGGATCAGATTGAGGTGCTCTGGCCGAGCGGTCTTCTGGAGCGATTCACCAGCGGAGCGGCAGATCGTTTTGTGACGCTGGTGGAGGCGAGTGGAAGTGCGGCTGCTCCCGGCGGCGATGCAACCAAGCGTTGATCGGCTCTAAATCCCTGCATGGATTCAAAGCACTATTGGTCGGCGGGAATTCTTTTTGTATTTTGCTTAGTGTGCTTGGATACGTACATTGCCGCGTCCGCCGCGGTGAGAAGACTATCCTTGGTTGTGCCGTCCTCAGGATAGAGAGCGATGCCGAAGCTGGCAAAGCCACGGAGGACATATCCCTGAATGGCAAAGGGCTCGTCAAAGCCGCGAATGAGCCTTTGTGCAACCTCTTCAACACCGGTGCGGTTAGGCACAGAGATCAGCGCGCCAAACTCATCTCCGCCGAGCCGCGCCAGCATGTCGCCACCGCGCAACTGATGTTTCATGCGCAGCGCTCCCTCTTGCAAATACAGGTCGCCCACCTTGTGTCCAAACTGGTCATTCACCTGCTTGAAGTCATCCAGATCGATGTAGATGAGTCCGAATACCCCGGCATTCTGCCGGGCCTTTTCAATCAGATTCTCGATATGCGTTTCAAATGAGAACCGGTTGTGAATCTCCGTGAGGAGATCGAATTCCGAGCGATGGACAAGGTTTGAATAGAGCTTTCTGGTTTCGATGGAAAGCGTGGCCAGGCGCACTCCGAGCGCAAGGGCATCTCGCTCGGAGCCGGTGGGCAATGCGTTTGGATCGAGCCCGGCATAGAGCGTGCCGAGAGGCGGTCCCGTGCGCGCGGGTATATCCTCTTGCACAATCCCCAGCCGATGCGCGGCGGTTGGATAATCTCCAATCTTCGCGCCATCTCTAATTTCGCACCAGCAGGGAGCGCCATTGAGATGGAAAGAGACCATCTCAGTAATCTCTTTGAGCATCTCTGCCAGGGGCCGCGATCCGTTGATGTCTTCAAGGATGCGGGATCGCCTTTGTTCAAGCTGAGCCATGCGGCGCTCAAGCTCTGCCTTTGCCTCAATGCGGTTGGCCAATGCAATGGTTTGGCGGTGTACCTTGCGTTCGAGTGCCCATTGCCGGACAGCGAACATCAGCAGAATCACTACCAGCAGGCCCACAGTCCAGATGAGGTTGCGCACAGTGAGCCAGGACGGCTTTTCGATTACGGTAATGTCGTCAAAGGAGCGAAGCAGCAGGCTGAATGAGACCGGGCCCTGAAAGGGGTTGGAACCGTAGGTCACAGTACTGATGCCTGTGACGCGGACCGTGGAACCAACAGGAATCGCTTTCATGGGCGGAAGGTGGGAGTCGGCCGTATCCATGTGGTGATAGACCGCGGAGAATACGTGACCGCTGGCGAGAAGGACATACTCATCCTCGGCAGCCTGGCGCACTGAGGTCAAAACCGTTCCTTCGACAGAGACCAGTTCAAATGCATTGGCTCCGGCTGCCAGTTCCGACTCGGTGACCGCCTTCGGCGTGATGGGCGCGTGCACGTTGCTTTCCGAGATTTCGCCGAGAGACAGCGTCAGAGAACCGCCAGTGCCGGTGGGAAAACCAGTGACATCGGCAAGATCGCCCAGTTTAAGGGGCTTCTCCGATTGAGTGCTGATCCACAGACTCTTGGTGCCGTTTTGCAGGACGATCGCCGAACCCGGCTCAAAGTAGGTGATGGTTCCCTGGACCCGGATTCGCCGAGTGAGATCGCGGATATGATAGCCGCTGAGGACTTCATCCATGGGAGTAATCGGGAGCGCGGCCGATGCCCTGTTCGCCGGTTTCACAATGCGCACATCGGCAATCGAAGGAGCCTGAATGAGAACGCCAGTTAGCTGATCCTTGCTGTCATATTTTCCTGACGCGATGCCGGTGATTTCGACTTCGGAGTCGAGCAGATCTCCGGGCACCGTGGAGTCGATGGAAACCACGGTCGCATCGACATAGCCGCCGTCCATCAACAGGTGCATATAGAGGTTGTTCCGGTCTTCATCGAGCACGATGTCGGCGCTCCGGACCACGGCGCGGACTACAACCCGCATACTGTCAAGCCTGGCGCCGATCAGCTGGTCGAAGTCCGCGGTGAGAGGCGAGGGGAGAGTGCCGTGGCGGAGAACGGTCACGCTGTCGCCGATGATGTCTGTGCGGAAGCTATCGCGCGTGTGTCCTTTGACCAGAACGCGATCGCCGAGGACCAGGCCAGCGCCCTGGGCTGTCGCCACGTAGATGGCCTCCGAGCCGTCCTGCACAAAGAGGTCGACGTCATGTGGGTTGTAATAAGTGACTGTCCCCTCAAAGGCTACCGGGAGAGCCTGCGCCGCCTCAGTCCTGCTGAGAACATGAATCGAATGCAGCGTGGTGAGGACACCTGGAGGCGCTGCCCCAAGAGCTGGGGTCAGACCCAGAACGACCGCGCCCGCAAGCATCCATCCCTTCATCGAATTGTCCCTTTAGCATTGTGATTATACGCGACTTTCACATGGGATCAGGCGACCGCCTGCCTCTTAAGTTGTAGAAAACATGGGATTATCGGCAGATTTCGGAGTAATTCAGAGCCTGTAAACCCAGGCAGAATCGTTTGACGCGCGGGCCACAAACTCGGGCGCTTGCGGCTGAGCGGCTTTCGGACGATGCTCGCAGAGCGCGCGTCTGCGCAGAAGGCAGGGTCTTAGATTGTCAGCGCGAGGATTTCGATGGGCGGCGCACGGGAAGTTTCTGCGTGGAGTCTCTGCGGACCAATTTCGGCGGCAACTGGTGAAGCAGTTTCGATTTGGAGACGCCGGAGATGGATGGGGCGATTGCGTCGAGGACGAGTTTGGCTGCAAGCTCCCCCATTTCGAGCATGGGCTGGCGGATGGTGGTGATCGCCGGGGAAGCAAGAGCGGCAGGAGGCACATCGTCGAAGCCAATGACGGAGCATTCATCGGGAACGCGACGGCCTTTGTTCCAAAGAGCACGGATGGCGCCGAGCGCCGTGAGGTCGTCAAACGCGAGAATTGCGGAGAAGTCGATTTTGCTCTCCATGAGCTCGGCGGTAAGCCGCATCCCACCTTCGAATCCTGAAACCGGATCCATCATGGAGGGGAGTTGGAGCGTGAGCCGGGGGTCGAGGCGGAGCCCCACTTCAGCCGCGAACCTCTGGATGCCATGCCAGCGGCGCAGGCTGTCTTCCATTTCCGCGGGACCGCGAAGGGTGGCAATTTTTCGGTGCCCGAGAGTGTAGAGATGCTTGATGGCCGCGTAGCCACCGGCTTCGTTGTCGACCACCACAGATCGCACGGATCGCGCGGTAAGATCGCGCCCCACTGACGTGATCGGAATCTTGTTCTTCTCGATTTTGGAGAGCGTGTCAATCTCGGCGAAGAGCCAGTTTGCCACCAGGATGAGACCTTCCACGCGGCGTCCGATGAGCATGTCGAGATACCGCTCAAACTGCTCGGGACGGTTATCGGCGTCCATGATGATGGGGAGATAGGGCGTGGGATAAAGCGTGCGCTCGATGCCGCGCAAGAGAGACATGCAGAAGGGATCGGAGATATCGAAGACCAGAACGCCGATGGTCTGGCTATGGCGGCGACTGAGCGATCGAGCCAGGGCGTCAGGGTGGTATCCCATCTGGTCGGCCTTCTTGCGGATGTGCTCTTTGGTCTTGGCGGCAACGTAGCGCGAGAGCGGGGCTTCATTCAGAACAATCGACACGGTAGAGGTGGAGAAGCCGCTAGCACGAGCGACATCGGCCAGCGTGACGTGCGTCGATTTGGTGTTGCGTGTAGCCACTTACTTCCTCTTCAACAGGTTGAAATCTACCGCGATCAGACCGTTCTCTCTGCTGGAAACCATGCATGCTCAGGTGCCGCGAACTCGCATGAAACGGTTGCAAGCAACATCACGATTCCTCTATTTCGAGAAGCTGGTCTGGCCCCGCGCCCGCACGCCGCATGATGAAGTAAAGCAAAAGTCCGATGGCGATCCATGCCGTGCCCAGAATCTGCGCCTTGTGATTGAGGTTGAGCCAGATGAACCCGCTCACCAGAAATCCCGACAGGGGCATGAGTACGGGGAAAAGTACCTTCTCCTTGGAGCGGAACTTGTAGTGAACCAGCGCCGCGATATTGACGCCCATGAACGCGATGAAGGCTCCAAAGTTGAGCAGTTCGGCTCCGCTCTCGTACGTCATGAGGAACGCGCCGATCAACGCGCATACGCCCACGACGATGACGTTGTTGCGGGGAATTCCGGTGCGCGCATCGATAGCGGCAAACATGCGGCGGGGCAGCGCATTGGCCTTGCCCATTCCATAAAGCAGGCGTGCGGCTCCGAACTGCGCGGCCATGCCCGAGCCAACATTGGCGATGAGCAGCGTGGCGTTGAGCAGGTGAAAGAGGAACAATCCGCCGACGCGTTTGGCAACAAACACGTACGCTGTATCAACCATTGTGTCGGGAAAGGGCGTGTGCGCCGGCCAGACTAATTGAGCAACATACACCTCGATCGCAGAGAGAATGCCGATGAACAGACATGTAGCAACCGTGGCGATCATGATGTTGCGGCGCGGATTCTCCACCTCCTCCGACATGGTGGAGATGCCATCGAACCCGATGTAGGTGAGTACGGCGATGGATGTTCCGCGAAAGACGAGTGAGGGCGAGAACGTGGAGGGATCGTAGAAGGGAATAAGCCACGCGCCGCCGATGGGGCGCACGACCATCGCGATGTAGCGAATTGCCTCGGCGAGAAAGATGACGACCACGATGCTCATGAAGATGGCGAGCGCGGCATTCATGCGGCCGGATGTCTTTACGCCGCGAAGATTGAGCGCCGTGAAGAGAATTGCGAACGAGACGGCCCAGGCTGCGTAGGGCACATTGGGCAAAACATTTTGCGCGGCGGCGCTGCACCAGATGACGCAGATGATTGGGTTGAGCAGATAGTCCATGAGCATGGACCAGCCCACGACATAACCCAGCATCGGATGCAGCTCCTTGCCGACGTATGTGTAAGCCGAGCCTGCGCTGGGATAGACGCGGGCCATGCGCCCATAGCTGAAGGCGGTGAAGAGCATGGCGACCATGGCGATGAGGATGGTGGTGACGACATGGCCGCGGGCAACGTTGCTGACCACGCCGTAGATGCCCATGGGCGCCGTGGGCTGAATGATGATGATGCCGTAGACGATCAGGTGCCAGAGCTTGAGCGAACGGCGCAGGCCCGGCTGATTGGCGGAAGCGGCGGGTTCGCTCAATGGACTTTCCATGCGTTGCTAATCTCCCAATTTCCCGCGCAGGCGGGAATGTCAGCGGTTGCAATCACGAGAGCGATCGGCGCTCGCTTACCGATAGATCAGAAAGTAAATCTCGAGGAGAACTGGAACTGACGCGGAGAATTGGAATCGGCCGTAATCAGTCCGAATTGAGTGTTGCTATACCCAACAGAAGGGTTGCTGGGGTTATTTTCCTGAGGCACTCCCGGCGATGCAAACTGCGGCCTGTTCGCCACGTTGAAAGAAGAAATCTCGAAGCGAAGGTCCCGTTCCTTACCCATCTTGAAACTCTTGGAGAGAGTGAGATCCACGTCGTTGGCGCCCATGGTGCGGACGTGGTCAAGGTACGCTGGCGCATTCCCTGCGAAGAACGGGCTTTGATTATCGCTGGGCTGCGAGAAGCAGGCCGGCGTGAACCATTGCGCTGCGGTATGGGGAGCGCCGTTGGCTGGATTGCACTTCAGGTTGGGCCTCTGGTTGAAGTAGGAGATGTTTGCGCCGACGAGTGGCGAGGCGATGGGAATGCCGCTACTCCTATAGAAAACTCCATCCGCGGTCCAGCCGCCCAGAGCGGCATTCGCAATTCCGCCCAGGTTCACCGCTCGGCCTTTGCCCACCGGCAGATCGTAGGACGCCTGCCACGTGAATTGATACTTCACATCCTGCGGGCTGACGGAGTGCTCGAGATTCAGGTTCTGCGCGTCCTGGGGCGAACCGGCATGCGCACCGACAAAGCCAAGAGGAGGATTGCCGTCGTCGGTCATGATCTTGCCCCATGTGAACGACGCCAGCGTGGTGAAGTGCGAGGTCAGGCGCTTCTGCAGCTTGGTCTGGAGAGAACTGTATTCAGAGTCGCCGCTGGGAGAACCGTGCACATTGACGCCATTGCCCGCGCCATAGCTGCCGGTGCCGAATTGCGGGAACTGCTGCAGGCTCACCCACAGCGGGACGGTGGCGGACCCGGCGTTGGCGTTGGTGCCCGGCTGGATCGCCTCCCAGGTGTTGGGCACCATGATGCAAGCTGGATCCACGGTATTAACGCACAGGGAGTTCCGCTTTGCTCCAATCACACTCAACGGGAGCTGATTCAGATCGATATTCCCGAAGGGCAGGAAGAGTCCCCTGCTGCCGACGTAGCCGATGCTGAGGACAATATCGTGCGGGAACTGATTCTCGATGCCGAAGTTATAGTTGTAGGTTTCCTGCGTGCGCTGCGAGTGGAACATCGTGCTAAGTTCAGTGCCAAGGTTGTTGGCAAGACCCGAGGGCGAGGTGATGAGCGGAACAACACCCGCGGGGAACGGATTGGTCAATGAGTAGACTCCCGTGGTGCTTGGCGCGGGGCCGCCGGTTGCGCTGGCGCATTCGCTGGTGCCGTTGTATACGGTATTGCCACTCTTGTCGGCGTTGAAGCAGGTGGCGTTCCAACTCGTCGTGGTTGAGTATCCATCGCTGTCAAGCCCCGCGCCGCCGACCATTTGCGCGCTTGGTCCAAAGTAGAAGCCAGCGCCGCCGCGCACCACAATTGGCTTGGAGGGCTGCCAGGCAAAGCCAAGGCGCGGGCCGAAGTTGGTTAGATTGGTCGTAAACGGCGAGCGGCTTCCGCCGGCTGCGTATACCTCGGCGCCGGTGAATGAGACGCCACTGGCGTTGGCCGCGGCGTTGGGGTTGAAGTATTCGAGGCGGTTGTGGCGCTCCGTCTTGCCGCCGAAGATGTCCCAGCGCAGCCCCGCGGTGATGGTAAGGGCGTGATTGGGATGGTAGGTGTCCTGGATGAAGGCTGCATAGTAAGGGCTTGCTTCCGCGACGAACAGGTCCTTTGTAAAATTGGGCGCGTCGTTTCCTTCAGAGCCCGGCTGCTCTCCCATGCCCATGAGGAAGGAAGCGAAGTCGCTGCCGCCGCCGCCGTTTAGTGTGGATTGATCTGTCGCGGAGACATCAAATCCGTAAGCGCCAGAGGGAGCAGGAGGTTGGCCAACGTTCAGAAATCTCTTCATGTACTCGAAGCCGGTGCTGAGCTCGTGCTTGCCGACGACCTTGGTGATGGTGGCGCTGGCATCGTTGTTTTCACTGGCGTAAGTGAAGGTGTTGTAGTTCGCAGTGCCGCCGATGCCGCCGCCCACGTCGTCAAAGTTCACATAGGGAAGAGTCTTGAACACCTCGTCCGCTGCAGTCGGCGTGACAAATCCGAGTGAAGAGAGACTATCGATCGCGCTCTGCCCCGGATCGCCGCCCTGATTTTCATAATGGCGCGCGAACGAGTAGCGAAGCTGCAATACCGTGGTGGGATTGAGGGTGTAGTCATCGCCGACAATGACGTTTCGCCCGTTGGTGATGTTCTGCGCATAGTCAAGATCCCAGGGATTGTTGAAGGCGTTGACGCCCGAGGTGAAGAGCCGGTCAAAAGAGAAACGGCCGAAGAGGCGTTGCTTTTCACTCTTGTAATAGTCGACGCGAATGTCGAACTTCTGCTGAGTGGTCGGATCGAGTCCGGGGACGTACAGGTTAGGCGAGACATCGGTGGTCTGGGTATCGCAGGTGGAGGGGCTGGGGTAGTTGCACTTGGGAAACTCGGAGAGAAACTTCAGTGCGATGGGGTTGGGATTGGCGATCTTGTTGTTGAGAACTGCCTGGCGCGTGCCATCAGGATTGTCAGGCTGCGTGGGGTCGTAGATGGTATAGCCCATGCTTGAAAAGTCGCCGGTGCGCTGTGCCGATGTGGGGACGGTGAAGTAGTTTGAACCGTCAAACATTTCCTGCTGCGTGGCTTCATAATCGGCGAAGAAGAAGAGCTTCTTGTGCAGAATGGGCCCGCTGATAGCCGCGCCCTCCTGGTATCGATGAAAGGACGGCGCCGTGTTGTACGGGGCAGGGGCGTTGGTCGCCGGATTCACATACTGCAACTGGCTTTGCTTGTTGAAGTAATCGTTGGCGGCGAGAACGTCGGGGCGGAAGACACCGAAGACATCGCCATGAAACTGATCACCGCCGGACTTGCTCACCAGGCTGATGACGCCCGCACCGCCGCTTTGATAGGAGGCCGGCGTGTTCTGCGTTTCAACCCGAAACTCTTCTACGCCATCTTCGGGAATTTGCAATGCAGGAATGATGGCCGCTGCATTGTTTTCAGCGATGCCGAGTGGACTGCCGTCAAGCATGTAATACACCGAGCCGATGATGGAGCCGTTGACGGTATACGACGAAACATCGACGTTCGGACGCCCGGAAGAGATGTTGATGATGGCTTCGGAACTGGAAGAGTTCGGTGAGCCATTGGCCGGAGTAACACCGGCGCTGAGCTGTACAAGTTCATAGACATTGCGCGTGAGCAGGGGGACGCGATCGATAGTGGCCGCGTCAATAAGCTGGCCCACGGTGGAATTATCTGTGTCCGCAAGGTCCGAGGTTCCCGAAACTGTGACTACTTCAGTGGCAGCGCCAACCTGGAGACCGATATTCACCGTTGAGGTTTGATCGACGGTCACCGAGACATTGTCGACTTGAACGCTCTCAAACCCCTTCGAGGTAGCAGTCACTTCGTATGTTCCCGGGTTGAGGGACACGAAGGAATACAAACCCGCGCCGGTGGTGACCGTGGAGAGGGAGATTCCCGTGGCATGATCCCTGGCGGTAACTTTGGCCCTGGGCACGACTGCGCCCGATGGGTCGGTGACCAGACCACTGATGCCGCCCCGGCCCGCCTGGGGAAACGCGGGCGCTCCCGCGCAGCAGATCAGAATGCAAACGAAGAGAATTCGAAGTACGATCGCGATGTCCGCTTTTCTGAAAATCATAGGGGCCTCTCGAAGAAATCCCGGTATTGAAACGCTTGAATACTTGGAAATCTACTTTATGAACCATTCGTCCGCATGTCAAGAAATAATTCCTTACCCCTAAGAATCGTAGAGATCGGGGCTTATCCAGAGACTTGTACATTTAGCTCCTAAGCCCAATGTCATTCGGGAGTTGAAGCTCCTGAGACTGATTGAATCGACGTGATCGGACGGCCCAGGGGTATTGCGCCCGGTTGCAGAATCCCCGCCACAGACTTCGGCCGATGTGATTTCCCAGCTCGGGAAAACGGAAATGGACGATGCGCGCCGGAGGGAATTGCTCTTGACATCTCTCGGGAAATAAGGAGATATTTCCAAGTATTCAAGCGATTGAATATCAGACGCCTCTGTTTCTTTTTCATCGATTGCCGGTCGCGAGGCAACTGATAAGTCTCCTGTTGGCATGGCCGCTTTCCTGCTTCGATGTGGTCCCGTTGTTCGATTGCGAAGAGGGCCGGTTGGGTGCGCAGCAGAAAGAAAGCTTGGCTTGGCGTGAACTCTAAATTGCATGATTGGGAAGGTAAAGACGATGCTCGTTCAATTGAGGAAACTCGCGCCGGTGTTGCTTGCGCTTGCGGCGCTGCCAGCAGCGGTTGAAGCTGGAACCGTGACCCCGCTCAAGGATGGGTGGCGTTTGCAATCGTCGTGCAAGTTTCAGGCTGCCGGCGAAGCGATTGCCACGGAGGGCTTCTCAGTGGATGGATGGCTGAAGACCGCCGTGCCGAGTACAGTGCTGTCGGCACAGGTGGCCGCTGGGACCTTTCCCGAGCCTTACTTCGGCACCAACCTGCGCAAGATTCCGGGGACGGAGTACCCCATTGGGCACAACTTCGCCAATCTGCCGATGCCGGACGGGAGCCCGTATCGCTGCGGATGGTGGTATCGCACCGAGTTTACGGCTCCGGCAACACAAGCGAAGGACGGACGCTTCTGGCTGCACTTCGGCGGCATCAACTATCGAGCCGATGTATGGCTGAACGGCCATAGGATCGCCGACACGAAAACAGTTGCCGGCGCATACCGCACCTACGACTTCGATGTGACCGATTTTCTGAAGCCTGGCAAAGCGAATGTACTCGCTGTAGAAGCATTTGCGCCTACTGAGAAGGACCTGGGCATTAACTGGGTGGATTGGAATCCGTGCCCCCCGGACAAGGACATGGGCCTGTGGGGCGCAGTCGACTTGATGACGACGGGCGCAGTGACTGTGCGGTCGCCGCTGGCGGTTACGCACTTTGAAGATGCTTCGCTCAGCACGGCAGATTTGACGGTGTATGCCGAGTTGCACAACGGCGCCGATCATGAGATGAAAGGCGTGGTGTCAGGCACTGCTGCCGGAGTTCGCTTCGAGCAACCCGTGATGTTGGCAGCGCATGAAGACAAGACTGTCGCATTCGCGCCGGAACAGTTTCCCATGCTGCGCCTGCGCAATCCGCATCCGTGGTGGCCGGCGCAAATGGGCGAGCCGCACCTGGAACGGCTGACAGTGCGTTTCACCGCGAATAACGAGATTACGGATGAGAAGAGCGTCGATTTCGGGATTCGCGAAATCACGTCGGAGTACACGGCCAGCGGGAGCAAGCTCTTCCGCGTAAACGGAAAGCCGATTCTGATTCGCGGCGGTGGCTGGTCGCAGGATATGCTGCTGCGCACCAATGAGAATCGTCTGCGCGATCAATTCCGTCTGGTGCGCGATATGAATCTGAACACCATCCGCCTGGAAGGCAAACTGGAGACCGAGGAGTTCTTTCACCTGGCCGACGAGCAGGGCATCCTGGTGATGCTCGGCTGGTGCTGTTGCGATCAGTGGGAGCATTGGAAGGATTGGACGCCTGAGGATCTGACCATCGCCACCGCGTCACTGCGCGCGCAGATGCTGCGGCTGCGGCACCACGCGAGCCTGCTGGTGTGGCTCAACGGCAGCGATAACCCGCCGCCGGCGAATGTGGAGAGCGCTTATCTCAAGGTCGAGTCGGAAACTCACTGGCCGAACCCGCTGCTTTCTTCCGCTTCCAGCACGCCCACGAGCGTTACGGGCGAAAGCGGCGTGAAGATGACGGGACCTTACGATTATGTTGCGCCGAGCTATTGGTATCTGGACAAGCAATTGGGTGGGGCGTTCGGATTCAACACAGAGACGAGTCCGGGGCCAGCGATTCCCTCGCTCGCCAGCCGGCAGAAGTTCCTGGATGATCCCGAGGCTTGGCCGCCATCCGCAGCGTGGAGCTTTCATTACGGCGGCGGAGAGTTTGTGAACCTGAAGGTTTTCGATGCGGCCATGGAGGCGGTCTACGCCAAGCCACAAACCGCAGCCCAATATGAGCGCGTGGCGCAAACCATGGAATACGACTCAGAGCGCGCCATGTTTGAGGCCTACAGCAAGAACAAGTACGCATCCACCGGTGTGATTCAATGGATGCTCAACAACGCATGGCCCTCGATGATCTGGCATCTGTATGACTACAATCTGGATGCCGGCGCCGGATACTTTGCCGCGAAGAAGGCCTGTGAACCGCTGCATATTCAGTACTCTTATGACGATCGGTCCATCGTGGTGGTGAATAGCACCTATGAGCCGGTTGGGGGACTGCATGCGAGCGTCCATGTACACAACCTGGCATGGAAGGAACTGTTCAGCGCAGACGCGGCGGTGGATGCGGGCGTCGACAGCACGCAGCGGGTTTTCGAACTGCCGGAGAGTCTTTACTCCGATACCGACCGAGTCTTCTTCATCGATCTGACGCTGAACGATGCCGCGGGCCGCACGGTAAGCCGCAACTTCTATTGGGTTCCAGGCACGCTCACCGCGTTCGACTGGAACAGGAGCGACTATACACATACGCCTGCGGCGCGCCACGAGGACTTGACTGCGCTCGCCGGTCTGCCGGCGGCGAGTGTGACGGCACGCGCCGAGATTGAAAATACTCCGAAGGGTCGCGAAATCCGCGTGCATCTTGACAACCAATCGAACACGCTCGCCTTTCAATTGCGTGGTGCAGTGCGCACGCAGTCCGGCGGTTTGATTGCGCCTGTCATCTGGTCAGACAACTGGATTGAGCTCACGCCGGGCGAATCGCGAACGCTTACGGCGTTGCTGCCTGACGATGCGGTTGCCACACCGGTTGTGCAACTGGAAGGCTGGAATGTGGCTGCGCAGTCTCTTACGCCGACTGTGGCTGCAAAATAGAGCCGCATCGGAGACTTGCCTCACTCAATAGTCCGGATGAGCTGCCTCGCCGGCATGGGTCACCAGATCCATATAGACCTCGCGGGGCAGATTCGTCTGCCAATGGCCCGCAACCTTGGCGTAGAGAACAATACCGAAGAAGATGCAGGCGAGAACGCCGACAACGACTCGCGGGCTGACGGTCCGGCTGCGCCAGCGCTCAGCGGATGTGGCGGCGTGTCGAGGTGGGAGCGCGAATTGCAAGGCATCCCGCGAGGAGCATGCTGCAACGCATGCCATGCAGGCCGTGCATTCCGCGGATCGAACCTGCACCAGCCGATCGACGGGAAGATTTGCGGGACAGGCGCGTGCACATTTTCCGCAATCGATGCAGGCATCGGCATCGCGGCGAATCTTGACCGGGCTGAGCAGGGACGCGAGACCAAGCAGCGCGCCATAGGGGCAGAGATAGCGGCACCAGAAGTTCTGGATGAGGATGGAGAGCAGAACCAGGAGGCCGATGACGATGGCCGCGGTCAGCCCGATATTGCGGAAGAAGTTCAGCATCTTCACATCTGCGACCAGGCCATATGGCGAAGACATGAAGTCCTGAATCGCTTCCGCGGACATGGCGCCGATGATGAAGACGAAGAAGCCGAGCAGCAGATACTTGAGGCCGCGCAGAGGAAGATCGATCCACCTGGGCAGGCGGAGATTGCGTTTGAAGATTCTTCGGCCCAGCTTCCACAACTGTTCCGAGAGCGTTCCCACCGGGCACAGCCATGAGCAGAAGGCCTTCTTGAGCAGGAGGCTCATGAGCAAGAAGGCGATGAACAGGATCATGGCTGCCGGATGGATGGCAGGGATGTGCCCTGTGAGCAGGAAGTACTTCGCATTCATCAGCCCGGCGATCGGCAGCCAGCCCTCGGCACCTGCCGGCCGCGACACACTCAAACCCGTGGCGCCGTGCTCGAGGGAGCGAACCCAGAGAAGAAACTGGATCCCCAACCAGCCATTCAGAGCCACAAACGACCACTGGACGATGCGCCTGATCCGCTGCGAACTGTCGGGAACAAAGCGGCGGATCAGCTTCTTCTTCTCGTCGTGCGAGGTATCTATAGGGGTTCTCGTCGCCTGTTCTGTGGCCATCTCGTTGCTTTCCTTCTGATTGAAGGGTACCGATGGAGAAGAGTGCGAACAATGACTTAGGTCACAGCAGAATTGAATGTTGCCGGAAGCAGGCGCCAGGAGCTCTGTCCGGTGCTTTCAGACCCGATACAGGACGGGATCTCAGGGACACCGGGACATCTCTAACACTCCGATTCGAGCTCCAACATGCGGTCCGACAACAGTACCACAAAGAAAGTTGACCGACGATGACGGCGGAGCTTAAAGGGAATGATCGCGATTGACAGGGGGTGTACATGGTGCGGTATAAATGTATGACCAAGTACCGTGTGCTTCTACGCTGCTGTGCATTTGGTTGGATTCGACCCTGAAAACGAGGTAGCAATGGCTATTGCGAGTGTGAACCCTGCCACCGGAGAGGTGCTGAAAACCTACTCACCCTTAACGGATGCCGAAGTGGAGGAGAAACTGCGGAGAGCGGCAGCCGCATTTGAGGTTCATCGCAAGACGAGCTTTGCGTATCGAGCCGAGCGGATGCTGCGGGCGGCGGAGATCCTGGAGCAGGAGAAGGAGTCGATTGGCCGGCTGATGACCCTGGAGATGGGCAAGCCGATTCGTGCCGCCGTGGACGAAGCGGTCAAGTGCGCGTGGGCGTGCCGCTACTATGCCGAAAATGCGGAGGCATTCCTGGCGGACGAAGCCGTTTCGACCACCGCCGCCCGCAGTTATATCCGTTATCAACCCATCGGGCCGGTTCTCGCGGTGATGCCCTGGAATTATCCGTTCTGGCAAGTGGTGCGGTTTGTTGCGCCAGCGCTGATGGCGGGCAATGTGGGGCTGCTGAAGCATGCGTCAAATGTTCCGCAGAGCGCAATGGCAGTCGAGGACGTGTTTCTGCGTGCCGGCTTCGCAGATGGAGTTTTCCAGACGTTGCTGGTTGGCGCCGCAAGAGTGGACGGTCTTCTGAACGATCCCAGGGTTGTGGCTGCGACGCTGACAGGGAGCGAGGGAGCGGGCGTGCAGGTCGGCGTGTCCGCTGCTAAACGTATCAAAAAGGTGGTTCTTGAACTTGGCGGGAGCGATCCGTTTATTGTGATGCGCAGCGCAAATCTCGAACAAGCCATGGAGTCTGCGGTGAAGGCTCGCACCGCGAATAATGGCCAGTCGTGCATCGCCGCCAAGCGCTTCCTGGTTGAAGAGTCGATCGCCGATGAGTTCGAAGCCGGGTTTGTGAAGCGCATGGCCTCCCTCAGGGTGGGGGACCCGCTGGACGAGAGCACGGAACTCGGCCCGCTGGCCTCCTTTGAGGCAGTGAGAGACCTGCAACAGGCGGTTCAGGAGAGCATCGACGCAGGTGCGCGGGTGCTTCTGGGTGGCGTGCCGCAGCCTGGCCCCGGCAGCTTTTATCCGCCCACGGTGCTGACGGATATACCACGCCACTCGCCGGCCTACAGCGAGGAGTTCTTCGGCCCTGTCGCCTCAATCTTCCGGGTCAAGGACACTGCGGACGCAATTCGCATTGCCAACGATACGCGCTTCGGGCTGGGAGCCAGCGTGTGGACCGAGGACGATGAGCAACGGGATCAATTCATCGATGGACTTGAGTCCGGCATGGTCTTCATCAACAAAATGGTGGCATCCGATCCGCGGGTTCCCTTTGGCGGCGTGAAGCAGTCGGGCTTCGGACGCGAACTCGGCCCCTTCGGCATAAGGGAGTTTACGAATGTTAAGACCGTCTGGATTGAGGGATAACAGACGCCAAAAAAAATAGAAGATACAGACAATTTAGCGTGGTGATATAACCACCAGATGAGACTTGTGGCTGCGGGATTCTGACCGGCGCGCTGCCGATCTTCGCAGCTTTTCCGGTTGCCCTGAAGGGCCTCAAAGTCCAGGCGGCAGCTCCGACTCGTGGCATCCTGTATAGAGTCCGGTTTTGACAGAGCCTAATCCTTTGAAGATATCGAGTGTGCCGAGTGGATGGTTCGCCGCATAAGTTCAGAAGTGCAACCGCAGCTGCCCTTCGACTTTGCTCAGGGCAGGCTTTCGATTCCGTTGGGTGCAGGAAACGCGCCCAAGTACGCTCAGGTTGACAGTCTTTCAGGGTACGGGCTTCGGACTCACCACACCGGGGGATATGCGCATGTACAAGGCAATTCGTACTTCGCGGCTTTACGAGCAGATTGTTGAGCAAATCGAGCAATCGGTTCGTGATGGCCAACTGAAACCTGGAGATCAGTTACCCGCCGAACGCGAGCTTGCGCTGCAGTTTGGCGTGAGCAGAACGGCGGTCCGTGAAGCCGTGAAGACACTGGCGGAAAAGGGCCTGGTGGAGGCTTACTCCGGTCGTGGCACCTTCATTACCGGCAACCGGCAGAGAGGTATGCGGCAGTCGCTGGATCGGCTGGTGGACACCAGTAATCCCGAGAGTTCAGGCTATTTGGTTGAAGTAAGAGAGATCATCGAGCCGGAGTTCAGCGCCCTGGCAGCCACGCGGATCGACGAGCAGCATCTGGCGCTCATGCGTGAAGCGATCGCCGTGATGGACCGGAGCATGGATGATCCGGATGCATATATCGAGGCCGATCTTGATTTTCATCTTGCGCTGGCTGAGGCTGTGGCCAATCCGATCATTCTTGCATTGCTGGATTCGATTGTTGCGGTATTGCGCGAACAGCGCAGCAGCATCTTCGGTGTCGAGGGTGGCGCCGAACGCGGCCAGTTCCATCACAAGCGAATCCTGGATGCAATCGAACGGCGCGATCCGGTGATGGCGCGCGAGGCGATGCGCAGTCATCTGACGCAGGTGCGTGAGGACTCGACGGCGGCGACCAAGCTGCGCAAGGCAACTCGCCGGCGTCCTGGTTCAGGCAATCAAGAAGAGGACGCTCGGGTTACCGGCCAACCACGAGCACGGTAAAGGTGTCGGGGATTCCACGTGGGCGAGGGTGGGGAACGGCCGCGGTGGGAGCGGGTGTCGGGCCATATTCGGCGGCGACCAGGTAGATGCGATCCGCGGCAGCGTCATAGGCCATGGTGCGTGCGCCCTTTTGCGTCGGCAGTTCCTCAATTGAGGGATAGCCTGTGGCGTTGGCGTCGATGACGCTGAGGGTTCCATCCCCGTTGGAAGAAAAGACAAGGTTGTGGCGCGCATTCCAGCCGGCGGCGTCGGGGCCATCGCCGATGGCGGGAGTGGCCAGGACTTTGCCGGTGTTCGAGTCCACTACGCCCATCTTCTTGCCGTCGCAGACCGGGAAGAGGCGGTGGCCGGGGACATCGAAGACAAGGCCTGAAGGTGAGTCGCAGCCTGTGATGGGCCACTCGGCGGTGAGCTTGAGGGTGTGCGCGTCAAGGCGGACGATCTCGTTTTTGTCCTCAATATTGTCGAATACGATTCCCTTGCCGTCGACGGCGGGGAACTCCGGCTTGCCGGGAAGCGGGATGGTGGCGACCACCTTGCGCGTGGCGGCGCTGATGACGGCTGCATCGTTGCTGCGGCCTTGAAAAGCCCAGACGGTTTGGGTGGCGGGTTCAAAGACGATGCCGTCAGGATTCTGGCCGCCGGTGGGGATGGTGGCCACTATGGCCAGGGTGGCGCGATCGAAGACCACCACGGCGTTGCCGCCGCCGTCTGAGATGTAGCCGAATTTGCCGGCGTCATCGAGGGCGATGCCGTGTGTTCCGTGCAGGCCGGTGATGGCGCCGACCGGCTTTCCGGTTGTGGTGTCGACCACTTCAACGCGGGGACCGTGGGTAATGTACAAACGGTGGGCCGCAGAGTCGGCGAGCAGGTAATCCCAGCCGCCATCGCCGCCGATTTTCCAACGATCGAGCAGGTGGTAGGGCTTCTGTGCTGAAAGCAGCGCCGGGGCGGCGATAAGGCTGCTGAACAGGAGTGCGGCCACAAAGGGCCGGGCGAGAGAGAAAACGCTGCGCTGCATCGACATAGGTGGCTCCACATAGAATTCGGCAAACTGAAAAGATGTTCACCGCACTTTCAGTTTGCCAGATCAGGATCAAGTGACACGGATGAAAGCGGCTCGGGAGATGAACGAGCGAGGAACCTCTTTACGGCGCTTCCCGAAATAGTGTGTTCCACCTCAGCGCATGCAAGACCGTCGCTCCCTGGGGTCGCGCCGGCTTGAGTGCATTGACTTCGGTCTACATCCTTTCGGGAAACGCTATAGCCAGGTGCAGGCGGACTTCATCTTCGACGAGTAGAACGCGCATTGCAGGCAAGGTTGCTCAGGGCTTGGCCTGAGGCAAGTCAGCGGTCAGGTCTTTTACCAGCCACGGAATGATGACCTGTTTGAAGATGCGTGGGTCGGGCCATACACCCACCTGACGGCCCAGATGACCGCCCTGCGGATTGATCCAGGCCTCCTTGGGGACATCGCCGCTGTCGAGGAGCTTGTAAATGTCGGCGATGGGCACCTGAGTGTCTTTGGTGCCGGCCAGAATGAGCATGGGAGCGGTGGGCTTGCCGAGCAGATGCTGATTCACGAGCGACATTTTCTGGAAGATGTCGACCACCTGGTCGAGGGTGGTGACGTTGTCGAAGATGGCCATCATGGCGGGAATCTGATCGAACAGATATTCGCGGTTGCCTTGCAGGGAATTAAGGACGAACTCCTTTTGAAAGAAGAGGTCGGTGGGGGGCGATTGCACGCTTACGCCGCGCAGACGATCCTTCGCGACGATGGCCATCTTTGTTCCCCAATAGGCTCCCCAGCTTACGCCGTGCATGGCAATGCGGGTCTTGTCGACTTCAGGGCGGGTGGCAAGGTAGTCGAGGACCGCGAGGAGCATGCGTTCCGATGTGGGGCTGGCCTTGATGGGCGATTGACCGGTGCCAGGGCCATCGACGGCGAAGTAGCCGATGCCGAAGGGAAGGATGGCGGAGAAACTTTCCGTCAGGTCTTCCTTGCGGCTGTCGAGGCCGTTTACGGCGAGCACCAGGGGCACCGGACCTGTGGCTCCTTTGGGCAGGCGCAGGTAGCCGATGATTTGCTTGCCTTCGAAGGGGATGTGGACGACTTCAAGCGGTGGATCCATGAAGCGCGCATGGGTGAGATAGGCGTCGATAGCCTTCTCATAGGCGACTTGCTTTCTGGGCGAAGCGGGCGTGGGCCAGCGGCCAAAGGAGTAAAGCCGCCAGGCGCGAACGAAGTCGGCGTCCGCCTTTTTGGGATCGGTCATCTGCAGCGATTTGCCCTCGGCCATGTAGCGGTCTGCAACGCCGATGAAGGCGTTCGCCCACTCGTCTCTATCTTTGGTTTGGATGGATTTGAAAGCTTCGCGAACGTCATCGGGGTCAAGGCCGATGAGTGGATAGCCGCCGACCTCGGCGCGGTGAACAGCTTCGACCTTGATCTCATCGATGGTTCTTTCCTGGTGTTGCTGAGCGCGGCAGGGCGCCGGTACCGCGGCAGCAACCACCGCCAACACACACACTGCAATCTGTTTCATCATTCCTGTTTTCTCCTATGAGGGCAGGTTGAGGGATAGGGGATGCACGTACTCAACGGTCCTGCTTGCGGGGACTTCACCTGGGGAGGACGTGGATTGTCTTTGTCGGCTGAGCAGCGCCCCATCTCTACCCATCGAGTGGGAAGAGACGGGGCGAAAACGTGACACCAGGCTCTAGAAGGCGAGCTTCAACCCCAGTTGCACGGCGCGGCTTCCGCCTGAGCCGATGACTGGATTGGAAGCGGCTACGTCGGGTGTGGCGCAACCGCATCCGAACTGGCCCGGCACGGAGGGGTCGTTGTGTCCCCAGCCATTCTGGCCACCGTAAGGATTGGCGAAGTTGGGATGGTTGAGGAAGTTGAACATTTCAGCGCGGAACTGGGCGCTGTAACGTTCGCGCCATTTCCAGGTCTTGTGCAGGGAGAAGTCCCAGTTCTTGAAGCCGGAATCGCGGAAGGTGTTTCTTCCCATGAGTCCGAAGGTTCCTGGGGCCGGCGGCGTCATCACCGAGTTGTTCGCCTTGTAGCAGCCGGCAAAGTTAAGCGAGGTCAGGTCGCGTGCGTGCACCGAGCAGATCGGATCGTTTTCCGCCGCGCTTGCGCCGGTGTCGAAGTTTCCATCGCCGGGCAGATAGTTCGTCCCGATGGGTCCTTTTGAGTTGAAGTCGGTTGGCTTGCCGAAGAAATCCCAGCGGTCGGTTGCTTCGCCGGTGTGGCTCAGGTCATTGCCCGCGTCCATCGGTCCCCAGGGCTGGGCGCCGTAGAGGCTGACAATCGAGGCGACCTCCCAGCCTTCGAGCATTTCTCCGAAGCCGTGTTTTCCGGGGATGTTGTACGTGGGCGAAAACGTGAAGCGATGGTGCATGTCATAGTCGCTGCTGGCGTACTCGCGTTCGGGATGGGTGCTGTCCTGGGGAATGCCGCTGCCATAACCGAAGTCCCAGTTGGCGCCCACATCGTCAAGAGAATGAGCATACGTGTATCCGGCAACGAAGCTGAGATGGTGGTAATCGCGTGCCGAGAAGGTGACCTGCAGGCCGTCGTAGTTGGACTTGTAGATGTTGCCCATCTGGTAGATGAAGCTGAGGAAGGGGAAGTTGGCATTGAACGGCCGGCCGGACTGTTCGTTCTGCATGGTGTCCAGGGACGGCACGTTCTGGTTGATGTCGTGGATGCCAACCAGCTTGCTTCCGTGAGAGCCGACGTAGACGGTCTCAAGGGTGAGCTGGGTGGTGAAAGCGTGCTGCACGTTGACGTTCCAACTGAAGACTTCGGGAGTGCGCAGGTTCTGCACCACGCCAAGAATGCTGCAAGGGTTAGCGCCGCAGTCGATGGTCCCGGTGGGGAAGACGGTGCTCGCGCCCGCGTTGTAGCCGGCGTTCCAGTTGAGGCTGGGGCCGGAGTAGTTCACGGTGCCGACGGCGATGGAGCCGGCGCCTTGTGTTCCGCCGGGCCCTACTCCCATGGCGCCGGTGGGAATGGTGCTCAGGCCGAGCGAATTGTTGAGGGCGAGGAACGATTCCCAGTTGAGGGTTTCGTAAATCAGGCTGGCGCCGCCGCGGAGCACGGTGCGATTGTTGCCGAAAATATCCCACGCAAATCCGAGCCGCGGGGCGAATTCGGTGTGGTCCCCGTTGTAGGGAGCGCCGATATCCTTGCCTACCTGTTCCAGGCCGGCCGTGGGGCTGAAGTTACCCAGCAGGTTATGTGCGTCCTTGATCACGCTGTTCATCTCATAGCGGAGGCCGAGGTTCAGGGTGAGAGTCTTGGTGACACGCCAGTCGTCCTGGCCAAATCCGGCAACACCCCAGTTGTGAATATTGCGGGTCGGATCGCCCTCCAACAGGGCGCCTGAGTCAGGTACACCGGCAAAAAAGTTTTCCAGCGACGAAGCGCCGGGGAAGGCCTCGGTCGAAGTCTTGAACTGAATTCTTCCGCGCCCTCCGGCATAGGCGCCGCCGGAAAAGCTGTCGCGGTGCAGCTCGCCGCCGAACTTGAGGGCGTGTTTACCGACGGTGTAGGAGACGTGATCGATGAACTGAATGCGGGTGTCAGGGCCCTGGATCTTGGGCCAGTTGAAGCCGCCCAGTTCCTGGGTTGCAACGTAGAATCCGCCGATGTTAATGCGCGGCAATCCGCCATAGAGGGGGTTGGTGACGCCCGTGTTGAGCCCATAGTCCGAGGCTGGCGTGGCACGGTCGGCGACGAAGGTCGGCTGGTAGAGCCTGTTCAAGCCAAACCGGAATTCGTTCACGAGTTTTGTTGTAGGAATCCAGACCCACGAACCGCCAACTACCTGGGCACGCGTGTGGATAAGCGTGAGCCACTTGGCCTGCAATTCGTTGGCGTCGGAGACGGTGCCGTTGTTGTTGCCGAAGAAGTACATGCCGTTGAGCGAGTGGCGCTGATTGATGGTGTAGTCCACCTTGCCGATGGCGTTGTCACTTGAAACCGTGTTGGGCAAGCCGAAGTTGATGGTTGTGGGTCCAAGAGTGCCGGCGCCGTTGTTGGTGGGGAAGCCGCTGCCGTCGCAAGTGATGGGCGGCCCAACGGCGCAGCCGCCGATCTTGAGGCTGGGCACGCTGGGGGTGATGCCGGCAGCCATCACGCCGGCGATGGCGTCTGGAACGCTGTTGACGGGATCGCCGCCCAAGGTGACTGTGGCCGGGGTGGTGAGCTGGCTGATGCTGTCGACGGAGTAGCGCTGACCCTCATAGCCGCCGAAGAAGAAGATCCTGTCCTTGTGTATGGGGCCGCCCGCGGTGCCGCCAAATTGCTCGAGATTACGCGGATTCTTGATTCCGGAAGCCACCGTGTTGAAATAATTGCGGGCATCCATCGGCGTGTCGCGGCCGAAGGCATAGGCAGTGCCATGCAACATGTTGGTGCCGGACTTGAGGGCCACGTTGACCATGGCGCCGGGCTTCCAGCCATATTCGGCGGGCGGATTCTCGATCAGGTTGAACTCCTGAATCGCGTCGACGGGAAGAATCGTGGCAGAATCGCCGGCGATTCCGGCTCCGTTGATGATGCTCTGTCCGGAAAACGGCTCGCTGTTGAACAGGCCGTCCACGATGTAGGCGTTGTCTTCGGCGCGGAGTCCGTTGGTGCTGGTGGTGGAGAATCCGCCGCCGGGATAGCGGACGATGCCGGGGCGCAGTTGCAGCAGGTTTTCGTAATTGCGCCCATTGAGCGGGAGCTCGCTGATCTCTTCATTGCTCAATGTGCCGCCCAGCGCGGACGAAGTTGTATCGATCAGGGGCTCCTCAGTGGTTACCACCACAGTTTCGGTGGCTGCGCCGGTCTGCAGCTTGAAGTCGATCAGGGAATCCTGCGCAACCGAAACCTGAACGTCGCTGCGTTCTTCGGTTTTGAAGCCTCTGGCGACAATCCGGACGCGGTAAACTCCCGGAACCAGGTTGGGAGCCACATACTCTCCCGCGTCGCTGGTAACCAGGTTGCGATCGGTGCCGCGGGCCAGGTCAGTGATTTTGACGGAAGCTCCGGCGACCGAGGCGCCCAGGGGATCGGTCACGGTTCCCAGGATTCGACCGGTGTTGGTCTGGCCACCCAGGAAACTCGCGGCGCAAAGGAAAAGGGCGACCACCCAACTGGAATGTTTGCCTGTTGAAACCGGTCTGCGACTGGCGTCACAGCACATCGTATTTGTTATCACAGCAGATTTGACCCCCACTTTGAGTTGCATTACTCACTTGGTCTGACAGCATTACCACCTTCGCGAAATGACAGTCAAGGGAATTCATAAGCCGGTATAGAAAAAATCTTTTTGCAAGCACTGGACGGAATAAGGTATATATGTCAGACCAGGCGGCTGGGCGGAGATTGATCCCCTTTGGGAAGCCTATTATCAACCAATTGACAACTTATGGCTGTTGAGGAGGCGAGTTTGGTGACCAGGAAGAGCGAGGAAGATTTCCTCTTGCAGGTTTCTTGGTTCATTGGTACGATAGCTGAACATTTGGACTTGGCAAGACTGAATTGAGAGATCGATCACTGGTATGACAACAAACTCAACCCCTCGCAACAGTGCGAACCCGGGCAAAAACTCGCAGTGTGGCATCCTGTCGAGTGTTCCGACCCATGCCGGCCCTGCGGCCGGCACATCGAGGGGAATGGCTATGCAAATGTACAAGGCGGTACGCGCAGCACGGCTGTATGAGCAGATTGTCCAGCAGATTGAGGAATCGATTCATGAGGGACGCCTCAAGGTGGGGGACCAACTGCCGACGGAACGGGAACTGGCGCAGCAATTCGGCGTGAGCCGAACCGCAGTGCGGGAGGCGGTGAAGATCTTGACCGAGAAGGGGCTGGTCGAGTCGTTCTCCGGTCGCGGCACATTTGTTACGTCGCCCAGGACGCATTCCGCTCGCAACCCGCTCGATGTGTTTTTCGAGGGCAGCGATCTTGAGTACCCCGCTTATCTGGTGGAGTTGCGGCAGATTGTGGAACCGGAAGTAACGGCATTGGCGGTATCGCGGATTGAGGAACAGCAGTTGACCATGATGCGGGAGGCGGTTGCGGTGATGGACCGCAGCATGAAGCAGCCTGAGGCATACATTGAGGCGGACCTTGACTTCCATCTTGCCTTGGCGGAAGCTGCGGGTAATCCGCTGATCCTGTCTCTTCTGGATTCGATTGTGGGTGTGTTGCGGAATCAGCGGCTGGGGATTTTTGGCGTGGATGGTGGCCCAAGCCGGGGCCAGATGCATCACAAGCGGATTCTGGAAGCGATTGAACGGCGCGATCCGTCCGCGGCGAGGGCAGCAATGCAGGCGCATCTTGAGCAGATCCGTTGTGATTCGCTGGCGTCGGCAGGTGGTGGAATCAAGGACTATTGATTGGGCCCACAATGAGTGCTATATTTCCCACCCTTGCGGCAGGAAAAAGCCGCAAGAATGGGGCACGGAGCCTCAGTATTCATGGGCCGGATCAATAGTGGTCGATGGCATCCACCAGCGATGGCGGCGAAGTGGAACGCGAAGGGGAAGAAAATGGCGAATCTCGGCTTTATTGGTCTCGGCGTGATGGGAGGCCAGATGGTAGACAGGCTGCTGAGCAAAGGGCACAGCGTGACTGGCTACAACCGCACGGCGTCGAAGGCCGAGTGGCTGGTGAAGAAGGGCATGAAGCTGGCCGCGACCCCGCGCGAGGTGGCCGAAACCGTGGACGTGGTCTTTGCCATGGTGACCAACGGTGCAGCGCTGAAGGGCATTACCGAGGGGCCCAATGGGCTCATCGCCGGCCTGAGCGCGGGCAAGATCTTTGCCGACATCAGCACCGTCTATCCGGACCTGAGCCGTGAGATTGCAGAGAAGGTGCGGGCTACGGGCGCCGACATGGTGGACACGCCGGTGTCGGGGTCTGTCATCACCCTGCAGCAGGGGCAGTTGTCAGTGATGGTGGGCGGCCGGAAGGACACTTTCGATCGGCTCAAGCCTCTGCTCGAGGATATTGGACCCAAGGTAACGCATGTGGGCGGCAACGGGGTGGCGCTTTCCATGAAGATCGCGGTCAATCTCAGCCTTGCGGTTCAGATGCTGGCCTTCGCAGAGGGCGTGCTGCTGGCTGAAAAAAGCGGCATTCCGCGCGAGGTGGCGGTGGACGTGCTGGTGCACAGCGCCGTGGCCTCGCCTTGCATCAAGTACCGCGGACCATTTGTGCTGGAGCAGCCGGAAGAAGCCTGGTTCGACGTGAACATGATGCAAAAGGACATGCTGCTGGCGATGGAACTGGGCCGCAAGCTGAACGTGCCGGTCCCGACCACGGCGGTGGCCAATGAATTCCTGACGGCGGCGCGCGGGATGGGCTGGGAAAAGCTGGATTACGCAGTGATCTTCGATGTGCTGGCGCGGATGTCGGGAATTGAAACGGGAGTGGGGAAATGACGATCGCCAGCGGTGAGGCCGCGGAACAGAACACGCTACCGGCGGATCGCTGGATGAACTCCTATCGCCAGATGGTGCGGATCAGGCTGTTTGAGGACCAGGTGAATGAGCTTTATAAGCGGGGCATCATGCCCGGCCTGGCGCATCTGTACAGCGGCGAAGAGGCGATTGCGGTGGGAGTGTGCGAAGCGCTGAATCGCGAGGACTACATTACCAGCACGCATCGCGGCCACGGCCACTGCCTGGCCAAGGGAGCCACGCCCGACCTGATGTTCGCAGAATTGCTGGGCAAGGAAGCCGGCTATTGCCGCGGCAAGGGCGGCTCGATGCACATTGCCGACCCTGCCACGGGCAACCTGGGAGCAAATGCGATTGTGGGAGGAAGCTTCGGCATTGCGACCGGCGCCGCCTTCGCTGCAAAGCAGCTCAAGAACGGGCGCGTTGCGGTTTGCTTTTTTGGAGAAGGCGCGCTGGGGCAGGGACTGCTCTACGAAGAACTGAATATTGCGCAACTGTGGAAGCTCCCGGTGATCTACGTCTGCGAGAACAACCTCTACAACGAGTACACGCACTTCAGTGAGGCAACGGCGGGCGACATCCGCGCCCGGGCCACCGCTTTCGGCGTTCGCGCCGAAACCGTGGATGGACAGAGCGTGCAGACGGTCTACGCAGAGGCGAAGCGGCTCATCGATCGCGCGCGCCGCGGAGAGGGCCCGGCCTTTCTGCTCTGCAATACGTATCGCTACACGGGTCACCACGTGGGCGACATCAATCGCGAATACTACCGGCCCAAGCAGGAGGAGCTGGAGTGGAAGACCGAGCGTGATCCGATCCAGTTGCACGGCGCAAAGCTGATGGAAGAAGGGCTTGCGGAAAAAGCCGGGCTCGATGCGATTCACGCAGAAGCTCTGAGCGAGATGAAAGCGGCAGTGGAGTTTGCTGTAGCAGCACCCTATCCGGGTCCGGAAGAAGTGGAGATGCACGTGTATGCCTGATGCTCCCATGCGGGAACTCACATTTGCCCAGGCCGTGCGGGAAGCACTGGCCGAAGAGATGCGCCGCGACGAGCGGGTGTGCATACTGGGCGAAGATGTGGCTGAAGCGGGCACCCCGTTCAAGGTGCTCTCCGGGCTGGTGGAGGAGTTTGGAACCGGGCGGGTGATCGATACGCCGATCTCCGAAGCCGGTTTTACCGGGATTGCGGTGGGCGCCGCGATGACCGGCTTGCGTCCGGTGGTGGACATCATGTTTGGCGACTTCCTCACGCTCACCATGGACCAGATGGTGAACCAGGCGGCCAAGGTCCATTACATGTCAGGCGGCAAATGGAAAGTTCCCATGGTGCTGCGGACGACGCTGGGCGCCACGCGCCGCTCCGCCGCGCAACACTCGCAGTCGTTGCAGGCCTGGTTCAGCCACATCCCGGGCCTCAAGGTGGTGATTCCATCCACGCCTGCCGATGCCAAGGGACTCTTGAAGTCCGCAATCCGCGACGATAATCCAGTCATCTTTTTTGAAGACAAGATGATGCACCACAAGTTGAAGGGGCCCGTGCCCTCCGGCGAATACACGATTCCCTTCGGCCTGGCGGATATCAAGCGGGTGGGAGAAGATATTACGCTGGTGGCGACGAGCAGTATGGTGCAGGTGGCGCTGGAAGCGGCCGGCATGCTGGTGGACATTGGAATCAGCGCGGAAGTAGTGGATCCGCGCACGTTGTGGCCACTCGATGAGAAGACACTGGTTGAGTCAGTGAAAAAGACCTCGCGCGCGATTGTGCTGGATGAAGGCTATGGACGCTACGGAGTAACCGCGGAGCTTGCAGCGGTGATTGCAGAGCGCGCATTCTATAGCCTCGATGGCCCGGTGCTGCGCATGGGCGCAATGCACGTCCCCATTCCATTTTCCCCGCCGCTTGAGGACCTGACGGTGGCGACTTCAAAGGACGTTTTTGAAGCCGCACGGAAACTTTGTGGAAAGTCCTGAAGCTTAACCCGATAGGAGAGATACCGTGGCACTGCCGACGAGCGGAACGATGGCGGTTGACTGGGAGCAGCGCGTTGACTTTGAGCGCCTCCGCACCGAGAGACTGCAACGCGCGAAAGACCTTCTGGGGAAGTCGGAGATGGGGGCGCTGCTCTGCTTCGACATGAATAATGTGCGCTACCTGACGGCGACGCACATTGGCACCTGGGCCCAGGACAAGGCCAATCGATTTGTCTTGCTGCCGCAAAACGACGAGCCGATTCTGTGGGACTTTGGGTCGGCGGCGCGTCATCATCAACTGCATTGCCCCTGGCTCGGCGAGCGGTCGCGGCCCGGCATCTCGATGCTGCGCGGAACCATGTCACCGGAGCACGGGCGCGCCGAAGACGTGGCCAAAAAGATCAGGATTGAGCTGGAGTTACGCGGCCTGCACAAGGAGCCGGTGGGCATCGACATCATCGAGTTGCCGGTGCTGTTTGCGCTGCAGCGCGAGGGCATCACGGTGGTGGACGGGCAGCAACTGATGTCGGAGGCGCGGGTGATCAAGACGCGCGACGAGATCGCGCTGCTGAACACGTCGGCGGCCATGGTGGACGCGGCTTACCACGAGCTCTACGTGGCGATGAAGCCGGGGATGCGCGAGAACGAGGCCGTGGGACTGGTGAGCAAGATTCTCTACGACCTGGGCTCGGAGTACGTGGAAGCGGTGAACGCCATCTCGGGCGAACGCTGCAATCCGCACCCGCATGTCTTCTCCGATCGCATGTTGCGGCCGGGCGATCCTGTCTACTACGACATTCTCCACTCCTACATGGGCTATCGCACCTGCTACTACCGCACGTTCTCGATCGGGTCGGCCTCGCGCGCGATGGTGGATGCATACAAGCGCTGCCGCGATTACCTTGACGCGTCGATCGAGCTGATTCGTCCTGGACGCACAACCGCCGAAGTGGCCCAGGTGTGGCCCAAGGCAACCGACTTCGGCTTCCCCAATGAAGAAGCGGCGTTCGCGCTGCAATATGGGCACGGCATCGGCCTGGCGATCTGGGAGAAGCCGGTCATCAGCCGGCTCGTCTCACTGGACCATCCCCAGGAGATCAAGCCCGGCATGGTGTTCGCATTGGAGACCTTCTGGCCATCGACGGACGGCTGGAGCGCGGCGCGCATTGAGGAAGAGATTGTGGTCACCGAAACAGGCCACGAAGTGATTACGCGCTTCCCGGCGGAGAAGTTGCTGGTGGCAGGGGCGCATTACTACACCACCGGCGGTGCTCTGCCCACCACGCGGGAACTGGAAAACCCGCCCAGCCAGGACGTGATTGGCCTGCTCGCGGCCGGCGCGCGGTCGGAAAGGGTGGGAGGTTAGCCGGGAAGGGCTTGCGCCGTTTCCGCTCACACGCCTATGGCTATTCCTGTCATCATGCCCGCGCTTGAAGTGGCCCAGGAGACCGGCAAACTGGTTTCCTGGCTGAAGAATGAAGGCGACAGCGTCAAAAAAGGAGAGCTGCTGCTGGAGATTGAGACCGACAAAGCAGTGATGGAAGTGGAGGCCGAGGCGGATGGCATTTTGGCCGGAGTTGTGGCTCAGCCAGGAGAGGAATTTCCCGTCGGTCATGTGATCGCATGGATTCTGATTCCCGGTGAAAGCATTCCGGCTGAAGGGAAGCCAGAAGCCACGGCAGAGGCGCCCAAGGCCACTCCGGCCATTGAACAAGCGCTCGCGCCGGAAGCCGTCGCAGAGCAGATTGCAGCCAATGCATCGCAGATTTCTCCCAAGGCGCGGCGGTTGGCCAAAGAAGCCGGCATCGACATCGGCAAAGTCAGGGGAACAGGCCCCGGCGGCGAGATTCTGGCGTCGGACATTCGCGACGCGTTGGAAGCACGGGCGCAACCTGCCGCTCCGGCTGAGGCTCCCGCGGCGCCTGCACCGACAGAACGTGAACCGCTCAGCTCCATTGGCCGCCTCATGGCCGAACGCACCACGCAAAGCTGGACAACCGTTCCCCACTTCTTTGTGGAGCGGGAAGTGGACGCCAGCGGATTGAACCGCGCCCGCACTGCTCTGGGGCCGGCCATCCAACAGGCCCACGGCGTGAAGCTCACACATACCGACCTGCTGATTGCTCTGGTTGCGCGCACGCTGGTCAAGCATCCGCGACTCAACGCCAGTTGGATCGACAACGGCATTCAGATGAATTCACTGGTGAACATCTCCATCGCCATGGCCGTGGAGGATGGGGTGGTTGCGGCGGTTGTGTCCAACGCACACGTGGCGCCACTGGCCGAGATTGCGAAGCAGCGCCGCGAACTCACCGAGCGCGCTCGAGCAGGCCGGTTGCGCATGACAGACCTGACGGGAGGAAGCTTCACCATCAGCAATCTGGGCATGTTCCACGTCGACTCGTTCAGCGCCATCATCACTCCGCCGCAGGCGGCCATTCTTGCCGTGGGAGCCATCAAGGACCGCGTCGTGGCGATCCAGGGCGGCGTCGGCGTGAAACCAACATTGCGGTTGACGGTTTCAGCCGATCACCGCATTGCCGACGGCGCAAAAGCCGCGGCGTTCCTCAACGATCTGGCCGCAGCTATCGAAGAGCCAGAGAAACTGCTTGCCTGAAATGAACGCACCAATTCCTCAGACTGTAGTCGCCCCTGGTTCTTCGTCGCCGAAGAGGCAGGGGCGTTTCTATACGACATTCTGGTTCCAGGTTTGTGTCGCCATCACGGCGGCCGTTCTGCTGGGCCACTTTGCTCCCGACCGCGCCATTGCCATGAAGCCATTTGGCGACGGATTCATACGGCTGATTGGGATGGTGGTTACACCCATCATTTTCTGCACGGTGGTAAGCGGGATTGCCGGAATGCACGATCTGCGAAGGGTGGGCCGCGTCGGAGGCAAGGCTCTGCTCTATTTTGAAGTCGTCTCCACGCTGGCTCTGCTTATCGGCCTGGTGGTGGGCAATGTTGTGCGGCCGGGTAGCAGCTTTCACGTGAATCCGGCAAGCCTGGACGCGAAGTCAGTGGAATCCTACGCGGGCCAGGCCAAGGCGCAAAGCGTGCCGGACTTCCTGCTCCACATCATTCCCACCACGGTTGTGGATGCGTTTGCGAAGGGCGACATCCTGCAGGTTCTGCTTGCGGCGGTTCTGTTCGGGTTTGCGTTGTCGTTCATTGGCGAGCGCTCCAGGCCGCTGCTGGCGCTGATCGACTTGTTGATGCAGGCCATCTTCGGCGTGGTGAACATCGTCATGCGCCTGGCTCCGATTGGCGCGTTCGGCGCCATGGCATTCACCGTGGGCAAGTATGGGATTGCCTCGCTTGGTCCGCTGCTCGGCCTGATCGCCACCTTCTACGCCACATCGATCGTCTTTATTGTGGTGGTACTGGGATCGATTGCTTACTTCGCGGGTTTCAACATCGTCAAATTTCTTTTCTACATCAAGGAAGAGATTCTGCTTGTGCTGGCCGTCAGTTCCTCTGAACCGGCGCTACCCACGCTGATGGCCAAGCTGGAGGCGCTGGGCTGCTCCAAGGCGCTTGTGGGGCTTGTGGTTCCCACCGGGTACACGTTCAACACCGACGGCACAAGCCTCTACATGACGCTGGCCGCGCTGTTCGTGGCCCAGGCTACGGGAACGCACCTGACGCTGGCGCAGCAGCTCACCATATTTGGTGTGGCAATTCTCACCTCAAAGGGCGCCAGCGGGGTGCAGGGAGCGGCCTTCATTGCCCTGGTTGGAACGCTTTCAGTGGTGCCTACGATTCCGGTGGCCGGCATGGCGCTCATCCTGGGCATCGATCGCTTCATGAGCATGTTCCGCGGCATGGTGAACATGGTAGGCAATGGCGTCGCCACCCTGGTGGTGGCACGCTGGGAACGGGAGATCGACGGCAAGATCGTGTTTCCCAGTGAAGTGCAATAGGAGCACTTAGAGCGGTTTCAGGATAGGTATACCCTATCTGCACTACTGCGAGGTCGCCGCTCCTTGGGGTCGCGTCGACTTGAGTGTATTCCCTTTGGGTACGGCAATCCTGAAACCGCTATAAGCCCGCGGACCAATCTGGCCGGTTGGCCATGGCGATATGCCGTCGACGGCTGCTGAAACTCCTGAATGCGTGATCTACTTCGAACCGTGCGTGGTTGGCGCGGGAGCCTATCTCTTTCCTTTCTTGCCGGCTTCGGGTGCGAAGGTGCAGGACGCCTCGGTGAGAGTGGTGGGCGTGAGCGTAAGGGTTTGCAACCGATTTTTGCCCAGCAGCGCATTGAAGTCGGCGATCTGTTGCTGCATGTCCTTCCATGCGGCGGTGGTGCCGTTCAAGTTGTTGCAGTCGCTCTCCCATGTGGCGATCTGGGTTGGGGTGGGCGCCATATCAAGACCGACCTGCATCATGCTGACCATGGTGTTGTAGGCGTTGTTTAGGTCCATGAAGGACCGGAGCGCTTTAGGATCGGTGGGGCGAGGGGGGCCGCCGCCGAAGCCGCCGCCTGCCGGGATGACGCCGCCAATCTTGGTGAGGTTGGCATCGAGTGTTTTGGCCTGCGCGGCTGCATCAGCGGGAAGGTTGCCTTTTGTGAGGGCCGCGAGCTGGTCTTTGACTGCGCTCACTTCCTCATGCCCCTTAAAACTCTGCTCCATGCCTTGAACGGAGAGCAGGGAGAGCTTGCTCTGGGAGCGGAGCGCGGCCATCAACTCGGGGCTCTGGCCGACGCGCGGATCGTTCACGACGGTGACGTTGCGGGTGTAGACCTGGCCGTCCACGGTGAGCTTGAGCGTATAGACGCCCGGAATGACCTGCGGGCCATGCGGGCCGGGAGTGGCAGCGCCCGGCACCATGTTCATTTCGTCTTCAAGATCGTGCCGCAGAGCGGGTGGATCGTCATATTGCAGGTTCCAGTTAACGCGGTTCAAACCGGCATGCGTACTGAGGGCGCGCGTCTCGGGAGGGGCCAGCCAATAGCGGGGAAACAGCTCGCCGGTAATGGGCGCCGGCAATGTGCTGGACATGGTGCGAACCAGCTTGCCTTGCTCGTCAAAGACCTGAAGCTGGATGGGCGAACGGGGTTCGTGGCTCAGGTAATAATCAACGATGGCGCCGTACTGCACGTTGGGCACATGGGGCACTTCGATGGAGAAGGGCTGGTCCCAGTTGCTGTTGATGCGAGCGCGAATGGCTTCCTCGGGCTCAAAGAGATAGACCGCGGAGGCGCTGATTGCCTGGGCGCTGGCGGCGATCTGGCGCAGCGGCGTGATGTCGTCGAGAACCCAGAAGCCACGGCCGTAGGTGCCAATGACCAGGTCGTTCTGGTGATGATCGACGTGGACATCGATGTCGCGGATGGACGTGCTGGGCAGGTTCTGCCGCAGCGACTGCCAGTGATCCCCGTTATCGAAGCTGACGTAGACGGTGGTCTCGGTTCCGGCGAACAGCAGGCCCGGCTGTGCGGGATCGACGCGCAGACTGTTCACCCAGCTCCCGGTGCGCTCATCATGAGCGAGGCCATTGACAATGCTGGACCAGGTTTTGCCACCGTCGGTGGTGCGCCAGACGAGCGGCACATCCGTGTCCTGGTCGGGCGGGATGATCACGCCGCGTTGGCCTCCGATGCGGCCGGTAACGTAAGCGGTATTGACGTCGTCGCCTGCCTCGATCGTATTGAAGCTGGTGTGGGCAGGTGCGTCCGCGATGTTGCTGACGTTATTCCAGGTTTTGGAACGGTCCATGGTGTTGTAGATCTGGCCGTTGGTGCTCACGGTCCATATCACTCCCCGTTTGACCTTGGAGATGGAGAAGTCGTTGATGGAGGGGTCGGGCGGAGGTGGGCCGGCCGACGCCGCGGGAGCAGGGGTCGTCGTTGGAGCCGCAGCAGCCGCCGCAGCGGTGCCGGCTGGAGGGGTCGGGGCCGCGGGTACAACCGGCGGACGCGGCGTGCCGCAGGCCGTTTGCGGCGCCCCCTTCGCCGTGGTCAGGTCGGGGCTGGCGGCCGTAAAGGAATGAGCGCCGTCGCTCGATACCAGCAGGCACTGGTAGGCCACGTAAAGGGCGCCAGGGTCGAAGGCGATATCGAACTTCTTCTGAAAATCCCGGCCGGCGGTGTACTTGGTGGCGTCGGAACCGAAGTTGGGCGCGACGTTTTGCCACTGCCCGGTGGACATATCGATTTTGACCATGCCGCTGCCGCCGCCGCCGGGGCCATAGCCGACTCCGTAGATGATGTTCGGGTTCCTGGGATCGGGCGTGTCGACGCCGAATTCAGAGGATGGCACCGGGCTCCAGTCAGTGAAGTTAACCTGGCCCCAGTTGCCGCGGCTGCTGATCATGACCGCACCTGTGTCTTGCTGTGCCGCGATGATGTGGTAAGGATACTGGCTGTCGGTAGCCACGTGGTAGACCTGCGAGATGGGTTCGGTGTACCAAAGGCTCCAGGTCTTTCCATTGTCGAGTGTGACGCTGGCGCCCTGATCGGAGCCGACCAGCATGCGTTTTCCGTTAGCGGGATCGATCCACAGCTTGTGATAATCTTCGCCGCCGGGAGCGCCCTTGAAGGGTTCAAAGGTCACGCCGCCATCGCTGGAGCGGTACATCGCGGTGCTTACCGTATAAAGGATGTCCGGGTTCTGCGAGTCCACAAAGACGCCGCTGCTATAAGCGCCCTGGCCGTTGCCGATGCGGAGATCTTTGCCCGCCATATGCTTCCAGGCCGCGCCGCCGTCGTCTGAACGATAAAGGCCCGAGCCGTTTTCGATGTTGTTGCCGACAATGTACATCCGCTGGCCATCGGTGTGCATGGCCACAGCAACCGCAATACGGCCCTGATAGGGCGGTATCTTGATCTGGGTCCAGGTTTTGCCTTCGTCTGTCGATTTGAAAACCAGCGCCGGCTTGATCTTGGCCTGACTGCCGGCGGGAGGACCGCCGAAGCCGGCGCCGCCGGTGCCCTGCGTGGCAGCCAGCATCACACTTGGATCGTCGTAGGCGTATTGGAGGTCGCGCGTGCCGTCGTAGTCCGCGGGCTTCAAGACGCTGGTCCAGCTTTGGCCGCCATCCGTCGATCGGTAGACGCCGCCGCCGTGACGGGTGTTGTCGCCAAGGGCGGAGACGACCACCAGGTTGGGATCGGCGGGATCGACAAGGATGCTGTCGATTTTCACCGTGTCCTCCAGGCCGATGTGCTGCCAGCTTTTGCCGGCGTCGGCCGACTTCCACATGCCGTTTCCAAGGCTGCCCTGAATGGGGTCGCCGGCTCCGGCATAAACAATGTCGGGATTCGAGGGCGCCACCTGGATGGCGCCGATACTGTCCACGCTCGTCTCCTGATCGAAGACCGGGAACCACGTCACGCCTGCGCTGGTTGTTTTCCAGATGCCGCCCAGCGGTGTGCCCATGTAGAACGTGCCCGCGTCGCCGATGACACCGGTCACCGCGGCAATGCGTCCCCCATGGAAGGGCCCGACGTTACGCCATTGGAGGCCTGAATAGAAATTGGGATTAGCTTGCGCCCCAGCGCCCAGGGCCGACGCCATGATGCTCAAAAAAATCAGACCGCCATAAACCGCCCAGGACATTCGCTTCACGTTGTGATGACCTCGTAAATTCTCGACCGTTTGGCGGGTAGTATACAGGAACCTCGCCGGCAGACATTCGATGTCGCTCGAAGAGGGCAGCGTGGATTTGACTGCTGCGCAAAACGAGTTTGTCGTTGCGCGGATTGACGCCATCACCAACCGATTATTGTCATCCAGCGCGGAGTCGGTGGAGGCCAGAATCAATGAAATTCGGAATCACGTTGAACAGGAAATCGCTGGCCTTTCGAACCTCCTCAGTTCTAATCCGCCCGTGGCGAAGCAGGAACTCCACCGGCACCTGAGCGCCATCGCCATGCACCCAGTCAAGGACAGCGAACGAGGGTGGTACTACGAGGCGGGAGGTTCGTGGAATCTGTTGGGTAGAGATGAAAACGCCCCTCGGGAGGAGCCAGCGGCTCAAGACTCGGACGAAGGGCAAATTCGGATGGTTGCGGGGGCTGGATTTGAACCAGCGACCTTTGGGTTATGAGCCCAACGAGCTACCGGGCTGCTCCACCCCGCATAACCAGTTTATCAACACGAGTGGATGGGGTCAAACCAGTGGGCCCAACGAGGCCTCAAATGCCGCTGGCCTCCTCTATCCTTTACACTGGCCTGAACCCACGAAACGCCAGCGAGGAGCCCCGCACATGCCCCAGCTTTATGTCATTGTGCTGGCCATCCTTGTTGTTGTTCTGCCTGCGATTGCGCTCTATCGCACCTCGCAATTGAAGACCAAGTGCTACGAATGCCCGCGCCATGAGACTCAGGAGACCCTTTGACTTTCTCTGAACGTTTCCACGAAATTCGCACCGGGTTTGAGCGCCCTTTCTGGGTTGCCAACATCAGCGAGCTGTTCGAGCGGCTGTCTTACTATGCGGCGTTTGCCTCGCTGCCTCGCTATTTGCATGAGAGCCTGAACTTCGGCGTCGAACGGGCCAGCAGTCTAGCGGGATTGTTTGGCGGGTTGGTGTGGTTTCTGGCGGCGTTCGGCGGAGCGCTCGCGGACCGGATGGGCTTTCGCCGGGCGCTGTCGCTGGCCTACCTCATTCTGACCATCTCCTACTTCCTGCTGGGCTCGATCGGTTCGCCGTGGTTCGCTCCGGTCCGCAATGCCATGCCTCTAGTGGTGCTGGTGACGCTGATCCTGATGCTTCCGGCTCTTGGAATCTCGCTCGTGAAGCCCTGCGTCGTCGGGACAACGGCCCGCGCGTCCAAGGAAAACGTGCGCTCCATCGGCTACTCGATCTACTACACCCTGGTGAATATTGGCGGGGCGGCGGGACCTTTTCTGGCGGGATGGGTGCACCAGCATCTGAGCGTGGAGAAAGTTTTCGGCATGGCGGCATTGAGCGTCTTTGCGATGTTCTTCGCCGTGTTGCTGCTGTTCAAGGAGCCCCGCCGCTCCGGCGAGGTGCAGACCGAAAGCCTAGGCCAGGTTGCAAAGAACTTCTTGACCGTCGTGTCGAACTGGCGCTTCATGCTGTTTCTGATTATTTTCTCGGGCTATTACGTCGCCTTCTGGCAGCAATTCATCATTCTTCCCCTCTATATCCATGATTACGTGAACGCAAACAGCAATACCGAAATGCTGCTCATGTGGGATTCGCTGACGGTAATCGCACTGCAGATGGTAGTCAGTATTCTGACGCAGAAAATGCCGTCGTTTCGCGGCATCACGCTGGGCACGCTCATCTCGGGCTTGGCCTGGCTCCTGCTCGTTTTGCATCCCAGCGTGACCATGGCAGTGGCAACGCTGATTGTAGTGGCGATTGGCGAGATCACGCAGCAGCCGCGCTACTACGAGTACATCTCGCGCCTCGCACCCTCCGGGCAGCAGGGAACTTATATGGGCTTTGCCTTCCTGCCCATTGGGATTGGGTCGCTGGTGGGCGGGTGGTTTGGCGGGTTCCTGCTTCATCACTTCGGGGAAGTCCTGCATCGGCCGGCACTCATCTGGTGGGCGGTATCTGGAGTGGGCGTGGCGACGGCCGGCCTGCTCTGGGTTTATGACCGCCTGGTGCGGCGGGACCCACTGCGTGGGGCAGACGCTCGCGGGACGCTCGCAGAAGAGAATTCGGCGTGAAGCAACGAGTAGGCTTACACTGTGGGTGAATTTGCGGGAGGCGCCATGCCAGTCGCTCAACTCACACTCGAAATCCGCATTGAGCACGCCCAGTCGCTGAAGGACCGGCGCCAGGTGGTGCGCTCACTCAAAGACCAGTTGAAGCAGGGATTCAACATCTCGGTGGCGGAGATGGACGAGTCCGTGACCTGGCAGTCGGCCACCATCGGGGTGGTGGCGATCTCGGCTTCCCGTCCATATCTGCATGGGCTGATCGAAGAGGTGGAGCGCGCGGCGCGGCGAATGCTGAACGAACTGGGCGCGGAGCTGGCCGACTCGTTCTGGGAGTATCTGGAAAGCTGAAACTAGCTGGTCAGCAGGTCAGCGAGTTAGCACCGCTGCGCGGGTTAGGATACCTTCGCCGCGGCCCTATGGGACGAGAAGACGCGGCCGGGACGCTTTCCCGGATTCCGCTTCGCTTCATCGGGGTCTCCTTCGAAAATGGGAGGTATGGCGGTGAATGCGAGTGTGGGCGTGAACGCCCACACGACCGCCGGTCTGGAGACCGACGCTACCCGAAGGACAATCGGATTGCCCGCCTCTGGTATCCTGAATCGTTTACCTTGACCGAAAAGGAGGCGTCATGCCGGAGCACCGGGCACGAAAGCATCATCAGGACCGGGTGGCGGAGACGCTGCGGCTGGAGATCGGGATCATGATCGACGGCGAGCTCTCTGACCCGCGCATTGCCAACTGCTACGTGAGCGAAGTGGCGCTGAACCCAGGCGGCAAATCGGCGCGGGTGTACGTGGCCGTGGACACGGCGGTGAAGAACATTGAGCAGGCAGAGAAGGATACAGTTGCCGGCCTCGAAGCCGCTAAAGGTTATATTCGCTATGAGTTAAAGGAGCGGATGGGAGTGCGCCACGTCCCGGAACTGGCCTTTCTGGCTGACCGCTCCGGGCGCTTCCAGGCGCGGATTGTGGAGCTGATGGACCGTTCGCGGAAGAGGCAGAAGACGCCAGTGGAACAGGGACCAGCGGCCGAGCAGGGACCCGCGATCGAGCAGGAGGCTCCAGCCGAGTAGAAGCGCATGGACACCCTCCCCCAAAATCCCGGCCAGAATCCGGCAGCGGAAGTGCAGGCGCTTCTGCCTGAGGCTGCGGCTGCCGATACCCGGGAAGATTCAATGACTGCGATCCTTCGGGTGCTTGGGCAGGGGGAGCGGTTTCTGGTCTGCTCGCACTCGCGGCCGGACGGCGATGCGGTGGGCAGCATGCTGGCCATGGGCATGCTGCTGAAGCAGATGGGCAAGCACGCCGACCTCTACACTGCCGACCCGATTCCCGCCATCTACCGGGTCCTTCCGGGTTCAAGCGAGATTCGCTTCGCGATTCATGTGCATGGGCACTACGATGCGGCCATTCTGCTGGAGTGCGATGGGCTGGCGCGTACCAAGCTGCGCGGGCTGGAGGAGTACTTCACCATCAATATTGACCACCACTTGACCGGGAGCGACTTTGCCAGCATGAACTGGATTGACCGGCACGCGGCAAGCGTGGGCGAGCTGGTCTACCGGATGGTAAAGGCTGCCGGAGCCACGGTGACGCCGGAGATGGCCACCTGCCTGTATACGACGGTGGTGACCGACACGGGCAGTTTCTCCTACGGATCGACCCAGGCAAGCACGTTTGCACTGGCGCATGAGCTGACGCTGGCCGGCGCGGACCCAGTGCAGATTGCGCAGGACGTGTACTACTCCACCTCAACGGCCAAGATGCTGCTGCTGGGCGCGGCGCTCAGCAACCTGAAGCGGGAGGGCCGGCTGGCCTGGCTATGGGTGACGCTTGAGGATATGACGCGCACTGGCGCCACCGAAGAAGACTGCGAAGGCATTGTGAACTACGCGGTATACATCGGCGGCGTTGAGGCGGCGGTGTTTCTGCGCGAATTGCCGGAGCAGCGCATACGGGTGAGCCTGCGCAGCAAGCGCGGGCTGAACGTGGCGGCGATTGCCGAGCGGCTGGGCGGAGGAGGACATGAAAATGCCGCCGGCTGCACCCTGGATGGGCCAATGCCGCGGGCGTTAGACGAGATTCTGGCAGAATTGCGGCCGCCAGTGGCGGGTTTTTGACTCCCATCCAGCGGAGAGCCCTTGAGATTCGACGTGAATCTGTTAGCCTTGACCCTGTCGAAACCTGAATTCTTTGCGCTTTGTTTCGATTGATTCTTGTTTACGCTTTCAATCGGTGTGGCGCCTGCCCTGGCCAGCAGGTTCCCCTAGGGTGTATGTCGATACACCCTTTTGACCGGACCAAAAAACGGGTTGGCTGGTTCGCGCGATACGTGCCGAGCCTGACCGCCCACGAAATATCGGAACCGGAGAAACCCTGGAAGTGGAAACCGCCCTGGAACCCTCTGCGCCGGACTCTCCTCCTCGTTGGCGAAAACGGCTGCCCCGCTGGGCCACCGTCGCCGAGGTGTCTGTCTTTCTTGCTTTCGCCGTCTTCTTTCTGCTTTATGGAGTGACGCCTTACCTGGGCGGCGATGGTTTGGGCCTGGTGGGCGCGGACGAACCCCGCTACGCGCAGATTGCGCATGAGATGCTGAGCCGCTTCGACTCGGCACACACGTTGAAGGATCGGCTTTCCGCCTGCGTAACCCCCTATCTTTATGGCCATCCATGGCTGGAAAAGCCGGCGCTTTACTACTGGCGGGCCATGTTTCTTTTTCAGGACTTCGGCGTATCGGACTGGTGCGCTCGGCTGCCCTCGACCACCTTCGCCTTCATCATGGTGGGACTCATCTACCTGCATATGCGACGATTCCGGCCTGGAGGGCACCTGGACGCGGCGCTGATCACGGTGGCGTGCGCGGGAATCATCGGCTTTTCCCGCGGTGCGTCGACGGACATGCAGATGGCCGCGCCCCTGGCAATTGGCCTGCTGGGCTGGTACGCATGGTACGAGACGGGTTCCAAATTCTGGCTCTACGACATCTACTTCTTCACCGGACTGGCGACGCTGGCAAAGGGGCCGGTGGCACCGTTTCTGGCGTTGGTGATCATTGCGGCGTTTGCGTTTCTGCGCCGGGAGTGGTCCATCCTGTACCGCTCGCTCTGGTGGCCGGGGATTATTCTTTATTTCGCCATGGTGCTGCCGTGGTTTATTGCCGTGCAGATCGACAACCCGACGTTTTTCCGCGAGTTCTTCCTGGAACACAACATCGAGCGTTTCGCCACCGACAAGTATCAGCACATTCAGCCGTTCTGGTACTACCTGGTGGTGGTGGTGCTGGCGATGATGCCGTGGACGGTGATTGCAGTCCGTGCGCTGGCGGACGGCATCCTGACCTCGGTGGCGGAGTGGCGGCTGCGCCATTCCAGCCCCAACAAGCCCAAGCCCAACCGGCCGGGCGACGCATTTCCCGAGTTCCTGGTGCTGTGGGCGCTGTTTCCCATCGTCTTTTTCTCTTTCTCCAAGTCCAAGCTCCCCGGCTATATCCTTCCTTCGATACCGCCCATCGCCATTCTCACCGGAGACTTTCTCTACCGGCGCCGGCGCGGACTGAACCGCTGGGTGCTGCTGGGCCACGCGCTGCTCTCCGGCATCATGACAATGGCTGCGCTGCTGTTGCCGTGGTCTGTGAGCCACGGCCACCAGATGCCGCCGGCGCGGGCGATTGCGGCCGCAACCCTGGCTGGCGGGGGCGCGGTGCTCCTGATTCTGATTGTGGTGAAGGGATTCGGTGTGGCCCGCCTGCGCCTGGCGACCACCGCGGTGCTGGTGGTGCTGATGCTTTTCCTCTACGGCTTCGGACCGTTCTTCGGCATTCCGCAGGTTGAAGCAAGCAAGCGCGTGATTCACCTGCTGGACCGCGCCTACTCCGCGCGACCGCTGGCTGACAAGATGGCGGCGATTGCGCCCGCGGACGAGACGGTTGCGGTATTCCGGGTGCGCCGCGACGTGGAGTACGGGCTCTCGTTCTATCGCAATCGCGAAGTGGTCAACTACGAGCAAAGCGGCGTTCCCGACGAACAGCACCTGCTGGTGGTGCGGGTTACCGGGAAGCAGGCCGCCGATACCCAGGCCGCCCTCAGCGAATACCTCGAAGGCCGACCCTATGAACCGCTCTTCAGCTGGCCGGAACAGGGACTGGTGGTCTACCTGGTGGGCAGCCGGTAAATTAATAAGCCGAGCTTCCGGTTGCACTTGAACGCGGAGTCATGGCACAGTAACCGGAAGGCTTCATGGGCCCGGAACCATAGGCGAGGCCCACCCAGAGCACCCATTCAAGCGGAGAATCATGACCTCGAAGGCTTCCATTGAGATCCTCGACCTGCGGCACTTTGCGGCATCGGTGCTGCGGCCTGTGCTGGAGGCCGAAGGGGAGCTTTGGAAGCAGCGGCTGCACTGGGACTATCGCACCTCCACGCGGCTGCTGATGCAGTATCTTGACAGCCATATGCTGCCCGGCTATGCGGCTCTGGAATCAGGCCAGGTGACCGGCTATGTGTTCTGCGTCTACGAGGAGACCAAGGGGGTGATCGGCGACGTGTTCGCGCTCAGCCCGCCGGCAGAGTTCACGGCCGCCTGGTCTTTGGACGATTTTCGAGCTGCGCCGACTGACGACAGCGGCGAGAACTTGGAATCGGCGCAGCCGGTGCAGGTTTCAGCTCTAGCCGACCAGCCTTCGGCGCACGAGATTGAAGAGATCCTGCTGAAACACCTGTTTGAGACGCTTCTGAATTCGCCGCAACTTGACCGGATTGAATCGCAACTGCTGCTGCATCCGGCCGGCGTTCATGCCGATCTGTTCCGCCAGGCTGGATTCGAGATCTTCCGCCGCTTCTTCATGGTGCAGCAACTGAGAGGCATCTGGAACCCGCCGCGGGTTGACCTGCCGGGCAATCTTGAACTGCGCCCATGGCGCGACGAGGACCTGATTCCCGCCGGACGCCTCATCTCCGAGGCCTACCACGACCATCCCGACAGCCTGATCAACGACCAGTACCGCTCGGTACATGGATCACAGCGGTTCCTGCACAACATTGTCCGCTATGCCGGCTGCGGGGTGTTTTCGGCAGCAGTGTCGCATGTAGTGGTGGAGCGGCACAGCCACGAGCTGGTGGCGCTGGTGCTGGGCTCTCGGGTGAGCCCGCAGAGCGGCCATATCACACAGATCTGCGTGCATCCACGCTACCGGCGGCACGGGCTGGCGAGGATGCTGCTTTCCGTGGCCGCATTCCACTTCATGCGCCATGGGGCGACGGAGGTTTCGCTGACTGTGACCGAGTCAAACGCACACGCGATTGATCTTTATCGCGCCGAGGGATACATCTGCGCGCACACGTTCGACGCGGCTGTCTGGCAGCGGTGAACCGAAGCCACCCTGGCGCCTGGCGCTTAACGTTCATCACAAAACAAACACCTTCATTCTGAACCTACGGGGCCCGAACGTCTTTCATTTCGGGGAGGATGAGCGAAAACCTGCCTGAATGCAGTAGAGGGGGATGGGCCTTTGTTCCGTCCAGCGTTTCTCGAAAGTCCAAAAATAATCCGAAAAAGTGCCCAGACCTTGCCGATAATTTCCGCCATTTGGCGCACAATCAATTCATAGACCACAAAAAGGGGAGTGCAGAAGGCCAGTGCGAGCCTCCCGCGAGCGTCTGCTCCGCCGCAGGTGGTTGATTCCAAGTACTTTGACCTTAACCCGCTTGAAATCAACGAGATCGGGCGGATGCCTTCCCCTATCCCGATGAAAGCAGGGGACTTGCCTCAAAGGTATGGGGGGAGTGGGGGGTGCAGAAGGATGGTGGTACAGACGGGGGACATCCCTGATGGGCCGTCCGGCGGGCTATCGTGCAATCAGGAACATCACCCAGCTGAGAACGACGGCCGATCCGGCAAACAGCGCAAAGCAGTAGGCGCCGTAGCGGACCATGCGCTGTGGAGTTTCGCGCTGGGTGATGCCGAAGACTACGGACGCAAACAGGGCAAAGAGCAGAACCGCCGCAAAGTGGGTCATGCCTTCCTCCCGGTGCGGATGTTATGCGCGTCCACGGCGGCGATCACGTTGAGCAAGCCCGAAACCACGATGAAGCGCGTGCCCCAGTCGGCCGTGGTGACCATCACCTGATCTGCGCCGAGCCCCAGAGCGCGTGCACCGAAGTAAAGCAGCCCGTTGCCCAGGTCGCCGGCCAGTCCCAGCATGTCCAGAATGTCGTGCGCTCCACCGTAGAGCTTGCCCTGCATGGCGATGCCGATGGTGAACATGCCCAGAACGGACGCTGCCAGCAGCGCCCCGCGGCCCCATTTGCGGATGAGAAAATGGCCCGCTCCGGGAATCAGCCAACCGGCAATGAGGGGCAGGTAGACGAATCCCTGTTGAGTGTCTTTCCGGGCGGCCGAGAGCTTGGTAGGTGTTGTTGCCATTCCTTTTTGACTATATCGCATTGGAGCAGGGACTAGCCGGAGCAGTTCTGCTTGTCCCTGTGCGCCTAACTGAGGTCGCTTACACTCCGGATCGGCTCTAGTCCCTTAGTCCCTAGTCCCTCAGTCCCTAAATCCTCACCAGCTCGCGCTGGATTTTGCCGGTGACCCAGGCGGCGCCGGGGGCAGTGAGCATGTCGATCTCGCTGCGCACACCGAAGTCGGGCAGGTAGATTCCTGGCTCGACGGAGAAGCAGGTGTTGGGCAGGATCAGGCGCTCGTCGTGGGTTTCAAGATTGTCGAGGTGCGCGCCGGAACCGTGCAGTTCCTGGGCGATATTGTGGCCGGTGCGGTGGGTAAAGAACTCGCCGAAGCCTGCGGCGGAGATGACGTTGCGGGCCGCATCGTCTGCCTCGAAGCCGCGGATGGGGCGGCCTTGGGAAAAGGCACTTCCGACCGCCATGATGGCTGCGTCGCGGGCGTCGCGCACGGTTTCAAAGACCAGCTGCTCGCGCTCAGTGGGCGCGCGGCCCACGACCCCGGTCCAGGTAATGTCGTAGAAGATGCTGCCGGGGGTATCGACGCGGCCCCAGATATCGACGAGCACGAAGTCGCCCTCTTTGATGGACGAGGAGCGCTCGGCGGTGGGCTCATAGTGCGAGTCGGAGCTGTTGGCATTGGCGCTGACGTTGGGCCCGTTCTCCCAGACCAGGTTTTCACGGCGCATGGCCTCCGAGAACCATTGCACCATTTCAAATTCAGTCAGGGCGCCCGGGGTTCCCCCCCAGGGACGCAGGCGATAGCCCATCTCACCCCAGGCGGCGGCCAGGATGTTGTCGATGGCTTTCTGGGCGACGGCGTGGCTGGCGACCTGCTCTTCCGTCAGGACCGCCTCAAACTGGCTGACCAGGTCAGCGGAACTCACGATGTGCTTGCCGATGCCGCGCAGGAACTCGACCGTCCCGGCGTCTACCATGGAGACGTACATGATGGCGTTGTCGGGCGAGTACTGCATGGCCACGACGCGCGAGTCGCACAGCATGGCTTCAAGGCCGGTGGCCAGCTCCTGCCAGCTTGAGTAGACGCCTTTGCCACCGGGCAGCGAATCAAGCCGGCCGGACTCAATGCGGTGCACCAGCTTGCGCGGCTCACCCGCGGCGGGGATGAAGTAATACCAGCGCCGGGTGACATGGGCCTTCTCATCGAGACCCAGAATGCGGCCGGCGATGGGGTCGCGATGGTGGTGGTCGTAGAAGAGCCAGCCGTCAAAGCCGGCTTCGCGAATCGCAGCCTGGATTGCGTCAAGATTCATAGGGGTCATGATAACGCGCGCAGGCCGCGCGCTGCGTGAGTAAGGCAACCGGGAAACACAGCACTGGAAGTGTAAGCTGGAACGCGGCTATTTACAGCGCCGCCATTGCTTCTGCCTGGCCCGGGAACAGGCCCGCGTACTTGGTGATTCCCACCATCGTGAAGACCTTGGTGAAGTGGGGCGACAGCCCGAACGCGTAGACCTTCTGGCCGGCGTTG
>Ga0302198_10000120_pt1 | contig 78070 bp, 60 predicted proteins | sample II_Bog_N2_2_FD_193521 | JGI IMG/M metagenome (GOLD analysis project Ga0302198, IMG submission 193521) | Peat permafrost microbial communities from Stordalen Mire near Abisko, Sweden - II_Bog_N2_2 | ecosystem: Environmental > Terrestrial > Soil > Wetlands > Peat | place: Sweden: Abisko...
CATCATGATTCCCCGGGCCATTCTTTCCGACCATATCGAGGAATGCATCAAGGGTCGCAGAGTCGTCGCCGCGATCTTCCTCACATTCGAGTTCGACCCGGGATTTTTCGAGCAAGAGGTTCTACCCATCCTTCTTGATCTATCTGTCAGCCACGCCCGAGGAATTAGGCTCGTGCAACTGGAGGACGCTCTTCGCGACTGCGCGGGAAACGTCGCCGTCTTTTACGATGCAGACCGACTTGTAAAAGGGTCCGCGGGGTCTGCGCATCTCGATGTCCGCCGGATTCCCGTGCGGCATGGGACGGGAGTTTTTCATCCGAAAAATATCCTGCTCCTGGTTGAAAACCGAAATGCCGATGACAATGGCCACCGAGCCCAGGCTCTGCTCGTTGGAGCTTTGTCCGCCAATCTGACGCGATCAGGGTGGTGGGAAAACGTCGAGGCGTGCCACTTTGAGGAGATTCCCGAATACGGTGCGACTCGAATGAAGGACGACCTCCTGAACTTCTTTCGGCTCCTCAACCAAAAAACCAATGCCGGTGGCCTTCACCAGCCGGTGGAGGCGATCCGGAAATTTCTCCTGAGCACCGATCAACGGATCAGGAGGACCAGCGACCAGAACCTATTCACCCATTTCTATGCGGGCACAGAATCCTTTCCTGATTTTCTTCAACAATGCGCCGGGGACCACCTTCAAGGACTTTATCTGGAAGTAATCTCGCCGTATCTTGGCGATGCTCCTACCTCTGAGCCGTTGGAGGAACTCATCCGCCGGTTTCATCCCAAGGAAGTGCGGATTTTACTCCCACGTGATCGAGACGGCGCAGCCGCCTGCTCAGCCGCAATTTTTGCGTCTATCGCGAGCCTGGACGGAGTCTCATGGGGCAGGTTGCCCGGAGCCGTTGTGTCTAGTGGCTCTGCAAAAGACGCTCCTCCCCGCTTTGTTCATGCGAAGGTCTATCGATTCTTCAGCCAAAAGCCTAAGCGCGAATTTTGCTTTGTCGGTTCAGTGAATCTGACGCAGCCAGCGCACGCAAAAAAGGGAAACTGGGAAACGGGCCTGTTGGTTGATGTCGATTGTCCGCGTGCGCCCGATTTTTGGCTAGAGGCCGACAAAATGAAACCGGTCCACTTCAAACCCGATGACGACACCGACCCAGCGAAATCGGGCGGGACTCCGCTCATGGTTCGATATCACTGGGACCGGGATGCCGCTGAGTGCTTTTGGGATCATGATGATGAGTCGCCTAGCCTGCGGCTTGAAATGCGCGGGGTCGCTTTGTGCCAAGTCGGGCCGCTGCCCAGCCGTATTTGGGTCCAACTGGGTCCCGACGTGGCGGGATTGTTCGCCACCCACCTCAAGGAAACGAGCTTCGTCGAGGTATTCGGCTTCGGTGAGCGCTCGGGGCTGCTGCTCATTCAAGAGGAGGGTATGGCGCAAAAGCCATCTCTGCTGCTAAACCTCACGGCAGCGGACATCCTCCGGTATTGGTCCCTGCTCACCACGGACCAACGGGCTGCATTCCTTGAGGCTAAGACATTGGAGTTGGGCCTTGATCAGGAGGGCTCAGAGCTGCTCGCCCGAGCAAAAATAAACTGGGGCAACCAAACATTTTTTGACCGGTTTGCCGGTGTATTTCATGCGTTTAGTTGCCTTGAAAATGCCGTTCGGGAAAAACTCGGCGCCGAGCCACCACGCGAAGCTGATGCCGACTACCGACTTTTCGGCAAGAAATACGATTCTCTTGGAACCCTGCTGGATCGAGTCTTCAGCGACTCAGCGCTAACCGACGATGTCGAACGCTATATTCTCATGCTCTGTGCCCGGCAAGTCGTCCAGGAATTGAGACGCGACTTCCCCGACTACTGGCAGCAGCGCAAGCCTCAGGCTCTAGCACTCGAATCCACCCTTCAGCGCACACAAGAAATTCGGAATCGCCTGGCCCTCTCGGAAAACCATCAGGATATGCCCGCGTTTCTCGATTGGTTTGATGTTTGGTTCCTGAAACGCGCCAGAACCGAGGAGCCAACGGTATGATAGCATTAGAAGCAGCGGAGAAACTCCTGAATTTTGGTGCGCGAATCCACGATCCCAAGAGGGCGTTGGAGCAACTCCACGGTGCGGTTGCTATCCACCATCTACTCCAAAAGCGTCAGGTGGCTTACCTCGCAGATGAAGTCGGGATGGGGAAAACCTATGTGGCCTTGGGTGCCCTCGCGCTCTTCCGTCATTTCCAGCCTAATTTTCGAGTGCTGATTATTGCCCCTCGCCAGAATATACAGCGAAAATGGATGAAAGAGATGGGCAATTTTGTCGCCCACAACGTGCGGTTCGCCGACCTAAGAGTGAAGGCCATCGACGGCCAACCCGTTCGCGAACGGGTTTTCTGTGAAAATCTTTTGGGTCTTGTGCGGGAAACCGCGATCAACCCTGACCGCGATTTTTTCGCCCGATTGACAAGCTTTAGCATGCCGATCGGCGGAAAAGGTGAAGCGAGAATCGAGGACGCCAACCGGTTACGCTCCGAACTGAGCTATCACTTTCCCGCGCTGCCAACAGGCGCTTTCGATCTGCGGGACAAACAAGGCTTCAAAGACAACGTCGCCCGCGCGATCTGTAGCGTTCTCCCCGTCTTCGATTTGGTCATTGTCGATGAGGGGCACAACTTGAAGCACGGCTTTGGGGCTCATGTCTCTTCTCGGAATCGCGTCCTGAGTTTCGTTTTCGGCCATCCGGCCGGGAGCGACGAGACAGTTCAGTTTCCCAATTACGGTCCGCGTGCAAAGCGCGTCTTGTTCCTATCGGCGACTCCCGTTGAAGAGACTTACACACATCTATGGAACCAGCTCAACGTGTTCGGTCGTAGTTCCGGTTACAATGAATTGAGACGCGATGATATCGAGGAAAACAGAAAAAAAGAATTGGCGGCCCAATTCTTGATTCGGCGGGTTGCGACCATCCAAGTCAACGGCACCGAACTAACAAAGAACCTTTACCGTCGGGAATGGCGGAAAGGTGGGGTGACAACGCACGACGAACCCATTCGGGTTACTGATCCAAAGCAGCGACTCATCGTCGCGCTCATCCAAAAAAAGGTGAATGAACTGCTCCATCAGGAACGATTCAGCGCCTCCTTTCAAATCGGGATGCTGGCGTCGTTCGAAAGTTTTCTCCAAACGGCAAAGCTGAAGAATGACGCCGATGAGCCCGTCGTATTCGACGACTCCGATCAGGCCACGGATGCCGAGGAGAAAGACGGGGTTGATGTTGGAAATCTCAATCGTATTGCGCGGTCCTATCGCGTTAGATTCAACCGTGAGCTTCCGCATCCCAAGATGGATGCAATCGTCGGACGTTTGGCCAACGCGTGGACTACGGGGGAAAAAGCTCTTGTCTTTGTTCGACGCACAGCCTCGGTGACAGAGCTGAAGCGCAAACTCGACGAAGCCTATGACCGGTGGCTCATCGGTCGGCTCGAATTAGAGCTTCCGCCGAAGACTTTGAAAAAATTCCACCGCGCGGTGGCACGGTATAAAAACGAGCGGCAAACCTCGCTGGACCGTAAAGCGTCGGAACTCGGGGACGATGGAGTTTACTCCGGTGTGGCCGACAGCGGCGGATCGGACACATTCTTTGCGTGGTTCTTCCGAGGCGAAGGCCCACGGGGCTTGATAAGCGGAGCCAACATTCAGCAGCGTTTCACTCAGCGGGGCACAACTGTCGCAACATTTTTTGACGACAACTACGTGAGCTACATCCTTGGTTGCAGTCCCGCCGACGCCACGACGGCGCTTGCCGAGGTGCTTGGCAAGGATATCGCCAACTTACGCCGGGAATTGGGCGAACGAGCCAAGCAATTCCTCAGCCGTGCCAAAAAACCCGCCAGAGGCGACAGATATGAAGCGTTTCAGGCCGCCGCTATTGAGTGGCTGAAGGATACCGCCGGGCCAAGCCAAGAGCTGGCGAACGTGGTTTGGCATGCACGGTTCCAATCGACCAAGAAGCTGTCTCACACCGACACGACACCCGAGATCAGCGATGAGTTGGAAGAACAGACTTTCTTCACCGAACTTAGGCTTCATCCCGATCTGCGTCGCCGAATTTGGCCCGATCCAATAGGATTAAATCTTAGTGAGCGTTTTCGCGAACAGGAATTTCGCGCCCGTCTCCTCGCCGCAGCGGCACGATTGGGCCACGCCTTCGTAGATTTTTATGTGCTTTCGATTACACGGCTCGGCACGTTGCGGCGCGGTGGACACGAAAAATCCGATGAAGACTCTGCTCAAGGCAGAATCAGTCGCGTGCAAGACTACATCGCGCTCCTCGAAAAACAAATGGTTACGCCTTTGCAGGAGAGAAGTTGGCGGGCGTTCGATGAACTTGCCGAGATCGCGGCAAACTTTGATCTCATACTAGATGTTAACGCGCCGGGCGCGCGGAATGAATCATTCAATGAGGCTACGCGTAGTTTTGCCCAGCTCCTTGGCCGCCAGCAACCCACCGGGGGCATGGCTGGCCAGGTAAATCAGACGCTCGTCGGCCAGTTTAGAATGCCGGGATATCCTCTGGTCCTCGTGACGACCGACCTTTTACAAGAAGGGGAAGATCTTCACACGTTCTGTTCGTCGGTGCACCACTATGGAATCTCGTGGACCCCGTCTTCCATGGAGCAACGGGTTGGTCGAATTGACCGCGTGCGTTCCCAAAGCGACCGCCGGCTTGGGGGTCTGAAACGGACGCAGTTCGACGACGAGCTCCTTCAAGTCTATTTTCCGCATCTTGAGGACACGGTCGAAGTCCTGCAGGTGCAGCGTGTCCTTGAGCGCATGAATACTTTCCTTCGACTCATGCATGAAGGCCTGACGGTCACAGACCAACCTGACCGCAAAATCGACTTGAAACGGGAATTCGCCGGCGAAAAACGGACCGTGCCCAAGATTCAAGCAAAGCTTCATACCGCATTCCCCATCCAAGAAGATGCCCTTGCCGGCAGAAACAATGAACTAGCCACGACACCGGATGAAGCCGCGCGGGCTCTATCTAGCTTCGCGAAGCTAGATAAGGCTCCGCTTCCGGGTATTGACGTTCACTGGGATTCTCATCCTGAACCAGGCCGACTCCTCGGAACAGTGATCTTATCTGAACGACAACAACCGTTCACGCTGTTCCTCCAGTGCTTTCTCGACCGCCTCTTGGTGCGCTGCATCAGCCCGGTCGGGAGCGTTGAGGTTGATCGACCGCAGAATCAAGAGGTGATCCAAGAAAGCGTCGTGAGCAGCCCAGCGAAGATTGGAGCAATTCCGGGTGCCGACGACCGTAGCTACAACCTCACCGTCGAGGGAGATGTCCTCATGTCAAAGGATGAAGCAGTGAACACGGTCCGCGTTGCGCAATTGTTGCAGCGGGTCACTGCGGAGGCCGACCGCTTGGAGCACCTGCATTTACTGGGTCGAGATGAGCCGCTCGCAAAATTCAAAACGGACCTCACCGAGGAGATGAAACATGGCTCCTGACTGGAAATATTTCTGCGGAGAATCAAATCTCCGCATCGAGGGAAACCAAGTTGAGGTGAATCTTGAAAAGGGCCGCCGTCAACTTATCGAAGTAACGGCCTCCGATGACATGATCTATCTTTATTCGGTCGTGGCCCGGGCCGCGGTAGTTACCCAGTTTGCGGATGCCGCCCTACGCGCTTGGCAGCGAAATCGAGCCGTTTCCATCGTCGCATTTCGGGTTGATGAAAGGGGGCGAATGGTTGGCGAAACGTGGGTTCCTACGGCTGGACTCACACGTGAAGAATTCCAGCTCTATATTAAAACTATCGCAATTGAGTGCGACCGTTTTGAGTTCCAATTGACGGGCACAGACGCGGAGTAGGGCCATGCTACCGGTTGGGTGTCTTCGGCTTCGTGCGAAGGCAACGCTTGCCAGAGGGCGACGCTTTGTCCCGATCCGCTTTGATGGGGCTGGTTGGTTTGGTGGGCTGGGCTCGGTGAGTGTCGCCGGTGCTCCGCGCGCCGACCCCTGCGGCGCTTTGCCACGGCGCGCGCGGCCCCGAACGCCGCCGCGCCTAGCTGGGGCCAAATATGACCCCAGCCCCCCATCACGGGGAGATTTTAACCCGGTTGGTTTCCGGGGCGGGATGCCGCATGAACGCCTCGTGCAAACGCGACCGCTCGGACGCGGCCATCGCCCGGCGGGACCATTCCGGCAGGCGTTGGCGCATTCCGCGCAGGAAAAATGACTCCGCGGCCGGTCGCTTCATTTCCAAGGCGAGCCCTCGGTCGCCGCTTTGCTCGATGCTGGAACGAAGCTCGGCTTTGTTTTCCGTGAAAACGATGACCCGTTTCCTCCCGCGCGAGATGGCGACATACCACTGGTTGCTGTTGGTAGCGGCGCGGCAGCCCGCGTCCGCCACCAGAACGGTGTCCACGGTCTTGCCCTGCGAAGCGTAGGACGTGACCGCGTAGCCGCGATTGAAGAAACGCTGTTGCGGCGAAAGTGTTTTCACCGTGAGGCGGTCGTCTTCAATCGTCACCGAGCCGTCGGCGGCGACATCGCGCACCGTCACGAGTTCGCCGTTGGCAATGGCGAGCCCCTCCTTGGATTTGCCATTGAACTTGAGTTGCAGCCGGTCGCCGGGGGCGATGTCGGTCTCATGCTCGACGGCGATGGCCAGCCGGTGGGTGTGGTCGTAGCTCATGGTTGAACGCCGCCCATCCTTGATGAGCACGACGCCCTGTTCGTTGGTCCCGACGATGGGGCAGATATCGCCCTTCGCATAACGGCCATAGCGTTTGATGACGTAGGCGAACTGGCCGGGCTGGTAGAACCGGCCATCCCGCTTCTGCGCTTCGTCGAGATCAACCCCTTGGTAGGTCTTCAACGTGATGCCGGAGCCGATTCGCCCGGCCGCTTTAAGTTCCGCCCGGATCACTTCGTTCACCGCGTTCACTTCGCTCCAAGTTTGAGCCACGACCAACGGGCGTTCCTTGCGGTCAAGGCTGGCGAGGTATTCCCGGGCCAGGATGGCCCGCCGATCACCCGGCGCGACCTCGCGGATGCACCCCAGCCGGTCTAGGCCGTCGAAGGACTCGGCAATATGCCCGGACGCCGCTGCCTTTACCGCCCGGCGGTAGTCCGCGACAAACCGCTTACCTTGCGCCGTCTTTGCCCGCGCCGGGTCTTGGCGACGAATATCCCGCAGGACGGCCGGCTTCAAACCACTGAATTCCTCGATGGCGCGCATGGCGTCCGAAGCCTGCACGGCACCATGCTGCCGGGTGTCCCCCGAGAGGATCAATCGGCCGTTGTGCGTTTTCACCAATGCCACCAGTGCGGCCAATTGCTTCCCGCCAATCTGACCGGACTCATCCACCAGCACCACCGCCCGCGACGGCAGGGTTTGGTTTTGGAGGCACAGCGACAGGGTTGAGGCCGGGAGCCCATCGGCGCAGAGGTCGGCGACCTGCTGGCGTTGTGGGGCCAGCACGACCACGGGATGGCCGGCGGCCTTGAGCCCGTTTGTCACCTCGCGAAGGGTGAAACTTTTACCCGTGCCGGCGCTGCCCCGAAATAGGGTGATGAAATCCCGGCTTTTAAGAATCTGTTTCACCGCCACCGCCTGCTCCCCCGACAGGTTGGCCGCCGGCTGGTAGTTCTCACTGAGGGGACATTGCTGCCCACGGCCGTCATGGGCGGCGATCACGATCCCGAGTTCACAGCGCAGCACTTCCTGCGAGGTAAGTTTACGCGTGCCGTCTTCGCGGATGTAACCCCTCTTTTCGATGGCCTCGCGCAACGCAGCCAAGTCGAAATCCTCCCCGCGACCGCGCGCCAGTGCCACCGACATCAGCTCGTAGTCGTTAACCACGGACCGACGTTCAAAGAGGTGCTCATCAGCCCATGCGGTGATGCCCGCTACGTTGGCCAGTTTCGCCGGTTTGGGCTGAACGGAGCGCAACGCTTCCAGGGCTTTCGCTTCGTCTGGGCTCATCTGTTTTCCCCACGCCGGGCGCAACCGATCAGCCGTCGAATCCTTGAGTTTCCGCCGCCGGTTTCCGTGCGCGATCCGCCCGCGCAGCTCGCTCACATTCGAGACAGGTGACCCTATTTTCAAACGCTGGTCGGCCTCCTCCGTGATTTGTTGGTTTCGTTTTGAAAACCGGGCGATGAGCGACGCCGGGACACCCTTGATTTCAAAGCCTCGGACGTTGTTTGCGATCTCATAGCCTAGCGCGCGGAGGCCCTTGCAGAGTTCGTGCCGGTAGTAATTCGTGGCGAAATTCTGCGCCCGATACATGGACTGAACTTCGAGCGCCTTCCACCGCGTTTCGGTCGGATCAAAGGTCGCGTTGAACACGACGCAATGCGTATGGAGGTGCGGATCAAGTTCTCGGCTCGTGTCATGCCGGAACGTCGCAGCAACGAGATTCCCGGTTAGTCGTTCACTTCGCTGGCCACCCTTTCGGACGCGAGTCTCGGCATATTTTTCCAGCTCCAACATGGCCGTTTGCACGGCCCGATTATGCAGCTCCAAAATACGATCATCTTGGTAGAGGGCGACCACCGACACCGACTTCGGAGGAGCAATCGCGAAGTCATAAAAGATGCGCCGATTGGCGACCTCATCCATGCCCACGCCTTGGCGAACCGTATTCATCCGCTGGCCCAGTTTCTGCCCCGTCGCTGGATTCTTGCCCTCACATAACGCAACGAAAGCCGCCTCGTTTACCGTGCCTTTTAGTCCTAACTTTTCAGCTCCTGCACCTAGCCACTTACCGGCTATTTTTACCCCTTCAGAATAGTAGTCACCGACGCTTAAGTGCTCGCGGAAATACTCCTTGGCATTGCTCAGATTTAACTGGATGTGTGATTGAATCATGGTTGGGAAAGCCGACTTAACGGCAATGAGTTATGTAACGTAGCCACGTTACTTTTTAGGTGAGACACCTTACTCCTTACGCTGAAGCGTAAGGCTCCGACTTGCGTAAATCCGACACGGCCACTGTCGCATTACACCTAACGCGAAGCGTCAACCGGCGCAGACCTGCGCACCGAGGAAACAGGGCAGCCGCCCGGAGGGCAGAGGCCCGGTTTCCGACCTCCACGAAGACACGCCGCGCTGCGCTGGTTCGGCGTGCCATCGTGGAGCCCGCGGAGCGTGCGGCACGCGCGCGGAGACATGGGGACGCTCCTCGCTTTCGCCCGCCGTCCGCCTCCGCTGACCACCACCTGGCGGGCACGCTGCGGCTCCCGGCTCGGCTTCGCTCGTCGCGTCCCCATGACTCCGCGCCGGCCGCCGGTTGTGGGCGCACCGCGCCCACGTGAGAATAGGATCAGCAGCGATTTTTTTCAGAGGCGACACACGGTGTGTCGCTTTGTAAAAGGGCCTTTATTCGGGACCCCGAGCGGAGGCCCTATTCGGCAACACGAGTTGCCGATTTCCGGCCGCATCGGCCGGGGTGCCGCGCTGGCAGGTAAGCCAGCGCGGCGCGGGTCAGGCCGCGGCGCAAAGCACCGGAGCCGGCGGCGTGGCCGGGGCCACGACCGGCGCAACCTTATCGGCCCGCTTCGGCCGGATGCCGAAGAACTGTTTGGCCTCGGCCGCGCTCTTTAGGTCGAGGTAGTGCTTTTTGATGATGGCCTCGGAATTGCCCGCTTGGAGTGCGGCTTCGCCGAGCGAGCGAAATTTCGCGACGTGCATCGAAATGAACGTATGCCGCATCACGTCATGGGTGAGGCCAAAACGCTTCGCGATCCGGGCACGGAGCTTTTGCAGGTTCGGCATGATGATCGGATTTTTTGTGAGCGGATAGGCGCGGAGCCAGGCCGCGAGGTTTGGTTGAATCGCAACGGTGCGTTTCTCCCGGACCTTGGAGACCTCGGGCTCTATCAGGATCACGCCCGTATCGAGCCGCACGTGGGCCGGCAGGAGGCGGAGAATTTCACCCGTCCGTAGGCATGGCCGGATGCCGGCGAAGAGGCACAGGGCAAAGAAAGGCACAAGGCGGCCATTCTCGAAGCCCTCGACATAAGTCATCAACTCCTGTGCCTGCGCCGCTGTGAGGGTCTTGGCGGAGCCGCGACGGTGGGCAATCCGGTAGTATGGGATTTTCTTGATCGGATTGGTCGCAAGCCATTCTTGCTGCTCGGCGAACTTGAGGAAGGTCGAAACGAGGCCGCGCCGGTTGTTGTAGGTCTTGAGGCATCCGTTGGCCCGTTGGAAATACGTCATCAAGTGTGTCGCATTCAACTCGGCGACAGTGATGCCGGGGAAATGCTTCTTCAGCGCCTTCATGTGCCGGTTGATCGTCGTGAGCTGAGACGCCGAAATGAGCTTCTGCTCATGCTCCCGCGTTTTCACCACGAGATAGGCGGCGACCGCCTCATCCAGCGCCTTCTGGTTTTCAGGCGTGCGATGGTTGGTCAGGGCGTAATCGACGCAGAAGGAAAGCGTGCGACTTCCGCCGGCCAGCCGCCGGAAAACGGCCTCGGCCTCACGGACTTGATCCTCCGCGAGGCAGGTGGTGACGGCGCTTAGGCTCGACGCCAGTTGCAGCGCCTTGAGTTCAAGGACGCTCTTTTCGGCGGCAGCCTCCTCCTGACTCTTGAAGTTGCGGCGGATGCGGACGCCGTTGAGCTGACCATCGACGCGGAACGAGAACACGCCGTTCCGGTTCTTAAACCGGCTGACAGCGAACATAGGTTGGACATTCATGCTTAGGTTGCCGCGTCAAGCTGGCAACCTAGCTTCGGGATTCTCCTCCTCAGAGGGGGAAATGGCGGAGAGGGAGGGATTCGAACCCTCGGTAGACTTGCGCCTACACATGATTTCCAATCATGCACATTCGACCACTCTGCCACCTCTCCGGGTGTCGGACAAACCGTCTGTCCGTCGGGCCAAGGGGAAGATCAAAGTCTAAGGTGCGGGGCAGGGTCAAACGCAATCTCCTCTTATCCTCGGGGGGGCGGGCCGCGGGCCGGGTCCCTTGAGCCACATCGGGATTGCAGTCGTCCGTCGCAGGTAACTTCATCGGGGTTACTCCTTCACCATGCGCGCATTCCGCTCGATGCTAGGCGCCGTCCTGGCCTTGGCAGCCCTTCAAACCCCTGGAATCGCCTCCCCACCGGATGGCCGACTGCTCATCAACATGGACAGGGGCTGGAGGTTTCTGGCCAAAGACGACGCCCACGCCCAGGAGGCGGCTTTTGACGACCAGTCATGGCAAGAGGTGGACGTGCCCCATACCTGGAATGGCCTCGATGGCCAGGATGGCGGCAACAACTACCGCCGCGGAGCAGGGTGGTACCGCAGGCACCTCTCGCTGCCGCCGACCCTGGCCGGCAAGCGCCTCTATCTCCAGTTTGACGGGGCGAGTCTCATGGCCGACGTCTACGTGAATGGCATTCACCTCGGCAACCACCTAGGCGGGTTCGCTCGTTTCCGCTTTGACGCCACGAGCGCCCTTCACGTCGGAGCCGACAACGTGATCGCGGTCCGCGTTGACAACGGTGACTTGGGCATCCCTCCGGCCTCTGCGGATTTCACGCTTTTTGGGGGATTGTACCGCGACGTCGCCCTGCTGGTCACCGACCCCGTGCAGGTTGCGGTCCTGGATCACGCGTCCCCCGGCGTTTTCATTGACCAGCAGGACGTGGGCGCGAATTCGGCCAAGATCCTTGTCCGGGCCGAACTCGAAAACCACAGCACGATGCCGCGCGAGGTGGACGTTCGGGTGGTGGCCTACGATGCCGCGCACAAGGAGGTCAAAGGGGCCGACACGACCTTTCGCGTCCACCTGGACCGGGAGGGAACAAACGAGATACTCAAGCCGCTCACCCTTCCCAAACCCCATCTATGGGACGCCAGGCGAGACCCCTACCTGTATTCGATCCTGGTCGAGCTCAGGCCCGTCGCCGCGAATGGCGCGAAGGGCGAGCTTTCCGACGCTGTGGAGCAGCCGCTCGGAATCAGGACCTTCTCTGTGGATCCCGACAAGGGCTTCATCCTGAATGGGCACTATCTCGACCTGCATGGTTTCAACCGCCACCAGGACTGGCCGGACAAGGGATGGGCAATTTCACAAGACAACGAGGCCCAGGACTTTGCACTTATGATGGAGGCGGGAGCCACGGCCGTGCGGGTCTCGCACTACCAGCAATCCAACTCATGGTACGACCGGTGCGACCGAGCGGGGATGGTGGCCTGGGCCGAGATACCCTCCTGGCAGAAGATCCTCTCGACCCCCGAATTCCTGGAAAGCGGCAAGCAGCAGCTCAAGGAGTTGATCCTTCAGCAATACAACCACCCCTCAATCTGCTTCTGGGGCTGTGGCAACGAGACGGGTGGGCCTGCTTCGCTCCGCACCCTGCAGGAATTCGACCAGACCTCCCGCCTCGAGGATACCTCGCGGCTGACGACCTACGCCTCGAACCACGACAACAGCGACCCGAAAAACTGGGTGACACAGGTCGTGGCCTTTAACCGCTACTTTGGATGGTACTCGGGCGATATTGCCGATTTTGCGCCCTGGCTCGACAAGACCCACGCCGACTATCCTAAGGCAGCCTTTGGGATGAGCGAGTTCGGGGCCGGCGCCAGCATCTTCCAGCACGAGGAGAATCCCAAGCGTCCCAAGCCCAACGGTCCCTACCACCCGGAGGAATACCAGAACGTCGTCCATGAGGCCTATTGGGCCGCGCTCAGAAATAGGCCGTTTGTCTGGTGCAAGTTCATCTGGTGCCTTCACGACTTTGCGTCGGACGGGCGCAACGAGGGAGACCAGCCAGGCCGCAACGACAAGGGCTTGGTGACCTATGACCGCAAGGTGAAGAAGGACGCGTTCTATTTCTACAAGGCGAACTGGAGCACCGAACCGGTGCTCCGCCTGACCAGCAGCAGGTTTTTGGAGCGCACCGAGCCGGTGACCGAGGTCAAGGTTTACAGCAACGCAGCGGAGGTGACCCTTGAGGTGAATGGCAAGCCCCTTGGGGTGATGGGGGACCCCTCCGGGCAGCACATTTTCCGGTGGCCGGGAGTGGCGCTCTCACCCGGCGATAACCGGGTCCTCGCCAAGGCGCATTTTGGCGCATCCGAGATGACGGATTCTTGCATCTGGACGCTTAAGGCGCGCTAAAGCGCCGCCTTGCTTAAAACCTTCTTGCGCGGTGTTGGGGCCCCGGTACGGTTGGGTGGTTTTTGCCCAAATTCCAACATGGTGTCTGCCAACTCCGAACTGACCTACGACAGCAAGATCGAGGGGGACGTTATCGTCACCCGCGCTGATGCGGTCATCAACTGGATACGCAGCAATTCCATGTGGCCGATGCCGATGGGTCTGGCCTGCTGCGCGATCGAGTTGATGGCCGTGGCCGCAAGCCGGTTTGACATTGCCCGCTTCGGGGCCGAGGTGATGCGCTTTTCGCCCAAGCAGTCGGACTGCATGATCGTTTCCGGCACCGTCACCTATAAGATGTCCTCTGCGGTGCGCCGCATCTACGACCAGATGGCTGAGCCCAAGTGGGTGATTGCCATGGGCGCCTGCGCCAGCACGGGCGGCATGTACCGCAGCTACGCCGTCCTGCAGGGCGTCGACCGCATCCTCCCCGTCGATGTCTACGTCAGTGGTTGTCCGCCGCGGCCGGAGGCGCTGCTGGACGCGTTAGTCAAACTACAGGAAAAGGTTAAGCGCGAGCGCTCCTTTAGCAAACTGAACACCGCCTGATGCCCAAAGCATTAGACGCCATCGCAGCGCTGAAGGGCAAATGGGTCGGCGTGACCGATCGCGCCAGCCTGGACGAGGCTGCGGTCAATGTGCCGGCGTCCAATCTGGTCGAGGTGCTCAAGCATCTCCGCGACGAGCACGGCTTCGACATGCTGGTGGACATAGCCGGCGTGGACTGGTCCTTGGCCGCAACCCCGCGCTTCACGGTGGTCTACCACCTGCTCTCTACAACCAGCCACGAATATGTGCGGGTCGCCACGAACTGCGCCGACGATGCGGCTCCGGAGGTTCCGAGCGCTTCGGGCCTTTGGCACGGGGCTAACTGGCACGAGCGCGAGGCCTTTGACATGTTCGGCATCCGCTTCTCGGGCCATCCCGACCTTCGCAGGATCCTGATGTGGGACGGATACCCGCACTTTCCGCTCCGCAAGGACTTCCCGCTCTCGGGCGTCGACACGGACCTTCCTGACAAGGAGGTCGTCGCCGAGACCAAGACAAACGCGATTGCCGCGCCGATGGCGGGGGGCCCGTTTGTGGCCTCACCGGGTGAGATCAACCTGACCGATGCGGAGCCGACCGCCAAGGATGAGAGCTGGAACGAGCGTCGTCCCAAGCCTGGAGCCTGATCCCGAAGCCCACCATGCCTGTCGAACACATTTTCCCAGATTCGGCCTCGAGAGATACCCAGGGCGAGTTCGAAACCGAGAAGATGTCCCTATCGATGGGGCCATCCCATCCTTCGACGCACGGCGTCCTTCGCCTCCAGATGGAGCTCGACGGCGAGATCGTGACGAAGGCCGACCCCGTCGTCGGCTACCTGCACCGCGGCGACGAGAAGATCGCCGAGAACATGACCTACAACCAGTTCGTGCCGTACACGGACCGGCTGGATTACCTGGCCCCGCTTGCGAACAACATGGCGTACTCGATCGCCGTCGAGAAGCTCGCAAAGCTCGAGGTGCCCCCCAGGTGCCAGGCCATTCGCGTGATCACCGCGGAGATGGCCCGCATCTCCGCGCACCTGATGGGACTCGGCGCATTTGGCATCGATGTCGGCGCCTGGACCGTTTTCCTCTACTCATTCACTGAGCGGGAGAAGCTCTACAAGCTCTTCGAGGAATTGACGGGCGCGCGCTTCACGACGAGCTATGCCCGTATTGGAGGTGTAGCCCGCGATATCCCGGCGGGGTGGACGGACCGTGTGGACGCCTTCTGCGACCAGTTCCTGCCGATGCTCGAGGAGATCCTGAGCCTTCTCACGCGGAACAAGATTTTCACCGACAGAACCTTCGGAATCGGCGTGATTTCCAAGGAGGACGCGATCTCCTATGGGCTTACAGGGCCAAACCTGAGGGCCAGCGGAGTCGCGTTGGATCTGCGCAAGGATAAGCCGTACAGCGGCTACGAGCAGTACGACTTCGACGTGGCCGTCGGCACACAGGGAGACGCGTATGACCGCTACCTGGTGCGCGGCGAGGAGATGCGCCAGTCGGTCCGTATCATCAAGCAGGCGATCGCCAAGCTTCCCGGCGGCAAGTGGTATGCCGAGGACGCCAAGCGCATCTTTGCACCGCCGAAGGACAAGATCCTGACCTCGATGGAGGAGCTGATCCAGAACTTCATGCTCGTGACCGAGGGTCCACAGATGCCGGCGGGCGAGGTGTATTTCGAGGCTGAGAACCCTAAGGGTGCTCTCGGCTTCTACGTGGTTTCCAAGGGCGGCGGGGTTCCGTGGCGCCTGAAGATCCGGGCTCCCTCATTCTGCAACCTGTCGATCCTTCCCAAGGTATGCGTAGGCGCGATGGTTTCCGACGTGGTCTCCATCCTTGGCTCCCTGGACTTTGTGATGGGCGAATGCGACCGATGATGAACCTCCAATCCGACACCTTAAGGAAGATCGACGAGGTCATCCCGCATTATCCGGTGAAGCGGAGCGCGGCGCTTCCGCTGCTGCATCTCATACAGGAGGACCAGGGCTTCATCTCGAACGAGGCGATCGAGTGGGTTGCGGCCAAGCTCGAGGTGCAGCCCATCAATGTGTACGAGCTGGTGACCTTCTATCCGATGTTCAGGCAGAAGCCCATCGGGCGCCGGCACATCAAGGTCTGCCGCACGCTCTCCTGTGCGATCATGGGGGGATACCGCACGTGCTCGGAGTTCCAGAAGCAGTTTGAGACCGGGCTGGGGGAGATTTCCCCCGACGGCGAGGTAACGATCGAATTTGTCGAATGCCTGGCCAGCTGCGGGACCGCGCCGGTCGTCATGATTGACGACCAGCTGCATGAGAAGGTGGACGCTGCGAAGGCCAGGGAGCTTTCGGAGATGATCAAGGCCGCGGCGAAGGCTGCGGCCGGGAAACGCTGAAGACCCTACCGCCATGCCCGCACCCGAACAATTCAGGATGGTCTTCAAGCACATCGACGAGCCCGGCTACACCAACGACCTCGCCTGCTACGTGCGCAACGGTGGCTACGAGGTGCTCAGGAAGTCCGTCTTGAGGAAGCCCGAGGAGCTGGTCGACGAGGTTAAGAAATCGGGCCTACGCGGCCGTGGCGGCGCGGGTTTCCCGTGCGGCGTGAAGTGGACGCTGCTGGACCGCAAGAGCGGCAAGCCGATCTACCTGGTCGTCAACGCCGACGAATCCGAGCCCGGGACCTTCAAGGACCGCTACATCATCCACAACGATCCCCACCAGCTGCTCGAGGGGATCATGATCACCTGCTTTGCCAACAAGGTGGAGCGGGCCTACATCTACATTCGCGGGGAGTTCCCCGAGGGCGCGAGGATCCTCGAGAAGGCGATCGCGGAGGCGCGGGCGGCCAACTTCGTCGGGCCGAACATCCTGGGAACCGGGTACGGCTGCGAGATCTACGTGCACCGCGGGGCGGGAGCTTACATCTGCGGCGAGGAGACCGGCCTGATCGAGTCGATCGAGGGCAAGCGGCCCTACCCGAGGATCAAGCCTCCGTACTTTCCGGCGGTCCTTGGGCTCTACCAGTGCCCGACGATCGTGAACAACGTCGAGACGCTCTGCCACGTGAAGCACATCGCCGACCGGGGCGGTGAGGCCTACTCTAAGATCGGCACGCCAAACAATACGGGCACGCGCATCCTGTGCGTTTCGGGCCATGTGCGCCGGCCGGGCTACTACGAGTTCGAGGTGGGCAAGATCACGATGGGCCAGCTCCTGAACGAAGTGTGCGGCGGGCCGCTCCCGGGCCGCGCATTCAAGGCGGTCATCCCAGGCGGCTCTTCGGCAAAGGTCCTTAAGGTCGGAGAGCGCTACAAGGGCAAGCGCAAGGCTGGGGCCGACATGGTTGAGTACGACTGGGGCCTGGAGGACATCCCGATGGACTTCGACTCGCTAGCGATGATCGGCTCGATGGGCGGTTCGGGCGGGGTCATCGTGATGGACGACTCGGTCAGCATGGTTGAGGCGCTCGCCAACATCAACGCCTTCTACTCCCACGAGAGCTGCGGCCAGTGCACGCCCTGCCGCGAGGGCTCGCTCTGGATGAAGAAGATCACGGGGCGCATGGTGCACGGAGAGGCGCGCCCGGCAGACGGGGCGCTCCTAAAGAGCGTCGCCGACCAGATTGCCGGCAGGACCATATGCGCGTTCGGCGAGGCCTGCGCATGGCCGACCCAGAGCTTCATCGCCAAGTTCGGCGACGAATTCAAGGCGTACCCCGAGACGAAGAAGTCACCCAGGGCAGACGGAGTGCCTGAGCTCGTGTGAGCGGCACCAAGAGAAACACACCTTAAAGACGCCGATGATACAGCCCGCCACACCCGACCTGATCACCGTCAACGTTGACGGCAAGGAGATCGCTGTCCCGAAGGGCACGAACATGATCGAGGCCGCGCGGCGCGTGGGCGTGGACGTGCCGCATTACTGCTACCATTCCAAGCTTTCAGTCGTAGGCAACTGCCGCATGTGCCTGGTAGAGATGGGAATGCCCGCCGTGGATCCGGCCACAAAGGCTCCGGTCATGGATTCTGCCACCGGAAAACAACGGGTGAACTGGATGCCGCGGCCGACGATAGCATGCGCAACGAACGCATCCCCGGGCCTGCACATCCGGACGACGACGCCAATCGTCAAGGAGTGCCGCGAGGGCGTGATGGAATTCCTGCTGATCAACCATCCGCTGGACTGCCCGATCTGCGACCAGGCGGGCGAGTGCAAGCTCCAGGAGCAGTCAACGGGCTACGGCAGGGGCTACTCCCGATTCATCGAGCAGAAAAACGTGAAGCCCAAGCGGACCGCGCTCGGGCCGCGGGTGACACTCGACGACGAGCGTTGCATCCTGTGCTCTCGCTGCATCCGGTTTTCCAAGGAGGTCGCCAAGGACGACGTGCTGGGCTTTATTGACCGCGGCAGCTACAGCACGCTCACGTGCTACCCGGGAAGGAAGCTTGAGAATAATTATTCCCTGAACACGGTAGACATTTGTCCGGTAGGGGCGCTCACGAGCACGGATTTCAGGTTCAAGATGCGTGTCTGGTTCCTAAAGCAGACCAACAGCATCGACACCGAGTCTAGCGTCGGTGCGAACACGGTTGTGTGGTCGCGCGAGGGCGTCATCTACCGGGTCACGCCGCGCCAGAACGATGCCGTGAACGACACGTGGATGGCCGACAGCGGCCGGGTTCTCTACAAGCAGATACGGGATGCCAGCAGGCTTGAGTCGGTCCGGGTCGACGGCGCCGTTGCGGATTTAGATTCTGCCGTGAAAGCGGCTGCCGACCGCATGGCTGCCGGCAAGGTCGCCGTTGTCGGTTCGGGCCGAAGCACGGTCGAGGAGCAATTCCTCACCCGCAAACTCGCCTTAGCAGTGAAGGCGCGGGCTTGGTTGGTCTCTAGGGTGGGAGAGGGCGACGCGCTCCTGGTCTCCGCAGACCGCAATCCCAACGTCCGCGGGGCCCTGGTGACGGGCCTGGTCTCGGGCCTTCCGTCTCGCTCGCTCGACTCGCTCGGCGCCCAGATCGATGCCGGCGAAGTGACATGCGTGGTATCGGTCGGGGAGGACCTGACCGCCGCGGGCCTCAGCGCCGTGCAGCTTTCGAAGGTATCGGTCATCTATCTGGGGACCCATTCAAACGCGACAAGCGCCGCGGCAAAGGTCGTTATACCGACCCTCATGGTCTTCGAGAAGCACGGGACCTTCGTGAACCAGCAGTTCAGGATACAAAGGTTCGCAAAGGCCGTCCCTGGCGGCCCGGGTGCGACGGACGACCTTGTCGTCCTATCGCGGCTGGTTTCCGCGGCAGGGGGACCCAAGCTGGGTGCCGACCTGGGCTCCCTTTGGCCCTCAATTGCCGCCGAGGTGGCGCCGCTCTCGACGATGAGCTACGGGAACATTCCCGACACGGGCCTCCTTCTCGACGCGACTCCCTGGCAGGGCCTCGCATTTGTGGAGGGACCCTCGCTCCACTTTAAGCCCGCCGCTCCCGCGGCCAAGGAGGCTTCCCGTGGCTAATTTCTTCTTCGCCCTGCCGGTCATAGTCCAGGGGGTCATAAAGGGCCTTGCGGTGATCCTTTTCATTTTTCCGGTCGCGGCCGCCTGCTCGATGGCCGAGCGGAAGGTTTCGGCATGGATACAACGGCGCCCGGGCCCCAACAGGACGATCCCGCCGATGCTGGTCGGTGTCCCCGGCATGGGCATCCTCCAAAGGCTTGGCCTCTTCCAGCTGGCCGCCGACGGGGGCAAGTTCTTCTTCAAGGAGGAGCCGCTTCCGAACCACGTCCATAAGTTCTATTTTGTGCTGGCTCCGTTCATTGCGATGATCCCGGCCTTCACGACGGTGACCGTCGTCCCGTTCGGCGCGTACCTGGACCCGGCGGGCAAGGTGATCCCGATCATGCTGGCGAACGTCGACATTGGCATCCTCGCGATCTTTGCGGTGGCCTCGCTCGGCGTCTATTCGCTGATCCTCGCGGGCTGGGCGTCCAACTCGAAATACCCGTTCCTTGGGGGCGTCCGCGCCTCAGCGCAGCTGATCTCCTACGAGCTGTCGATGACGCTCTCCGTGCTGCCCGTGTTCCTGTGGGTCAACGAGCCCGGAAGCTCCGGATCCCTGAGCCTGGCCAGGGTGGTCGAGTTCCAGAGCCACGCGGGCTTTTGGGGCGGCTCCTGGTTCCTCTTCACGATGCCGCTCTCCGCGGCTATCTTCATGGTGGCGCTCTTTGCCGAGACCAACCGCCAGCCCTTCGACATGCCGGAGTCGGAGGCCGACCTCGTGGGGGGATTCCACACCGAGTACGGGGCGTTTAAGTGGTCGCTATTCTTTGTCGCCGAGTACGCCAACATGATCGTCGGATCCGCTGTTTTTGCGCTCCTCTTCCTCGGCGGCTGGAACCTCCTTCCCTGGCTGCCGCTCTCCGCGCTCCTCGGCGGCCTTCACCATCTCACCGGCTCGGCGCTCTGGATCCACCCGCTTGTCGCCGGGGTGCTTTCAATCTGCATCTTCGTAGGGAAGGTGCTCCTCACCATCTTCTTCTTCATGTGGGTGCGCTGGACCGTCCCGCGCTTCCGCTACGACCAGGTCATGCGGATCGGCTGGAAGCTCCTCCTCCCTCTCTCCATTGCCAACCTGGTCGCGTACACGGTTGGAATTTACTTTCTCCAGGGATAAAACACCTCGCCATGGCCGTCATACACGTACAGCGAAAACCCCTCTCCCTGGCGGAGCGCACCTATATCCCCCAGATCGTCGGCGGCCTCCTGACGACCATAAAGTATTTCTTCAAGCCCGCAGAGACCCTGCAATACCCCGAGCAGCGGCCTGCCATCCCGCCGGGCTATAGAGGGGTCCCGACGCTCGTCATGGATCCGCACGGCCGCGAGAAGTGCGTCTCCTGCCAGCTTTGCGAGTTCGTGTGCCCCCCGAAGGCGATCCGGATCACCCCCGGTTCTGTCGCCGAGGGGACCGGGGTGGACCACGTCGAAAAGGCCCCGAAGGCCTTCGACATCGACATGCTCAGGTGCATCTACTGCGGCCTGTGCGAGGAAGTCTGCCCCGAGGAGGCTATCTTTCTCCAGAAGCAGTTCTCCATGTCGGGCTACAGCCGCTCGGAGATGGTGAACCACAAGGATCGCCTCTACGAGCTGGGCGGCACGCTCCCCGACAAGCACTTCAAGTGGGACAAGAAGAAAGCCGCCGAGCAGGGTGCCGGCGGCCACCACTAAAGGGCCCCACCGATGGAACACTTCGCTTTCACCTGCCTCTCGGTCTTCAGCCTGGCCTGCGCCATCGGAGTCGTGCTGAGCAAGAATGCCATCAACGGAGCGATGTGCCTGCTGCTTTGCCTTGCGGGTATCGCAGGCCTCTTCGTCCAGCTTCACGCCTACCTCTTGGCTTTCGTCCTCGTGCTTGTCTACGCCGGGGCGGTTGTCGCCCTCTTTCTCTTTATCGTCATGCTGCTCGACATGCAGGGCGGCCGTGCCTGGAAGTTCAGGGGTTTTAACGCGGTTGCCGGGATGATTGCCGCAGTGCTGCTTGTCACGGGGCTAAACCTGCTTGCCGTCCGTGGTCGGTTGGGTGCGGGACCGCCCCTGGGGCACTCGGCCGGCTCCTCGCTCAAGCTCTATTCCTACCAGCTGTTCACGACCTATCTGCTTCCCGTCCAGGTGATGGGTTTCCTGCTCCTGATCTCCATGCTCGGAGTGATCGTGCTCAGCCGGAGGGTGACTCCCAAGGAGGATGACAAATGACGCCGAGTCTTGAAGCCTACGTGATGTTGAGCGCCGCCCTCTTCGTGATCGGGTTCCTCGGGGTGCTCGTTCGCAAGAACACACTGGTAATTTACATGTGCCTGGAGCTCATGCTGGTCGCGGCCACGCTCGCCCTGGTGGCGTTCTCGCGCTTCAACGGGACGGAGGACGGCGATGTGTTCGTGTTCTTTATCCTCACTGTCGCGGCCGCGGAAGTTGCCGTCGGCCTCGCCATTATCGTCGCGCTCTTCCGGGTGCGCCAGACGGTCCAGGTGGACCAGCTGGATTCCCTCAAGCACTAGGCCACGGACATGACGCCCCTGCAAACCGCTCTTGCCGTCCTCCTTGCGCCTCTGGCTTCGGCTGTCCTGATCGCGCTCTTTCTCCGGACAAAGGGGACCCTTGCCTCGTTTGTCTCGGTGGCCGCGGCGACCTTGATCGCCGCCGGCGGCCTCTGGCTCGCATTCGGCGGCGCGCGCTTCAACGCCTCCTTGGAGTGGTTCCGCATCGGCTCATTCTCTATCGAGCTGGGCATCAAATTTGACGACCTGGCGGCGCTCATGCTCTCGATCGTCGGCGTGGTCGGACTGTGCGTCCATGTCTTCTCGCTCGGCTACATGCACGACGACACGGCCAAGGCCCGTTTCTTCGGGGGCCTCTCCATCTTCATGTTCTCGATGATCGGCATCGTGATGGCTGACAACCTATTCATGATGTTCATCTTCTGGGAGCTCGTAGGCTTCAGCTCCTATTTCCTGATCAACCACTGGTACCACAAGCAGTCTGCCGCGGACGCATCCAAGAAGGCGTTTATCGTGAACCGCGTGGGTGATGTCGGCTTCGTTCTGGGTATCATCCTTTGTTACTGGAGAAACGGAACGGTCAACCTCAACGAGCTCGGCGCCAGTCACGACCTGGTGTATTCCCGGATCATCCCGCTCTTGCTCTTCTGCGGCGCCGTCGGCAAGTCGGCGCAGCTACCCCTGCAGGTTTGGCTTCCCGATGCCATGGAGGGCCCGACTCCCGTTTCGGCCCTGATCCACGCAGCCACCATGGTCGCCGCAGGCATTTACATGCTCTGCCGGATCGAGGTCCTGATGGTTCCCCCCGCCGCGATGGTGATCGCCTGGGTCGGCGCCCTGACGGCGTTTTATTCGGCGCTCTGCGCCGTCACGCAGCGCGACATCAAGAAGGTCCTCGCGTACTCCACGCTCTCGCAGCTCGGCTACATGGTCGCCGCGTTCGGGCTTGGCTCGGTCGGTGCCTCGATGTTCCACCTTACGACCCACGCCTTCTTCAAGGCTCTCCTGTTCCTCGGGTCGGGCTCTGTCATCATCGGCTGCCACCACGAACAGGACATCTTCAGGATGGGCGGCCTCCGGTCCAGGATGCCCGTGACGTTCTGGACGTTCACCGTGGCCGTCGCCGCCATCTCGGGCCTGCCCTTCCTCGCCGGGTTTTTCTCAAAGGATGCGATCCTCGTCCTGGCGTACGGGAACAACAAGGCGGTGTTTGCCGTGCTTGCGCTTACGGCGATCCTGACGGCGTTCTACATGCTCAGGCTCTGGAAGATCGTCTTCCTAGGGAAGGCCCGCAGCGATTCCGCCGGGCATGCCCACGAAAGCGGCATCTCCATCACGGCTCCGCTCGTCCTTCTGGCCGTGCTCTCTGCAGTGGGCGGATACACCGTCATCTATCACGGGGCCTTCGACGCCGTGTTTTCGCACATTCCTGAGGCCGAGGGCTCGACCCACTGGGTCGTGTTGCTGACGAGCCTGGTGGTGCTGGGGGTGGGCGCGGGCACCTCGCTGGCGTTCTACTCGACGGATGGAAACGATGCGCTCGAGTCCAGGCACCCGTCCGTATTCGGGTTTCTCTGCACGCTCAAGGCTTCCTTCGACGGGGCCTACGACTACTACGTCGAAAAGGTGCAGCAGCGGCTGGCCATGGCGCTCAACTTCATCGACCTGGTGGTCCTTTCGGGCGTCATTGTTCGGGGGCTTGCGGGCGCCGTTGAGATGTTCGGGTTCGGCGTGCGCGCCCTCCACACGGGGCGTATCAACCACTACGTGTACTGGTTCCTGGGGGGCGTCGTCATCCTCTGGGCCTTCGCCGCTGGCGTCCTCTGATTATACCGTGATGAGCATTTTTCCCATAGATCCCCTTCTCCTGTCGGTGGGCGCTCCGCTCTCTGTTGCGGCCCTGATCGCGGTCGGTGTTCCCAAGCGCATCGTGGTCAAGCTTGCCTATGCGGGGTTCGCCGTGCCGGCGCTTGTCGGCGTCTACCTCTGGTGGGCCTTTGGGACCGCTGCAAAGGAGGCCCACGGCTACGCCTTCCTTTCCGACTACTCAACGGGGCTGGATGGGTTCGGGATCAGCCTGAAGCTCGGCCTTAACGGCATCTCCCTTCCTCTCTTCGTGCTGGCCGGGGTCGTAGGCCTCGCGGCCGGTCTTTATGCGCTCCAGTCGACGGCGGAGCGAATGAAGACCTACCTCCTGCTGCTGCTTGTCATGCTGGCAGGGCTCATGGGGACCTTCGCAAGCGTCGACATTTTCTTCTTCTATTTCTTCCATGAGCTCGCGCTGATCCCCACCTTCATCATGGTCGGGATCTGGGGTGGGCGCGACCGAAGCCACGCGGCGATGACGATGACGATCTACCTCACGATAGGCGCCATGCTCTCGCTCCTGGGACTGGTCGCAATCTACGTGAAGAGCGGGGCCGGCAGCTTCGATCTCCTGGCCCTGCGCGATACGCTGGCTTCCCATCCCATCGGCGAGGTGACCCAGAAGCACATCTTCGGATTGCTTCTGTTCGGATTCGGGGTGCTCGTTTCCCTCTGGCCCTTCCACTCATGGGCGCCCCTGGGGTACGGCGCAGCACCCAGCTCGGCAGCCATGCTCCACGCGGGCGTCCTGAAGAAGTTCGGGCTCTACGGCCTCGTACAGATAGCCCTTCCCCTCCTCCCGCTAGGGGCCTTCCAATGGAGCCACAAGCTGGCGGCCCTTGCCGCCGTAGGCAATGTGCTGGTCATCGGGCTTGTCACCATCGCCCAACGGGACCTGAAGCAGATGGTCGGCTACAGCTCGGTGATGCACATGGGCTACGCGTTTCTCGGCGTCGCGGTCGGCTCCCTCCTGGGCGTGGGCGGCGTGGTGATGCTGATGGTTGCGCACGGGCTTTCCGTTGCGCTCCTGTTCCTGCTCTCCACGAGCATCCACCAGCGGACCAACACCTTTGACATGTTCCAGATGGGGGGCCTTGCGCAGAAGGCGCCGGTCCTCGCGGCTCTGTTCATCACGGCGACCTTTGCCAGCGTGGGTCTGCCCGGATTCGCTAATTTCTGGGGCGAGCTGCCCATATTCGTGGCGCTCTGGGGATTCTCGCACTGCCTGACGGTCATCGCCCTGACGGGCACGGTGATCTCTGCCGTGTACGGCCTCCGTGCGGCCGCACGGGTCTTCTTCGGGCCGCAGACGGAGGCCTTTGCGCGGTTTGCCGCCTCCAAGCCCACCAACGACATTGCCTGGAGCGAGCGGCTCCCAGCCCTGATCCTTATCGCGGCGCTCCTCTTCGTGGGCGTCTGGCCCAAGTCTTTCTCCACTGGGATAGACCATGCCCTGGCTCGAACTCCCCCGGCCGTGGTGGCCAGCCGATAGCTGAACCCGAACCGCCTTCAAATGGACTTTACCGTTCTACGAGAACTTGCCGCCGGGAACAACTGGTGGGCCGTCTGGCCCGAGCTCAGCCTTGGCTGCCTTGCGCTGTTCCTCCTGGTGCTGGAGACCCTGCTCCCTAGATCGGCGCATGGGCGGATACCCGTAATCTCGATCGCGGCGCAGCTGGGACTCTTGGTCGCGCTCCTCGCCAACTTTGACACCTCCTATCACGAGACGTTCAATGGGCTGCTGTTCCAGTCGCCCATGGGCGAACTGATGAGGGCCTTCTTCCTTGTGTGCTCGATCCTGGTTTCGATTCTCGGTAGGGCGAGCCTGCGCGGCCGCAGCGTGCCGAGGATTGAGTTTCATCACATTGTGCTCGTCGTCGCTGCGGCGATGATGCTCCTGGTCCAGAGCCGCAATTTCGTGATGCTTTTTGTCGCTCTGGAGACCGTGACTGTGGGTCTCTACATTCTGGTGAGCTACTACCGCTCGAACCCTAAGACGCTCGAGGCGGGGCTGAAGTACCTCGTGATGGGAGCCCTCAGCTCGGCGCTCCTGCTCTTCGGGATCGTGCTGCTGTACGGCGTCGCCGGGAGCGCGGGCCTGGCGGGGCGGACTTCCGAGGGCATGTACTACGTGGGTCTCGCCGCGTTCCTAGACGTGAACCCGCACAACTTCATGGCTGCCGCGGGCATAGTCCTGGTACTCTCCGGCGTGGCCTTCAAGATCGGCGCCTTCCCGTTCCAGATTTGGGTGCCGGATGTCTACCAGGGGGCGCCGACCCCTGTGACCGCGTTTCTTGCCGTGGCCTCCAAGGCGGCGGGCTTCATCGTGCTGCTGGTGCTCGTCACACAGGTGTTTGCCCCGTACGAGTGGCTGGTCGGCCCCGTGCTCACCTTCATGGCTGCGGCCACGATAATCTTCGGGAATTTGGCCGCCCTGAAGCAGAACAACGTGAAGCGCTTGATCGGCCTCTCCGGCGTCTCCCATGCGGGCTTCATCCTCCTGGCGGTGGCCTCCGCGGCCTACGTGCCAAGTGCCGTGGGGGCGGTCTATTTTTACCTCATTGTCTACCTGATCGCCTCGTTCGCCGTGTTTGGCGTGATGACCGTGCTCGCCGGCCCGGATGACACGGAGCAGGAACTCTCGGACTACTGCGGCCTTGCCAAGAAGAGCCCGTTTCTTGCGGGCGTGCTCGCGTGTGGCCTCGGCTCCCTGGCGGGGATACCCCCGCTCGCGGGGTTCATGGGCAAGCTCTTTGTCTTCACCGCGGCCTTCAAGGCGGGTCATTACGGGCTCCTGGCCGTGGCCGTCGGCGGCGTCGTGGTCTCGATCTACTACTACTTCGGATGGATACGGGCGGCCTATTTCAACGACGAGGCTGAGATCTCGCCCGAGACGGCGGCCCGCGTGGCGGGCGGCGGCATGACCCTTCGGGTCACGATGGCTTTGCTGGCGGCCGCCTCGATCATCCTGGGGTTCTACCAGGGCCCCCTCGGGGCCCTCCTCGCCCGCTAAAAAGGCCATGCTTTTTGGGCCTGGCCTCGTTGGGGAAGAAATGAGGTTTGGGGCTGCGCGTTAGCGCCAGTGGCCCTCGTGCCACACCCATGAGTTGCCGCGACGGTCCCAGCGTCCGGCCTCCCAGCCCGCTCCGGGATGGAAATGCGGGTGGCGGTCATAGTGGCCACGCATCCACACCCAGCCGCCTCTCCAGTGCCAGTGGCCGCCAATCCAGAAGAAATCAGGCCCGGGCGCAGCCGGCACGGTCTCGACGATAACGGGCGGTGGTGCCTCCTGGGCAATCACCTCGAGCGGTTGTCCCTGGGGAGGGGGAGGGAGCGCCTCTGCGGCGTAATGCCCCTCGATCCAGACCCAGCCGTTGCCGCGGGCGATCCATTGTCCGGGAACCCAGTCGTAGCCGGGCCTTGATACACGCTCCCAGCGGCCGTTGAGCCATTCCCAGCGGTCGCGCCGCCAGGTCCAGTGCCCGCGGATCCAGATGTAGCCCGGACCGGGCATCATGGGCACAGCCTCGGCCCTCTCTGGGGGCGGTTGATTGCGCACGATGACCTCGGGACCGCCAATGCTGATCCCGATGTCGACGCCCGCCCGTGCTGCCAGCGGAAGGGCGGCGCACGCGAGGGCCAAGAGTGAGATTTGGGTGAGTTTCATAGACTTAGATAATGAATTCTTGCAGAGAATTAGACGCCCATTCTAGCAAAAGGTTACGGGCGCTTGCAAGGCGCTCCGTTCGGCGTCCGGCCTTGGCCCGCCACAATCTGTTGGCGGACGCCGTTTCCAGTTTGTTTCCCGAAAGAATTGCTGCCTGATTTGAGGCAATGATGAAGGTCACAGGGCTAGCCATAGTCCCACCCCCCAGCGCATCGGATCTTCCAAGGGTTACACCCGAACTGCTCGCATCGGTATTGGCGCGATACTCGCGCAGCACCGAGGGGATATCGTCGATCCTGGCCAAGGTGGATGTCGCCAACCCCGATGCGTCGATCGACCGGATATTGAAGTTTGTGGACTACGGCCATGCCTCGATCGGAGGCTTGACCGGCGGACTGGCGGTGGCGCTGGACGGCGTATCGATGTGGCTTGCCTACAAGCTCTTTGAAATCGCCCAGATGGCGGACGGCCAGGAGTCGAGCACGCGCTACATCACGATGGACCCCGCGAACCTGCCTGCGCCCGGCGACCTCGGGATTCCCGACGACCTGGCGCCGCGCTGGCGCGACGTCGTGGCCCGTGCGTTCGCGGCCTACAATGCGGAGTACGCCCGCCTGGACGCCCTGTCGATCGCAGAGCCCGATAGGATCCGCTTCCCCAAGGAGGCGAAGCCCGCCGTCGTGGCGCGCATCCGCAAGAACTACGCCCTGGACCGGGCCAGGTATTTCATCCCGCTGGCAACCAAGACGAACGTGGGCCTTGTGCAGACGTCCCGGATGTGGGCCCTCACGGTGAAGCAGCTCGACTCCCTGCCGAACCCCGAGGCGCGCGCGGCCGCGGCGCTCATCCGAACCGAACTGCTGAAGATTTCACCGAGGCTGATGCGGCACAGCCTGGCGGAGCACTCGTTCGAGGAGCAGGCCCGCCAGGAGCTTGGGGCTTCGCTCAACCTGGGGCTCAAGGGCCTCGGTTCCGAGGCCGTAGCCGACAAGGTCTGGGTGAACGTCGACCGGTCGGCCCCCCCATGGCTTCCGCAGTGGCAGCCTGTGCCGGAGGCCCTCCGACACCGCAGCAACCGGTACGGACAGCAGGGCCAGGCCACGCGACGGATGCGGGTGACCTTTGCATGGAATAACATGGCACTTGCCGAACTTCGGGACCTGAACCGCCACAGGACCGGCAACCGGTACACGCCGCTGATTCAGGTTGGATTCTACCTGCCGCCGGAGATCGATCGTGCGGCGCATGCCGAGCTTCTTCATGACCAGAGAGAGCTCACGCGCGAGCTGATGGGGCGCGGTGCACCCGCCTACGTATATTCCCTGCTTCTCGGCGCGCAGACTCCGTTCGAGCATGGAACTCATGCGGATAAGTTCATCTACGAGGCCGAGCTGCGCACGGGCATGGGCGCACATTTCCGGTATGCGGAGCACCTCAGTGCCGCCTTGCAGGAGTTCTTCGTTCAAGTTCCCGAGGCCCGCGAATGGGTCGTCGAGGGCACGGCCGAGCCGGAATGACCCCTGAGAAAAATTGCACGGACAATATATAGTTGCTGCAATCAATTGGCGAAGCCACGAATGTCGTGTTGCCAGAATGGGCACCCTATCGCACTCACTCTGGAGCCTCGCTGAAGGAACATAGAAGACCATGTTTAGAGTCCTGCAGTTCAACATGCAGTTCGGGATGGGCTGGAACGCCTCCGACCCGGATTCGGTGCCGATCGACATCGATGCCACCGTTGCCGAAATCCGTAAGCACAACCCCGACGTCGTGCTCCTCCAGGAGGTCGAGCACGCGCTGCCTGGAGGGGAGCAGATTGAGCCTCCGCCGAATTACACGCGCCTGAAGGAGGCCCTGTCAGATTTTCATAGCTATTTTTCCTATCCGAAGGCCGACCCCCGTGAGCTGCCGTTCGGCATTGGGCTGGCCATCTTCTCGAAGACACCCCTGATCGACCCCTTCAGGATAGACGTCCCCTCGCCGGCGATTGAGTTTGAGTTCGGGGGCAAGAAGACGACGCCCACCGACCGGCTTATGATCGGCGCAAGGACGGTTGTGAATGGCCGCCAGGTGCAGTTCTTCAACGTTCACCTGCTCGCCTTCTTCATGCTCGGTTCAAGCAGCACGATGTTCCCGTGGCAGCGAGACCTGGTCGCCGATCGACTCGCTTCGTCTGACCTGCCGACGATCCTCGGTGGCGACTTCAACGTGAGCCAGCACGCCTCTTTGGTGGAGCAGTTTGCGGAATTCGGGTACGCGACCGTGCAGTATAAGGTGCCCACGTGGCACCGGCGCCCCTTCGTCCTCGACCACATCTTCTACAATTCCGGGCTGAGGTGCCTGGGCCACGCGGTCGAGTATTCGCTGGCGTCGGACCACCTGCCCATCCACGCGGACTTCGATTTCGGATTCTAGGCCTCTTCCGCTCTGCGTCAGGGCTTTAGGGAGCGGATCCGGTCCTTGTCGGACTCCCTCTCCTCCTCGAGGCGCGCCTTTTCCGACGAGATTTGCTTCCTGATCTTTTCCACGTCCTCGGCGTTCTGCGCTGCGAGAGCCTGCTCCAGGCGCTGCTTCAGGAAGATCTCGCGCTCCGCCACTTTGCCCTGGTAGACCCGGTCCACTTCGGCGAGTTTGGCGCGCTGCTCAGCCGTCAGCGGGCGCGTCGAGCTCGGATCGGACTTTGATAGGCGCTCCATGGCCAATTCGTAGGCGCTTTTCATTTCGCGGGACATAATCTCGCTCCGTGAGAAGGATAGCAACAAATGACTTCTAATCGGACGGGAAAGCGCGGAGATTCGGCGCGACGTGGACCGAAGCATGAGCACAGACGACCAGAGTGAGCTGTTTAACGAGCCGGAAAAGGCGGCGCCCGAAAGCGCCGCGGGCGACGACTCGTCTCGGCCCCTGGCGGTCAGGATGCGCCCGCGCAGACTTTCGGAGGTCGTGGGGCAGGAGCATATCCTAGGCCCGGGCAGCCTCCTTGCTCGGCTGGTGGCGCAGAACCGGTTTGGTTCGCTCCTCTTCTACGGCCCGCCCGGTTCCGGAAAGACGAGCATCGCCGAGGCTATCGCCCGCGAGACCCGGAGCCGCTTCGTGAGGGTGAACGCAGTGCTGTCCAATGCCGCCGAGCTCCGCGATGTGCTCGGCGCGGCCAGGCGGATACCCGGAGCCAGGACGATCCTCTTTATCGACGAGCTTCACCGCTTCAATAAGACCCAGCAGGACCTGTTGCTTCCCGACGTCGAGCAGGGGGTCGTCCGCCTGATAGGTGCGACGACGCACAACCCGGGTTTCTACGTGAATCCGCCGCTTCTTTCACGCAGCCACCTCTTCCGACTCGAGCCCCTCTCCACGGCCTCCGTTGCGGGCGTGCTCGTGCTCGCCCTGGCGGACTCGGAAAGAGGCCTCGGTTCCCTGGGTGTCACGGCTTCGCACCATGTCCTGAGCGAACTTGCGGTATTCTGTGACGGGGACCTTAGGCGGGCGCTCAATGCCCTGGAGGTCATAGCGATCGGCAAGGGCGGCCCCTCCGAAATCACGGCCGATGATTTGGCGATGTTCGCGCGGGAGCGCCGCATCCGCTACGATGCGGACGAGGACGAGCACTACGACACCATCTCGGCCTTCATCAAGAGCTGTCGCGGTTCCGACCCGGACGCCGCGATGTACTGGCTGGCCAAGATGCTCGCCGGGGGCGAGGACCCCCGGTTTGTGGCAAGGCGCCTGGTGATCCTGGCAAGCGAGGACGTGGGCCTTGCGGACCCGCATGCGCTCCCGCTCGCCGTGGCCGCCCACCATGCAGTCGACTTCGTGGGCCTGCCCGAGGCAGAGCTCACCCTCGCGCATGCGACGCTCTACATCGCGACGGCGCCGAAGAGCAACTCCGCGACGATGGCCCTGGGAGAGGCGAGGCGGGTGCTCAGCGAGCAGCCCGTCCAGTCCGTTCCGGCCGCCCTCCGCGACAAGAGCGGCCAAGCTAGCAAGAGGATGGGACAGGGGCAGGGTTATGAATATTCCCACGATTTTCCTGAGGGCATTTCGGGACAGGCCTATCTGGAGCATCCCATAAGCCTCTATGTCCCAAAGGCGGCGGGTGCCGAATTGGCTATCGCCGAGCGGCTCAAGCGATGGGCGAGTCTCCAGGCGGACCGGGCCGGGAACAACCTTGCGAAGGTTGGGTCGAAACCCCCAGAATCTCCAAAATGAAGCGCATCGCCCTCCTTGCGTTCGCCGGCCTCGTGCTCGTTGCGGTCCGGGCCCTCCCGGCCCCGGCGTCCCCGCCTGACGCCGACAAGGAAGGCACGGTGGCGGGCATCGCGATAGACCGGGCGCAGGGCGGGTGGCTCGGACTTGAGATCAAGGGCGGCAGCTTCCAGATCACCTTCTACAACGAAAAGAAGAAGCCGGTGCCTGCGGATGCCACCTCGGCGGTGCTGCGCTGGTCGGTTCACTACCAGCCCAACCCTGAGCGCACCGAACTGACGCCGGCCGGCGACCCCGCCGTGTTGGCTTCGTCATACCCGGTCAAGCCTCCGCACAGCTTCATCCTGCATGTCACCCTCCTTTTTGACGGCAAGCCCGACGCGTCGGAGTCTTACACGGTCAATTACAGCGAATAGCGCCCTCCGCAAACGGATGGCCATGATTTGACAGCTGTCAGCGGGGACGCGATTTTGTCCGAATGCCTTTCTCCAAGCCACATCCCTTCGACTCTGTGGAGTCGGCTGTGGAGGACATCGCGGCGGGCCGAATAGTGATCGTGACCGACGACGAGCGCCGGGAGAACGAGGGCGATCTGATCATGGCTGCGTCGAAAGTGACCGACGAGGCGATCGGCATCATGATCCGTCACTGCAGCGGCATCGTTTGCGTCGCGACCACTTCTGAGGTGCTGCTCAGGCTCGGGCTTGCACCGATGGTGGCGAACAACCGTGACAAGCACCGGACGGATTTTGCCGTGAGCGTCGATGCTGCGAAGGGGGTCACCACCGGCATCAGCGCCTCGGATCGGGCCGAGACAATTCGCGTACTGGGGAACCCCGAATCGGTGCCGGAAAATCTTGCACGGCCCGGCCACGTCTTCCCCTTGCGCGCCCGGCCGGGGGGGGTCCTGGAGCGCCCAGGCCACACCGAGGCGGCGGTCGATCTGGCGGTGCTCGCGGGCCTCTATCCCAGCGGCGTCCTGTGCGAATTGATGAACGATGACGGCTCCGTCGCCCGCATGGACGACATCGTGAGGTTCAAGAATCGGTTCGGTCTGCGTATGATCTCGATAGCCGACCTTGTTAAATACCGCGCGAAATCATGTTGCGGATTGCCCGGTCCCGGTTCTCCTCTCGACATTCCATGAGTGGCGATTCACCAGTTCCCGAGGCCGTGGATGCCTCGGGCTTCAAGATTGCGATAGCGGCCGCGCGCTTTAACACGCTGATGGTGGATGCGTTGCTAAATCGGGTTCGGGCAAGGCTGCTTGCATCGGGCGTCAAGGCCCGGAACATCACCCTGGTCCGGGTGCCTGGCTCCAACGAGCTGCCCGTCGCAGCCCGCATGCTGGTGGACCAAGGGAAGGCGGACGCGGTCATAGCGCTAGGGGTCATCGTGCGTGGCGGAACGATCCACTATGAGCTCATCGCCGAGGCGACGACGCAGGGCCTGCAGACGGTCGCGGTTGATTCCCGAGTCCCGGTCATAAACGGGGTCGTGGTGGCCGAGAATGCCTCCCAAGCCAGGGCAAGGTGCCAAGGCCGGATTGACCGAGGCGCCGAGTTCGCGGATGCCGCCGTGTCGATGGCGGCCCTCAGAAGGAGTCTTTCAAAATGAGCAAGGCGCAGTACGCACAGCGACACGATGGGCGGGTGGCCGCCCTTCAATACCTTTATGCCTGGAGCATCAATCCTCCCGACAACCCGGTCGACGATCTGAGAGTCTTCTTCGAGGGTCAGGAGCACCCTAGGGACCACTATTCCTTTGGGGAGGAGATCATCGACGGTGTCATCAAGAATCAGGTGGAGATTGACGCGCAGATCAAGGTGCTTGCCCAGAACTGGGAGTTCGACCGGATCGCCAAGATCGACCTCGCCATCCTGCGCATCGCGATGTTCGAGATGCTGCACCGCAAGGACATTCCGCCTGTGGTCTCGATCAACGAGGCCATCGACATTTCCAAGCAGTTCTCGAACGCCGATTCCAAGCGTTTCATAAACGGTATCCTGGATAGGCTGAAGGACCAGCTCGGCCGGGATTCCCGCAAGGCGTCCCCCTAGCGCAGGGCTGCGCCAAGCGAACCGTGTTTTCGCTCTTCAAAAAATTCAGGGAGGGCCTGGCAAAGACCGTCTCGGCGATCTCGTCGAAGACCCACGGCCTGTTCGGGGGCCGCTCGATTGACGCCTCGTCGCTCGAGACCCTGGAGGAGGCGCTTTTCGCGGCAGACTTTGGCGTTGAGACCACGGCTGAGATCCTCGCGGAGATCAAGGCTGCGGTGCGCAAGGACAAGGATCTTGGGGGGCGTCAGGCTGCTGCGATCGGGGCCGAAGTGCTTCGACGGGCCCTGGCGGGCTCCGAGGGCACCGTCACGAAGGCGGCCGCTCCTCCGACCGTGATCGTTCTGATCGGCGTGAACGGCTCCGGGAAGACGACGACGGCAGCCAAGCTCGCCTGGCGCCTGAAGCAGGAGGGTGGAACGGTCCTTCTTGCCGCCTGCGACACGTTCCGTGCCGCGGCAACCGAGCAATTGCAGTCTTGGGCCAAGCGGCTGGACCTTGAGATCGTCTCGAACAAGTCCGGGGCGGACCCCGCAGCGGTCGCGTTCGATGCGGTCCAGGCAGCCCGCAGTAGAGGCAGGGATTGGGTCATCATCGACACGGCGGGACGTCTCCATACCAAGGACAACCTGATGGTGGAGCTCTCGAAGATAAGGCGGGTTGTGGCGAAGATCGACCCCACGGCACCGCACCACTCATGGCTTGTCGTGGATGGATCATTGGGAGGCAACTCGATCGAGCAGGCCCGTGCGTTCCACAAGAGCTTTGGCCTCACCGGCCTCATCGTCACCAAGCTCGACGGTACCAGCCGCGGGGGCGCCATCGTGGGGATATGGAGGGAGCTCAAGCTGCCCATCCTCTTCGTGGGGCTCGGGGAGGCGCCCGAGGACCTCCAGCCCTTCAGTGCGGAAAACTATGCGGCCGCCGTGTTCGGCATCGAGCGCGACGCGACTTGAATCATCGTCTTTGGTCGCGGCGTCGCAGTAGTGTGGCCGTCAGGATCAGAACAAACGATAGGGCCAACAGGAGGGCCGCAAATGTGTGCGCCCTTGAGTAATCCAGACTCTGGACCTCGTCATAAAGCGCTATGCTGGCGACCTTTGTGACACCAGGAATGGAGCCTCCTATCATGAGCACAACGCCAAACTCGCCCAGGGTGTGGGCGAATCCGAGCGTGAGGCCTGCCGCTATTCCGCGCGAGGCGAGGGGCAGATGCACCCGTGTCCAGACATGCCATGGCGGAGCGCCGTGGGCCGCGCAGGCGTCCAGCTGCTCCTGGGGTACCCCCCTGAGCGCCGCCTGGAATGGTTGCACAGCGAAGGGCATGGAGTAAATGACGGAGCCCATCACCAGGCCCGTGAACGTAAAGGCGAGGGAGTGGCCCGTCAGCTCAACCCACCAGCGGCCCGGCGCGTGCTCCGGTGAGAATCCGAGCAAAAGATAGAACCCGATGACTGTGGGGGGCAGGACAAGGGGGAGGGCTACAAGCGTCTCAATGATGGGAGCCGTTCGGCTTCGCGAGGTGTTCAGCCAGTGGGCAAGGGGCAAGCCGACGACCGCAAGGATCAGGGTGGTTACGGCGGCCAACTCAAAAGTCAGGCCGAGGGACTGCCAAATGGGCCCCGGCAGTCCGAGGAATTGGACAGGAGTCATTCGTTGCAGCGAAGGGTGTACACGATTCCCTTCTCGGATCCAATCGCGAGGAGCCTGTCGTCGGGGGACCACGCTAGGCTCGTGGCGGCTGCGGGCATCTTGACGGTGGCCCTCATGGGCTGCTTGCGCTCGGGGCTCCACAGCATGACGGACCCGTCCTGCGAAGCCGAGGCCAGGAGGCCGTGCTGGCCCTGGAACGATAGGCTGCAGACGGGCGCGGGGTGGGGCAGCATCACGGGCTCGCGGCCCTCCGGGCCCTCCCCGGAGCAATCCCAGACGCAGGCGTCCTGGCTGCCGCTCGTCGCGAACCACCGGCTTGTCCGGTCGAAGGCTAGGCTCCGCACTTTGGTCTCATAGCCGCTCATCTGAAGCTCCACATCGTTCTCAGGCATCCAAAGGTGCACGCTCGGGTCCTGGTTTCCGGAGACGAGCCAACGGGCGTCCGGCGACCAGGCGAGCGCAAGGATCCCGTTCCCATAGGGATACTCCTTCTGGGCCACGAAGGCGTCGGCGTCCCAGAGGCAGACCCCTCCAAAATAGGCGACCGCAGCGCAGCCGCCCTTGGGGTGCCACGCCAGGGCGGAGACGGTCTTGGGAGCATCCTTGAAGGCGTGGCGCACCGAGGCATCTGGATTCAGGAATACGAGCTTGCGGCCTGCGGAGGCCGCTAGGATGGGTTCGCCGCCGCCCGGCCTCCACGCGAGGTGTTCCACCCAGTTCTGGCCGAGCTTGGCCGTGGCAACGTGCTGCCCGGCTCCGGCGTCCCATACCTTGACCGAGCCGTCCTGGCCGCCTGTCGCGAGGGTGGCGGTACCCGCGCGCCACGATAGAGCGTTGGCACCCCCCTCGTGGCCCGGCAGTTCATGGAGTTTCGAGCCGTCCAAGGCAGAAAAAAGCGAGACCGGCCCGGAGGCGGATGCGGCGGCAAGCATGGAGCCGTCGGGCGACCACGCCATGTCGATCACATAGTCGTCCAGCTGCCCGTACCATTGCTTGGTCAGTTCCATGGGCGCATCAGGCCACAAGGCACGCCTTGAATGCCGCTGTGAGCTGGGCTCTGTCCAAGTTCTTGCCTATGAAGACGAGCGTGTTGATGCGGGCCTCAGTACCCCATTCGCGGTCAAATTTCGCGTCAAAGAGCATGTGGATTCCCTGGAACACAAGGCGCTTGGCCGATCCCTTCACGCTGAGGACGCCCTTCATGCGGTAGATGTCATTCCCCTTGGTGCGAAGGAGCGTGCTTATCCAGTCGTTGAGCAGTTTCCCATCCAGCTCGCCGGGTTGCTGGATGCCGACCGAGGTCACGTCCTCGCTGTGCTCATGGGCCGCGTGGAAGTCGGCCTGCCAGGACGGTTTAACGATTTCGCCGCCGCAATAGACGTGGAGAGGATCCTCCCCGCAGCCCTCGAGCACGAGGAACATGCCAGGCTTGTCCACCTCCAGCTTGAAGGAGGCGTTTCCCTCCTTGAGCAGGAGCCGGTTGAGGGTCGGCCCGGGGATAATGGCCTCTCCCTCCTTCATGCGCCGCTCCCAGTCGGAGAAAACGGTGACGGCCGAATCGCGGACAGCCGCAATGGCATCCTCGCCCAGTGAAGGGAGCGGCATCACCGCCACGTCCAGCTCGTTCTCGTTCCCATGATGGTGATGATGGCCGTGATCGTGTTCATGCCCGTGATCGTGATCATGTTCATGATCATGGTCGCCGCCGTGACCGATCACCAGGTCATGCGTCCCAGCGGGAAGCGCATAGGCGCCCGCCCACTCGAAGGGGTATTCGGGTTCGAGAAACTTCGGGTCCAGCTCGGTTGCCCGTTCAAGCCTGAAGCCGCCGATCCCGAGAACCTGGTCCAGGGGGACCGCACAGTCCCGGCACCTGTGGATCCTCGCCACTGCGTTGATGCCCCGGATGCGCTCCTCTAGGGCGTCGAGATCCTTGGGCGATACCAAGTCGACCTTGTTTAGCAGGATCACGTCGGCAAACGCCAGCTGCTTCACCGACTCGTCGTTCTTGTCGAGGTGTGACGCGACATGCTTGGCGTCCACAACGGTCACGATGGCGTCGAGCCGGAAGTTCCGGCGCACCTCGTCGTCCGTGAAGAAAGTCTGGGCAACAGGGGCGGGGTTCGCCAGGCCGGTGGTCTCGATCAGGATCCCGTCGAGCCTGTCCTTGCGCTTGAGGAGCCTTCCCAGGATGCGGATCAGGTCGCCGCGCACCGAGCAGCAGATGCACCCGTTGTTCATCTCGAAGAGCTCCTCTTCGCTTTGGATGACGAGCTGGTTATCCACGCCAACTTCCCCGAATTCGTTCTCGATCACTGCCAGCTTCCGGCCGTGCTGCTCGGTAAGGATTCGGTTCAGGAGGGTCGTCTTGCCGGAACCAAGGAAGCCGGTGAGAACGGTGACGGGTATGTGGTTGTTTTCCATGCGGGCGTTGCGTGAGCCGTCCAAAATGAACGGCATTGGCGCCTCCCGTCAACCGGCTACGCTGGGGGACCTTTGGTCTACGGGGTCAGGACTTGGTCGTCCTCGGTCCAGAGGTGATGGTCCGGTCCTGCCGAGCGGATCTCCATCTGCTCGCCCGAGAGCTGGTGGAAGAAGTAGGGCGTGCCCCATCGGTCGCAGAGTTCGCCCCTGGAGTTCACTGCGGGGCAGTCGGGGGGAATGAAGGCGTACCCAAGCTTATTCCTGCCCATCAGGGATGCGGTAATCTCGTTGTTCTCGCCGACGGGGTTGCCGGCCCGAATTGCGCCGCGATAGGCGACGAAGACCGCGTTCACGAGTCGAAGGTCAGAATGGACGTCCCCCTGTGGCGAGTTAAGTCCGTCGGCGAGCCTCGATCGCTCCTCCAGCACAGGGGCCGTGACGCCGCGGGGGTCCTTGCCGGCCTTCTGTTCCTGGGCCTGAACGGCTACGAACGCACGGCCGAGGGGCGCCATGCGCGGGTGGGACACGAGCAGCAGAAGGACAAGGCCCAGCGCCAGTGCGGCGCCGAAAAGCCCCATGCGGATATGTTGCGGCGCCATGCGCAGCCTAGCCCATGAACCCGAGGTTCGACGAGGCGAAGCGCCCGATGTTGGGAAGCACGACCTGAAGGTTGCCGGCGCTCACGCCAAACCACGTCGCAAGCGTGGCCGAGTATTCATCCACACTCGTGGTGGGTATCCAGCGGCCCCTTCCTGTGTCCTCCGGGCCGCCCAACTCTAGGAGCGGGACCTGTCCGTAGATGTCCCCGCCCTTCACGGCTCCGCCCATGATAAGGTGGTGAGAACCCCAGCCATGGTCGGAACCGGCGGTGCCGTCGTTCGTGCCGTTGGTGTTGAACGTACGGCTGAAATCGGACGCCGTAAACGTCGTGACCTGGTTCTGCACCCCCAGCTCCGAAGTCGCCGCTGAAAACGCACTGAGGGCCTGACTGAGCTGCGAGAACAGGGTTGCGTGCGCCCCGAGTTGGTCGGAGTGCAGATCGAATCCTCCGAGACTTGCGAAGAAGACTTGCCGCGTGAGCCCAAGCTGGGGCGCAGCGCCAATCATGCGCGCGATCATCTGCATCTGGCTGCCGATGCTGTTGGACGGGAACGTTGTCTTCAGGGCGGGCGCCGAGGCCAGGACCGAGTTCAACAGTTGGCTGTCCGCGATCGCGCTGGTGGTCGTGCCCCCAAACGCAGCCTCGAAAAGATTATGCTCCTGCTGGTTGAGGATGCTCTGTTGCGCCGCGTAGCGGGAGGTAGCCAGCGTGGAGCCGCTTGTGCCGGAGAGGACGACCGCCCCCGCCGGGCTCACCGCGAACTGCGAGACGGTGTTCGCGACCTGAAACGAGTTCTGGCCTGCCACGCTGACCGCCATCGAGACCTTGGGGTTCGTGTTGAGCGCGTTCACGATGTCCGCGAGGCGTCCGCCCCATCCTGTCGTGAAGGGCTGGTCTGGCACGCTGCTCTGCCACTGGACCTGCTGGTTCGCGTGGGAGAAGAGCTGCGGGGGAAGGGCGGCCGTTCCCGCGTTGTACTGCGCGAGCGTGACCGGCTGCACCAGGGTTCCGGCGTTCGCCAGGATTGCGAGCTGTCCTTGGCCAAAGAGGCCTTGGGCCTCGACCAGGGATGGGTGAAGGGCCCATGAGCGCCCATCGCTGTAGGATTTCGGGCTGATGGGCAGAAGCGTGGACTGTGGCAGCGCAAGCACGGTCCTATCGGCCGAGTAGAGTTGGTAGCTCGCCGTGTCGACCGGCACCAGCAGGTTGTTGGAGTCGTTTCCGCCGTAGAGGAAAAGGCACACGAGCGCCTTGTAGTCGGACGGCGCTGTGTCCGCGGCCAGGGCGCCAATCATCCTGAGCTGCGCAAGCGCGGAGAGCATCCCGGTGGCGCCGACTGCGGCGCACGCCTGGCCTATGAACCTGCGGCGGGAAAGGTCGTGGGGTGTGTTCATCTTTGGATTGCCGCGTCCGGGGACGTGGCGGCGAGGTAGAGAGCCATTTGGGCCAGCGCTGTGGCTGAGGTGCTGGCCGGGGCCGAGGCGAGCGCGGACGTGATCTCGCTATGCGTCTGCGAGCTCATGGCGTTGGCGCAGAGCAGCTGGTTTAGCGTGGCAACCATGGCCGAGGGGCTTGTTGAGTTTGCCGTAAGGGACGACAGGTTGAGGACGATGGTCGTCGAAGAGGGGCTCGTGGGCGTGTAGATATTCGAGTAGATAAAGTTGGGGACGCTGATGGCGGTGCTTGCGGTCGTGATCTCGAATTCGGGGGCCAGGAGACCTGCGCCGGCAAGGGATCCCTGCTGCACATACCCCGGGTCGAAGAAATTGAACACCGTGGGCGAGCGGAGGGACGCCTGATCGAGGCTTGTCTGCGGATTAAATATCGCAAAGCGGCCGTCCTGGGCCGATGCGCCAAAAGCCCTGAACATCCCGGTCATCCTCAAAAGAGGCTCCTTCAGCTTTCCATAGCCGGAGTCGCCGGCGACCGCGAGCGAGCGCGCCTCGTAGTCGAGCAGGATCGCCCTAATGACCGCCCCGAGGTTACCGCGTGTTCCTGTCCCGTCATTGGCGAAAACCTGCGAGACCCGGTAGACGTAGGCCGGGCTGGGGTTGCTTGTGACAAGCCGCTGGATAAGCTGCGCACAGATGAACGGTCCGGTGTTCGGGTGGTTGAACAGCGCGTCGAGTGTCATCTTCAGGTCCGTGGCCCCGTCCTGGTTCGCTGGAATCACGGTGTCGTTCACGATGGTTTTCTGCGTCTCGTCGTGGTACGCGGGATACAGCATCATCGGATGGTCGAAGTCCGCGGTGGCTCCATAGAAGCTTGGGGCTGTCGCCGTGGAATTGTAGCCCCAACCCGTGAACACGTTGGCCATCTGCACGATCTCGACCTGGTTGTACGTGGGTATCGGCAGCCCGGTCGAGTCGAGCTTCAGGGTGCCATCGGGCTGCAGCTCGCTCAGGCCGATCGTGAAGAGCTGCTGGACCTCGCGGGCATAGTTCTCGTCGGCGCTCGTGCCCTTGGCCGGGACTGCCTTGGCATTCCGGAGCATGTTCAGGTAGTTGCCCATGGCAGGGCTCAGCGTCACGTCCTGCAGGAGCTGCCTGAAGTTGCCGAAAGCGTCGTCGGCAAGGAGGTCATTGTAGCTTGCGACGCCGTCGGGCTCGTTCGTCAGCTGCGAGGCCACGTCGGAAATGACCAGGATCTCGCTCAGGGCAAACGCGACCCTCTGGCGGAGCTGGTCCGGGGCCTGCAGCGACACCTTCCACCAGGCAGCCTGGCGGTTGTTGCTCGTCACCGGGTACTGCCCGGTGTTTGGGTAGGCGGCGGCGTCTGCGTCCGTGGCGGCGCGGTGGGAGGTCTCCGGCAGCGCCATTTGGTTGGTGATCCAGGCGGTATAACCCTGAGCCTGCAGGGTCGCGATATCAGCCGTAGTGGGCCCGAATGTGGCCTGGGTGAGGAACCGGGGTGCATCCGCATTTGAGACCGAGCTCAGGTCTATTGAGGGAGGGGCTGGCGGGGCGGTGAACGCCTGCGAACCGGCGGCGCTCACGAACTGGCCGCCGAGCTCGCCCCCCGGGTAGCTCGAGCTGTCGATCTCCACGTAGAGGTTCCCGGACATGAGCGCCGAAACGACCTGAAGGCTCGAATAGGTGCCCGCAGGGGACGGTGTCCATGGCACGCTCGTGAACTGACCGTTCGGAAGATTGAACACATAGGTTCCATTGTTCGTGTCTCCGCCGATTGCCAGGTGGGCGACGACCTCGTCCGAAGTAAGGTTGCTAAACGACACGCTTACGCTCGCAAGGGATCCGTCTGCGCTCAGGAGAATGGTGGCGACGCCGGATCCCGTGGACCCCGCTGCCGTCGAGGTGGGGCGGATATTGGAGACGAAGAGGCTCGGCGCGAGTTTCGTTATGGTGACGGTCGCCGGACCGGTCGAGCCCACCGTGTAGCCATTTCCGGCGCTGAGCGCCAGGGCCACGGTGCACGTGGAGGCGGGCGCCAGATTTGGGGTGGGGGCCACCGTGATCGCCGCGCTCGTGGTGTAGGCGGGGATTGTGATCGCTCCCGGAAGGCTTTGGTAATCAACCCCATTCACCGCGCTTCCGCCGATCGAGTAGCTGACGGAAAGGGAGCTGCTCAGGTCTCCCGTGCGCGTGACCGTGATCGTTCCCGGGTTGCTCCCGCTTGAGTCGGCATTGGCCTGGGTGGCCGCAATCGTCACGGCGTCGGGGCCGGGGGGCGTCGCCGGCGTGATATCATAGACCTCGACCAGGCAGACTCCCGTGCCGGCATTGTTGCCGCTCGCAAGGACCGTATAAGAGCCCGGGCCCACGCTCACGATTGCGGCCGAGTCGAGGCTTCCTGACACGAAGGGGAAGGCACCCGCGACCGCGAATGCCGCCGCGAGCTCTGCGCCGTCCGGCGCGTTTCCGACAGGGGTTCCCCAGTTGTCGTTGGTTGCGATCGTGCTGTTGGAGGAGGTGGTGACGACCGAGAATGCTGGGTCGGTCAGCGTGCCGGTCACGCCCAGGGACGCGAGCGCGGGTCCGGCGGCGCGAATCAGAAGCGTCCGGGTACCCGAACCCGGCCCGATGTAGAGGCCGGGAATCAAGATGTTGCCGCCGGTGCCTGCGTCGCCTCGGGTCGAAAGGTTGATCAGGCGGGCGGTCGTCGAGGTAGCTCCCACCTCGTACACCTCGAGCAGGGCGATGCCCGTGGACCCTCCGGAGCCCGATACCTGCGCCGTATAGGCTCCGGCCGATAGGGTGGCCACCAATGCCGAGTCCAGGCTGCCCGAATTTAGGGCGAATGCGCCGACCGAGCTCATGATGGCGGCGGTGGCGTTGCCGGTTCCCCAGCCCTGGTTGGACTGGATCAGGTTGCCCTTGGAGTCAAAGAGGGAGAGGACCGGTGCCGGGATCGCCCCGGAGACGCCCAGCGCAGTCAGGCCGGGCCCGACAGCCCGGATCAGCACCGTCTCCGGCGTACCCGGACCGACGACCAGTCCCGCGATCATGATGTCGGGGCCGGTGCCGACCTCGCCGCGCGTTGAGAGATTCGAAAGCCTTGGTGCGTCCGCACGAGCCGCGGCGGTGCCAAGGGCAAGGGCCATGGCAAGGCAGCCGAGGGCCGGAAAGCAGCGGCGGTACACGGGCGCGTTCATAGGCCCATTGACGCCCACCAGTCCATTAAGTAACCGTCTATCTTCCGATTTTAACAGGAATTACACAAAGCGATGCCGCTCGCGGGAATAAGCGGATAAGGGCGGGCATGAGCCCTACCGGATCGTCCGCAGCTGTACGCTGTCCACAAACCGGTCCTGGACGATGATGTCAGTCGCGATGATGAGCTTCTCTCCAATGTTGGCATGGCCGAGCCTGCGCAGAAGGGCCACGGCGTTTTCGATGGTCTCCTCAGGGTCCGATGCAAAGGGCATGAGGAAAGGCTCCACAGCCCGCAGGAGCCTCAGCTGGCGGTAGGTTTCGGGGTAAGGCGTGAATGCAAGGATCGGGGAATGCAAGGGGCGCAGCGCCGCCAGTCCTCCCGCCACGAAGCCCTGCTTGGTGAACGTGACAATTTTCGAGTTGGGAAGCCCGTCCGCCAGGACCACCGCGGAATTGAGGACCTTCATCTTCTCGGACGTGAATACGGAAATCGTGCGCGAACTCGGACTCTCCTCCTTCTCGATCCTCCGCGCAATCTTGTCGAGCATCTGGACGCATTCGAGGGGGAAGCGCCCGACCGTGGTCTCCCCGGAGAGCATGACGCAGTCGGAGAGTTCGTAAACGGCGTTTGCAACGTCGGTGATTTCCGCCCGCGTGGGCACGGGCTGCGAGATCATCGACTCGAGCATGTGGGTCGCGATGATGACGGGCTTCCCCTCGGCGATGCAGGTGTTGACCGCGCGCCTCTGGATGACCGGCAGGTCCTCGAAAGGACATTCGATTCCCAGGTCGCCCCGGGCAACCATGAGGGCGTCGCAGGCCCGAACGATCTCGTCCAGGTTGGTGATCGCGGACTGGTCCTCAATCTTCGCAATGATTCGGGCGTGGGAGTTATTCTTGGCCAGAAACTCCCTCAGGTGGGTGATGTCTGCGGCCTCGCGCACAAACGACAGCGCAAGGAAGTCGATGCCGGCCTCTATTCCAACTGCCGAGTCTACGCGGTCCTTCTCGGTGAAGGCGGGCAGGTTCACCTTAACGCCCGGCAAGTTGATGTGCCTGCGCGACTTGAGCTCCCCGGGAACCAGCACGCGGCAGCGTATGTGCGCGTCCTTTTTTTCCAGCACCTCGAGCCGGATAAGGCCGCTGTCTACCAGCACGGTGTCGCCGACATTAATGTCATTGAGCAGATCCTTGTAATTCACATCCACGGAACGTATCTCTTCCGAGTTCTCGCGCGGCGCACCCGGCCGGACCGTGAAATCGAAGATCTCTCCGGGCCTGAGCTCGATCGGGACGACGAGGTCCCCGGTCCGTATTTCAGGGCCCTTGATGTCCATCATGATCGCCACATCGCGATCGACCTTTGCGCTCACGGCCCTAATCCGCTTTATGATTTTCCGGGTCCAGTCGTGCGAGGCATGGGCCATGTTGAGCCGGACTACGTCCGCTCCCGCCGAAATGAGCTTGGTTAGCATCTCCTCGCTCTCGCTTGCTGGGCCGAGCGTGAAGATGATCTTTGTACGACGAAACGTGGTGTTGTTGCCAGGCATGGAAAGTAAGAGGGTTGGAATCAGGAAAGGTCGTAGAAGGGTGTTCCTTCGCCGTGGAGGACGATGGAAAATTCACAAGTGGTCATCGACCTAAGGGAAAGCAGGGCCTGTTCCACGGCCTCCCGTGAATTGCAGTCCCTGGACATATGGGCGAGGTACACACGTCTCCAGCGCGCGCTCACTGCACTTGCCAGAAGCTCGGTCATCCGCTCATTCGAGAGGTGCCCGTGGCGACCGCCGATGCGCCGTTTAAGCGTCCACGAGCGTTTTGGGTCGGCCTCGAGCATCCGGTGGCAGTGGTTTGCCTCGACGACCACGACGTCCGACTCCCTTATGCGGTCCCTCACGTGCGGCGGGGCGTGCCCGAGGTCGGTGACCCAGGCGAGCGTGCGTCGAGGCGAGAACAGGTCGCAGTCTAGGCCATGGGTAAATCGGAATCCCACGGGGTCTTGCGCATCGTGGGGTATGGGGAAGCTCTCGATGTCTAGGTCCCGGTACTGGAACGACGTCCCCGTCTCGAAAATCTGCCAGCTGGGGCTCCAGGTCAGGGTCTTCTGGATGGCGCGCGCCGTTGCCGAGTTGGCGAAGAACTTGAGGTGGGGGTACTTCTTCAGGCTCTCTATGCCCGAGGAGTGGTCCCCGTGCTCATGGGTCACAAATACCGCGTCGATCCGGTCAATGGATTCGCCCGAAGGGGCCAAAAGCCCGGAGAGCCTTCTCGCCGAAAACCCGACGTCCAGAAGGATGCGCGATCCTTCCGTAATGATTAGGGCACTGTTGCCCGAGCTGCCGCTACCAAGTATGCGAAATCTCATCACTCAAATTCATTTTCTCCGTTGGGTGGAGCCGAATGCAACGGTAATTCCTTCCGCAAGTTGACCCGGTCGGGTTTTGTGTTAACCGTAACCCTTCATGCCGAGGATCAAGGACAATTCCAAGGGGGGCGAAGTGTTCGTCACCCGGCAGGTCCATTTCAATGCGGGCCACCGGATTTTTAACCCCTCCAGGGGGGCGCGCTGGAACGAAAAAACGTATGGACCGTGCTCCTATCCGAACGGACACGGTCACAACTATGTGCTGGAGGTGACGGTCCGCGGTCGGCCCGACCCCGAGACGGGCTACGTCCTGGACCTTGCGGAACTGAAGCGGATCCTGGAACGGGCCGTTGTGGGGCCTTGCGACCACCGTAATCTCAACAAGGACGTGGATTTCCTCAAGGGAGTGATCCCCACAGCTGAGAACCTCGTGGTAGCCTTCTGGGAGCGGATTGCCCCGAGGATACGCGTGGGGAAACTGCACAAGGTGCGGCTCTATGAGACCCCCCGTAACTTCGCGGACTATGGGGGCCCAGAAATGCAGGGGTGACCCGAAACAATCGCATGTACCTTCACCCGACAGCCAAAGGGACAAAGCCGCGGATCGACCGCAATTACGACGGGCGCTTCCGTCCGTCCGCCAAGTACCGCAAGTCGATGCCCGATATCATGGACGTGGCCCACGACGTGATCCAGGGGGCCCACGTGCCCATCCAGCAGGTCGGGATATCCAACTTCAAGCTGCCGCTTAAGATACGCAGGAAGAAGGGCGGCTCGCACACCCTTGAGACGAGCGTCACCGGGACCGTGTCGCTCGAGGCCGAGCTAAAGGGAATCAACATGAGTCGGATCATTCGCTCATTCTACGACCACAAGGGCGAGGTGTTTACGGGCGAGAGCGTCGGCCGCATCCTGAAGTCCTACCTGCGTCGGGTGGACAGCAAGGAGGCCCGGCTCAAGCTCTCGTTTTCCTACCCGATCCTGCAAAAGAGCCTTCGCAGCGGGCTAAAGGGCTACCAGTTCTACAGGGCGGGCTTTGAAGGCGTCTTGACGCAGTCGGGCGAATACAGGCGCTTCGTGCATTTTGAATTCGTCTACTCGTCGGCATGCCCGTGTTCCGCGGAGCTCTCCGAGCACGCACGCGATGTGAGGGACGCCTACGGCGTCCCTCACTCCCAGCGGAGCAAAGCGAGGATAGTCGTCGAGGAAACCAAGGGCAGGAAGATCTGGATCGAGGACGTACATGCGCTGTGCGTGAAGGCCCTGCGAACCGAGACGCAGGTCATGGTGAAACGCGAGGACGAGCAGGCGTTCGCGGAGCTCAATGGGGCTAACCTTAAGTTTGTGGAGGACGCCGCGAGGCTCCTCTACCAGGAGTTCGATTCCGATCCCAGGGTGAGCGACTTCCAGATAGCCTGCTCTCACTTGGAGTCGTTGCATTCCCACGACGCGGTCAGCGTGATCTGCAAGGGCGTTAAGGGCGGCTTCAAGGCCGACTTCATGGATTTTTCCTCCCTGATCTGCTAGTGCACACGGGCTTTTTTCTATGGCCTCCCGATCCAAACCACCGGTTGTCGTAATCACAGGAGCCTCGCAGGGCATTGGTGCGGCCATTGCCCGGGCGTTTGCGGCCGAGATAAAGGGCGTGAAACTCGCGCTTGTCGCGAGGAACCAGGCAAATTTATCTGCAGTCGCCAGGTCGTGCGAGAAACTGGGGGCGTGCGCCGACACGTTCCCGTGCGACGTCACGGACGAGATGAGTGTCCTGAGTATGGCGGCAGCGGTACTGCGGCGGTTCAGATCCGTTGACGTCCTGGTCAATAATGCGGGCAAGTATGCCGGGGCGCCCTTCCTTGAGACCTCTGTGGCCGATTTTGACCGCATGATCGCCGCGAACCTGAGGGGTCTCTTCCTGGTCACCCGGTCCTTTGCCCCCGCGATGGTGAAGCGGGGCAAGGGCGACATCTTCAACATGGGCTCAATCGCGGGGATCACGGCTTACCCCGGGGCCTGTGCGTACACGGCGGCGAAGTTTGGTGTCGCGGGCCTATCAAAGTCCATGCGCTCGGAGTTCAGGGACAAGGGCGTGCGGGTGTGCTGCGTCCACCCGGGCGCCACCGAATCGCCCTCCTGGAAGGGAAGCGGCGTGCCCGCTGGCCGGATGATGCCGGCAGAGGACGTGGCCTTGGCCTTCCTGGCGCTTTACAAAATGAGTCCGAGGACGGTGGTGGAGGAGATCGTGCTGCGCCCGCAGTTGGGCGACCTTTAGCCTGAAACGCCGCAGAGGACCGTTGCCCGCCCCGCAGGCTGCATGATCGTTTGCGCAAGTTCAGTGCATTTTGCGCGATCCCGCAGGCATGGGTTGGGGGGCAACTTTCTGCAAATGAATGGATTGCAGTTACTAGGGTATGTGGATGCGGGCTGGCATGGCTCAGGCTTAACGAAGGGTGAACTTACACCCGAACCGTCGCGATTTCCCGCCACACACCGTCCATGAATCTTCCCAACGCCTTCGTCTTTGCCTCGCTTGGCTGGATCATGGAGATGATCCCCAAGGCCTTTCCCTCTTGGTTCCCGCACACCGGCTCCGATGGGGCAAACAGCCGTGCCCTATGGCTCGCGCTGATGGGCGTCTTCCAAATGGCGCTTGGCATCGGATTCATTGTCAGGGTTCACGTGGTGCCGGTCGTCGTCCGCCTGGTCGCCCTCGTGCCCTCGGGCGAAACCGCCGCGCTTCCGCTGGCGAGTCACCGGGGCATTACGCTCCGCTGATCTTTAGCCTGCCTTCCCCAGAGCGAAGGAGACAAGCAGCAGCGCGAGCACGACTAGCGTGATCGTCACGTAGGTGCGGTCTCGTTCCTTGGCGAACGCAACTGCGGATACCGCGACACGCGCGACAGGAGTCGCTATAAGGAGGAGAAGACCAAGAACGATGACCGCCTGGCCATTCAGGTGCGCGAGGCCGCCCATAAACCATGAGAGCGTCCTGGGGAATGCACCTGCCGCGCCCGTGAGTCGGACCACCTCTCCGGGCTGTCCGCCGTAGCCGCCCTCCTGCAGGAATGAAAGCAGCGTCCCTCCGGTTATCAGAATCAGGCTCGCCGTTACCCCAACCCAGAGGACCCGGCTAATCGTGTCCGCTGTGCTCGACTCCTTGGGTTCCCTAGGGGCGTTCACTTAAGTCCCTTCAGTAGCATCTGCGCGGCCGAAACCGCCAGTACCGCGACAAATATGATGCGTATGACGCTGGTGTGCAGGTGCCCCATAATCCGGGCGCCGGTTCGGGCACCCAGGAGCACGCCCACGGCCACTGGGGCGGCGACGAAAGGCAGCACCTCGCCTCTCATGAGGTAAACGGCGGCGCTTGTCGCCGCGGTGACACCGATCATGAAGTTGCTGGTCGCCGTGCACACCTTGAGCGGAAGTCCCATGGCGAGATTCATGACCGGCACCTTCAGTACGCCGCCGCCGATCCCGAGAAGTCCGCTGGCAACCCCGGCCACGTAGCTCACCGCGAAACCAAGCTTTGTCCTTGAGACCTGATAGTCCACCTGGCGCCCGAGCGCCTTGTCGAAGAATGTCCCGTGAAGCTTGAGCCTGTCGGCCAAGGCGTCGGGGGCCGGGTCTATCCGAGCGACCTTCGGCTTGAGCATTGTCCAGACCGTATAGGCAAGGACGATGGCAAAGGTGATGTAAAGCCATCGGCCCGATACCACAACGGCTAGGTAGGCCCCCGTGAGGGCACCCGCGACCGTTGCCACCTCAAGGACCATGCCGAGGCGCATGTTGGTGATGCGCTCGTTCATGTAGGAGGCCGCCGCGCCGCTCGACGTGGCGATGACCGAGATGATGGACGCAGCTATCGCCTTCTGGATGCTCACCCCCATCAGGAGCGTGAGGGCCGGCACAACGATGATCCCCCCGCCGACTCCCACGAGTGAACCAAGAAGACCCGCTGCGTACGAGATGCCCAGGACTACAAGGGTGAAGGCAAGCGGGGTCACGAAGAGGGGCGGCCCTAGAGAAGCGTGGCTTGCCCGTCGCCTGTGGGCTTGAGACCCACCGCAGCATAGCCTTTTTCCGTGAGGACGCGGCCCTGCTGGGTCCTCTGCAGGTAGCCCTCCTGGATCAGGAATGGCTCGTGGACCTCCTCCAGGGTCTCCGACTCCTCGCCGACCGCGACGGCAATGGTCCCGATCCCGACGGGGCCGCCCCGGTAGTTCTCGGCCATGGCGCGGAGCATCCGTTTGTCCATCTCGTCGAGACCGGCAGCGTCAATCTCCAGAAGCTCGAGCGCGGCCGAGGCCACGCTTTGGTCTATTGCGCCCGCGGCCCTCTGCTGCGCGAAATCCCGAATGAAATTGATCAGGTTGTTGGCGACGCGCGGTGTGCCCCGGGCCCGCTTGGCGATCTCCGCCGCACCCTCCTCGTCGATTTTCACCTTCAGGAGGCCGCAGGTCCGGCGGACAATCTTCAGAAGGGTCGCCTTGTCGTAGTAATCCAGCCGCGTCTGAAGGGTGAACCGGGACCTGAGCGGCGACGTCAGGAGGCCGGCGCGGGTCGTTGCGCCGATCAGCGTGAACCGGGGCAGCGAGAGGCGCACGCTGCGCGCGTTCGGGCCCTGGTCGATCATGATATCGATTCGAAAGTCCTCCATGGCGGAGTAGAGGTACTCCTCGACGGTCTTTGGGATGCGGTGGATCTCGTCGATGAACAGCAGGTCTCCCTCCTCCAGGTTGGTCAACAGCCCCGCGAGATCCCCCGCCTTCTCAACGACGGGCCCTGAGGTCACGCGGACATTCCTGCCCAGCTCGTTGCCTAGAATGAAGGCGAGGGTCGTCTTGCCGAGGCCAGGAGGCCCAGAAAGCAGGATGTGGTTGAGCGGGTCCCCTCGCTTTTTCGCCGCTCCGACCATCACCTGCAGCCTTTCGATGGTCTTGGCCTGCCCCGCAAAATCCGAGAACGACAAGGGGCGAAGCGCAGCCTCCGCAGCCGTTACGGGCTCGGCGAGAGTGGACGTGACGAAGCCCATGCCCTTGTCGGGGCTTCCTGCGGGCTTTTGCGGGCTCATTTCCATTCGAGGTCCGCCCCAAGGGCCCTGAGATTCTCGACGAAACGCGGGTGGGCGCGTTTGATGATCTCTGCGTTTCGAACGACACTTCGGCCGGGAATGGATGCGGCCACCATCGTCAAAGCGACGGCGGCTCGGATCACGTAGGGTGAGTCGACGACCGCGGGCCTTAGGGGCTTGTTGCCGAATACGACAATTCGGTGGGGATCGCTCACAAGGACATGCGCCCCGAACTTGGCCAGTTCCGGCATCCAAGAGAACCCATTCTCATAGACTTTGTTCCAGAAGTGGATGGTGCCCTCGCAGCGGGTGGAAAGGGCTATGAGGAGCGGCAGGAGGTCCACGGAAAAATAGGGCCAGGGGGCGGCCTCGATCTTCGGGAGGAGGTTCGTGGTGTAAGGCGTCTCGATCAACCGTCGCTGGCCCTTTTTGACGATCGCCGTCGTGCCCTCGTGGGACACGGTGACCCCCAGCTTCTGGAAGGAGCGGGTGATAAGGTCGAAATGCTCCGGAACCGAGTTCCTGACGCGCACCTCGCCGTTTGTGATCGCTCCCAGTGCAAGGAAGGTCGTGACCTCGTGGTAGTCCGTCCCGATTTCCACCGTGGCGCCGTGGAGCCGCGAGACGCCCTCGACCGAGAGCATGCTGGTGCCAATGCCCGTGATCTTGGCACCCATGGCGACCAACGCCTTGCAGAGATCCTGGACATGGGGCTCGCTTGCCGCGTTGATCAGGGTCGAGGAGCCCTTTGCGATCGCGGCGGCCATCGCAAAATTCTCGGTGACCGTCACCGACATGTAATCGAGCCAGTGACGGGCTCCCTTGAAACCGCCGTTGACCGATATATTTAGGGGTTCGCCGGCATCGACGGAGGCCCCCAGGGCCGCCAGGACGTCCAAGTGGGGATCTATCTCGCGCACGCCCAGCGAGCATCCCTTTGCGTTTGAGCGTATGGTGATCCTGCCGAGTCGGTGCAGGAGGGCGGGGTAGAGGAGCACCGTCGAACGCATGTCCTGGGGAAGTTCCGTGCTGGCCAAGGCGGTGCTGAACGCCTTGTGGTCAACGCGCATGGTTCCCTTTGTCCGGTCCCAGTCGATCCTTGAGCCCTGCGACTCGAAGAACGAGACCAGTTTGTCCAGGTCCGTTATGTCGGGGACATTTGTCAGCTCGACCGGATCGTCGGTCAGCAGCGTGGCGCACAATATGGGCAGCACGGAGTTTTTGTTCCCGGACGGTGTGACTGTGCCGGAGAGGGGCTTGCCGCCGTTGACTACGAGGTCTGCCATAGAAAAAGAAAAAGGCGTCCGCGCGAAGCGGACGCCTTGGAATGCGCTCTTTGCGGAGCGCATTGGCAAGTATTAACTGGGGCTTGCGGTTGCGTCGGGACTAGATTGCCCCGCCACCTTGGGCTCCCTGGGAGCGGTTGTCGCCCCCGCGGTCGCGTCCGCGACCCCCGCGGTGACGCCTGCGGCGGTTGCCGCCCTCTGGGCGTTCCCCTCCACGGTCGTCATTTTCGGCGCCCGGCTGGCGTTCGCCGCCTGCCGAGAAACGGTCTCCACGGAAGCCTTGGCTGCCGCCGCGGCCTCCACGGTGGCGCCTGCGGTGGCGGTGTCCGCCGCCAAACTGCTCGCCACCTGCCTCGGAAGGAGCGGGCGCCTCGGCGGGCTTGCTGCCGCCGAAGAGGCTTTTAAGCCATCCAAAGAACCCCTTCTTCTGGGGGGCGGCCTGCTCGGCCGCCGCCGTATGCTCGCCCCTTGGGCGCTGCTCATACTGGGGGTAGTCGCGCGGGTCGCGCGGTTGCCGGGCCTCCCTGGCTTCACGGGGATCGCGGGGTTGGCGCGCCTCGCGGGGGTCCCTCGGTACGCGACCCTCGCGCTGGAACGAGTCGCGGCGGGGCTCGCCGCCCTCTGGCCTCGGTGCCGGGGCCCGGTCTTCCCGGCGATCAGGACGGAACGTGGGCCGCTCATCGCGCTGGGGACGATCGGAACGTTCGCCGGACGGCTGCTCGTTGCGAAGCGCCGCGGGCGACTCCCAGCTCACGGCTGGGCGAACGGATTCGGCTGGAGGCAGAATCTGGATTTCGGTCTTTTCTGCCACCGGCTCGGGTTCCGGCTGCACGGCGGGTGCCGGGCTGGGCTCCGTTGCCACGGGCGCCACCTCGGCGACGGGCACCGGTGCAGGAGCGGGTGCTGGGGCAGGGATCTCGACTTTGGCCGGCTCTACAGCCGGCGGGCTCGCGGGCTCTGGGCTCGCGAACGGGTTCTTGTACTCGCGCTCAGGCGTGATGATAGCCAACGAAGTGGGCTTATAATCACTCTTAACCGGGGCTGCTGCTGGGGCCGCTGCGCTCGATTGGCGCTTGCCGCGGGCTAGGCCTGATCCGCGGGTGCTGCCGAAGCTAGCGGCAGGAATCACGGCGTTGATCGCGGGCGCCTGTGTGTCGGCAGCCGGGGCGGTCGTTTCGCCGGACGGGTTTGTATCTGTCATTGTGTTTTTGTTTTGTGTAATGGCGCTCACCGGAAGTCGGGAGCGACCGTTTTTCTCCAACGGTGCGGAGCGCATGTGAAAGCGCTCAAACGCAAACGCCGAAGCGGCCCATAATCGCCCATAACTCCCCTAGGGGCAACCCAAAACGGGCCGGAACTGGGGTCCAATTGCATCTTGCGCCCGCCCGTCTCGGCCGCACGTTTGACCCCCATGGATAAATTCGAGGAGATTTTCAGGATGCAGGACGCGCTTAACCGCAGGATCGGCGTGGCCCTGCCTCCCCCGACTGAAGAGGAGAAGGCAAAATGGGTGCTAAACTATACCCGGGCGATGCAGCAGGAAATCGCGGAACTCATTGATTCCGTGCCGTGGAAGTGGTGGGCGAAGTACCAGAAATTTGACGAGCAGAACGCCCGCGTCGAGGTCGTGGACCTCTTCCATTTCCTGATTTCCATCGCTCAGACCCTGGGAATGAGCGCGGACGATGTTTTTCAGGCCTACGTGAAGAAAAACCAGGTAAATATCCAACGCCAGGAATCGGGATACGTCAAAAAGGACGAGACTGACTCGCGCCATATCTGACGGCGCCTAGGCCGACCGGGGATCAGCGGGAGACCACAAAGGCAGCCTGGACGTCCACGGCTACGTTGCCGTCCTCGACGATTGCTGCGCGGAGTTTGAGCTTCGCCTTGCCATACCTTGCAAGCGCTTCCTTGAATTCGGCAATGGCTGCCTGGGCGGGACGCTCGCAGATCGCTCTGAGGTCGCCGATCACGGGGCGCCTGTAGGCCGCGCGGCTTTCCTTGACGACGATGTGCCACACCGTCTTCTCGGCCTTCGTCTCGCCCTTCATCAGCTCCCAGACCACCCCATAGCCGGCAAGGGTTGCCAAGGACACCAAGCTTCCGCCGAATGCCGTATTCAGGGAGTTCTTGTTCTGCTCCTTCGGGGCCGTTAGCACCAGGGCCTTTTCGTCGCTCACCTCCACACCAACGCCCATGGCCTTCGCGAGGGGTATCATCTCATGAAGAAAAAGCTCAAGTGCAGGAACCTTGACGGCTTTCATCGTACGGGACGCTGGAGGATTAATGGTCGCACGTCAAAGCCGCGAAGCCCTCATGGCATCTAAAATCTTCCAATAGTCACAAGATACTATACATCAACTGTCTGGGGTATTTTGAATATGCTAATTGCCGCACTTTTCGGGCCTGCAACCGTCCGGCTGCTGGCCTTAGGTCCGGTATTGCGGGAGGTGCCGGGCGGTAGCAGCCTGCAACAGTGAACACGTCTCGACGAAGGCGCCGGGGTCTGGCCGCGGCGGTATTGCTCCTATTTCTGTACGCTGGCTTAGGTTTCTTTGTCCTGCCACCCGTCATCAAGGCGCAGGCAGAAAAAAGGTTGTCAGCCCAGTTGGGACGGCAGGTCTCCGTGGGAAGGCTTCGCTTAAACCCGTTCATGCTCTCGGTTGCCATTGTGGATCTGGACATCCGCGAAAAGGACGGCGCTTCGTCATTCCTTGGGTGGGGCCGCCTCTACGTGAGGTTTGACGCACTCCGCTCCATCGCAGGCGCATGGGTCCTCGGAGATGTCGAACTCGATCAATTCCATGCTGCGGTCGCCATAAACCCCGACGGATCGTTCAATTTCTCGGACCTCTTGGCAAAATTCGCCGCACCCGCGGATGCCCATGCGAAGCCGGGGCGCCCGGTCTGTGTGGGCAGGATGAAGGTCGAGGACGCGCGGGTCGATTTCAACGACCGTTCGCTCATCCATCCATTCGCGACGACCGCCGGCCCGCTCACGTTTGCTCTCACCGAGTTTCAGACCTCAGGGGCCCGAGGTGCGCCGTTCCATTTCGAGGCAAGCACCGAGGCGGGCGAGCGGTTCACGCTCAGGGGCACGCTAGCTGCCGATCCGGTTGCGTCCCGAGGGGATTTCGAAGCTGCGGGCCTCGTGATCAAGAAATATTCCCCGTATTTCGAAAAGAGGGTCAGTGCCGATGTGACCGGTGGAAGACTTACCGTGCGCGGACACTACGAGATGAATTTCGATCCCAAGGGCCGCGTGATCGCGCTGGAACATGGGGAGCTTCATCTCAGTGGCCTGAGCGTAGCGGAGCGCGCGAATTCAAAGCCCGTGATTGAGCTGGGGTCATTGGAGGTGCTTGACGCCCGCGCCGATGCCGTGGGGATGAGGGGCTCGGTGGGCCGGATCGCGATGGCTGATGGGCACCTCCATGTTCGCCGGGACAAGGCGGGCGTGGTCAACCTGCTGCACCTGGTGCCCTCGGATGGGAGCACACCGGCGACGGCCCGGTCCTCGGCGCCAAAGTTCACCTTGAGTGAACTGGCGATCGAGCGTTTCGCCGTCGACATCGATGACGAGGCTATCGTTAACCACGCCAGACTTTCCCTCGGGGACCTGAAGCTGGCGGTGAAGAACTTCAGCCTGGAGGAGGGAGCCAGGATCCCACTCGAGCTCTCGTTTGGCTGGGCCCCAAAGGGGACGGTGCATGTCGATGGATCCTTCGTGCTCAAGCCCCAGGTCACCGCAGACATGACGGCCAGCGTAGCGGGCCTGTCCATACTTCCGCTCAGTCCCTACCTTGAGCAATTCGTGAACGCGCGCATCAGCGAGGGCATCGTTTCGGCAACCGGCGCAGTCCATGTGTCGCTTGCGGGCAGCCAGCCGGATATTGAGCTAAAGGGGGATTTCGCGGCGGAGAAATTTGGACTTGTGGACAAGGCGCATGATAGCGCCCTCCTGGGGTTCTCCCGGCTCACCCTTACCGGAATCTCTGCAAAGACATCGCCCGCGCTAGGGATGTCGGTTGCGCAAGTGGACCTAGTCGGCCCCTACGTGCGAGTGGTTGTCAATAAGGAGGGCTCCCCGAACCTTGCCTCGCTTGTGGCGCAGCCGCCAGGGAAGCCCCGACCGGGCCAGACTGGAAAGACCCCGCCTGCCGAGAATCCGAAGGTCGAGATAGGTCGCGTCACGGTTGACGGCGGAAATTTCAGCTTCACCGATCAATCGGTGGAGCCGAACGTTCATGTGGTCCTCGGGGCCTTTGCGGGGACGCTCTCCGGCCTCTCGTCCGAGAACATGGCGCGCGCGGATGTGAACCTCTACGGAATGGTTGATGGCGTGGGCCCCCTGGACATAACCGGGAAGCTCGATCCCTTGGGCGCCCAGATTTTTGTGGACCTTAAGATCGATGCGAAAGGCGTCGATTTGCTGCCGCTCAGCCCGTACACGGGCAAGTATGCGGGATACGAGCTGGCCAGAGGACAGCTCGTGGTCGATTCAAGGATACTAGTCGACGGGGCGAAGATCGACTCCACGAACAGGGTCACCCTTAACCAGTTCAATTTCGGTTCCGCGACGGCCAGCAAGGACGCCACCAAGCTTCCCGTGCGCCTGGCGGTGGCGTTGCTCAAGGATGTGAACGGGCAGATCTACATCGACCTTCCTGTCCAGGGTCGCCTTGACGACCCGGAATTCCGCATAGGCAAGGTCGTGTGGCACGTGATCGGTAACCTCCTCACCAGGGCCGCGGTGTCGCCATTCTCGCTTGTGGGCTCCATGTTTGGCGGCGGGGGCGAGGAGCTCGCGTTCCAGGAGTTTGCCCCGGGCAGCAGCGAATTGGAGAAGGATGACCTGCAGAAGCTGGACACGCTTGCCAAGGTGCTGGCCAACCGGCCGGCGCTGACGCTTGCCATCGCAGGAGGATATGATGCGGCGGCGGACGCCTACGCGCTGAAGCACGTGAGGCTCGATCGGCTTGTGCGTCGGCAGGTCTGGGAGGCCCGGCATGTCACCGACCCGAATATTCTGCCGCCCGATCAGCTGGTCATCACGCAAGAGGAGAGCGCGGCTATGGTGAAGAAGCTCTTTGATGCGAAGTTCCCTCCGGGCACTCGATTCGGAACACCGCTGCCGGCCGCTCCTCAGATCGCCCCGCCTCCCCCGGGCCCTCCTCCAGGATTCCTGAAGCGCCTGGTCGACGCGTTTACCCTAAAGAAGGAGCGTGATGCGACCGCCTCGAGGAAGGAATCCGAGCGCCTCTCCGCGGAGCACGAAAAGGCCGTGACACTGGCTGTGGCCAACGGCCTCCCGCTTACCGAGATGACGGGCAGGCTGGCGGAGGCGATCGAGGTGACTCCCGACGACCTTTTGGCCCTTTCTGCTTCGCGGGCCCAGCGTGTGCGGGAGCAGCTTGTCAATGCAGGGCACATCGGGGCCGACCGCCTGTTCCTGTCCAAGGATTCGGGTCCGGGGGGCCAGAGTCAGGGCCCGCGGGTTCGGCTAAGCTTCCAGTAGACGCGCCCCGGGGCTTGCCGCGGGCCCCGGGGATGTTTGAGTGTGCCGATGGCAAAACCCGAAGAGCCCAAGATCATCTTCTCGATGATCGGCGTCTCTAAGAAGATCGAGCGCAAGGAAATCCTCCGCGACATATCGCTGTCGTTCTACTACGGCGCGAAAATCGGCGTCCTCGGGTTCAACGGCTCCGGCAAGTCATCCCTGATGCGCATCCTTGCCCTTCGCGACACGGATATCGACGGGCGCGTCCATATAGAGCCGGGCTACGAGGTTGGCATGCTTGAGCAGGAGCCGCAGCTGGCTGCGGGCAAGACGGTCCGCGAGTGCGTCGAGGAGGGCGTGAAACACCTGACGGACCTGGTTGGGGCCTATGACGCAACCTGGGACGAGCTCAACGACGCGGCTGACGATGCCGCAAAGGATGCCATCATGACCCGGCAGGGGGAGCTCCAGGAGAAGATCGACGCAGCGGGTGCCTGGGACGTGGCGCCCCAAGTTGAGATGGCGATGGACGCCCTGCGTTGCCCGCCTGCAGAGCAGCTGGTCGACCGGCTCTCGGGGGGGGAGCGCCGGCGCGTCGCCCTTGCGCGTCTGCTGCTGCGGAAGCCCCCGATCCTTCTCTTGGACGAGCCGACCAACCACCTTGACGCCGAGAGCGTGCAGTGGCTCGAGCAGCACCTAGCCCGCTACGAGGGCACCGTGATCGCCGTCACGCATGATCGCTACTTCCTGGACAACGTGGCGCAGTGGATCCTCGAACTGGACCGCGGCCATGGGATTCCTTGGAAGGGGAATTATTCGTCGTGGCTCGAGCAGAAGCAGAAGCGCCTCGCCGTGGAGCAGCGGACGGAGGACAGGCGTCAGAAGGCGATGGCCCGGGAGCTCGAATGGATCCGGAAGTCGGCGACCGCTCGCCGAGTCAAATCCCAGGCGCGCATCACCGCCTATGAGTCCATGCTCAAGGAAAACACGACGGAGAAGGAGAGGGATTACGAGATTCTGATCCCCCCCGGGCCCAGGCTTGGCACGCTGGTGGTCGAGGCCAAATCGCTTTCAAAGGTTTATGGGGAAAACCTCATCTTTGAGAACCTCTCGTTCTCCCTTCCACCGGGGGGGATCGTGGGGGTGATTGGGCCGAACGGGGCCGGAAAGACGACGCTCTTCAGGCTCATCACGGGTGCTGAAAAGCCTGACGGAGGTTCGCTCCGGGTGGGCGACACGGTGAAGATTGCGCATGTCGACCAGTCGCGGGATTCCCTCCCGGGCGAGGCCACGATCTACGAGGCGATCAGCGGCGGCGAAGAGATCCTCAGGATGGGCGGGCGCGAGGTGAATGCGCGCGCCTATTGCGCGCAGTTTGGGTTCACGGGAGCAGACCAACAGAAGAAGGTGGGCATACTCTCAGGGGGCGAGCGCAACCGAGTGCACCTGGCCCGCCTCCTAAAGTCGGGCGCAAACTTGATCCTGCTCGACGAGCCGACCAACGACCTGGACATAAACTCCATACGCGCGATCGAGGAGTCGCTTGAGAACTTCGCGGGATGCGCGGTCGTCGTCTCGCACGACCGTTGGTTTCTGGACCGGGTTGCAACCCACATCCTGGCCTTTGAGGGGGAGAGCACGGCCCACTGGTTTGCGGGCAACTACTCTAGTTACATTGAGGACTTCAAGCGCCGGAGGGGCAAGGACGCGGACCAGCCCCACCGGATCAAGTACAGGCGCCTGACCCGGACCTAAGGGCAGTGGGCGCCGTGCCTCAGCGCGACGGTAGAGGGGATCTCCTCACTTCCTCCACGAAGAGCTCCTCCAGCCGCGGGACATTCACGGCCCGGACGACGAGGACCCCGGGCTCGCCAAGGCCGGGCCCGCCATTGGCGGGCCAACTCAATGTGGCCCCGTAATTGGGCCCGTGGCCGATCTCGATATCCATCGACAGAGTGTCGGCATGCCGGGTGATCGAGGGCTCGATTAGAACCGCGGCGGCCACTTCGTCCCACATCGGGAATCCGGGTATGGCGTACTTGGCCACATACTTTGCGGCCGGCGTGTCGCAGCCGGCGGTGGCCCGCTTCACGATCTCGGGAGTGAATTTGGTGTCCACCGTGGCGTCGAGGGGGACCACGACGATCTTCTTCCAGCCCGCGTGGAGCATCATCTTCGCGGCCTCGGGATCCCATCGGCTGTTGAATTCGACGCGGGGCGTATTGATGAACTGCATCGAGAACTCGTCGACCTTTGACGCGTCCGGATTAAAGCTGCCGCCCATGATCACGATCTCCTTCGCCAGCGAGGCGAATTGGTCGTCCAAGCGGGAGGCGAGGGCAAGGTTGGTGAAGGGGCCAACGGCCAGGATGGAGACTTGGCCTGGGAACTCCCGGACTTTTCTCACCAGGAAATTGGCCGCTATCTCCCCCGAAGGCTTTGTCGTGGGTTCGCCCTCCTCCAGGGGCGGGACCACTTCCGGCGCGTGATAATGGGGGCGATTCACTGTGTTATAGGACGGCCACGAGTCCATCCACGCTCCTTTGTAGGCGAGCTTGCCATAGAGTTTTTCCCACCGGCGCGTCTCCTCCTCGGAATCGATGAGGGGGTAGGTTGCGCCTGGCACCACGGGGATATCCGCACGGCCGATCAATTCGAGCATGCGCAGGGTATGGGCTACGTTCTCCTTCTGCCAGCCGTCGCCACTCTCTATCGTGATGCCCAGGACCTCGATCCCCGGGTCCTGCACCACCATGAGTATGGCCTGGAGGTTACTGCCCCCCGGGCCAAAAGCGTCCTGATCGATTATGACCTTGCTTAGAGGTGTGGCACCGCGACTTATGGATATGCCGCATAGGGCTGAAATACAGATAGTTAAGAGATATTTAGTAGGCATTTAAGAGGGGGCAGTGATGGGGTTTGGGCTATCCCGGCGACAATAATGCCGTAGCCTCGCGAATGCCAAGATGGGCCGATTTCTGGCACTTGGCCTAGGTCATTAAGTTTTATCGGCGGGCCTGGTAAGGCGGATTCAATTGGGCGATTTTTACCGCGTGGACACACCTAGATAGGAAAGAGAAAGAAAATGAGGTCCCGTGATGCAAACAGCTTGCCATAAAATAGGCTTACGGTTTGCTCGGCCATTTCCCGAATGGTCTTTGCGAAACAAACAAAATCCCGCGCCCGGATTGGATTGCCGGCTTTCTGCTGCGTATGGGCGGGACTCTTGACGACGGCATCGGGTCAAACCACGTGGACCAGCGCGACGAGCGGAGCATGGAACACCGGTACCAATTGGAGTCCCTCGACGGTTCCCGTAAACATAACCGATGTGGGGATATCAGCAACGGGAGGCGCTTACACCGTAACGCTGTCGGGCGCAACCGGAACCGCAAGGACGCTCACGCTGAATTCGGCAAATGCCAATCTCTCCATCAGCAACACCTATCTTTACCTTTATGGAAATGGGGCGACCTCCACCTTCAGCGCGGGATCGGTCACTCTGGCGAATAGCAATATCGAGATTACGTCCTCTGCGTCGGGCCATACGTTGGACAACTCGGCCACGATCAATTCCATTTCGGGTTCCAATTATATATACAGCAACGGGTCTAGCGGAAATGCGATGACCTTTTACAACTCTGGCACGATCAATGTGACTGGAGGTTATCTGTACCTTGGAAACAATGCGTACGACTCGGTCACGAACGCACTGGGGTCCACGATAACGGCCAACGCCGGAACCTTGGTGTTCGGCAACAACAGTGCATCCTGGTCGAATCAGGGGACGCTTTACGCGACCAACGGTGGGACGGTCACACTCGGGAATAGCACGTGGGCGGGCGCGGGGACCCTGACTGCTGACACGGGTGGTACCATCAACCTTGGCGGCACCTTCACTATCGCGGCACTCGGCGCGTCGACCATCAACGGATCCGGCGGCACGATCAACATCACGGGTACCCTGAACAACGCGAGTACGGCGCTGACCCATCCAGCCTCGGGCATCTACACCCTGGGCGGGGGCACGATTAACAATGGTACGGTCGACAACACGTCAACCGCAGCGCTCACCTTCGGCAACCTTGGAGGCACCCTGAACGGAGTTTCGATGACGGGCAATTTCACCGTGCCCTCAAGCGCCACGTTCAAGACCGAGAATGGAGCGGCGTTCTCAGCCGGAACAACGACATTTGCGGGAAACTATGTTTACCTGATCGGCTCCTCGGGGACCGCGCTCACGATCGGCTCAACCGGAGCCTGGACCGGCAACGTGCAAGTCCAAGCGCAGGTGGCAAATTTGGGCTTCGTCAACAACGGCAGCCTCACGAATTCGTCGGGCAACAACTATATCTACGGCGGGACATACTCGGGCTTCACCTTCACGAACTCAGGTTCGGTATCGGCCACGGGCGGCTACCTGACGATCGGTAACGCCGGCAACGACTTGGTCACGAACAACTCGGGCGGCACGATCACGGCGAGCGGAGGTGGGGCGATCACGCTCGGCTACAACGGAGGCGACACCATAACGAATAGCTTAGGGGCCACGCTGGAGGCAACCGGTGCAGGAAGCAGTCTTACCCTGGGCAACGGAACGACAACCTGGACTAATAGTGGCAACATCTATGCCACGAATTCGGGCACCGTTAACTTGGCGGGCACGTATTCAACCTCGAACCTTACGAGCGGTACGATCAACAGTGACACCGGAGGTGTCGTGAACCTTGGGGGGACGCTCGACAATACGAGCTCGATCATCACCCACCCAACCTCGGGCATCTACACATTGGGCGGGGCCACGATCAGTGGGGGGACGGTCGACAACACGTCAACCGCAGCGCTCACCTTCGGCAACCTTGGAGGCACCCTGAACGGAGTTTCGATGACGGGCAATTTCACGGTGCCCTCGGGCGCCACGTTCAAGACCGAGAATGGAGCGGCGTTCTCAGCGGGAACTTCGACGTTCGGGGGAAATTACATCTACCTCAATGGATCCGCCGGGACGGCACTTACGATCGCCTCCGGAGCAGCCTGGACGGGAGACGTGCAGGTACAGGCGCAGGCTATAAATCTGACGTTCATTAACAACGGTAGCTTCACCAACTCGGCTGGCAGCAACTATATCTACGGTGGAACCTATACGGGCTTCGTCTTTACGAACGCGGGCTCGCTTTCACTTACGGGAGGATCCCTCGCCGTAGGCAATGGAGGCACCGATTTGGTTACAAACAACTCGGGTGCGACCATGACGGCCAGCGCAGGCACTCTCACTCTTGGCTCAGGAGCCGGAGCAATATTCACCAATAGTGGAACGGTTTCGGCCACGGGCACGGGCATTGTAACCTTGGGTACGAGCGGATCCACTTGGGCAAACGGCGGGACCATCAACGCCTCGGGCGGTGGCACGGTCAATTTCGGAGGCTCCTACGCCTCGGCGAACTTGTCTGGAACCATAGACGGTTCGGGGGGTACCCTAAACCTCACGGGGACCATCAACAACACAAGCGCGACGCTCGGATCGCCCACCACGGGCATTTATACGCTCCTCGGAGGAACCGTTATTGGTGGGACGGTAAGCAGCGGGGCGCTCACCTTCGGATCCACGGGGGGCACGCTCAACGGCGTCACCATGAACGGCAATTTCAGCGTGCCCGCAGGCGGGAACCTTTACTCCCAGGGCAACACGACGTTCACGGGCGGGACGACCACGATCGCTCCGACGAGTGGTTACGAGTACTTGAACGGCACGGGAACGGCGCTCACGATCGCCTCGGGAGCCACATGGTCGGGCTCCCCCGACATCTACGGGCAGACTGCAAACCTGACCCTGGTCAACCAGGGCACGATCAATAATACGGTTGGCGGCGACTTTATCCGAGGCAACGGCAACGCTCTGACGATCAACAACAGCGGGACCATCACTGCGACCGGAGGCTCCCTCCAGCTGGGATACTATGCCAACGACACCGTCACCAACTCCGGCGCCATCACGGCAAACGGGGGGACGATCTACCTCGGGTATAACCTGGCCAACTGGAGTTCGTCGGGCGCGCTCCTGGCCGAGAACAACGGCATCCTGGATCTCGCAGGTGCGTTCACGACGGCATCTCTGGGTGGTACGGTCAACATGAACACGGGAGGAGTCGTGAACATCACGGGCACGCTCACCAATACGAGCGCGATCCTGGCGACGCCTGTTACGGGCGTTTATACGCTTCTCGGAGGAACCGTTATTGGTGGGACGGTAAGCAGCGGGGCGCTCACCTTCGGATCCACGGGGGGCACGCTCAACGGCGTCACCATGAACGGCAATTTCAGCGTGCCCGCAGGCGGGAACCTTTACTCCCAGGGCAACACGACGTTCACGGGCGGGACGACCACGATCGCTCCGACGAGTGGTTACGAGTACTTGAACGGCACGGGAACGGCGCTCACGATCGCCTCGGGAGCCACATGGTCGGGCTCCCCCGACATCTACGGGCAGACTGCAAACCTGACCCTGGTCAACCAGGGCACGATCAATAATACGGTTGGCGGCGACTTTATCCGAGGCAACGGCAACGCTCTGACGATCAACAACAGCGGGACCATCACTGCGACCGGAGGCTCCCTCCAGCTGGGATACTATGCCAACGACACCGTCACCAACTCCGGCGCCATCACGGCAAACGGGGGGACGATCTACCTCGGGTATAACCTGGCCAACTGGAGTTCGTCGGGCGCGCTCCTGGCCGAGAACAACGGCATCCTGGATCTCGCAGGTGCGTTCACGACGGCATCTCTGGGTGGTACGGTCAACATGAACACGGGAGGAGTCGTGAACATCACGGGCACGCTCACCAATACGAGCGCGATCCTGGCGACGCCTGTTACGGGCGTTTATACGCTTCTCGGAGGAACCGTTATTGGTGGGACGGTAAGCAGCGGGGCGCTCACCTTCGGATCCACGGGGGGCACGCTCAACGGCGTCACCATGAACGGCAATTTCAGCGTGCCTGCGGGCGGGACCTTTTACTCCCAGGGCAACACGACGTTCACGGGCGGGACGACGACCTTTTCTCCGTCAAGCAGCTATGTCTATCTGAATGGCTCCGGAACGGCGCTCACCTTGGCTTCAAGTGCGGTGTGGTCGGGGGCCATGGACATCTACGGGCAGGCCACAAACCTCGTCCTCATCAACCAGGGCTCGATCAACGAGACGTCGGGAGGCGACTTTTTCCGGGGCAACGGCAACGGCCTGGCTTTCACCAATAGTGGGGTCTTCACCGCAAGCAGTGGAACTTCGATCACGCTGGGCTACTACTCGAATGATTCGGTAACCAACTCCGGCACCCTGGAGGCGAATGGCGGGACAATAGCCTTCGACTCCTATTCCAACGAAGTGACAAACCTGGCCAGCAACACCCTCACAGGGGGTACTTGGATTGCTGCCAACGGGGGCACGATAGAATTTCAGGCGACCGGAAATGCGATTGTCACGAACAACGCCACGATCGTCTTGGATGGGTCAACCTCCAACATCCAGACCTATTCGGGAGCGGGTCCGAGCTACCAGAAAGTGGACCAGACCCTCGTCACCAACAACGGCACACTCGAGGTTCTCTCGAGCCGCAATTTCAGCGCCTCGAATGCGATCACGAACAACGGCACCATCCAATTGGGCGGGGGCACGTTCACGACATCTGCGCTGACCAATGGGCCGGGAAGCACGCTTTCCGGATTTGGAACCTTCACTTCCACAGGTGGTGTCACGATTGGCAGCTCGGTGCTGGTCTCCCCGGGCAGCGCGAGCGCGGGCGACTACATCGGGATACTCAACTTCGGCGCCAGCACGCCGGTCACGTTTGCGCAGGGCGGGTCGAGCACCTTTGACATCATGAATGCCTCGGGGACGGCGGGAACAGATTTCGACAAGTTGGCCGTGGCCGGGGCCCTCACCGTGTCCGCAACCAGCGGCAATCCCTTCACAATCAATGTCGAGTCAATCAGCCCGGGGACGGGTCTTCCGGGAACCGCAAACTTCAGCTTGAGCTCGAGTTACCAATGGACCCTTGCCACCGCAGGCTCGGTGTCCGGCTTCAATGCCTCCGATTTCACAATCAACACCTCCTCCTTCGCGAACGGCATGGGCGGAGGGAACTTCTCGGTCTCCTCGGACAGCACGGATATCTACCTGAACTTCACGCCCGTCCCAGAGCCCTCGACCTGGATGCTGATGGCCGGGGGGGCCGCACTCGTCGGCCTGGTCTCGATCAAGCGCCAGCCGCCCAAGTCGCCGGCGGTCAGATAGCCTTTAGTAGAGACTTGAGGTCGGAGAGCGAGATCTTCGCCGCCGCCGCGTCGCTCGCCTCGAAGATTCCCGCCAAGAGGGCCCGCTTCTCCTCCTGAAGGGCCAGGACCTTCTCCTCAACCGTGTCGGAGCACACGAGCTTGTAGCTCGTGACCACACGGGTTTGCCCGATGCGGTGGGCGCGGTCGGTGGCCTGCGCCTCTGCTGCGGGATTCCACCACGGATCGAAATGGATGACCGTGTCGGCACCCGTGAGGTTTAGCCCGGTGCCCCCTGCCTTCAGGGAGAGAAGGAACAGGGGCACATCACCGGAACCCTGAAAACGGTCGACCTCGGCCTGGCGGGCCGAGGTCGACATGGAGCCGTCCAGGTAGCAGTGGGCAATCCCTTGGGCGGCCAGCTCCTGCCGGAGGAGCGCCAGGAGCGACGTGAACTGGGAGAAGACGAGCAGGCGGTGCCCGTCATCGGCGGCCTCCTCAAGGATCTCACGGAACGACTCGAGCTTGGCCGAGCCGTCGTAAGGCTTCGATCCTGCCGAGGGCTCCGCAGATTCCCTGGCGACAAGCCTTGGATCGCAGCAGATCTGGCGGAGCCGAAGGAGCTGGGTGAGCGCGGCGAGGCGCAGGGCCGCCTCCCCCGCGCCCGAAGCCTCCAAGTCAAAGAGCTCGCGCTCGGACTTCTCCTGGTATGAGCGGTAGAGGGCGGCCTGGTCGGGCTCCAGCGTGCACCAGACCACCTGCTCGATGCGCGCGGGGAGCTCGGGGGCCACGACGAGCTTGGTGCGCCTGAGGATGTAGTGCGCCGTCTTCGCGCGAAGGCGATCGTCGTACCAGGACCGCTCCTCGCGGCGTGTCCCGGCGGGGATTTTCTCAAGGTAGCCTGGGAGAATGAACTCGAAGAGGGAGCGCAGGTCGTCGAGGGAATTTTCAACGGGCGTGCCCGTCAGCAGGAAGCGCCCCTTGGAGCGAAGTGCACGCAGGGATCGCGCGTTCTGGGAGAGGCGGTTCTTCATGTGCTGGGCCTCATCCGCCACCACGCACGCGAATTCCGCCGACGCGAACAGCTCCCGGTCGCGCGTAAGCGTCCCATAGGAGGTAATGATGAGGTCCCAGCGCGCAAGGTCGGCCAGGCCCGCCACGCGGCGGTCCCCGTGGTGGACGAAGACCCGGAGGTGGGGCACAAAGCGCGCGGCCTCGCGCCTCCAGTTCTCGACAAGCGACGCCGGGCAGACGACAAGACACGGGCCGCCCTCGGACTGGACGGCGCTTAAGAGGGCCAGGGCCTGGAGCGTTTTTCCAAGCCCCATCTCATCGGCGAGGATGCCTCCCAGGCCGCCCCGGTGGAGGTGCCAGAGCCACGCGGCGCCCAGGCGCTGATAGGTCCTCAGGAGGGCGTCAAAGGCCTGGGGGAGTGGGGCGGGCTCCAGGCGCGAAAGATTGCGAAGGGCGGCCGTCCTTCGCTTCCACTCCTCCGGGGGCTGGAAACCCGGCGCAAGCTCCTCAAGGAGCTCCTCGACCTCGGCCGCGCGGGCCGATCCGATCCGGTCGGTCCTCCGCGTGGAGGCCGAGGACGTCTCGCCATCGGAAAGCGCGCGCTGGACCTCGGCCAGCTTCTGGACCCTCGCAGGATCGATCAGGACGATATTGCCCTCAGCCTCGACATAACTGCGGCCCGAGGCCACGGCGTCCCTTACGGCCACCTCGCTCGCGGATCCTCCCTTGATGCCGAGTGCGATGTCCCAGCGGTCGCCCGAGGCCGATACCTCGCACGTGATCTCCGCCGTCGACAAGTGCTTTGTCCGGGCGATGAAATTGGGCGTGAATTCTGCCCCGAGCTCACCCCGAAGCCGTTCCCCGTGGGCGGCCAGGAAGGACAGGGTCTTGTGCCGGTCGCGCAGCCACCACTTCCGGTTTGAGGGTTCGAGCACAAATCCCGAAGACTTAAGGATATCCGCGATCCTCTCATACCTGGGGTCTTCCCGAGGGGGTGGGCTTATCGCGAGGTAATGGTCTGAGCCGTCGACGATCACGGGCACCTTGGGGGTAGGCCGCCAACTGGCGGGACCAGGGGCCTGGCGGGAAGCCGCGGGACCCGCAGGGGCCTCCGTGAGCTTGGGTTCGATGAGGACGTCGTCATGCCTCCAAGGGACCCTATTGCCGCCCTCCACGAACACGGCTGCGTCGGCCGCCGCATCGGCAAGCTTCGCCAGCTGCTTGCGTGTCAATTGGATAAAGGCGGGCGGCTTCTGGGTTCCGCACCATCCCTGGAGCACCGCCAGGATGGGGATGACCCCCTGTTCAGGCGCAGCCGTCAGGTCGAGCTCGATCCGAAGGGGCACGGCGTTGCGCGCCGCAGCTGCTGCGAGATTGGGAGGGAGGTGTAAAAGGAGCGAAGGCACGTGGACTTTCTCCCATCCTTTCAATCTTATCGCGGAATTGGAATAAAACACCGCGCAGGTGCTCTTACCTAAAATCCTGATGAACAACGAGGGCTTTGCACAACTGGTGGACGCGCATTATGCGCCCCTCTACCGCTTTGCGCTCAGCCTAGCACGCAATGGCACGGATGCGGGCGATCTTGTCCAGCAGACGTTCTTCATCTGGGCTACCAAGGGCGACCGGATCCGCGAGCTGTCCAAGGCAAAATCCTGGCTCTTTACGACGCTCTACCGCGAGTTCCTGAGGGGGCGTCGGCGAGATTCGCGTTCGACCTCCCTGGAGGACCTCCCGCCGGGCGAAAAGGAACCCGCGGCGGAGGACGTGGATCGGGTTTCAAAGATCGACGCGGCGCTGGTCATGGCGGCGCTCCAGACGGTGGACGAGACGTTCCGGGCCCCGCTGACCCTTTTCTACATTGAGGATATGTCCTACCAGGAGATCGCCGCAGCCCTGGAGGTGCCGATTGGCACGGTCATGTCGCGCCTCTCTAGGGGCAAATCGCAGCTTCGCATGGCGCTTGAGCGCGTGGAGGCGGGCGGTTCCAAGGTGGTCCCATTCCCCAATTCAAAAGGAGCGAGCGCATCATGAACACCGAAGAGGCCAAGTTCATCCTATCCGCCTACCGTCCGAACGGCAGCGACTCGGACGACGCCACGTTCGCCGATGCCCTGCGCATGGCCGGGGATGACCCGGTGCTGGGCGCCTGGTTCGCCCAGTCGCGTGCGCACGACGCCGCGGTGGCAGGGAAGGTGAGGCAGATCGTTCCGCCCGAGGGTCTCAGGGAGGCGATCCTTGCGGGAGCCCGCGTGAGTGACATGCGCAAGCCCAGGGGCTTCGCCTGGGGCTGGGCCGCGGGGATTGCGGCGGCTGTACTCGCGATCGGCGTCTTCTCAATGAGGGCTCCGGTCCGGCAGGGGCCGGCCGCTGCGGCCTTTGCGGGATTTGCGATCAACGATATGGTGCACGGCAGGCACGGCGGAAGTGGCGAGCCTTCGGGGACCCTCATCGCGCAGCTTCAGGTCAAAGGGGCGAAGATGCCCAGCGCCGAGGCCATAGACTTCGAGAAGCTCAAGGACACGGGGTGCCGGACGCTCAACTTTGCGGGCCATGACGTGATGGAGGTATGCTTCGCACGTGAAGGCGTGGAGTTCCATTTTTACGTGACTCGCCGCGATGGGTCCTTGGGCGTCCCGGGAGGGCAGGGACCCTCCTACCTTGTCCAGGCGGCCGGGGCCGCGGCCGTGTGGTCTGACAGCCGGTTTGACTATGCGCTGGCGACCACGGCGGGGGTAGAGGCTGTTCGGAGACTGCTCTGAGGTCGCGGGATTTCGGGGCACTTTCCCCGGAAGGGGCGTTGCCTGCTGCGCCATCATGGCTAACATTTGCCGAGCCCAATGCCGAGCAATCCCCCCAACGCTGAGCGGGTCCGTCTTTCCGAGGATGAAGACCGGAAGAAGAATTGGAAGCGGTGGGGACCGTACCTCTCCGAGAGGCAGTGGGGCACCGTGCGCGAGGATTACTCCTCGGACGGGGAAAGCTGGCGTTACTTCACTCACGAGCAAGCGCGCTCCAGGGCCTACCGGTGGGGCGAGGATGGCATCCTCGGAATCTCTGACCGGGAATGTCGATTGTGCTTTGCCGTTGCTCTGTGGAACGGGCGGGACCCGGTGATCAAGGAACGGCTCTTCGGGCTCACGAATGCCGAGGGGAACCATGGGGAAGATGTGAAGGAGTGCCACTTCTACACGGACTCGACGCCCACCCACTCCTGGATGAGCGCGCTCTACAAGTACCCGCAGGCGGCGTTCCCCTACGAGCGCCTGAGGGCCGAGTCCCGGGGGCGAACTCGGGACGATCCCGAGTTCGAGCTCGCCGACACGGGCATTTTTGACGAAAGCCGCTACTTTGACGTGACTGCAGAGTATGCGAAGTCCGACGCGGACGATATCTGCATACAGCTGACCGCGGCGAACCGCGGTCCGGATAGGGCCGTCCTCCACCTGCTGCCGACCCTGTGGTTCCGGAATACCTGGTCGTGGGGATGCAAGCACGAGGGCTGCACCCTCAAACCGCGGATTTCCGCGGTTTCCGACACCCGGATCGAGTGCAAGCACGAGACGCTGGGCACGATGATCATGGACCTCGAGAGGGGGGCCGGCGCCCCGGCCCCGCTTCTCTTCACCGAAAATGAGTCGAACGACGCGCTTCTTTTTGGCGGCGCGAACTCGACGCCCTACGTCAAGGACTCGATTGGCGATTTCGTGGTGGGCGGCCGGATGGACGCTGTTAACCCGGCGCGTCGCGGAACGAAATGCTCGGTGCACGTGATCATGGACCTGGGCGCCGGGGAGGAACGCAGGGTGAGGCTCAGGCTCAGGGCCGGGGACGCCAAGTCGCCGGGCGCATTCGGCCCCGATTTTGGCAAGGTGCTTGCGGCGAGAAAGCGGGAGGCGGATCAGTTTCACGAATCTCTCCCGGGTCCCTTGGATCCAGAGGCCCGGCTCGTCGCGCGGCAGGCAAACGCGGGCCTGCTCTGGTCAAAGCAGTTCTACAACTACGTGGTCGAGGACTGGATAAGGGGCGACCCGAACTTTCCTCCCCCGCCGGCGGCCCGCAAGACCGGACGCAACAGCGATTGGCCCCACGTCTATACGCGTGACGTTATCTGCATGCCGGACAAGTGGGAGTACCCCTGGTTCGCCGCCTGGGACCTTGCCTTCCACATGGTCCCGATGGCGCGGCTCGACCCTGCGTTTGCCAAGCAACAGTTGAATCTCCTCCTGCGCGAGTGGTACATGCACCCGAACGGGCAGATACCCGCCTACGAGTGGAACTTCTCGGACGTGAATCCTCCCGTGCACGCTTGGGCCTGCTGGAGGGTCTACAAGATCACAGCGCCACGCGGGCAGCGCGACCGCGCCTTCCTCGCCAGGGTGTTCCAGAAGCTCCTCGTGAATTTCACGTGGTGGGTGAATCGCAAGGACGTGTCGGGGCACCACATCTTCAGCGGCGGGTTCCTCGGCCTGGACAACATCGGCGTGTTTGACCGCTCCAAACCCCTCCCGGGCGGGGGCCAGCTTGAGCAGGCCGATGGCACCGCGTGGATGGCCTTCTACTGCAGCACCATGCTCGCTATGGCGCTCGAACTTGCGGAGGGAGATCCCTCCTACGAGGACATTGCATCAAAGTTCTTTGAGCACTTTGTGGCGATAGCGGACGCCATGAACAGCCTCGGGGGGACGGGACTCTGGCACGAGGAGGACGGTTTCTACTACGACGAACTCCTGACGGCAGGCGGATCAGAGCCGCTCAGGCTCCGTTCGATTGTCGGCATCATCCCGCTCTTTGCGGTCGAGTTCATCGAGGAGGGGCGCCTCGACAAGCTCCCGGGATTCGCCAAACGCACCCGGTGGTTCCTTGAGAATCGCCCTGACCTGGCCTCGCACATATCATACATGGCCCGCAACGGCTGTGATCCTGGGCGCCGGATCCTCGCCATCCCGACCCGGACCCGCCTGGAGCGGGTGCTTAGGTACGTATTCGACGAATCCGAGTTCCTCTCTCCGCATGGCATCCGCTCCGTCTCTCGCGCCTACAAGGACAAGCCGTTCACGGTCGGGGTGGATGGCGAGACGTACCGGGTCGACTATGAGCCCGGCGAGTCGCGGACCTGGCTCTTTGGCGGCAACTCCAATTGGAGGGGGCCGGTGTGGTTCCCGATCAATTACCTGCTGATCGAGGCGCTGCAGCGCTACCATCTCTTTTACGGAGATGCTTTCACGATGGAATTCCCTACGGGCAGCGGAATCCGGATGACGCTGGACCAAATCGCCCGAGAGCTCGCACGGCGCCTGATTTCGCTCTTTTTGCCCGATTCCAAAGGCCAACGGCCTTCATTGGCGGGCAATTTACAATTCACAAAGGACCCGAATTGGCGCGAATTGGTATGGTTCCATGAGTATTTCAATGGGGACACCGGTGCGGGCCTGGGGGCAAACCACCAAACAGGATGGACCTCCCTGGTCGCTCGGTTGATCGAGGAATTTGTTGATTGAGAGGGGATTGGACGCCCACCGGGCTCTCCCGGACGGCATCTTGCATTTCGCAAGGGCGCCCAGGTTCCACCTTTTTGTCAGGTTTAGTTCGGGGCCGCTCTGAACATACGCTCTCACCGCAGGGTCTCGGGTCGGCATGACGACCAATCCTATCCGACTGTTCCACCTCGGGCGGCCCCTCATGGCCGGCCTCGCGGCCGTCTTCGTTCTGTCCCTCCTGTTTGCGGCACCTGAAGCCAGGGCCACGGAGCGATGGGCAACGCTTGAAGCCATCCACCAGTTGGAGAATCCACGCGACTCCGACACACCGGGCAGCTTCGGCGAACTAGGGCCTTATCAGTTCCGGGAGCAGACCTGGAAAATGCACACCGCGGCGCCGTTCAGCCGGGCGCTCGATCGTCGCTCGTCCGACGCCGTGGCCGTAAAGCATTACGACTGGATCAAGGCCGAACTCGAACGCCGCGGGATCGTCGCGACGCCGTATCGGGTCGCCCTCGCCTGGAATGGCGGCATCAGGGCCGTCGTTGGCGAACATCCTCCTGCGGTGGCCGTGGACTACGCCTCACGCGCCGCGAACCTCGCAATGTATTTCGAGAAGAGCGAGTTGGCCGACTCGCCCTAGGGGCTCCCCCAAGGGTTCACTCGAGGAATTTGGACTGCTCGGGCGCGGGCTTTGCCGCCCTAGCACGGTCGTCCTTCGGGAGCGCATTGAGGTGGCGCGGCGGCCGCGCCGTCCTCTGCGCCACCGCAGCCTCGCGGTCCCGTACGATACGGTCGCAAATCTCGTGGATGTGGAGGCGCAGCCACTGCGTGGTGCTGCTGGTCGCGGTGTAGTCGGCGGGGCCGTAATGGTCTATCCTCCCAGCCTGCCGAAGCCTGTCGTTCTGGGCGTACTCTTCCTGCTTGGCGGGGTTGTAAACCCCGTAGGCGTTGCCCCCGTTGCCCTTGACCACCGAGAAGCTCGGCACATCGCTCGGGCCGTCAGCAATGTAGATCATGTTCTGGAACGGAATCCGCCGGTCCTCGGCGGCAATCCGGGAGTTCACATCGATGGCCGAGTTCTTGTTCGTCCCCTTGTTGATCTCAAAGAGCGCCCGGGTCTTGGTCGTGTTGTCGATGACCATGCCGATCTGGGCGATCTCTGCCGCAGCGCTCAGGTCGAGCTCCTTCTGCTGGAGAAACCCGGGCTGGAGAGGGTTCTCAATGAACTCGCAGCCCCAGATTCCGTCCACGAACGGTGCGATCGCGCTGCCCCGGATCATCTGCGCGAGGCCTGTGCTGACCACGTAGTGCTCCAGCCGAATGTCGTGCTTCTTGTATTCCTGCTTGGCCGAGACCCACGACTTCGATGTCTCGAAGAACTCCGGCAGCCCGGGGTAGAAGCGGACCTCCTTGCCGCACTCAAGCAGGACCGAGTTGTTGAGGCCGCCCATGCGCCCGGAAAGGACGTAGGTCAGAAGGTGGTTCAGGTAGCTGATCTCGCTATACAGGGTGTAGCCCCGCCTGCGGTAATTCTCCACGAGCGCGTTTGTCTCGGCCCAAAAGGTGGCCTCGTCGACCCCGTAGCGCCGAAAAAGCGGAGTCTGCATGTACTCCGGGATTAAGGTCTTGTCGAAATCCCAGATGCAGGCGATGATGTTTTGCGTGAAGAGCGTCGCGGCCATGCGGTGCGTGAGGCGGTATTCTTAGCCTCCGATCGCAGCCCGCGCAATTCGCAAATAGCAGACATGGACGCCCTTCCCGACATTTCACCTTTCAAGCGGCGCCTCGAGGAACTCGATGCGCAGATGGCGGAGCCGTCGTTCTACGGCAACCAGCGCCGCGCGGCAGAGGTCACCCGCGAGCAGCAGAAGCTTAGGAAGCTCGTGGACGACCACGGGACGCATACCCAGGTGGAGCGAGAGCTGCGCGAAGCGGTGGCGATGGCGCGGGAAGCCTCGGGAGACGCTGAAATGCGCGAACTCGCAGCAGCCGAGGTTCCGGCCTTGGAAAAGCGGGCCGCTTCCCTCCGGGAGACGGTACTGCTCGCCATGATTCCCCCGGAGGCATCGGACTCCCGCGACACGATCATGGAGATTCGGGCTGGAACCGGAGGCGATGAGGCAGCCCTCTTTGCAGCGGAGCTCACCCGCTGCTACCAGAAGTACGCGGATGCCCAGGGCTGGAAAATCCAGCCCATGAGCAGCAGCTACTCGGAGCGCGGTGGCATCCGGGAGGTCGCGTTCCTTATTGTGGGGGTCGACGTCTACAAGCAGCTCAAGTGGGAGAGCGGGGTTCACAGGGTCCAGCGAGTCCCGGTCACCGAAGCGAGCGGGCGCATCCACACGTCAACGGTCACGGTGGCGGTGCTCCCCGAAGCCGAGGAGGTCGACATCCAGATAAACCCCCAGGACCTCGAGATAACGGTGAGTCGCGCGAGCGGGCCCGGGGGGCAGGGCGTCAACACGACCGACTCCGCGGTGCAGATCCTCCACAAGCCCACGGGCTTGATCGTGAGCTGCGCCGACGAACGCTCGCAGATAAAGAACAAGGCGAGTGCGATGACGGTGCTTAGGTCCCGTCTGCTCAAGCAGAAGGAGGACGAGGAGAAGGCAAAGTATGCCGCAGAGCGCCGCAGTCAGATCGGATCGGGCGATCGCAGCGAGCGCATCCGGACCTACAATTTTCCGCAGAACCGGGTTACGGACCATCGCATCGGGCTAACGCTCCATGGGCTTCCCCAGATCATGGAGGGCGCGATTGGGCCCCTGATCGAGGGACTGCAAAAGGCGCATTATCAGGAGCGGCTCGCGGCGCTTGAGGGCCGTAGCTTCGAGCTTGTTAGGCCGTCTGCCGAACTCGGCTAAGGCACGCTGATGCCAGACCAGGTTCCGATTCGAGCGCCGATCCTGAGCGTGCTTGAGGTCCTGAAGAAGACCTCGGAATTCTTCGCCTCCAAGGGCATCGAGTCGGCGCGCCTCAACGCCGAACTCCTCATCAGCCACGTGCTCGCAATGGGCCGGATGGAACTCTACTTGAGGTTCGACAGGCCCGTGTCCGACGATGAGCTGGCCGCGCTGCGCGAGCTGGTGAGGCGTCGCGGGAAGCGGGAGCCCCTGCAATATGTGCTCGGGTTCGCCGAGTTCCATGGCCTCAGGCTGAAGGCCGACAGGCGCGCCCTGATCCCCAGGCCCGAGACCGAGTACCTCGTTGAGACCGTCCTGGCCCGGTGCACGACGGCACCGAGTCGCATCGTGGACCTAGGAACCGGCACCGGTGCCATCGCCCTTGCGCTTGCCAAGGCGTTTCCCGAGGCGTCCGTGACAGCGGTGGATGCAAGCCCCGAGGCCCTTTCGCTTGCCATCGAGAATGCCGCAACCCATGGGCTTGCTGAGCGGGTCTCCTTTCTGGAGTCGGACTGGCTGGTCGGACTGGCCGGCATGACCTTCGACTTGATTGTTTCCAACCCCCCCTATCTTTCCGAGGGGGAGGTAGCCGCCACGGCCCCCGAAGTCCGCGAACACGAGCCCATGCGTGCGCTCGCGTCCGGGGTGGACGGGTTCGCCGACGTAGCGAGGATCATAACGGGGGCGGCCGGTGCGCTCGCTCCGGGGGGCCTGCTGGCGCTCGAGACCGGGATTGGCCACCATGCGCGCGCGTCGGCGGCCGCCCGGAACGCGGGATTTTCCCGTACCGAGTCGGTCGCGGACCTTACGGGCCGCGACCGCATTTTCCTCGCCTGGCGCTAAGGCGCCCCTAGCCCTTGGCGACAACGGTCAGCGGCGCGTGGTTGCTGGCCCAGTACTCGTGGTCGTGGCTGAGCTCAATGGCGTCATCGACGACCCGGAGGGCCTCGCGCAGCGGGACGTCGACCTTTCCATAGGCGTCGGCATTGGCGTCCTCTTCGGCGTCCTCAAGCTCAGATTCATCGTCCGAGTCCTTCGTTGCATCCGCCTTGTGCGCGTCGGCGACCTTCGGCGCCACGATTTTGGGGGGCAGGGGCGGGCCTAGCCTGAACTCCTTGTAGGTGAAATCGGCCTTTGCGAGCTGCTCACGCTCGGTCTTCAGGGCCTTGCGGAAGGCATCGTCGTCCGCCTTTTCCTTGCGCCGCTCCTCCAGGTTGAGCGACACGAGCTTCTCGGCTTGGCGCTGCTTGAACCATTCAACGTACTTTCGCACGTAGGTGAACTCCTCAAGGCTCGTCTGCCGGGCTGTGCTGTCCTGCTGAAGCTTCGCTAACAGCTTCGGGTCGATCGGGCTCCCGTCGAAGGTGCTTGTCTTGATCTTGTCCCACACCAGCGCATGGGGGAGGTCCGACTCGCCGATGGGCAGGAATTCGTCGATGGAGGGCAAAACGATGTCGGAAACGACGCCCTTTAGCTGCGTCGAAGACCCATCGGGCAGGTAGAACTTTTGGATCGTAATCTTTGCCGCGCCGGTCTTTGCGGGCGACCGAGCGAGCTCGCGAGAGATCCGCTTCATCTCAAAGGTTGCCTGGACGGTGCCTTTGCCATGGGTGGAGCTGTCACCGATCACGACGGCCCTACCATAGTCCTTCAGGGCCCCCGCAACGATCTCGGATGCCGAGGCGCTGAAGCGGTCTACCAGGACGGCCATCGGGCCGTCATAGGAGAGGTTCTCGGCCTTGTCCGTGTCGACCTGTATGTCCCCGTCGTAGCCCTTAACCTGGACGACCGGGCCCTTGTGGATAAAGAGTCCGGCGAGCTCGATGGCCTCGCTCAAATAACCTCCGCCGTTGTGGCGCATGTCGAGGACGACGCCCTGAACGTTCGCCTGCTTGAGCTGCACGATGAGCTTGGCGACGTCCTCGCTGGCGCTTGTCTTGTCTGCGTCCGTGTCGCCGTCGTCGGCGGGCCCGTAGAATGCGGGCAGCGTGATGACGCCCAGGGGCACGGTCTTGCCGTCGGCTCCCGGCACTTGGAACACCGCCGCCCGGGCTCGCGCCGAGTCCAGCTTCACGACGTCGCGGACAATCACGATTTCCTTGCGCACAGAGCTGTCGGTGGCTTCGGCGGGTTGAACGATGAGCCGGACGCGGGTGCCCTTGGCCCCGCGGATCTGGTCCACGATCTTGCGAAGCTTCATGCCGATGATCTCGACCGGCTCAGCCGTGTCCTGGGCCACCTCGATGATCTTGTCGTTGGGCTTAAGCTGGTGGCCGAGGTCGGCGGGGCCTCCCGGCACAATCTCCCTCACGGTGCAGGTGTCCTCCTCCAACCCGAGCATCGCACCTATACCCACGAGCTGAAGCTTCATCTGGATCCCGAAGTCCTCGTAGGTATCCGCGGAGAAATAGGTCGAGTGGGGGTCGTAGAGCCCCGCGATCGTGGATAAGAAAGTCTCCGCCAGTTCAGAGCCCTCAGTCTCGCCGATGTTCTTCAGCATGCGCTCGTAGCGCTTGCGGACCACCTCACGGGCCTGATCCAGGGTCTTCTTGTTCAGGAGCTCCGCAAGCACCTCGAACTTGAGGCGTTTCCTCCAGAGTTCGTCGGCCTCAACGGTGGTCGAGGGCCAGGAAGATTTGGAACGATCAACCCGGAATGACTCCGGGGCCGTGAAATCGAGGTTCTTCTTGAGCTCGCCAAAGATCCATCCGATCCGCGAAGTGACCCTGTCGTCATAAAGATAGAAGATGTCGTAGGCGGCATCGATCTTCCCGAGGTAGTCCACGTTATAGTAGACATTCTTGCCGAAGCGGTTAACGAAATCTGTCTTGTCGGAGTCGAGAAAGAAGAGGTGCTGGCCGTCCAGGGCCGTCATGTACTCGGGGATCACTTGCGAGTAATCGCCGCTGTGGATGGCATCCCGATTGTAATGCGCCTGTTCAAGCAACGTCACAAGTGTTTGGGCCTCCGTTGATAGCGTGTCAGGAGTCGTGAATTTAAGGTCCGAGCCCGATAGGCACGAAACCGAAAGCACGAGGAGCAAAGGGGCCAGACACCGGCGAAAGGTAGCGGAGGGTAAAGTCATGCGTGATGTTACTAGGAGTGGGGGCTAAGACGGCACAAACCACTCATTGTTTCATGGGAGTTCGAGGAATTCAAGGAGGGAGGGAGTTTTATCCGGTTCTCGTGGTATGAGTTCCGCACCACGATCGCATACCCCGGGCTGCTCGCATCGGCTGCGCAAGGCGTGAACCCGGGCACGCGCTAGCGTCTGCCAATCAGGTCCCTCGCCTCATCCAGGATCTTCTTTTCGGCCGCGGACAGCGAACCGAATCCATGGCT
>Ga0302198_10000125_pt1 | contig 76561 bp, 75 predicted proteins | sample II_Bog_N2_2_FD_193521 | JGI IMG/M metagenome (GOLD analysis project Ga0302198, IMG submission 193521) | Peat permafrost microbial communities from Stordalen Mire near Abisko, Sweden - II_Bog_N2_2 | ecosystem: Environmental > Terrestrial > Soil > Wetlands > Peat | place: Sweden: Abisko...
ACTTCACCTCCCGCGCGTTCCTTCACTGGAGGCTTTCGGACGACGGCCCCGGGGCGAGCCGAACCGTCGCGATGGGCCGTCATCCGAAACCCTTCACAAAAGGCGAAATACTCAATCCGGGTACAAGACTTCCGTTGCTCACCCGACACCGGACATGCAGCCCGGCGTCCGTTCTTCGTGATGGCGGATCTGGCCAAGAACGCGCGGCGCAAGGCGGAGGGCAAGAAGCCTGCGTTGATCTCGCCGCTGGCCCTGGAAGCGGTGCGGCGGATCGATGCGCTGTTCGAGATCGAGCGCGCGATCAACTGACAGAGCGCCGAACAGCGCAAGGCGGTGCGCCAGGAATTGAGCGCGCCGCTGGTCGCCGACCTGGAAGCCTGGACGCGCGACCAACGCGCCAAACTCTCGCGCGGCAACGATGTCGCCAAGGCCATGGATTACATGCTCAAGCGCTGGACCGCGTTCACCCGCTTCCTCGACGACGGCCGCATCTGCCTGTCCAACAACGCGGCCGAGCGCGGCCTGCGCGGCATCGCCTTGGGAAGAAAGTCGTGGCTGTTCTGCGGCTCGGATCGCGGCGGCGAACGCGCGGCGGTGATGTACAGCCTGATCGTCACGGCCAAGATGAACGACGTCGATCCGCAAGCCTGGCTCGCTGAAGTGCTGGCGCGCATCGCCGGACATCCCGTGCAACGGCTCGACGAACTGCTGCCATGGAATTGGCGGGGGCCGAGCGCGCAGGCCGGTCAAGCGGCCTGATCACCGTCGGAGTGAACCTGCTGCGGTCCTGACCGGATGCTTACGAAGCATCACCGAATATCAAATTATTCTGGGACGCCGGCTTTTCGTAAACCATCGTACAGGCGCTCGCGGTGTGCCAAATAGGTTGGATTATCGGAAAATACATTGCTTCTGACGCGACCGATCGTGAATGTCGGGTTGAGGGCCATGCCAGCCCTGACCGCCTCAGCCGCCTCGTCCAGTCTTCCCAACTGAGCAAGCGGCGCCGATATGAAAAAATGAGAAAGCGCAAAATTACGGTTGGCCTCGATGGACCTGCGATACCAGGATACGGCGGCCTCATCTTCCGCCAAGAAAATCTTTGCCGCACCGGCGAAATGCATCCAGACATAGGCTTGGACATCGCGCGGACTGAGGCGCAGCGCCTCCAATATGTGTTTTTCGGTATCCTCCGCGTGACCAAGCGTATTAACGGCAAGTCCGATCGCGGCATGCGCCGTGGCGAGGTTGCGGTCCAGCGTCAGCGCTCGCTCGAGCTCAACAATGGCTTGCTGGGCGCGATATGCCAACGCATGCGCGGCTCCGAGCATGGCATGAGCCATTGCGTGATTGGGTGCCAGCGATAGGGCTTTGTTGGCCGCGGCCTCAGCCGTCGCGTAGCGCGCGGCGTGGTCGGCAGTGACCATGTTCCCTCCGATCAAATTGGATATCCATGCCTGACCTACCAACGCATCCACGTTGTTTGGGTCCAAAGCGAGAGCGCGATTCAGGAAGTCCTGAGCCTTGCCCAGGTTTTCAGGCGTCGGTCCTTTGTGCCAACAAGCCGCGGCCTGGAAATATAGGTCCATTGAATCCGGCTGTGGCGTTTTTTCAGCGCGCCGCGCCTCGACCGCTATCAGTTCGGTATCGAGCTGGCTTGCCAGATGCGCCACTATTTCATCTTGCATTTCGAACAGGTCCGCCGCCGGTTTGTCGAACCGTTCGGCCCACAGATGGCTGCCACTCCCTGCGTCGATAAGTTGAACGTTGATCCTCAGCCTGCCCGGACTGCGTTGAACGCTCCCTTCCAAAACGTACCGGACGTTCAGTTCGCGTCCTATCTTCTTGGCGTCGATCGCCTTTCCCTTGTAGGTGAACGCCGTGTTGCGGGAGATAACGAATGAACCTCTGATGCGCGACAGGTCGGTTGTGAGCGTTTCGGTTATGCCGTCAACGAAGTAGTCCTGACCAGAGTCGGCCCCGTAATTGACAAACGGCAGAACAACGATCGAAAGTCTCGGAGGCACCGTTGTTTCGGCCGCCGCGGCTGCTGTGCCATCCTCTGCCTTGGTGCCGAACACCCGGATCGGGCGCGCGATGTTCTTAAGCAATTTCTCGCCGAGATCGAAGAACTCGGCCTCGATCCTGCCCTGGACGTGCTCATAAGCCGAACCCGAAATGCATATGCCGCCGGGCGCGGAAATCCCTTCCAACCTTGCAGCGATGTTGACGCCATCGCCGAAAATGTCGGCTTCGTCGAAGATGATATCTCCGACGTGAATGCCTATGCGAAATTCGATTCTCTTATCCTGCGGGAGGCCGTTATTCTTCTCGGTCATGGAGCGTTGAACCACTACCGCACTTCGGGCCGCATCCACGGCGCTGGCGAACTCTACCAACATGCCGTCCCCGGTCGTCTTGACGATGCGCCCGCGATGAGCCGCGATAGTGGGGTCGACCAGCGTTTTTCTGACCGCCTTGAGGCGGGCCAGTGTTCCCTCCTCGTCGATCCCCATGAGCCGGCTGTACCCAGCGACATCCGCCGCCAGTACTGCCGCCAGTCGCCGTTCCACTCGCCCGGCGGTCATGGACCCCCCTCAGAACTGCAATTTAACGTCGGCATTGATACATATTGGAGGTCGCGGGTTCGAGCCCCGTCTCTAGCGCCAGTTATTTCAATGACTTAGCGGCCGCCTTCTCCTGAAGCACCGCAGTCTCGACCCCAGCTGAACCAGGCCGGCCCTTCAAGCCGTCCGCAGGGCATTGTCCTGCAGCCATTTGCTGCCGGATTCATTGATCCCGAACCATCCGGCGTCATCGCCGGAGATGTCGATGACCAGCAACTGATCCTGGTCTCCCAGGCGCGGTTTCAGCCGGTCCCGCACCTCGCCCGGCCTGTGAGCGCATTGCACGATCCAGATGGTCTCGAGGTGATGCCACCAGGTGCCAAGGGACTGGATGGCTTTGACAAGCTCGTCATAGGCGTCGCTTCTTGGCGAATGGACATCGTAGCCGATGAGCAGGGTGGCCAGGCCGGGGCTTTCCATCAGACGCCTCAGCGCCTGGTGCTCAGGTCCGTTGGCGCCCCCGGAAAGGAATTTGTCGACGGCGACATAGGATACCCGACCGCCGGATTGAGGGTTCGGACGGTGCATCACGCTCCGCACGCCGGTTTCCGGATCGCGAGCCAGAGACCACGCATCGCGGTTGCTGCTTTCGTGAATGAGCTCGATGTCGGCGGCGTCCGAGTCCTTTTCGAGTTGTCTGCCGAGCACATATCTGAAGGGGCCCTCGATCGGGTATCTGCGCATCAGCTGAAATCGGGCGGCCGGATCGTTTTTCCAGATCGCCACCTCGGCGAACGTGACGCTTATCGACCCATCCCGAAACGGATAGTCGCCGGCTTCCTGCACGTGGTTCAGATCGCTCCAGGATATGTGCATGACCATCTAATGGAGCGGGCACCGTTCCGTTCCATGAGTCCCGGTTGGCGCGGGCGAAATTCAGGATGGAATGGCCCGGCGGCGTGCGCTCCCCGTGGCGGTCTCAACCGCGATGTTTTTCGATTCCGAGCAATGGAAAGGCGCTCAGCACACCCGGCGACGTGGCGGGCGCGGCCGGATGCACCGTGCGGACTGATCAGGCTCGAACGCGCTATCTCGTCCAGGCCACCGGCGCTCTCCGCCAAGCGCCGGGCGGCGGCGGCGGAAGAGGAGGCCCGATGTCGCGCTGCCAGACCCTGCCGTCGTCGAACTGGATCCGCATCCCGTCCGGCGAATAGACCGCGCTCTCGTTGCGCGCGTCGATCCAGATCCGGCTGTCCGGCGCCGTCAGATCGGGCCAGGCGCGGTAGGAATCTCCGGTCTCCGTCACCAGGTCGAACTGATCTCCGTTCTGGGTGACGAAGGCCGGGGCGCCGAGATAGCCATCGCGGCAATCCTGGATGCACCTGTAGGTGCCGGTAAGGTTGATCGTTTGCGCCGAGGCGCCGCTGGCGAACGCGGCGACAGCGCCAATAACAACAAGCGGCAGAAATCTCATCGGATCACTCCTTCGCTATGGGGTCGGACTGGTCTTGCGCCATAACTCCCTCATCGTGCAGGGCGGGCGCTGGCACTTCCTGCGCGGCTATTCTTGCCATGCGGATGACGCGGTCGGATCAGCCGCAACGGTCGGGCCTTCGGCGACGTAAAATCCTGACGCCGTCGTTTGTTCCGGGTTGCCCCGCCCGGGCGCTCGGTCGTGATGTGAGAGAGTTCCAGATTGGGCTGATCGACGCGGCGGCGGTTTGTGGGTCGGACATGGCCGACGAAAAAAGCCGGCTGTCGATCAGCCGGCTTTCCTTAACTCCTGTCGAGACGGCGGTCAGTACTTCGCGATGACCGGGCCGCCCCAAGGGTAATTCACCCGCACCCGGGTTTCCGCGGGCTAGCGGAGGACCGCCATGTCCGAACTGGTCACGGCCACCGGCTTGCCGGCCTTCATGACCCGCGCGGTCTGGGTGTACGCCGATTCCGGATTGCTGCGCGCCGAGATGCCGCACATCGCCACCGCCAGGCCTGCCACCAGCGCCACCACCACGATTTTCAGGTGCGTCGAACGATCCGCTGAATGAAGGGAGTGGTTCATCTGAGCCTCCTCGCGTTCTGGCCGCCGCGTCGATGGGCACAGCATTAGCCCCCGGCTGTTTCACGATGGTTTCGTGCGGTCGCCAAAATGGTTTCGTCGGCATTTTGCGCCGCTTGCGGCCGGCGGCGGTTCGACGGAAACTGGCCTCAGGGCGCTGCCAGGCGCCAGCGGAGGACCACCCATGAAATTAACCCGCAGGGGCCTGCTTCGGGCTTCCGCCGCACTGGCGACGGCAACCCTCGGCAGCCCGGCCGGCGCCGCGGCCGAGTTCGAGTTCAAGCTGGGGGTCGATACGCCGGACCGCCATCCGCTCACGGTCCGATTGATCGAGGCGGCGCGCGCGATCGGAGAGCAGTCGTCCGGCCGTCTCAATGTCACGGTGTTCCCCAACAGCCAGCTCGGCGGCGATCCGGAGATGCTGTCGCAGCTTCGCGCCGGCGGCATCGACCTGCTGGCGGCGCCCAGCCTGACCTTGTCGACCCTGGTGCCGATGTCGGGGCTGCCGAGCATCGGGTTCGCCTTCGCCTCCTACGACCAGGTATGGGCGGCGATGGATGGCAGGGTCGGCGATGTCGTCCGCGACGCCATCGGCAAGGCCGGGATCGTGCCGATGCAGAAAATCTGGGACAACGGGTTCCGGCAGATCACCTCGTCGTCGAGCCGGCAGTTGAACGGCGTCGAAGACCTCAGGGGCTTCAAGATCCGCGTTCCCGTGACCGCGTTGCTGACCTCCCTGTTCAGCGGCCTCGGTGCGCTGCCTTCCAGCATCAGCTACAGCGAACTGTACTCGGCGCTGCAGACCCACATCGTCGAGGGCCAGGAAAACCCGCTGGCGCAGGTTTCCACCGGCAAGCTGTACGAGGTGCAAAAATATTGCGCGCTGTCGAACCATTGCTGGAGCGGATACTGGATCGTCGCCAACCGCCGCAGCCTGGCCGGCCTGCCGGCGGACCTTTCGGAAACCCTCAAGCTTCAGTTCGACGCCGCCGCCATCAGGGAACGCGCCGATCTCCAGGCCATGGACCGCTCGCTGCAGGGCGAACTCAGCGAAAGGGGCATGATTTTCAACACCCCCGATCCCGTGCAGTTCAGGGCGGCGCTGGTCAAGGCCGGCTTCTACAGCCAGTGGCAGAAGAGCTACGGCGCCGAGGCCTGGGCGCAACTCGAGCACTACACCGGGCCGCTGACCTGATCGGGGTCGGGTCCGCGGCACCGGTGCAGGCACCAGGCCGCTGTGCGCCAGGCACCGGGGCTGTCACGTTGGAAATCGCAGGCGGCCGCCATATCCGGCCTCGGCCCAGCCCCCATACTGTCGCGTGCTTGCTGTTTTTGATCTGGCTTGCTTTTTTCCGGGGAGGAGGCTGCTTCAGATCATGCGGGCGGACCCGCCGCAGCGGCTCCGGAGATGGGCTTTTTCCCGCTTTTGCCGCCGCCGGGGGGAGGTCGCCGCCGTCAAAATAGCTTGTCTTGCGCCCCTTGTTGCGCTGCGCTAAGCCTCAGAACAATTCCAATTAACGAATCTGCGGCAGCACGACACCGCGGGAAAAGGATCGCCGATGACCGGCATCTTGCAGAATTATCTTCCGCTGGTGGTGTTCATCGCTGTGGCGGCGCTGATCGGTCTGGCCCTGCTGATCGCTCCCTTTCTGGTCGCCTTTCAGCAACCGGATCCAGAAAAGCTGTCTGCCTATGAATGCGGATTCAACGCTTTTGACGACGCTCGCATGAAATTCGACGTCCGGTTCTACCTGGTGGCGATCCTCTTCATCATCTTCGACCTTGAGGTGGCGTTCCTGTTCCCGTGGGCGGTGGCTTTCGGGAAACTCGGCGCCACCGGCTTCTGGTCGATGCTGGTTTTCCTCGCCGTCCTGACCGTCGGCTTTGCCTATGAATGGAAGAAAGGCGCGCTCGAATGGGACTGAGCCCCGCTGCCGCGGCACCACGATCCGCACCGGCGGTCGCCCCCGCCGCGACCGGCATACTCGACCCGCGCACCGGCCAGCCGGTGGGCGCCAACGACCCTTATTTTCTCGAGGTCAATCACGAGCTGTCCGACAAGGGCTTCTTCGTCGCCGCGACCGACGACCTGATCACCTGGGCGCGCACCGGCTCGCTGATGTGGATGACCTTCGGTCTGGCCTGCTGCGCGGTCGAGATGATGCAGATGTCGATGCCGCGCTATGACGCCGAGCGGTTCGGTTTTGCGCCGCGCGCCTCGCCGCGGCAATCCGACGTGATGATCGTTGCCGGCACGCTGACCAACAAGATGGCGCCGGCGCTGCGCAAGGTCTACGACCAGATGCCGGAGCCGCGCTACGTGATCTCGATGGGATCCTGCGCCAATGGCGGCGGCTACTACCATTACTCCTATTCGGTGGTGCGCGGCTGCGACCGCATCGTGCCGATCGACATCTACGTGCCCGGTTGCCCGCCGACGGCGGAAGCGCTGCTTTACGGCGTCATGCTGTTGCAGAAGAAGATCCGGCGCACCGGAACCATCGAACGTTGAGAGACGCCATGACGGATCCCGCAGACATGATCGTGCCGCTGCTTCGCGAGATGCGAGCTGAAAATTTGCCGCAGCACGGGCAAACCCGAGCATTGATGGTGCTCGACAAACGCCTGGGCGGCGTGGAAGACGCACAAGTGAGCTTTCGGCAGGCCCTTACCGCGGACACTCTCCTGAGTAGGTCGTTGACGGGTGAGTTTGAGGAACGGATTGAAGCCCTCGAGAACGGGGTCCGAGAGCTAGAGGGTCAAAAGTGAGCAAGCTTGCGGATCTCGGCGAAACGATCAAGGCGGCGCTGCCTGACGCTGTTACCGGATTCACCCTTTCATTTGATCAGCTCACCCTGAACGTTCAGGCCGAGCGCATCGTCGATGTGGTAAAATTCCTGCGCGACGACCCCGGCTGCCGCTTCGTCAGCTTCATCGATGTCACCGCGGTGGATTATCCCGGCCGCGAAAAGCGCTTCGACGTGGTCTATCACCTGCTGTCGCCGACCCTGAATTCCCGCATCCGGCTGCGCGCGGACGCCGGCGAGACCACCCAGGTGCCCTCGATCATCGAGGTGTTTCCCGGCGCCGACTGGTTCGAGCGCGAGTGCTACGATCTCTATGGCGTGATCTTCACCGGCCATCCGGACATGCGGCGGCTATTGACCGATTACGGCTTCGACGGCCACCCGCTGCGCAAGGACTTTCCGCTCACCGGTTTTGTCGAGGTACGCTACGACGACCAGGAGAAGCGGGTGGTCTATGAGCCCGTCCGCCTCAATCAGGAATTCCGCAAATTCGATTTTCTATCGCCGTGGGAAGGCGCCGACTATCCGGTGCTGCCCGGCGACGAGAAGGCGGGAGTGAAGTGAACCAAGAGTGAGTAGTGAGTAGTCAGTGGTGAGTAGACAGGAGGTTTGCAGATCGAGATCAATTCATACCGTGACCTGAAGGTCTGGCAGGACGCGATGGTGATCGCCGAACGGGCTTACCGTTTGACGGCTCGCTTCCCGAAGGAAGAGGTTTATGGGATGACAAGCCAGATTCGTCGAGCGGCGGTGTCGGTGGCGGCAAATATCGCCGAAGGTCATGGTCGCGACCATAGCGGGTCGTTTGTGCAATTTCTTCGAATAGCGCAGGGCTCATTGAAGGAATTGGAAACGCATCTGTTGCTGGCATTGCGAGTAGATTTGGTTCTGGCCACGAGACCGAGTCAATTCTGGAGCAATGCGACGAGCTAGGCAGAATGTTACGCTCACCGATCCGTTCGATACAGCGCAGGCAAACCAATGGCCAAGTCTGATATGTCCTACTCACTACTCACCACTCACTATTCGCTATTCGCCCAGGATTGATTGGCAAGCTCCATGACCGAAGCCGCCCTCCGCAACTTCACCATCAACTTCGGCCCCCAGCATCCCGCGGCCCATGGCGTGTTGCGTCTGGTGCTCGAATTGGATGGAGAGGTCGTCGCCCGGGTCGATCCGCATATCGGCCTCTTGCACCGCGGCACCGAGAAGCTGATCGAGCACAAGACCTATCTGCAGGCGATCCCGTATTTCGACCGGCTCGACTATGTCGCGCCGATGAACCAGGAACACGCGTTCTGCCTGGCGGCGGAAAAACTGCTCGGCATCGCGGTGCCGCGCCGCGGCCAGCTGATCCGGGTGCTGTACTGCGAGATCGGCCGCATCCTGTCGCATCTGCTCAACGTCACCACCCAGGCGATGGATGTCGGCGCGCTGACCCCGCCGCTGTGGGGCTTCGAAGAGCGCGAAAAGCTGATGGTGTTTTACGAGCGCGCCTCCGGCAGCCGGATGCATGCGGCCTATTTCCGCATCGGCGGCGTGCACCAGGACCTGCCGCCGAAGCTGATCGACGATATCGAGGCCTGGTGCGAGCCGTTCCTCGGGGTGGTCGCCGACCTCGAGCGGCTGCTGAGCGGCAACCGCATCTTCAAGCAGCGCAATGTCGACATCGGCGTGGTGTCGCTGGCGCAGGCGTGGGAATGGGGTTTCTCCGGCGTGATGGTGCGCGGCTCGGGCGCGGCGTGGGATCTGCGCAAGGCGCAGCCCTACGAATGCTACGCCGAGATGGATTTCGACATCCCGATCGGCAAGAACGGCGACTGCTACGACCGCTACTGCATCCGCATGGAAGAGATGCGCCAGTCGGTGCGGATCATGAGGCAGTGCATCGCAAAGCTGCGCGGCGCCGACGGGCAGGGGCCGGTCGCGGTCGAGGACCACAAGATTTTCCCGCCGCGCCGCGGTCAGATGAAGCGCTCGATGGAGGCGCTGATCCATCATTTCAAGCTCTATACCGAGGGCTTTCATGTGCCGGCCGGCGAGGTCTATGTCGCGGTCGAGGCGCCGAAGGGCGAATTCGGCGTCTATCTGGTCGCCGACGGCAGCAACATGCCATATAAATGCAAGATCCGCGCGCCGGGCTTCGCGCATCTGCAGGCGATGGATTTCATCTGCAGGGGCCATCTGCTGGCCGACGTCTCGGCCATCCTGGGGTCGCTCGATATCGTGTTCGGAGAGGTCGATCGGTGATCTCCCAGCTGCCGCCTATCCAGTTTGACCGCTCCACCGGGGTGCTCGACGGCGCCAATGCGTGGGAGCGGCTGGCGGCGCTGGCTCTGTCGTCGGGCTCCAAGGTGGCGTCGAGCTTTTCCCATCGCGGCTACAACAGCTGCGCCAAGCTGTTGCGCAAGACTTTGCCCGAACGCAACATCGCCATCAAACTCAATTCCGACGCGACCTTCGAGTTTCCCTATGGCGACGGCTACTGGAGCAAGCTGCTCAACCGTTCGTTCCGCTACGAGGACGAGCTCGAGCTGTTGTTCAAGGACTCCATCGGCGTCGATTACACGCTGCTCGATTGCGGCGCCAATTTCGGCTACTGGTCGGTGCTGATTTCAAGCGCGCCCTACGGCTCGCACAAGGCGATCGCGATCGAACCGTCGTCGCAGAATTTTGCCAAGCTGAAGAACAACGCCAGAATCAACGGCGGTCGCTTCGAGGCGATCAACTGCGCGATCGGCGCGGCGCGCGGCACCGCGCGGCTGTCGGGCACCAAGCACGAGGCCTTCAGTATCGCCGGCGGAGCCGCCGATGGCGGCGAGGAGGTGCCGGTGATGGCGCTCGACGATCTGATCGGCGACGGAAGAATTTCGGCTGACGGAAAATACCTGGTCAAGCTCGACGTCGAAGGCGTCGAGGTCGAAGCCATCAAAGGCGGCAAGCGGCTTTTGCAGGGCGACAGCGTGCTGTTGTGCGAGGAGCACGGCAATGATCCCCATCATACCGTGTCGCGCTTCATCCTCGAGCGCACGCCGCTCAAGCTGATCGTCTACGATCCGCGCAGCAATCGCCTGGAAACCGTCACCGAGCTTTCGATACTAGACCGCATCAAGGTTTCGTCCCACGTCGGCTATAATGTGTTCGCCACCGCAAGCGCGTTCTGGCAAGACCGGATTCGCGCCCTGAACGCGAACGCCGCCCGCCGCGCGCAATGAGAGACTGAAAGACAATGTCCGTCCGCCGCCTCGCACCGAAAGAACTGCAGCCCGCGAACTTCACGTTCTCGGCGGAAAATCTCGTCTGGGCCAGGCAGCAGATCGCCAAATATCCGCCGGGCCGCCAGGCCTCGGCGGTGATTCCGATCCTGTGGCGGGTCCAGGAGCAGCATGACGGCTGGGTGTCGGAAGCGGCGATCCGCGCGGTGGCGGACCTGCTGGAGATGCCCTACATCCGCGCGCTGGAGATCGCGACCTTCTACACCATGTTCCAGCTGCAGCCGGTCGGCAAGAAGGCCCATGTCCAGGTCTGCGGCACCACGCCGTGCCGGTTGCGCGGCGCCGGCGATATCATCGAGGTGTGCCAGAGCCGCATCCACCACGATCCCTTTCACCTGTCCAAGGACGGCAATTTCAGCTGGGAAGAGGTCGAGTGCCTCGGCGCCTGCGTCAACGCCCCGATGGTGCTGATCTGGAAGGATACCTTCGAGGACCTGACCAAGGAGAACTTCGGCAAGGTGCTGGACGGCTTTGCCTCCGGCAACCTGCCGAAGCCCGGGCCGCAGAACGGCCGGCAGTTCTCCGCGCCGATCGGCGGGCCGACCACGCTGAAGGAAACCACGTGACGGATGCCCGCACATCGCGCGCGGCCGCGCCGGGGAGGGTCGGCACCATGCAGCACTGGCGCTATATCGCTCTGCATACGCTGGGGGCCGCCGGCTTTATTTTTGTGCTGCAGCACTACGTCATGGGCGCGTCGCTCGAACCGAGCCTGTTATGGGCGCTGGCCTTCGGCGGATGCGCCGCCTGGCTCGCCTTTCGGCAGGCCAATCGCTGATCGTTAGGAAGAAGCCATGCTCGACGACAAGGACCGCATCTTCCGCAATCTCTACGGCCTCCACGACTGGGGCCTCGAGGGCGCGCGCCGCCGCGGCGCCTGGGACGGCACCAAGTCGATCATCGACAAGGGCCGCGACTGGATCATCAACGAGATGAAGGCCTCCGGCCTGCGCGGGCGCGGCGGGGCGGGTTTTCCGACCGGCCTGAAATGGTCGTTCATGCCCAAGGAATCCACCGACGGCCGGCCGAGCTATCTGGTGGTCAATGCCGACGAATCCGAGCCCGGCACCTGCAAGGACCGCGAGATCATGCGGCACGATCCGCATCTTCTGGTCGAGGGCTGCCTGATCGCGAGCTTCGCGATGGGCGCCCACGCCTGCTACATCTATGTGCGCGGCGAATTCATCCGGGAACGCGAGCACCTGCAGGCCGCGGTCGATCAGGCCTACGAGGCCAGGCTGATCGGCAAGGACAATATCCACGGCTTTCCGTTCGACCTCTACGTGACCCACGGCGCCGGCGCCTATATCTGCGGCGAGGAGACCGCGCTGCTGGAAAGCCTCGAAGGCAAGAAGGGCATGCCGCGGCTGAAGCCGCCATTCCCGGCCAATGTCGGGCTCTACGGCTGCCCGACCACCGTCAACAACGTCGAGTCGATCGCGGTCGCGCCCGACATCCTGCGGCGCGGCGCGGCGTGGTTCGCCGGCATCGGCCGGCCCAACAATGTCGGCACCAAGCTGTTCTGCATCTCCGGCCATGTCGAGCGTCCCTGCAACGTCGAGGAGGCGATGGGGATCCCGTTCCGCGAACTGATAGAGCGCCATTGCGGCGGCATCCGCGGCGGCTGGGACAATCTCAAGGCGGTGATCCCCGGCGGTTCCTCGGTGCGCATGGTGCCGGCCGAGCAGATCATCGATACCCCGATGGATTTCGACAGCCTGGGAAAACTGCGTTCCGGTCTGGGCACCGCCGCGGTCATCGTGATGGACAAGTCGACCGACCTGATTGGTGCGATCGCTCGGATTTCCTATTTCTACAAGCACGAGAGCTGCGGCCAGTGCACGCCGTGCCGCGAGGGCACCGGATGGATGTGGCGGGTGCTGACCCGGATGGCCGAAGGCCGCGCCCACAAGCGCGAGATCGACATGCTGCTGGAAGTCACCAAGCAGGTCGAGGGCCACACCATCTGCGCGCTCGGCGATGCCGCGGCGTGGCCGATCCAGGGCCTGATCGCGCATTTCCGTCACGAGATCGAGCAGCGCATCGACGATTATTCGCGCAAGGCCGACATCGACGACGCCGGCATTCTCGATCCTGCCCATATGGTCGCGGCGGAGTAGGATCGATGGCGCAGCCCGGCATTTCCTGGTGGCAGAAATACGGAACGCTGGCGCAGATGGCGCAGGCGACGGTGGCGCTGCTCGGCTTTGTCGCGATCCTGTTCCAGATCGACGAAATCCGCTCCAACAACCGCACCACCAGTGCGCGGCAGGCGTTTTTGGGTTATACCGACCTGGCGTTCAGGAATCCCAAATTCTCGGCTCCCGACTACGATGCGATCAAGGGCGCCAGCCGCGACGAGCGGCTGCAGTACGAGAGTTTCGTCTCCTATTTCCTCTATGCCTGTGAGGAAGCGACCGCCGCTTTCGCCGACAGGCGGGAATGGATCGCTTCCTGCGACTACGACCTGAAGCCGCATTTGCCGTTCCTGTGCGAAAAGAGCCAGGCGGAACCGGCTTACCTTGAGACCTACTCGACCGACACCCAGCAATGGGTGAAGGCCTCCATGAAGACCGCGAGCGTCACGCCACCCGATTGCAAGCTGGGAAAGACTTGAGACAGCAATGACCAAACTCATCGTCGATGGCAAAGAGATCGATGTCCCCGCCGAGTTCACCCTGCTGCAGGCGTGCGAGGCGGCGGGCGCGGAAATTCCGCGGTTTTGCTACCATGAGCGGCTGTCGATCGCCGGCAACTGCCGGATGTGCCTGGTCGAGGTCAAGGGCGGCCCGAAGCCGGTGGCAAGCTGCGCCTGGGGCGTCCGCGACTGCCGGCCGGGGCCCAAGGGCGAACCGCCGGAGATCTCGACCCGCTCGCCGATGGTGAAGAAGGCGCGCGAAGGCGTGATGGAATTCCTGCTGATCAACCATCCCTTGGATTGCCCGATCTGCGACCAGGGCGGCGAGTGCGACCTGCAGGATCAGGCGATGGGCTACGGCGTCGACACCAGCCGCTTTGCCGAAAACAAGCGCGCGGTCGAGGACAAGTATCTCGGCGCGCTGGTCAAGACCTCGATGAACCGCTGCATCCAGTGCACGCGCTGCGTCCGTTTCGCCGCCGAAGTCTGCGGCGTGCCGGAGATGGGCGCCACCGGCCGCGGCGAGGACATGGAAATCACCACCTATCTGGAAACGGCGCTGACCTCGGAACTGCAGGGCAACCTGGTCGATATCTGCCCGGTCGGGGCGCTGACCTCGAAACCCTACGCGTTCGCGGCGCGGCCGTGGGAACTCGGCAAGACCCAGTCGATCGACGTGATGGACGGGGTCGGCTCGGCGATCCGGATCGATACCCGCGGCCGCGAGGTGATGCGGATTCTCCCGCGCGTCAACGACGCGGTCAACGAGGAGTGGATTTCCGACAAAACCCGGCACATCGTCGACGGCCTGCGCACGCAGCGGCTCGACCGGCCCTACGTCAGGGAGAACGGCCAGCTGCGCACCGCCTCGTGGTCCGAGGCGTTCGCCGCCATCGCGGCCAGGGTCGGCCGCATCGACGGCAAGAGGATCGGCGCCATCGCGGGCGACCTGGCGGCGGTCGAGGAAATGTTCGCGCTCAAGGACCTCTTGGCGAAACTGGGCTCGGCCAACCTCGCCACCCAGGGCGGCGACGCCTTCAATCCCGGAGCCGGCCGCGCCGGCTACATCTTCAATCCCGGCATCGCCGGCATCGAGCAGGCCGATGCGCTGCTGATCGTGGGCTCGAACCCGCGCAAGGAGGCCGCCGTACTCAATGCCCGCATCCGCAAGCGCTGGCGCTCCGGCCGGCTCAAGATCGGGGTGATCGGCGCCAAGAGCGAGCTCACTTACGGCTACGACCATCTCGGCGCCGGCACGGATTCGCTGCTCGATCTCGCCGCCGGCAAGCATTCCTTCGCGGACGTGCTGAAGGGCGCCAAGCATCCGATCGTGCTGGTCGGCGCCAGTGCGACGGCCCGGCATGACGGCGCGGCGGTGCTGGCGCTGGCGGCAAAGCTGGCGGTGGAATTCGGCGCGGTCCGCGACGACTGGAACGGATTTGCGGTGCTGCACGACACCGCCTCGCGGGTCGGCGCGCTCGATATCGGCTTTGCTCCTGGCGCCGGCGGCCTCAGCGCGGCGCAGATGACGACCTTCGGCACGCTCGACGTGCTGTTCCTGCTCGGCGCCGACGAGATCAAGGTGCCCGACGGCACCTTCGTGGTCTATATCGGCACCCATGGCGACCGCGGCGCGCATCGCGCCGACGTGATCCTGCCGGGCGCCGCCTACACCGAGAAGCAGGGCCTCTACGTCAACACCGAGGGCCGGGTGCAGATGGCCAACCGGGCCGCATTCCCCCCGGGGGAGGCGCGCGAGGATTGGGCGATCATCCGGGCGTTGTCGGACGTGGTGGGGCGCAAGCTGCCCTACGACTCGCTTGCCGCGCTGCGGCAGGCGATCTTCAAGGCCGTGCCGCACCTGATGCGGATCGACGGCATCGCAGCCGGCAAGCCCGCCGATCTCAAGAGCCTGGCCGGCAAGGCCGGCGGCATCGAGAAGGCGCCGTTCAAGGCATCCATTGCGGACTATTACCTGACCAACCCGATTGCGCGCGCGTCGGCGGTGATGGCGGAATGTTCCCGCCTGGCTTCCGGGCAAATCCTGACCGCGGCGGAGTGAGCGTGACCTGATGGCTGAATTCTGGACAAGCACCCTGTGGCCGCTGATCATCATGATCGCGCAGAGCGTATTGCTGCTGGTCGTGCTGCTGATCGCGATCGCCTACATCCTGCTGGCCGACCGCAAGATCTGGGCGGCGGTGCAGATAAGGCGCGGGCCCAACGTGGTCGGCCCGTTCGGGCTGCTGCAGTCCTTTGCCGACCTTTTGAAGTTCGTGCTGAAGGAGCCGATCATTCCCTCCGGCGCCAACAAGGGCGTGTTCCTGCTGGCGCCGCTGGTGAGCTGCGTGCTGGCGCTGGCGGCCTGGGCCGTGATCCCGATGAATCTCGGCTGGGTGATCTCCGACATCAATGTCGGCGTGCTCTTCATCTTCGCGATCTCGTCGCTGTCGATCTACGGCATCATCATGGCCGGGTGGTCGTCGAACTCGAAATATCCGTTCCTGGCGGCACTGCGCTCGGCGGCGCAGATGGTCAGCTACGAAGTCTCGATCGGCTTCGTCATCATCACGGTGCTGCTCTGCGCCGGTTCGCTCAATCTGTCGGCGGTGGTCGAGGCGCAGGACACCCGCGGCCTCGGCAGCCTGATCGGGCTGCCCTGGCTCACGTTCCTGAACTGGTACTGGCTGCCGCTGTTTCCGATGTTCGTGGTGTTCTACGTCTCGGCGCTGGCGGAAACCAATCGCCCGCCGTTCGACCTGGTGGAGGCCGAATCCGAGCTGGTCGCCGGCTTCATGGTCGAATACGGCTCGACGCCGTATCTGTTGTTCATGCTCGGCGAATACGTCGCCATCACCACGATGTGCGCGCTGGCGTCGATCCTGTTCCTGGGCGGCTGGCTGCCGCCGGTGGCGCTGCCGCCGTTCACCTGGGTGCCCGGAATCATCTGGTTCGTGCTCAAGGTATTTTTCATGTTCTTCATGTTTGCGATGGCGAAGGCGATCGTGCCGCGCTACCGCTACGACCAGCTGATGCGGCTGGGCTGGAAGGTGTTCCTGCCGTTGTCGCTGGCGATGGTGGTGATCGTCGCCGGCGTGCTGCATTTCGCGGGGATCGCGCCGCAATGAGGTCGCCATGAGTGTCAATATCAACGCTACCGCCCGCTCGCTGCTGCTGTCCGAATTCGTGTCGGCGTTCTTTCTCGCCATGCGCTATTTCTTCAAGCCGAAGCCGACGCTGAACTATCCGTTCGAGAAGGGCCCGATCTCGCCGCGTTTCCGCGGCGAGCATGCGCTGCGCCGCTATCCCAACGGCGAGGAGCGCTGCATCGCCTGCAAGCTGTGCGAGGCGATCTGCCCGGCGCAGGCGATCACCATCGAGGCCGGCCCGCGGCGCAACGACGGCACCCGCCGCACCGTGCGCTACGACATCGACATGGTGAAATGCATCTATTGCGGCCTGTGCCAGGAAGCCTGTCCGGTCGACGCCATCGTCGAGGGTCCGAATTTCGAATTTGCGACCGAGACCCGCGAGGAACTGTATTATGACAAGGACAAACTGCTCGCCAATGGCGACCGCTGGGAGCGCGAGCTTGCGAAATCAATCGAACTCGACGCGCCGTACCGGTAAGGTGAGGGCATGATCCTTCCCGCGCTGTTCTTCTATCTGTTTGCCGGCATCTGCGTGGCCTCGGCGGTGATGGTGATTGTGTCGCGCAATCCCGTGCACTCCGTGCTGTTCCTGATCCTGGCCTTCGTCAACGCCTCCGGCCTGTTCGTGCTGATGGGCGCCGAATTCCTGGCGATGATCCTGGTCGTGGTCTATGTCGGCGCGGTCGCGGTGCTGTTCCTGTTCGTGATCATGATGCTGGACGTCGATTTCACCGAGCTGCGCGAGGGTTTCAGCCAATACCTGCCGGTCGGCGTGGTGATCGGCGGGATTTTCCTGTTCGAACTGCTGCTGGCCGTCGGCGGCTGGGTCATCAACCCGAATATCACCAAGTCGATCACCGCGGCGATCCCGACCAATGTCAGCAACACCGAGGCGCTCGGCCTCGTGCTCTACACCAAATACGTCCACTACTTCCAGCTGGCGGGCATGGTGCTTCTGGTCGCAATGATCGGCGCCATCGTGCTGACGCTGCGCCACAAGGCCAGCGTCAAGCGGCAGGACATCAATGTGCAGAATGCGCGGACCCCCGAACTGGCGATGCGGGTGCGCAAGGTGGCGTCCGGGCAGGGCCTGCAGGACGCCGACGCGCCGGAGTGGGTGCAATGACGATCGGTCTCGGACATTACCTCGCGGTCGGTGCCATCCTGTTCACCACGGGAATTCTCGGCATCTTCCTCAACCGCAAGAACATCATCGTCATCCTGATGTCGATCGAGTTGATCCTGCTCGCGGTCAACATCAATCTGGTGGCGTTTTCGACCTTTCTGGGCGACATCGTCGGCCAGGTGTTTGCGCTGCTGGTCCTGACGGTGGCGGCGGCGGAGGCGGCGATCGGTCTGGCGGTGCTGGTGGTTTACTACCGCAACCGCGGCTCGATCGCGGTTGAAGACGTCAATCTGATGAAGGGCTAGCGCGTCACATGATCCAGGCAATCGTCTTTCTGCCGCTGATCGGCGCGCTGCTCGCCGGCCTGATCGCCATTTTCGGCGCGCATGCGCGCAATCCGAGCGGCGACACCGTCGAGCATCACGACGACGGCCACGGCCACGGCCACGGCGCGGCGCCGGTCAACGGGGATGCGGCTGTCATCCACGCCTCGCACCACGAACCCGATGCCCATGACGACCATGGCCACGACGATCATGCGGTCGAGCCGCCGGCGGCGGGCTCGCGCGCGGCCGAACTGATCACCACCGGGCTGTTGCTGGTCGCGGCGGCGCTGTCCTGGTTTGCCTTCATCGATGTCGGATTCATGCATCACGACATCAGGGTGACGCTGTTCCCCTGGATCGAATCGGGCGACCTGCAAGTGGCGTGGTCGCTGCGGGTCGACACCCTGACCGGCGTGATGCTGGTGGTGGTCACCACGGTGTCGTCGCTGGTGCATCTCTATTCGATCGGCTACATGGACGAGGATCCGAACCGGCCGCGCTTCTTCGCCTATCTGTCGCTGTTCACCTTCGCCATGCTGATGCTGGTGACCTCGGACAATCTGGTGCAGCTGTTCTTTGGCTGGGAGGGCGTCGGTCTGGCCAGCTACCTCTTGATCGGCTTCTGGTACCAGAAGCCGTCGGCGAATGCCGCGGCGATCAAGGCCTTCGTCGTCAACCGGGTCGGGGATTTCGGCTTCGCGCTCGGCATCTTCGCGATCTTCATGCTGATCGGCTCGACCGACTTCGAGACCATCTTCGCCGGCGCCCCCGGCCTGACCGGCAAGACCATCGACTTCTTCGGCTGGCATGCCGACGCGCTGACGCTGACCTGCCTGCTGCTGTTCATGGGGGCGATGGGCAAGTCGGCCCAGTTCCTGCTGCACACCTGGCTGCCGGACGCCATGGAAGGCCCGACCCCGGTCTCGGCGCTGATCCATGCCGCGACCATGGTGACCGCGGGAGTCTTCATGGTGGCGCGGCTGTCGCCGTTGTTCGAACTGGCGCCCGACGCCAAGGCCGTGGTGATGTTCTTCGGCGCCACCACCGCGCTGTTCGCCGCGACCATCGGCCTGGTGCAGAACGACATCAAGCGCATCGTCGCCTATTCGACCTGCTCGCAGCTCGGCTACATGTTCGTGGCGATGGGGGCGGGAGCCTATTCGGTCGGCATCTTCCATCTTTTCACCCACGCCTTCTTCAAGGCGCTGCTGTTCCTGGGCTGCGGCTCGGTGATCTATGCGATGCATCACGAGCAGGACATCCGCCACATGGGCGGGCTGAAGGACAAGATCCCGTTCACCTACATCGTGATGGTGATCGGCACGCTGGCGCTGACCGGCTTTCCGCTCACCGCGGGCTATTTCTCCAAGGATGCGATCATCGAATCCGCCTATGCCTCGCCCAATCCGCTGGCCTTCTACGGCTTCCTGATGACGGTGATCGCGGCGGCACTGACCGCGTTCTACTCCTGGCGGCTGATCTTCAAGACCTTCCACGGCGAGCCGCACGACCAGGAGCATTACGAGGCCGCCCATGAAGCGCCGCTGACGATGCTGATCCCGATCGGCGTCCTGGCCGCCGGATCGCTGCTCGCCGGTTTCCCGTTCAAGGAAATATTCGCCGGTTCCGGCGTCGAGGAATTCTTCCGCGAATCGATCAAGATGAGCCCCCACATCATCGAGGACATGGAAAAGATTCCGGAGACCATCAAGTTGCTGCCGACGGCGATGATGGCGCTCGGCTTCGTGGTGGCGTGGCTGTTCTATATCCGCCGGCCCTATATGCCGGTCGAATTGGCCCGCCAGCACCAGATGCTGTACCAGTTCCTGCTCAACAAGTGGTATTTCGACGAACTGTACGATCTGATCTTCGTCCGCCCGACGAAGTGGCTCGGCCGCTTCCTGTGGAAGGTCGGCGACGGCAGGATCATCGACGGCCTCGGTCCCGACGGCATTTCGGCGCGGGTGCTCGACGTCACCCGCAACGTGGTGCGGCTGCAGACCGGATATCTCTACCACTACGCGTTCGCGATGCTGATCGGCGTCGCCGGACTGATCACCTGGTTCATGTTCGGCGTGGGAGGCCAGTGATGACGACCTGGCCAATCCTCTCCGTCGTCACCTTCCTGCCGGTGGTCGGCGCGCTGCTGATCTATATCAGCCGCGGCGACGACGAAGCCGCGCAGCGCAATTCGCGCTGGATCGCGCTGTGGACCACCCTGATCACCTTCGCGGTCTCGCTGATCCTGGTCTGGCGCTTCGATCCGGCGCAGCCGGATTTCCAGTTCGTCGAAAAGGCATCGTGGCTCGCCACCGGCATCACCTATCACATGGGCGTCGACGGCATCTCGCTGCCGTTCGTCATCCTGACCACCGCCGTGCTGCCGTTCTGCATCCTGGCCAGCTGGAAATCGGTGAAGCTGCGGGTGCGCGAATACATGATGGCGTTCCTGCTGCTGGAAACGCTGATGATCGGCACCTTCTCCGCGCTCGATCTGATGCTGTTCTACCTGTTCTTCGAGGGCGGCCTGATCCCGATGTTCCTGATCATCGGGGTCTGGGGCGGACCGCGCCGGGTCTATGCCTCCTTCAAGTTCTTCCTCTACACGCTGCTCGGCTCGGTGCTGATGCTGCTGGCGATCATGGCGCTGTACTGGAACGCCGGCACCACCGATATTCCGACCCTGATGCACACCGCGGTGCCGCGCTCGCTGCAGACCTGGGCCTGGCTGGCGTTCTTCGCCTCGTTCGCGGTCAAGATGCCGATGTGGCCGGTGCATACCTGGCTGCCGGACGCCCATGTCGAGGCGCCGACCGCGGGCTCGGTGATCCTGGCGTCAATCCTGCTGAAGATGGGCGGCTACGGCTTCCTGCGGTTCTCGCTGCCGATGTTTCCGCTGGCCTCGCATCACTTCGCGCCCCTGATCTTCTCGCTGTCGGCCATCGCCATCATCTATACTTCGCTGGTGGCGCTGATGCAGGAAGACATCAAGAAGCTGATCGCCTATTCCTCGGTGGCCCATATGGGCTTCGTCACCATGGGGATTTTCGCCGGTACCACCCAGGGCGTCGCCGGCGGCATGTTCCAGATGATCTCGCACGGCATCGTGTCCGGTGCGCTGTTCCTCTGCGTCGGCATTATCTACGACCGGCTGCATACCCGCGAGATCGCCGCCTATGGCGGCCTCGTCAACCGCATGCCGCTGTATGCGCTGGTGCTCATGGTGTTCACCATGGCCAATGTCGGTCTGCCCGGCACCTCCGGTTTCGTCGGAGAATTCATGACCCTGATCGGCACCTTCAAGGTCTCGATCCCGACCGCCACCTTCGCCACCACCGGGGTGATCCTGTCGGCGTGCTATGAGCTGTGGCTCTATCGCAGGGTGGTATTCGGCGCGCTGGTCAAGCCGTCGCTGGCCAGCATCAAGGACCTCACCTGGCGCGAGAGCCTGATCCTGATGCCGCTGGTGGTTCTCACCTTGTTGTTCGGATTCTATCCGAAACCGGTCATCGACATGTCGGCGGCGTCGGTGCAGCAACTGGTCCGCAATTACAGCCAGGCAATGACGGCCACCAAGGCCGCCGCGCTGCTGCCGTGAAGGCGACGGAAGCGGCTTTGGAGCGCAGTGGAAATTCGGTCGCGTGAAGCAACGCGTCAACTAACAGGATAGAGTCTTGGTGCTGATTTACAGGGAACCGGGACTCGAGGTCAGGACAACGCGTCATGGGGTTTGAGACTTCAGGTTATCAGTTGCTGCCGGTGCTGCCGGAGCTCGTGCTGGCCGGCGGCGCCATGGTGCTGCTGATGCTGGGGGCCTACCGCGGGCCGCAGACCACGGGTCTGGTCACCGGCCTGGCGGTCTGCCTGCTGGTGGTGACCGGGGTACTGGAATGGATGCTGCCGGCCGGCAGGCTCACCACCTTCGGCGGCAGCTTCATCGTCGACGACTTTGCCCGCTTCCTCAAGATCCTGGCGCTGATCGGTTCGGCGGCGACCCTGGTGCTGTCGGCCGAATTTCTCGCCGATCCGTCGCGGCGGATCTTCGAATACGCCATCCTGGTGCTGCTCTCGACCCTGGGCATGATGGTGCTGATCTCGGCTGGCGACCTCATCATGCTCTATCTCGGGCTCGAGCTGATGAGCCTGGCGCTCTACGTGGTCGCGGCGAGCAACCGCGACAACGCGAAATCGACCGAGGCCGGCCTGAAATATTTCGTGCTGGGCGCGCTGTCCTCGGGCATGCTGCTGTACGGCGCCTCCCTGATCTACGGTTTTACCGGTACGGTCAGCTTTGCCGGCATCGCCGCGGCCGCCAAGACCCCCAGCGTCGGCATCGTGTTCGGCCTGGTGTTCCTGCTGGCGGGGCTCTGCTTCAAGGTCTCGGCGGTGCCGTTCCACATGTGGACGCCCGACGTCTATGAGGGCGCGCCGACCCCGGTGACCGCGTTCTTCGCCTCGGCGCCGAAGGTCGCGGCGCTTGCGGTGTTCACCCGCGTGGCGCTGACCGCGTTCCCCGGCATCGTCCCGCAATGGCAGCAGATCGTGGTGTTCGTGTCGATCGCCTCGATGGCGCTGGGATCGTTCGCGGCGATCGGCCAGCGGAACATCAAGCGCCTGATGGCCTATTCGTCGATCGGCCATATGGGCTTCGCGCTGGTCGGGCTGGCCGCCGGGACCGCCGAGGGAGCCGAGGGCGTGCTGGTCTATATCGCGATCTATGTGGCGATGACGCTGGGCAGCTTCGCGGTGATCCTGACCATGAAGCGCAACGGGCTGCACCTCGATAAAATCAGCGACTTCGCCGGATTGTCGCGCACCAATCCGCTGCTGGCCTTCTTCTTTGCCATGCTGCTGTTTTCGCTGGCGGGGATTCCGCCGCTGGCGGGCTTCTTCGCCAAATGGTACGTGTTCGTGGCGGCGATCAAGGCCGGATTGTTCACGCTGGCCGTGATCGGGGTGCTGACCAGCGTGGTCGGCGCATTTTACTATCTCTCCATCATCAAGGTGATGTATTTCGACGAACCACTCGGCCGGCTCGATCCCATGCGCCTGGAATTGCGCACGGTGCTGGCGGTCGCGGGTCTGTTCAACATCTTCTTCTTCGTCTATCCCGGTCCGCTGGTGAGTGCCGCGACGGTGGCGGCGAAGTCGCTGTTTTAGGACCTGACCGTAAACCGCGCCGCGGCACGGCCGGACCGCACGCCCCGTCCCTGACCCGGCTCCGTCGGGAGGGGCGGCTTTTGTTGCCGGATTTTCGAAACAACGCTCAAACAGGATGGATTGCGGTTCAGATGGCATTTTGGCTCGGTTCACGAGCAAGTTCGGCAGGCTACCGGCTCGCCGCCTTCGATCATATCGGCTCGACCAATGCGGAAGCCCTGGCGCGCGCGCGCGCTGGCGAGCGCGGACCGCTGTGGCTGGTGACCTCCGAGCAGACCGCCGGGCGCGGACGACGGCATCGCCCCTGGATCGCGCCGCGGGGCAATCTCGCCAGCAGCATCCTTGAAACCGTCGACGTATCCCCGTCCGTGGCGGCGACCCTGGGTTTTGCCGCGGGACTGGCACTCGAGGCGGCGCTGCAAAAAGTCAGCATCGAGGCCTCGCTGAGGTCGGCCGGATCGGATCACATGAAGTTTTTGCTGAAATGGCCGAACGACGTGCTGGCGGGGCCGCAAAAGCTGGCCGGCATCCTGCTGGAAGCCGAGGCCGTGGCGGACGGCGAACTGGCCGTCGTGGTCGGTATCGGCACCAATGTGGTCGCCGCGCCGGAGGGCACGCCGACTCCTGCGACCTCGCTGGCAGCGCTGGGCGTCCATATCGGCGCCGAGGAATTGTTCGCCACGCTGTCGGATTGCTGGGTGGAATTCCGCGGCATCTGGGACCGGGGACGGGGATTTGGCGAGATCCGCAGGCTCTGGCTGCAGCGGGCGGCCGGGCTCGGACAGCCGGTCGCGGTCCACTCAGGCAGCGCCACCGTGCAGGGAATATTCGACACCCTCGATGAGACCGGCTGCATGGTGGTGGCGACCTCCGACGGCGGGCGGGTGCCGATCTCGGCGGGCGACGTCTATTTCGGCTCGGCGGCGTCGGCGGGGGCAGCATGATGACGCGACCGGATGAACTGACTTTTGCGCCGCTCGGCGGCGTCGGCGAAATCGGCATGAACCTGTCGATCTACGGACTCGGCAATCGCCACCAGCGCTCCTGGCTCGCCGTCGATCTCGGCGTGTCGTTCGGCGACGAGGAACATCTGCCCGGCATCGATCTGATCATGCCCGATATCCGCTTCCTGCAGAAGGAGCGCAAGAACCTGGTCGGCCTGGTGCTGACCCATGCCCATGAAGACCATTTCGGCGCCATCATCGATCTCTGGCCGAAGCTGAAATGTCCGATCTACGCCACCAAGTTCAGCGCGGCGCTGTTCGAGGCCAAATGCGCCTCCGAGCGCAATCCGCCGAAAATTCCGGTCACGGTGGTGCGCTCCGGCGGCCGCATCGAGCTCGGCCCGTTCAGCGTCGAATTCATCCCGGTGGCGCATTCGATCCCGGAGTCGCACGCGCTGGCGATTCACACCTCCGCCGGCACCGTGCTGCATACCGGGGACTGGAAGATCGACCCGACGCCGATCATCGGCGTGCCGACCGACGAGCGGCGACTGCGCGAACTCGGCGACGCCGGCGTGCTGGCGCTGGTCGGCGATTCCACCAACGCGGTGCGGGAAGGGCGCTCGCCGTCCGAACTGGAGGTCGCCAAGACCATCACCGAACTGGTGAAGGCGGCCAAGGGCCGGGTCGCGGTGACGACGTTTGCCTCCAATGTCGCCCGCCTGCGCGCCGTGGCGGACGCGGCCCGCGCCGCCGGCCGCGAGGTGGTGGTGGTCGGCCGCGCCATGGAGCGCGTGGTGCAGGTTGCGCGCGAGACCGGCCATCTCGACGGCGTGCAGAATTTCCGCGGCGCCGATCTCTACGGCCATTTTCCGCCGGACAAGGTGCTGGCGCTGTGCACCGGAAGCCAGGGCGAGCCGCGCGCGGCGCTGTCGCGCATCGCCAATGACGATCATCCGCAGGTGACGCTGAACAAGGGCGACAGCGTGATCTTTTCCTCGCGCACCATTCCCGGCAACGAGAAGGCGGTGGGCGCCATCATCAACGGCCTGATCAACCAGGGCATCGAGGTGATCACCGACCGCACCCACCTTGTCCATGTCTCCGGCCATCCGCGCCGCGACGAACTGCGCGACATGATCTCCTGGGTCCGCCCCGAGCTCCTGATCCCGGTCCATGGCGAGGCGCTGCACCTGTTCGAACACGCCAAGCTGGCGCGGGCCGCCGGCGTGCCCAAGGTGCTGGTCTGCCGCAACGGCGACCTGGTCCGGCTCGGACCGGGCGATCCCTCCGTCATCGAGCAATTGCCGTCGGGGCGGCTGTACAAGGACGGCTCGATCATCGAGGAGTCGAAATCGCGCGCCGTCACCGATCGGCGCCGGCTGGCCTTCGCCGGCTGCGCCTTCGTGGCGATCGCGGTGAACGACAAGGGCGAACTGGCCGACGATCCCGAGGTTGATCTGGTCGGGATACCCGAGAAGAATACCGCGGGCGAGGTCATCGACGACATCGTGTTCGACGTGGTGGTGTCGACCGTGGAGGGCCTGCCGCGGGCGCGGCGGCGCGATCCCGACGCCATGGCGGAGTCGGTACGCCGCGCGGTGCGCGCCACCATCAACGAGCATTGGGGCAAGAAGCCGCTGTGCTATGTTCATGTTCTGACGGTGTGAGATCTGCACGGAGGAGACATGCTGGGCCAGCTCAATCACGTGGCGATCGCGGTCAGGGACGCCGAGAAGGCCGCCCGGATCTATGGCGCGGCTTTCGGCGCCGATATCTCCGCAGCGGTGCGGCTGCCGGAACACGGCGTCATCACCGTGTTCGTGACGCTGCCCAACACCAAGATCGAGTTCATCCAGCCGCTCGGCGAGGCCTCGCCGATCGGCAAGTTTCTCGAGCGCAACCCCGACGGCGGCATCCACCACATCTGCTATGAGGTTCCCGACATCGTCGCGGCGCGCGACACCCTGATCAGGGAGGGCGCGCGGGTGCTCGGCGACGGCGTGCCGAAGATCGGCGCCCACGGCAAGCCGGTGCTGTTTCTGCATCCGAAGGATTTTTCCGGCGCGCTCGTTGAAATCGAACAGGCCTGAGCCGCGATGGCCTACACAATTTCCACCGCCTTTGCGATCTACTTCGTGTTCTGGTGGATCGTGCTGTTCCTGACCCTCCCGTTCGGGGTGCGCAGCCAGCACGAGGACGGCGGCGGCGCGCCCGGAACCGATCCGGGAGCCCCGATCGCGACCCTGATGGGGCGCAAGCTGATCTGGACCACGGTGATCTCGGCGGTGCTTTTTGCCATGGCGTGGCTTGCCTATGATGCGGGCTGGCTGAATGTCGAGCGGCTTTCGAGGCTGATGCGGGTTCCGCTCTGACCGGATTTTTTTACGGGCTGGGAGAGGAGAATGACTTTTCAAAGAAGTATTGTCGCGCTGTTGATTGTGACCATCGCCGGGCTGGCGGCGGCGTTCTACATTGAGTGGAGGATGGTGTCGCAATTGCGCACCGTGAAAGCCTTCGTCGAGGGCCATGTATTTGCGGAAGCGGTTGCCGCCTGCGAGAAGGCGCCGAGTTCAACGCCGTTCAAGTGGAATACCGGGACCCGTACCTCGGTGGTCGGCCTGAACTCCGTCAAGCTCGACAGCAACACCATCATTGCCAGCTACACGCTGCTCGCGGACGGCGTTTTTTGCGACTACGACCCGATCAGGAAGAAGGCCGACATCGGATCGAATTTTCTGGAGCGGGATTGATCGGCAGCTTCAGCCGGCGCCGTCACGGACGGCGACGGTGGAATCGAGTTCGGCCAGCAATCGCTGCCAGGCCAGCTCGATGTCCGCCGACCAGTCGGCTCCGACGATCTCGCGCAGCGTCTGCGCGATCACACCGAAAAACGCCGTGAACAGTGTTCGCGGCGTGCCGTAGGCGTCGTGCGACTGCGCCTCGCACTGGATCATGCGAAAGCGCCCGGTGCGCTCGCCGGCGAAATCCAGCAGGGCTTCGATGGTCAGCGCCAGCATGGAGCCCTTCACGAGGTCGCCGCCCTCGCCACGGAACATCTGTTCGGCTTCCGGATGCTGGAGGAACAGCCGCCGGTAGACCAGCGGCGTCAGGTCAGCGCAACGCTGCGCCGCCAGCTCGAAACTGTGGCCGATCAGGTCGGCCGGGGCCGCGGCGCTGGGGAGGGGAGGATCGATCATCGGTTGCAGCATCGCGAAAAAAAAGAGCAGGGCGCAAGCCCTGCTCCAAAAATTGTGTCGACCCTGTTTTTCCCCGAAAATTGGATTTGATCTTGATTGACGGGGTGACGCTGCTTGTGCGCGCCGGGCTCCTCCCGAGACTTGGACCACCAGACGGCCTTGCGGCCAGCCTGCGCGCGAATTGGTAGACCATCTTTTTCCTCTTGTCACCATTTTCAGCAACGATTGTTCAAAATTCGAGCAGAATGCGAAATGATTGGGAATTCTCTACCGCGGGTTGCGTTTCAGCGTCCATCGTCCGTATTCGGGTAAACGGGCAGGGGCCGGCCTCGTTTCCGCCTGCTATTCGATCATCCCGATTTCCATGTCGTCGAACCGCTTGATCCGGTAGATCGCCGCGGAAACCAGCCAGCACAGGGCGAAAATGCCGACGATCAGATAGCCCAGGGTGCCGAAGTTCTGGTTCAGCATGGCGATGAAGCTCCAGCCGCCGCCCTCCAGGCCGAGCCTGTCCCCGATCAGACCGAGCGCTTCGACCCCTCCGATCACCGCCGCCACGATCACCGACACCAGCGTGATGGTGATGTTGTAGTAGAGCTTGCGGATCGGCTTGACGAAGGCCCAGCCGTAAGCCCCGACCATCAGGATGCCGTCGGCGGTATCGACCAGCGACATCGCGGCGGTGAACAGCGCCGGGAAAATCAGGATCGACCACAGCGGCAGCGCCTGCGACCCCTGCGCCGCCGAGATGCCGAGCAGGCCGATCTCCGTCGCGGTGTCGAAGCCCAGTCCGAACAGGACGCCGAGCGGGTACATGTGCCAGCTGCTCCCGATCATCGCGAAAAAGGACCGCAGCAGGCGGCCGAGCAGGCCGCGCTGCGACAGCAGGATGTCGAGGTCTTCGGAGACCAGGCGCTGGCCCCGCCGCACGGCATTGAACATCCGCCATACCGCCACCAGGATCACGGCGTTGGCGGCGGCAATCGCGATCAGGAAGAACGCCGACACGCCGGTGCCGATCACGCCGCCGATCTGCCTGAAATGCTCGAACCTCGACTGCAATGCGCCGACGGCAACGGCCACCAGCACCGAGGCGACGATCACCACCGTGGAATGTCCGAGCGAGAAGAAGAACCCGACCGAGATCGGGCGCTTGCCCGCCTGCATCAGCTTTCGCGTCACGTTGTCGATGGCCGCGATGTGGTCGGCATCGACCGCATGGCGAAGTCCGAGCGTATAGGCCAACAGCGCGGTTCCGAGCAGCACCGGATATTGCCGAAAGGCGACCAGCGCCCAGAGCCAGCACAAGGCATTGGCGGCGATCAGCGCGGCATAGAGCACCGCCACCTTGACGCGGCTGTCGGCCGGCTGGTCGTCGAAGAGGCGGCCTAACAATCCGAGCATGAATCCGTCCGGCTCCGCAGCACTGGATCTTGCGGCTCTCAGGCCGTCACGCCAAGGGCCCGCCGCGTTTGACCGGCTGGCAACGCTAACACCCCCCGGCAAGATGTTTCAAGATCAGCATCAAACCGAAGCGGGGGGAGCGATTCATGGATCCAGCGAACGAGGATCATGTCGGCCCTTGAAGCGGATCAACAGCACCGGCTTGCCATCGGCTGCGGCGGGTGCATAGTTGGGGGATGGAGCCCGCACCCATTTCAGAGGCGGCGTTGATCGGCCTGGCTTCCGGCGCCCTGGTCGCGCTGTTATTGACGGTCGGCTGGTTTCACTACGAATATTGTTACGCCCGGACCGCTGTGGCGGACAGTCCTGCGACCACGACGCTTGCAACGATGATCGTCCGGAACAGCGCTCCCTAGCGGCGCTCCGCGGCGCCGGCCTGCGCTTTCAGCTGCGGTCGGCGGCGGTCTCCGGCCCCGAACCCCCGAGCAATTCGGACCTCACCAGTTTCGCAGCGGCAAAAACGGTCATCCCGGCGAGCACGAACCAGGTCAGCGCATAGACAAGGTGATTGTTCGGAAGATCGACCACGGTCAGGCCCGCAACCGGAACGCCGCCGGCAGGCGCGCGATCCGCATCGATGAAATACGGTGCCACATCGTCGAGGCCGCGGGCTTGCGAAATCGCGGCGACGTCCCGGGAGTACCAGCGGCCGGAGGCGGGGTCGTTGGCGCGCAGGAAGCCGCCATGGGGCTCGGTGATGCGCAACAGGCCGGTGATTTCCACCCGGACCGCAGTCCGGTCCTCGCCGCGTCGAGACGGCTTGTAGCCGGGGGGAACGAAGCCGCGGTTGACCAGCACGGTGAATCCCCGATCGGTTCGCAGCGGCGTCATCAGCCAATATCCGCCGCCCAGAACGGTGACGGCCTGAACCAGGGTGTCGCGGCCCTGCAGCAGCACGCCTTCGGCGCGCACATGGCGATAGGCATCGCGAGCGGCCGTGACCGATGGCCAGTCGCCGGGGCCGGGCAGGGCGACCGGCGAAGCTGCCACCCGCTGCTCGATCCCGGCGATCAGGTCGAGCTTCCAGGCGCGCCGCTGCAGCTGCCAGATCCCGAGCGCGGTCAGCCCGGCGCTGACGGCCACCGCGATCACGCCGACCAGATAGAGCCTCGCCGGCAGGCCCCTGCGGCGGCGATGGGCAACCAGCGCCAGGCTCACGGAACCTGCCTCATGTCATGCGGGGACATCGGCATCATGTTGCTGGTGAGATGGTACATGACCCACAGCGAGCCGCTCAGCGCGATCGCGATCAGCACGATGGTGAACATCAGCGCCATGAAGGTCCAGCCGCTCTCGGATCTGGTGTCCATGTGCAGAAAGAAAACCATGTGGACGACGATCTGGGCCAGCGCCAGCCCCACGACCACAAAGGCCGCGACCGCGTTGCTTGCGATCACGCCGGCCATCACCAGCCAGAACGGAATGGCGGTGAGGACGACGGACAGGCCAAATCCGATCAGATAGCCCTGCCTTGTGGCGTGCGCCGGGGCGTGGGCGTCATGACCGATTTCCGCATCGACGCTCATCGCAACATTCCCAGCAGATAGACAAAGGTGAAGACGCCGATCCAGATCACGTCCAGGAAATGCCAGAACAGGCTGAGGCACATCAGCCTGCGCCGGTTGGCCGCGATCAGGCCGTACCTGCCGACCTGGGTCATCAGCGTGACCAACCAGACCAGCCCGAAGGTCACGTGAAGGCCGTGGGTGCCGACCAGCGTGAAAAACGCCGACAGGAACGCGCTGCGCTGCGGGGTAGCGCCTTGTTCGATCAATTCGCGAAACTCGTGCAGCTCGATGCCGATGAACGCCAGGCCGAACAGGCCGGTCAGCGCCAGCCAGAGCTGGGTGGTGCGCCGGTTGCCGTCCTGCGCCGCCAGCATCGCGAAGCCGTAGGTGATCGACGACAACAGCAGCATCGAGGTATTGACCGCCACCAGCGGCAGCTCGAACAGGTCCTTCGGCGACGGGCCGGCGGCGTAGTTGCTCCCGAGCACGCCGTAGGTGGCAAACAGCACCGCGAAGATGAGGCAATCGCTCATCAGGTAGATCCAGAAGCCGAGCATCGTGCTGCCGCCCTCGGCATGGTCGTGCTCGTCGGTGAGGTAGAACACCGGGTTTTCTGCCGCGTCGGCGATGGCGGGCGTGGCGGGGTGGGTCATGCGTCAGCTTCCTGCCGCGAGCAGGCGGGTGCGCCGGTCTTCGGTCTCGATCACCTGTTCGGCGGCGATGTGGAAATCGCGGTGATAGTTGAAGGTGTGGCCGATCGCGACGGCGAGCAGCGCGGCGAAGCTGAGCGCGGCCAGCCACCAGATGTACCAGATCATGCCGATCGCCAGCGTCAGGCTTAGGCCCGCCAGAATCACCCCGGTGCCGGTGTTGCTCGGCATATGGATCGGCCTGAAGCCGGCCACCGGCCTGACATGGCCGCGCCTCTTCATGTCCGCCCAGGCGTCGCCGTCGTGAATCACCGGGGTAAAGGCAAAGTTGTAGGCGGGCGGCGGCGAGGACGTCGACCATTCCAGGGTGCGGCCGTCCCATGGATCGCCGGTCGTGTCGCGCAGCCGTTCGCGGTCGCGGCAGCTGACGTAGAACTGGATCAGGGAGGCGGCAATGCCGACGGCGATCATCGCCGCGCCGGCCGCGGCAATGATGAACCATATCCGCAGCGACGGATCGTCGAAGTGCCGAAGCCTGCGCGTCACGCCCATCAGCCCCAGCACGTAGAGCGGCATGAACGCGAAATAGAAGCCGACCACCCAGAACCAGAACGAGACTTTGCCCCAGAACGGATCGAGCCGGAAACCGAAGGCCTTGGGAAACCAGTAGTTGATCCCGGCAAACAGCCCGAACAGCACGCCGCCGATGATGACGTTGTGAAAATGAGCCACCAGGAACAGGCTGTTGTGCAGCACGAAGTCGGCCGGCGGCACCGCCAGCAGCACGCCCGTCATGCCGCCGATCACGAAGGTGACCATGAACGCCACCGTCCACATCATCGGCAGCTCGAAGCGGATGCGGCCGCGATACATCGTGAACAGCCAGTTGAACATCTTGGCGCCGGTGGGAATCGATATCACCATGGTCGTGATTCCGAAAAAGGAATTGACGCTGGCGCCGGAACCCATGGTGAAGAAGTGATGCAGCCAGACCACGTAGGCCAGGATCGTGATCACCGCGGTGGCGTAGACCATCGAGGTGTATCCGAACAGCCGCTTGCCCGAGAAGGTCGAGGTGACCTCGGAAAAAATGCCGAATGCCGGCAGGATCAGGATGTAGACCTCCGGATGTCCCCAGATCCAGATCAGGTTGACATACATCATCGGATTGCCGCCGAAATCGTTGGTGAAGAAATCGGTGCCGACGTAGCGGTCCAGCGACAGCAGAACCAGCACCGCGGTCAGCACCGGAAACGCCGCCACGATCAGGATATTGGTGCACAGCGACGTCCAGACGAAGATCGGCATCTTCATCATGGTCATGCTCGGCGCCCGCATCTTCACGATGGTGGCGATCAGGTTGACGCCCGACAACAGCGTGCCGACGCCGGCGACCTGCAGCGCCCAGATGTAATAATCGACGCCGGCATCGGGACTGTAGGCGATGCCGGACAGCGGCGGATAGGCCAGCCAGCCGGTACGGGCGAATTCGCCGACGAACAGCGACATCATGACGATGACGGCGCCGGCGACGGTCATCCAGAAGCTGAAATTATTGAGAAATGGAAATGACACGTCGCGCGCGCCGATCTGCAGCGGAACCACGAAGTTCATCAGCCCGGTGACCAGCGGCATCGCCACGAAGAAGATCATGATGACGCCATGCGCCGTGAAGATCTGGTCGTAGTGCTGGGCCGGCAGGTAGCCCTGCGCATCGCCGAAAGCCATCGCCTGCTGCGCGCGCATCATCAGCGCGTCGGCAAAGCCGCGCAGCAGCATCACGAGGCCGAGGATCACGTACATCACGCCGATGCGCTTGTGGTCGACGCTGGTGAACCATTCGCGCCACAGATAGCCCCAGAGCCGGAAATAGGTCAGTGCGGCCAGCACGGCGATGCCGCCCAGCGCCACGCCGGCGAAAGTCACCAGGATGATCGGCTCGTGAAGCGGAAAGGCTTCCAGGGTCAGGCGGCCGAACAGCGGGCTGATCGCCAGGGCAGGGGTCGTGGTCATGACAGCGGCCTTGCGGGTTTGACCGGATGGGTGGCCGGCAACGCGGTGACGTCGATCGGCCGCAGCAGGGGCAGTCCCGGGCGCGGCAATCCCGCCCCGACAATGCCGGCCGGATCGCGCGGCGAAATCGGCGCCGCGGCTTGGCCGGCGCCAGCGAGCGGGTCAGCCAGGGTGCAGACCGAGGCCACGAAGCCGGGCGCAACGCCCGGCGGCGACCCGCGCCGCGCATATTTGTCATACTCGAGCGGCAGGACATTGTTGACGCCCGCAAGGCCAAGGCCGCCCTTGGCGTCGATCCGCATCATGTCGTCCATGCACATCTTGTCGGGCTGGACGCACATGTTGAGCACCGCGTGATAGAGTTCAGGCGCGACGGCGGCGAAATAGTGCACCGGCTCGGCTTCGGTCGGCCGTTCGAGCCGAAGATAGCGCTCGCGATCCAGCGCCTCGCCGGGCTGCTTCACACGGGCAACCCAGCGGTCAAATTCCGCGGTGTCCTGGCCATGGAAGCGGAAATGCATGTCCGAAAAGCCGGCGCCGCTGTAGTTGGCCGAGAATCCGTCGTAATCGCCGCGCGCGTTGATCACTGCGTGGAGACTGGTCTGCATTCCGGGCATCGCATAGATCTGGCCGGCCAGCGCGGGCACGTAGAACGAGTTCATCACCGACGAGGAAGTGATCGCGAAATCGATCGGCCGGCCTACCGGGGCGGCGAGTTCGTTCACGGTCGCAATGCCGTATTGCGGGTAGATGAACAGCCATTTCCAGTCCAGCGCCACGACCTGGACCACCAGCGGCTCGGTTGCAGGCGCAATCGGCTGGCTTGAGGAGATCCGTTCAATCGGCCGATAGGGATCCAGAAGGTGGGTTCCGACCCAGGTCACCGCGCCCAGGCAGATGATGATGAGCAGTGGCGCGGCCCAGATGATCAGCTCCAGCTGGGTCGAATGATCCCACTCCGGCTCATAACGCGCGGCGGCATTGGAATGCCGATAGCGCCATGCGAACAGCAGGGTGAGCGCGATCACCGGAACGATGATCAGCAGCATGAGGCCGGTCGATATCACCAGCAGGTCGCGCTGCTGCGCCGCGACGTCGCCGGAGGGAGCCAGTACCACCGCCTTGCAGCCGGACAGCGTGGCCAGCAGCAGAGCTGAAACCACAAGCTTCCGGATCTGCGATCGGCGGAACAGGCAGGTGAGAGGCATTTGCATCAGGTCGCGTTACGACCGCCGGCCGGTCGTGCACATTGGACATTTTGTCCAATCTCGGCCCGGCGCGGAACGGAGTACTGGGTGATGGTGGCCGATCGCCAGCCGACATATCGAGGGATGACTTCGCCAACATGACCGCGGTTCCAGCGTCCGAGATGTCGAGCATCGAGCATGATGCCCGGCGCATCAATTCGCGCCATGGCCAGATCGCGCCCGGTGAAATCGCCATCGGCGTGATCATCGGGCGGACGTCGGAATTCTTCGACTTCTTCGTCTACGCCATTGCCTCGGTGATCGTGTTTCCCAAGCTGGTCTTTCCCGACGCCGACCCGCTCACCGGAACCCTTTATTCGTTCGGGATTTTTGCGCTGGCCTTCGTTGCCCGACCGTTCGGCTCGCTGATCTTCATGGCGATCGACCGTGTCTATGGTCGCGGCCTCAAGCTGACGATCGCGCTGTTTCTGCTCGGCGGATCGACGGCGGCGGTGGCGTTCCTGCCTGGCCATGCCGAGATCGGAAGCTGGTCGGCCATCCTGCTGGCGCTGTTCCGGATCGGCCAGGGATTGGCGCTGGGCGGCGCCTGGGACGGACTCGCATCGCTGCTGGCGCTCAATGCGCCGGAGGGAAGGCGTGGCTGGTATGCGATGATCCCGCAGCTCGGCGCGCCGCTTGGCCTGATCGTGGCGAGCGCGCTGTTCGCCTTCTTCCTGACCAGCCTGTCGGCGGCCGATTTCCTCGAATGGGGCTGGCGATATCCGTTCTTTGTGGCGTTTGCGATCAACGTCGTGGCGTTGTTCGCGCGGCTGCGGATCGTCTCCACGCCGGACTACACCACTCTTTTTGAAAGCCGGGACCTGCAGCCTTCACCGGTTCTCGAAACGGTGCGCAAGCAAGGCAAGAACATCGCCATCGGGGCCTTCGCGCCGCTGGCGAGCTTTGCATTGTTCCACATGGTGACGGTATTCCCTCTTTCGTGGGTTTTCCTCTTTACCCGGGAGGGGCCGGCCCGGTTCCTGGTCATCGAAATTCTCGGGGCGGTGGTGGGAATCCTGGCGACCATCGCCTCCGGCGTGATCGCGGACCGGGTGGGCCGGCGCGCGCTGCTCGGCGTCTCGGCCGCGGCCATCGCGGCGTTCAGCGGGTTTGCGCCACAGCTGCTCGACGGCGGCGCGCTGGGCGAGATCGTGTTCATGGTGACCGGCTTTGCCCTGCTGGGCCTGTCATTTGGACAATCGTCGGGTGCGGTCAATTCGAATTTTCCGAGCGGCGACCGCTACACCGGCGCGGCGCTGACCTCCGACCTCGCATGGCTGTTCGGCGCAGGCTTCGCTCCGCTGGTCGCGCTGTTGCTGGCGTATCATTTCGGGCTGCTTGCGGCGGGCGCCTATCTGTTGTCGGGTGCTCTCGGTACCCTGGCGGCGCTCGGAATCGACAAGGAACTGGCGCGAAGGATTTCCTAGCGCGGCCGCGGGAGGCAACGCGGGACCTGGTCCAGCCAGGCAGCGGCGAGCGGGGTATCATGTTATCGTGACCCGCCTGCAGGCGATGTCATCCACCCCAGTCCAGCTCAGCCTTGCGGGCGTGGCGCCGCGCGGGAGATGTTCGTGATTCCGGCACAAAACTCGATCCAGGAAATCGCCAACAGGAAGAACCTGCTGTTGCTGGTGTCGCTGCGCTGGCTGGCGGTGATCGGGCAGGTCGCCGCCATCGCCGTCGCGGATATCTGGCTCGGGATTTCACTGCCGGTCTGGCAGATGGCGGCGGTGATCGGCTTTCTGGTGGCGCTCAACCTGACCACGCTCTACCGCTACGCAAGCGGGGCGGTCATCACCAACACCGAGCTGTTCCTCGATCTCCTGCTCGACGTGGCGACCCTGACGCTGCAGCTCTATCTCAGCGGCGGTGCGACCAATCCGTTCGTCTCCTTGTTTCTCTTGCAGGCGGTACTCGGCGCCGTGCTGTTGCGGCCGTGGTCGTCCTGGATGATCGTCGCGGTCACCAGCGGCTGCTTTATCGGGCTGACTTTCTACCACCACGAAATCGGATTCTCGATGCTGGGTCAGGACCCGGTGCAGGCGAGGATGTTCGACCTGCATGCCTACGGCATGTTCATCTGCTTTCTGCTGGCGGCGGGACTGCTGGTGTTGTTCGTGACCCGCATCGACCACAATCTGCGCGACCGCGACATGCGGCTGGCCGAGTTGCGGCAGCAATCGGCCGAGGAGGGACACATTGTCAGGATGGGGCTGCTCGCCTCCGGTGCCGCGCATGAACTCGGTACGCCGCTGGCCACGCTGTCGGTGATCCTGAACGACTGGGAGCGAATGCCGGCGTTGCGTGCCGACGGTGATTTCGTCATGGAACTCGCCGAAATGCAGACCCAGCTCAATCGCTGCAAGGAGATCGTGTCAGGTATCCTGAGATCGTCGGGCGAGGCGCGGGGCGAAGAATCGCAGCCCTGCGGCATCGTCGCGTTCATCGATGGCGTGGTGGACGACTGGGAGTCCGGCCGCGGGGCTGCAAGGCTGCATTATACCAATCGTCTGACCGACGACTTCGTCATCGCATCCGACATCCTGCTCCGGCAGATCCTGTTCAACGTCCTCGACAATGCGTTCGAGGCGTCGCCGGATTGGGTCGGGCTGGATATTTCCAGGGATCGCGACCTGCTGGTGATCTCGGTGCGGGACGCCGGGGCCGGGTTCTCCTCCGCTATGCTTGCGGAGTTCGGCAAGCCCTATATGTCCACCAAGCAGCGCCCCGGCAGCGGGCTCGGGCTGTTCCTGGTCGTCAACGTGCTGCGCAAGCTCGGCGGCAAGGCCTCCGCCATCAACGTGCCGAGCGGCGGCGCCATCGTGGAATTGAGCCTTCCGGTCGCCGCTTTATCGATAGAGTCAGCGAATGAAACCGAATCAGTCTCTGGTGATCATTGAAGACGATGCGTCTTTCGCCAGGGCGTTGCGGCGATCGTTCGAGCGTCGGGGCTACGATGTCACCGTCTGCGGTCAGCCCGCGGAGCTGGCAATGCTGCTGGCGACCCAGGTGCCAGGATTCGCCGTTGTCGATCTCAAGCTGAGCGGCGCCTCGGGCCTGGAATGCGTCAAGATGCTTGCCGCGAAGGATCCCGGGACCAGGATCGTTGTCTTGACCGGGTTTGCGAGCATCAGCACGGCCGTCGAAGCCATCAAGCTGGGGGCATGCCATTATCTGGCGAAGCCGTCGAACAGCGACGATATCGAGGCCGCCTTCGGCAAGGCAGCCGGGGACAGCACGGTAGGGCTGAGCGAACGCCCGACCTCGATCAAGAATCTGGAATGGGAAAGAATTCACGAAACCCTCGTCGAAGCCGAGTTCAATGTCTCGGAAACAGCGCGCAGGCTGGGGATGCATCGGCGCACGCTCGCCCGCAAGCTGGCCAAGCGAAGGCTGGATTGACTGGCAGGCGACGTCGCCACAAATCCGCCCGGCCCGATCATGCCGTGGCGGCGACTGCGGCGCTTCTGCGGATTCCGTGGCCTCGATCGTTGGACACGATGGGCAGGAACGTCGATGGCAATGTCGACAAGGGCTACCCCGGGTGTTAGGACACCTTGGGAGCCTTGGGGAACATGGTGCGGCGTCGGCTGGAAGGTTTTATTCCAATCGTGTTGTTGACGATTGTGGTGCAGTTGGTTGCACCGATCGCGGCGTTTCGCGTGGTCGCCTCCGCGGTGTCCGATCCGCTCTTGATGGCTTCGATCTGCTCCGAAAGGACGTCTGTCCCGGACGCTTCGACCGCTCCCGGCCAGACCCGGCACGATCGCGCTGACTGCTGTGCCTTCTGCACAGCCGGCTATGGCGGCGCCGCGGCCGTCGATTCGCCACAGCTCGTTTTTGTAACTCTGCAGCGCCGGTATCAGCTCGTATTCTGGCTGCAGGCCGCGGACCCGATGCCGACCGTGCGGGTCGGCTCGAACGCCCAGGCACGCGCGCCGCCGCTGTTTTCCTGACCTTGCCAAAACCGAAATGATCGGTGCGGCCGATGCCGCGCCGATTCGTGCAGTTCACTAGGCTGGCCGTCGCGCCGGCGTCGGGATTTTCATATGTTTCGTCTTGTCAACTTGCGTAGCGCGAGTGCGTTCGCGCTGTGCAGCGTGGTATCCGCCATTCCCTCCCTGTCCAACGCCCAGACGGCGGAGCGGCCACTGCCGCCCGTCACCGTCCAGGCGCCCACTCAGCGCCAGACCGTTCAACCGGCCAACAAACCGGCGAAGCGAACCGCCTCGGCGCGACGCAAGAAACCGGTGAGGACGGCGGCGGCGAAGCCGCCGACGCAGCAGGGCGACGGCGGCGTCAACGCCTCGCTGACCACGCCGCCGGTGGTGGCGCGCTTCCAGTTGCCGGACGAATCCTTCAGCATCACGGCCAAACAGATCGATGAAACCATCAATCTCAAGGATCCCGAAGACGCCGTCAAATATTTCCCGAGCCTGTTCGTGCGCAAGCGCAACGACGGTGACAACCAGGCGGTGCTGGCGACCCGGAGCTGGGGCCTCAACTCCAGCGCGCGTACCCTGATCTATGACGACGACCTCCTGGTCTCGGCGCTGATCGGCAACAACAATTCCGGCGCCTCGCCGCACTGGAACCTGGTGTCGCCGGAATCGATCGCCCGGATCGATTTCCTCAACGGGCCTTACTCGGCGGCCTATCCCGGCAATTCCATCGGCGGCGTGCTGCTTATCACGTCGAAAATGCCGGACCATCTGGTGGAGATTCTCAAACAAACCACTTCGGTCCAGCCATGGAATCAATACGGCACCAAGGACACCTATGTCAGCAGCCAGACCACCGCCGCGGTGGGCGACCGCAACGGCGCGCTGTCCTGGCTGGTGAGCGCCAATTTTCAGGACGGATACCAGCAGCCGCTGACCTACACCACCAACGGCTCGATTCCGGCGGGAACCAGCGGCACGTTTCCGGCGCTCAACAAGCAGGGCGTTGTCGCCGACGTGGTCGGAACCGGGGCGCTGATCCATAGCCAGCAGACGGCGGCCAATGTCAGGCTCGCCTACGATGTCACGCCGCTGGTGCAGACGACTTACGCGCTGGGAATCTGGAACAACATCCAGTCCTCCAATCCGCAGACCTATCTGACCTCCACCGCAACGGGGGCACCGACTTTCGGCGGCGTCTCGTCATTTGCGAGCAACAAATATACCTGGGATCAAACCCATCTCAGCAACGCCGTCTCGCTCAAGAGCGATACCAAGGGCACCTACGACTTCGACCTTTCGGCCTCGAGCTATAATTACCTGCAGGATATCATGTACAATCCGTTCACAGTGGCCGCCACCGGCGTCGGCTTCTCGGAGATCGGCAAGGTCACGCGCAACGACGGCACCAACTGGCAGAACGCCGATGCCAAGGGCATCTGGCGCCCGTTCGGCTATGACGGCCCGCAGGAAGTCTCCTTCGGCATTCACGGCGATCGGTATTTTTTCGACAATCCGACCTACCAGTCGTCGATCTGGAATGCGACGACCTCGAGCGGTACCGGCCAGCTCTATTCGGAAGGTGAGGGGGAAACCCGCACCGGGGCGCTGTGGGCGCAGGACGCCTGGAAGATCCAGCCCAATCTCAAGCTGACGCTGGGCGGCCGCATGGAAACCTGGCAGGCCCAGGACGGCTTCAACCTCAACACCACCACGTCGGGGGCGGGAGCCATCACCTCGACCTCGACGGTGAATCAACCGTCGGAGAGCTCGACCAATTTTTCGCCGAAGGCCTCGCTGTCCTACGATCCGAACAAGGACTGGAACATCACCACCAATTTCGGCGAGGCCTATCGCTATCCGACCGTCACCGAGCTCTACCAGAACATCTCGGTCAACGGTGTCGCGACCTTCGCCAATCCGAACCTGACGCCCGAGCAGGATCTGAACGGCGAACTGAACATCGAGCGGCACTGGAACGACGGCCGCATCCGGCTGACGCTGTTCGAGGAACGCACCAACAACGCCATCATCTCGCAGACCAACCTTGCGACCAATCCCGTCACTGGCGCCCAGGTTCCCACCACCACCATCGGCAATGTCGCCGCGATCCGGATGCAGGGCGTCGAACTGTCGGCGGAAAAGAACAATGTGCTGATCACCGGCCTGCAGCTGTTCGGCAGCGTGACTTACGTCGACTCCCGGATCCTGTCGGATCCGACCTGGGCCGGGACCAACCCGCTGACGGGTCTGCCCGACACCGTGGTCGGCAACCGCGTCCCCTATGTGCCGGACTGGCGCGCCAAGTTCGGGGTCACCTATCGGCCCAACGAAAGCTGGGCCTATACCATCGCGGCGCGCTACAGCGGCAAGCAATATTCGACCCTGGACAACACCGACATCGTGTCTCACGTCTATGGCGCCTTCGACGACTACTTCGTCGTCGACATGAAAGTCCACTACAACGCGACCAGCAATTTCTCGTTCGATTTCGGCATCGATAATCTCTTCAACGAGCAGTACTTCCTGTTTCACCCGTTCCCCGGCAGGACCTTTGTGCTCGCCGGGAAATACAGCTTCTGAGCGATCCGGTGGCGCCAGTCATCTCGACAAGCCGGGACGCGAATGCTAGCTTCCATGGTGCTGTGGGGAAAATCATGCGGCGGCTGGAAGCGATCATTCCACTCGTGTTGTTGGCGGTTCTGGTGCAGTTGCTGGCGCCGATCGCGGCATTTCGCGTGGTCGCCTACGCCACCACCGACCCCCTGTATATGGCGTCGATCTGCTCCGACATGACGTCCTCCCCGGACGCCCAGACGGCGCCCGCCGGGACGCATGCCCACGGCGATTGCTGTGCGTTCTGCGGCGCCGGTCATGGCGGCGGCGCTGTCGCCGTCGAGCCGCCGGCGCCGATCTTTGTCAATCTGCAGCGGCAATACCAGCAGGTTTCGTGGCTGGAATCCGTTGCCGCGTTGCCGGCGGTTCGGGCCGGCTCCAACGCCCAGGCCCGCGCGCCGCCGCGGGCGGCCTGACACACTTCCCATAAAACCCGGCCAGCCAGGCCGTCATCTTCAATTCGATCGGCCGTTGTCGGCTTGATTCGATATTTGCGGGGGCATTCCGATGCTTGGGATCGCAGGATTCAACCAGACCTATCTGACCCATCGCCGACGACGATCATCGTCGCAGTTGCGCCAGCATGCTGCCGGCGCCAAGGGGCCGCTCGTCGGCGTCCTGATGCTTGGCGCAATGGCGATTTCGGTGCTGCCGGCAAAGCGCGCGGACGCCGCCGACTTGCCGGTGAAGGCCGTCGCGCCGGCGCTCTACAATTGGAGTGGGTGCTATGGCGGCCTCAACGGCGGTCTTGGCATGACCCAGTCCGACTACAACACGACGGTCGACAACGGCACGCATCTGACGGGGGCAGACCCGGGCGTGGTCAACTCGGCCGGAACCGGAGGGTTCAACGGCGACAATTACCTGGTCGGCGGCCAGGTCGGCTGCAACATGCAGTCGGGCACCCTGGTCTACGGTCTGGAGGGGGACGCCGACTATTTTCACGGCAATAACCACCTCTTCAACAACACCAACACGCTGAGCGACGGCGTCACTCCCTTTACGGTCAACCAGTCGGTCACGACCGATTACATCGCGACGGTGCGTCCGCGAATCGGCATCGCCGCTGACCGCGACCTTGCCTACCTCACCGGCGGCGCCGCCTTCACCAGCGTGAACTATACCCAGACCTATCTCGACGTTCCCTCCGGCGGAACGATTGCCTCACCCGGCACCGGGCTCGCAACCGCCTCGAAATCGCTGATCGGCTGGGCGGCCGGCGCCGGCTGGGAGCATGCCTGGACCGATCACGCCACGTTCCGGTTCGAGTACCTCTATACGAGCTTTCCGACCACCACCGCGCTCGGCGCCATCACCGACCCGGCAGGCGGCGCCAACACCCTGCATGGCTCGGCCAATCTCGTCATCCAGATCGCCCGCGTCGGCCTGAACTACAAGTTCTGACGATGTCACATCAGCTCAAAACCGAATCCGACGTGAACCCCCGGGCCGAGACGATCGGCGCGATCCTCATCAATCCCCGATCGCAAATGCATGCGCGTCACCGCGATGCGGCAGCAGCTTGCGTCAACCCCATCGGAGCTCCCATGCCCACCCATACCAAGAGTCAATACCTGCCGCCGCGGCATCGAATTTCCGGGCTTCTCCGGTTCGTCGCGATTCTGTTCATCGCGCTGGCGCCGATGATCGCCCTGGTTCCTTCCACGGCCAATGCGTGCGCCTGCGGCTGCAGCGTGTTCGACGTCGGCGCCGGTCTGTTGCCGCAGGAAGACGATCACGGCGGCCGGATTTTCGCGGAGTACGAGTTTTCGGATCAGACCCAGAACTATGTCGGCAGCTCGAAAGCCGCCGCGGCGCTCAACACCGACAAGGAAATCAAGACCTCCTGGTACAACGTCGGCTTCAGCTACAATTTCAACCGCGATTGGGGCGTGATGGTGCGGCTTCCTGTCACCACCGATCGCAGCCTCACCACGGATACCGGGGGACCGCTGGGGATCCAGACCTACAATTCCAGGAGCATCGGCGATGTCGAAATCATGGGCATGTACACCGGGTTCTTCAAGGACATGTCGACCGGCCTCATGTTCGGCGTGAAGCTGCCTACCGGCACCTTCAACGCGCCCGGAATCGACCGCGACACCCAGGTCGGAACCGGCAGCACCGACCTGTTGGTGGGCGGCTATCACCGCGGCATGCTGACCGGCGACAACGCTTGGCAGTACTTTTCGAATATCCTGTTACGGCAGCCGGTGCTCTACCAGTCAGCACCTGATCCGCAGGGCTTCTTCGACGGCAATCTGGGCGTGGTGCAGACCTATCACCCCGGCGCTCAGCTCGATGGCGCCGCCGGCATTCTCTATAACAACTGGTACAACGTGCTCGGCTTCGACAAGATCACCCCGCTGGGGCAGATCATCATCTCGCACCGCGACCACGACACCGGCACCGGCTCCGATCCGCTCAACAGCGGTTTCGATCGCGTCATGCTGTCGCCGGGTGTCGAATTCACCAAGGTGCTCGACGAGGTCAACAAGCGCGTCTTCAAGTTCTACGTCGATGTCGAGGTGCCGGTGTATTACCGGGCCAATTCCGCCAACAACCAGGGAACCGACGGCCAGCTGGTCGCTCCCTACCTTTTGAGAATCGTGACCAGCTATAATTTCTGACGCTGGGATCACGAGCGCAAATTCAATTTTCCTGTTGGGAGACCTTCGATGAAAAAAAACCTTGTTGGCGCGGTCGCGCTTTTCGCATTCGCCGCGGCTCCGGCATTGGCTGCCGACCTTCCGGCGCGGACCTACACCAAGGCGCCGGCGGCAGCCGCGGCGGTGTATGACTGGAGCGGCTTCTATGTCGGCGCCAACGGCGGCTGGGGATCGAGCAGCAACTGCTGGGACGTCACGAACAATGTGCTCACCCCGGGCGCCCCGGTGGTGGGGCCGGTCGTTCCGGCTGCCGCGGACGGCTGCAATAGCGGAAGCGGCGCTGTTGGCGGCGGCCAGCTCGGCTACCGCTGGCAAACCTCAAATTACGTGTTCGGCGTCGAAGCCCAGGGCGACTGGTCGAATGTGAAGGGATCGACCTTCAGTGCGTTTTCCGGTCCCCCGAACATCAATTCGAGCAGCATTGACGGCTTCGGCCTGTTCACCGGCCAGGTCGGCTTTGCCGTCGATAACGTGCTTTTCTATGTAAAGGGTGGCGGCGCAGTGACCTCGGACAGGTATTTTGGTTTGGTCGGGCCGGGGGCAGCGGCCTATGATCAGGCGAGCGAAACACGCTGGGGCGGCGCGGTCGGCGCCGGCTTCGAATACGGCTTGGCGCGGAACTGGACGGTTGCGCTCGAATACGACCACCTGTTCATGGGCACCAACAACGTCAACCTCTATTCCACCGGCGCGCTCGCGCCGGCCGGCACCCTGTCGCGGACCGACAGCATCGGACAGAGCGTCGATCTGGTCACCGTTCGCGTGAACTACAAGTTTGGCGGCCCGGTCGTCGCCAGGTACTGACCCGCTGTTCGATCGGCCGGGCTGGAAGTCCCGGCCTCGTCCGGGACCTTTCGAGAGCGCGATGATGGCTTCAAAATGAAATACGGTTGTCGATGCACCGTTTGATATTCGCATCTCTGGCTCTGGCGGCATGGCTTGTCTGTGCCGGCCAATGCGGTTCGGCCGCCGCCGAGGTCGCAGTGGACAAGACTGCGCCTTCGCTGGTGCTCACCGAATTGAACGGCGACACCTTCGATCTCAGCCAACAGCGCGGCAAGGTCGTGCTGGTGACCTATTGGGCGACCTGGTGCGCGCCCTGCCGGAAGGAAATGCCGGTGCTCGACGCGTTCTATCGCCGCTACCGCGAGCGCGGACTGGAAGTGATCGGTATCAGCGCCGACCGGCCGCAGGATTTTGCGAAAATGCGCAGGATGAGCAGCGCGCTGGCCTATCCTACCGCGACCCTGGACCGGATCAGCGACAATGGGTTCGGCCCGCCCGAAGGCTTTCCGCTGACCTACGTCGTCGACCGCAATGGCGTGGTGCGGGACAAGTTCATCGACGTTCGCGAACAATTGCTGCGCGACGTCGTGCTGCCGCTGTTGCCGCAATGATCCGGGTTCCAGGGGCGGACCAACCATGCTCGCGCAAATGAGAACCGTCCTCGCCGCAATTTCATTGGCTTCGGCGCTGTGGCTGTGCAAGTCGTCTGTCCACGCGCAGCCGCTTCAGCCGGGAAGCTTCGTTGCGGATCCGAATAGCGGCTGCAAGGTCTGGAATCCGCATCCCGAACCCAATGAGACGGTGAAGTGGTCGGGCGCTTGTGTCGACGGCCTGGCCCAGGGCCCTGGAAGCCTGCAATGGCTGAACAACAACAGGCCTTACGAAAAAGACGAGGGCGAATGGAACAAGGGCCAGCAGTCCGGCCGCGGCACGCAGGTGTGGTCGTTGGGCCGCTATGACGGCGACATCCAGAACGGCGAGCCGCATGGCCAGGGCGCCATGACGCTGCAAAGCGCCCGCTACGAGGGTGAATTTCGCAATGGCAGGCCCAACGGAAGCGGGACCGTCACCAATCTTGACGGCATCTTCAAGGGCAATTGGAAGGACGGTTGCCTGGTCGGCGACAAGCGAAGGATCGCCTTCAGCGTCTCGTCGTCGACCTGTCGATAAGCCAAGGCGCTCTCATCGGGCGCAAAACAGAGGAGATCAGCCGATGAAAAATTATCTGCCGCTAGCGATTTCCGTTCTCGTGCTCGGCGCCAGCCTGGGTTCGACGCCGACTTTGGCCGCAACCCAGGAAGCCAGCCAGGGAGCCAAGCCGAAGACCTGCCGAATGGAGCAGCAATGCCATTGGGAGAATTTCAAGAAGATCTGTGTCTACGTGAAGGTGTGCCGCTGATGTCTCTTAGCGATCGCCTTGGAGCCAAAGAAAGTGGAAGGCCAATCATGAAACAACTCTTACGCACCATCGTTTTCGCCAGTTTCCTCGCGGGCCTGCTGGCCGCGCCGGCGCGAGCCCAGGAGGTCAAGGCCGGCGACCTCGTGATCACGCAGGCCTGGAGCCGCGCCACCCCGAACGGCGCCAGGATAGGAACCGGCTACCTGACCATCGAGAACAAGGGGCCCGCGGCGGACCGCCTGCTCGGCGCTTCGGCCGACGTCGCCGGCAAGGTCGAGGTCCACGAAATGGCCATGAAGGATGGCGTGATGACGATGCGTCCGCTCGATAGCGGATTGACCATCGAGCCTGGCAAGACCGTCAAGCTGGCGCCGGGCGGCTATCATCTGATGCTGTTCGATTTGAAGAGCCCGCTGAAGCTTGGCGAGAAGATTCCGCTCACGCTCGACTTCGAAAAAGCCGGCAAGGTCGCGGTCTCGCTGGACGTCGAGGGCATCGGCGCGCAGGGCCCGGCGGCCGCGTCCGGCGGCATGAAAATGGAGAAGATGTCGCCCGGGATGAAGATGTGAAGCGGGCAATGTCGAACGCCGGCCGATTGCGTCCTGTCTTCGCCGTCGTCGCCGCCGCTGCCGCGTTCGCCGCGTCATCGGCCAGCGCCCATATCACCCTGGAAAATCGCGAGGCGACGGTGGGCTCGTCCTACAAGGCGGTGTTCGTGGTGCCGCATGGCTGCGCCGGCTCGGCCACGGTCAGGATCCGGGTGCAGATTCCCGAAGGCGTGATCGGGGTAAAGCCGATGCCGAAGCCCGGCTGGAACGTCGAGGCGATCAAGGGAAAATATGCCGGGGATTACGACTTTCACGGCGCCAAATTGTCGGAAGGCGTCAAGGAAGTGGTGTGGAGCGGCGGCAGGCTGCCGGATGACAATTACGACGAGTTTGTCATCAGCACCTTTCTGACCACCGCCTTGAAGCCGAACACCACGCTGTATTTTCCGACCGTGCAGGAGTGCGAGCAGGGCGTCAGCCGCTGGATCGAGATTCCGGCCGATGGCGATGCCGCCCATGACGGCAAGTCGCCGGCGCCAGGTGTCAGACTGATGCCGAAACCTTGACGGCGGCCCGATGCGCCTGATCGCCGGCCTGGCGACGCTGCTGGCGGTGGTTGGTTTTGCCTCCGGCGTATCGGCCCATGCCGCGCTGGTCGCAAGCGTGCCCGCCGACGGCAGCGTGCTGGCGCAGGCTCCCGACACGGTGCAATTGCGCTTCAACGAAGTGGTGACGCCGGCGGTGGTGCGCCTGATCGACGCCGCGGGCAGGGCGCGCGACGATGCCAGGGTGCGCAGCCTCGACCAGACCATCGTCATCACGCTGCCGAAAAATCTGCCGCGGGGAACCCAGCTCGTCAGCTATCGCGTGATCTCGGCGGACGGCCACCCGGTCGGAGGCTCGATGGTGTTCTCGATCGGCGCGGCGACGGCCGCCGCGGCGGCGCCGGGGCAGGCAGCGTCGGTGGCGGGCCTGATCTGGCTCTCCCGGATCGGGGTTTATCTCGGGCTGTTTGCCGGTGTCGGCGGCGCGTTCTTTGCCGGCTGGATCGCACCGGCGCAGCCCGGCTCCAAGGTCGTCGTCGCCGCCCTGGTCATCGGCCTGATCGGCGCGGCGGCCTCGCTCGGCCTGCAGGGCCTTGATGCCCTGGATCTGCCGCTCGGCGGCATCCTCGATCCAGCGTCCTGGCAAGCGGCGGCAGCCACCAGCCTCGGGTCGTCGCTGCTAGTGGCCGTGGCGGCCATGATCGCCGCCCTGGTCGCGCAGCAGAGCGCATCGGGGAGCCTTGCCCGCACGCTGTCGGCGCTGGCGCTTGCCGGCGTCGGGCTGTCGCTGGCCGCGACCGGACACGCCGCCACGGCGCCGCCGCAATGGCTGACCCGGCCGATGCTGTTCCTGCACGGCGTCGGCGTTGCGTTCTGGGTCGGCGCGCTGGCGCCGCTGGCCGCGCTGGCGGCCAGACCGGCCGACAACCTGCTGGCCATCCTGAAGCGGTTTTCCAAGCTGGCGGTGCCGGCCGTGGCTGTGTTGGTGCTGACCGGGCTTGTGCTGGCCACCGTGCAATTGGCCGGCTTCCGCGCGCTGGTCGAGACCCCCTACGGCCTGCTGCTGTCCGCAAAGCTGGTGCTGGTCGCCGCGCTGCTGGGCCTTGCGGCGCTGAACCGCTTTCGCCTGACCCCGGCGCTGGCCGAAGATCCCGGCAACACGCGGCCGCTGGTTCGGTCGATCCTGCTGGAATGCGCGGTGGTGGTGGCGATCCTGGCCGTGGTCGCCGGCTGGCGCTTTACCCCGCCGCCGCGGGCGCTGGCGGCGGCCGCGCCGCTGGCGATCCACATCCATACCGACAAGGCGATGTTCCAGGTCCTGGTTTCGCCGGGCGAGGCCGGCACCGACAGCTTCGTGCTGCAGCTGATGCAGGGCGACGGCAGTCCGCTGGCGGCGAAGCAGGCGACCTTGACCCTGAGCCTGCCCGAGCGCGGCATCGAGCCGATGGAGCGCCAGGCGAGGCTGGGCGCCGACGGCTTCTGGTCGGTTCGCAACGTGCCGATTCCCTATCCTGGCCGCTGGCATCTGCGGATCGACGCCCTGGTGACAGACTTCGAGCAGATAACGCTGCAGGACGATTTCGACGTGGCGGCGCACCGGACCGCCCCGTGAGGTTTTTCCAAGATCTTCGGTTTGCGACCTGATCGCGCCTTAATCTCGCTGTCAAAGTCGCCCGCGAAACTACAGGAAATCCACGGGTTTAGCGGCTTTCGCGACCCCGCCCTTGTGTTTTGGCACCCGATCCGGTTTCACTGCCGGTGTTCCCCGTCCCACCGATTCCTTGAGTGTGCCCATGCGATTGTCGCGGTTCTTTCTACCCATCCTGAAGGAGAATCCGAAGGAGGCGGAGATCGTTTCGCATCGGCTGATGCTGCGCACCGGCATGATGCGGCAGGAGGCGGCGGGGATCTATGCCTGGCTGCCGCTCGGGTTGCGGGTGCTGAAGAAGATCGAGCAGATCGTGCGCGAAGAGCAGAACCGCGCCGGCGCCATCGAATTGTTGATGCCGACGCTGCAACTGGCGGAGCTGTGGCGCGAAAGCGGCCGCTACGACGCCTACGGTCCGGAAATGCTGCGCATCACCGACCGCCACAAGCGCGAACTGCTTTACGGGCCGACCAACGAGGAAATGATCACCGGGATTTTCCGCGCCTACGTGAAATCCTACAAGAGCCTGCCGCTCAATCTCTATCACATCCAGTGGAAATTCCGCGACGAGCAGCGTCCACGCTTCGGCGTGATGCGCGGGCGCGAATTCCTGATGAAGGATGCCTACTCGTTCGACATCGACGAGGCAGCGGCGCGGCGCTCCTACAACAGGATGTTCGTCGCCTATTTGCGGACCTTCGCGCGGATGGGATTGAAGGCGATCCCGATGCGCGCGGAAACCGGCCCGATCGGCGGCGACCTCAGCCACGAATTCATCGTACTGGCGGAGACCGGCGAGTCCGCGGTGTATTGCGACAGCGACGTGCTCGATCTGCCGGTGCCCGACGAGCAGGTCGACTATGATGGCGATCTGGCGCCGATCATCAAGCAATGGACCTCGGTCTATGCCGCAACCGAGGACGTCCACGACGCCGGGCGTTTCGATCGCGAAGTGCCCGAAGCCAACAAGGTGAAGACCCGCGGCATCGAGGTCGGACAGATCTTCTATTTCGGCACCAAATATTCCGAGTCGATGAAGGCCATGGTCGCGGGCGCCGACGGCGCCGAGGTCGCGGTCCATGGCGGCTCCTATGGCGTCGGGGTGTCGCGCCTGGTCGGCGCCATCATCGAGGCCTGCCATGACGACGCCGGCATCAAATGGCCGGAAGCGGTGGCGCCGTTCAAGGCGGCGATCCTGAATCTGAAGCAGGGCGCCGCCGACACCGATGCGGCCTGCGAACGGCTGTACCGTGAACTCACGGAAGCGGGCGTCGAGGTGTTGTACGACGACACCGACCAGCGTGCGGGCGCCAAGTTCGCCGCCGCCGACCTGATCGGGATTCCCTGGCAGATCCTGGTCGGCCCCAAGGGGCTCGCCGAAGGCAAGCTCGAGATCAAGCGCCGCAGCGACGGATCGCGCGAGAATCTGAGCCCGGCCGATGTGCTGGCGCGGCTGACCGCGTGACGAATTATCCACCGCTGCCGCGGCGATATCCGACGCGACGGCCACAATTAGCCCGAATCGTGTGAAAATCGGACTATGGATGAAACCATGAGCGAGCCAGTCCGGACCCCACCCTTTGCGCCATTCGAATGGCTGTTGTCGGGACGCTACCTGCGCGCGCGCCGCAGGGAAGGGTTCATTTCCGTCATCGCCGGTTTCTCCTTCCTCGGCATCATGCTCGGCGTCGCCACGCTGATCATCGTGATGGCCGTCATGAACGGCTTCCGCAAGGAACTGCTCGACAAGATTCTCGGCCTCAACGGCCATCTCCTGGTGCAGCCGCTGGAATCGCCGCTGACCGACTGGAAGGACGTCGCCGATCGCATCAGCCAGGTGAAGGGCATCCGCCTCGCCGCACCTGTCGTGGACGGCCAGGCGCTGGCGTCCTCGGCATTCAATGCCTCCGGCGTGCTGGTCCGCGGCATTCGCGCCGACGATCTCGACAATCTCACCTCGATCGCCAAGAACATCAAGCAGGGCACGCTGGAAGGCTTCGACGAGGGGCAGGGCGTCGCCATCGGCCGCAGGCTCGCCGACCAGCTGTCGCTGCATGCCGGCGACAGCATCACGCTGGTGGCGCCGCGCGGCGCGGTGACCCCGATGGGCACGATGCCGCGCATCAAGCCCTACAAGGTCGCCGCAGTGTTCGAGATCGGGATGTCGGAATATGACGCCGGCATGGTGTTCATGCCGCTGGCGGAGGCGCAGGCCTATTTCAATCGCGCCAACGACGTGACCGCGATCGAGGTGTTCACCAACAACCCCGACAAGATCGACGCCTTCCGCAAGTCGGTGACCGAAGCCGCCGGGCGGCCGGTGTTTCTGGTGGACTGGCGGCAGCGCAATTCGACCTTCTTCAATGCGCTGCAGGTCGAGCGCAACGTGATGTTCCTGATTCTGACCATGATCGTGGTGGTGGCGGCGCTGAACATCGTCTCCGGGCTGATCATGCTGGTGAAGGACAAGGGCAGCGACATCGCGATCCTGCGCACCATGGGCGCCTCGCAGGGTTCGATCATGCGGATATTCCTGATCACGGGGGCGGCGATCGGCGTGGTCGGCACGCTGACCGGGTTCCTGGTCGGGATGGTGATCTGCCTGAACATCGAATCGATCCGGCAATTCCTCTCCTGGCTGACCAGCACCGAATTGTTTTCGCCGGAGCTCTATTTTCTCTCCAAGCTGCCGGCCGAGATCGATTTCGGCGAAACCAGCGCGGTGGTGATCATGGCGCTGACCCTGTCCTTCCTCGCCACGCTGTATCCGTCGTGGCGCGCCGCCCGCCTCGACCCCGTCGAAGCGCTGCGGTACGAGTGAGGGACCGATGGAGCAGGGGGCCGAAGATGTGCCGGTGGTCTATCTCCACGAGATCAAGCGCCACTACACCCAAGGCGCGACCACGCTGACCATCCTCAACGGCGCCAAGCTCGCGCTGTGGGCGGGACAGTCGGTGGCGCTGGTGGCGCCGTCGGGCGCCGGCAAGTCGACGCTGCTGCATATCGCCGGCCTGCTCGAAAGCCCCGATGACGGCGAAGTCTATGTCGGGGGGGCGGCGACCTCGGGCCTGTCCGACATCGAGCGCACCCAGATCCGCCGCACCGACATCGGCTTCGTCTATCAGTCGCACCGGCTGCTGCCGGAATTCTCCGCGCTGGAAAACGTCATGCTGCCGCAGATGATTCGCGGCCTCAAGCGCGCGGAAACCGTCAAGCGCGCCACCGAGATCCTGGCCTATCTCGGCCTCGGCGATCGCATCAAGCACCGGCCGGCCGAACTGTCGGGCGGCGAGCAGCAGCGGGTGGCGATCGCGCGGGCGGTGGCCAACGCGCCGCGGGTCCTGCTCGCCGACGAGCCCACTGGAAATCTCGATCCGCACACCGCCGACCATGTGTTCGGGGCGCTGATGCAGCTGGTCAAGGCGACAAGGGTCGCGATGCTGATCGCGACCCACAATATGGAGCTGGCGGGCCGGATGGATCGCCGGGTGTCCCTGGTGGACGGCCAGGTCGTCGAACTGGCCTAGCCCGATAGCCGCCTGCTGTCGTCGCCCGGTCTTAGCTAAATTAATGCCGGTGTCGCCGATGATGGCTTTGGCGGTAAGGGGCCGGCGGCGCGCCGCCGGGCACGTAATAGGGATTGGCGACGCAGGTGAGCAGCCGGCCCGAGGCGCTCGCCTGGCACTGCTCGTAGCTGTTGAAGCCGCAGTCGCTGAGCGCCGGATAGTTGGCGCCCTGCAGGCAGAACGGATGCCGGGTGCCGACTGCCGCCGCCGGCGCGGTCGCCGCGATGGCGATGCCGATCGCGGCCAGCCCGGCCAGAATCAGTTTACGCATCAAAACCTCCCCCGCGGCCGCAGCCGTTGCGCATTGACTCATCACGACAACCCAAGCCGTTGAAGCGCGCTGCCGTCAACACCCATTTGGGCGGCGTCTGTTCGCTGCAGACCAAAGCATGTGGACCCGGCGCTTGATCGGGCTCGAGGGGGCGTAGTGGCGGCCAGAACCGCACCGCTGCCGGTGGCGGTCTGGTCGCGTCGCGCGGGCAATTGCTCAGCTCTTGTCTTGGGAAACCGGAGCGTCCTATTTTGTCGGAATGCAGGATCGATGGATCAGGATCGCAAGGGTCGGCGTCGGCGCGGCGCTGGCCGTGGTTGCGGCGCTCCGGCTGGCCGGCTTTCTGCACCAGACCTGCGGGATGCGCCGCATCGAGCTCCGGACCGACGCGCTGGTGCTGGCCGCCCTGCTGGCAGTGGCACTGGCGGCAAAATGGCTGGCGGTGCGGCCCGGAAGAGGCGGCAGGTAAATGCCCGCCGCCGGCAAAATCGCAGGGTTTCTGCTGTTTCTCGCCGCCGCGGCGGTGGCCGCCTTCACCCTGGCGCATATTGCCCATGACCAGATCGGCCTCTCGCGCCAGGCGATCCGCAGCCAGGCGCTCTGGTCGGCCGCGCTGATCGGCGGCCTGCTCGCCATCACGCTGTTCAGCACCCGGTTGGGCAAAGGGAAGTGACCATTTCCGGGCCGGCCGCGGCCCGGAACCCCGGTGCCGGGCCGACGCGCCGCCCGGGTTGCGGTCCTGCTCCAATGTTAACCAAGCGATTTATTTCAGGGTCATTTTCCAAACTGACCCACTACCGCGGCTTGACTCTCTGGAACAAAAACGGAACAATGTTCTTCTTATGTTCCAAACGAGGAGGCGGGTATGTTGAAGATATTCGTGGAAGAGGCGGCAGCACTGGCGTCGATCGCGCTGTTCGTCGGAATGATCGCGGTCTGGGCGCAGCTGATTCCGCAGCTCTGACGGCAACAGGGCGCTCAACCGCAAGCGGCGGCCCGGCGACAGGCCGGACGCCATTGCGCCGGGGGTCGGGCGCCCTTGGGGATAAGCGGGACACCGGAGCGGATTGGCCGGTTCCGCGTGGACAGTTTCGGCCGGAGGCATCACCATTGCGGCCGCGAGTCGGCCTTGATGGCGGTATTCGTTCCCTCCAGCCGCAGTGACCGCCAGATCCCATGCAGAAGCCTCCCGCCACCATGTCCAATGCCGGATTTGTTCATCTTCATGTCCATTCGGCCTATTCGCTGCTGAAGGGCTCGATCAAGATCGGAAAGCTCTGCGAGCTCGCCAAGGCCGACCGCCAGCCGGCGCTGGCGCTGACCGATACCGACAACATGTTCGGGGCGCTGGAATTCTCCGACAAGATGGCCGGCTATGGCATCCAGCCGATCATCGGCTGCGAGCTGGCGGTGGATTTCGGCGACCAGGATCCGAACGCGCGCAATGCGCTGGCGGCCGGACCGGCGCGGATCGTGCTGCTGGCGGCGCGCGAGCGGGGCTACCGCAGCCTGATGCGGCTGAACTCGCGGGCGTTTTTGGAAACCCCGGTTCACCAGAGCCCGCACGTCAAGTTCGATTGGCTGGAAGGCGACGCCGAGGACCTGATCGTCCTGACCGGCGGCCCGGAAGGTCCGATCTCGCTCGCGATCAATGCCGACCAGGCCGAGCTCGCCGCCACCCGCTGCGACCGGCTGGCGGGCCTGTTCGGCGACCGGCTCTATGTCGAATTGCAGCGCCACGGCATCGAGAAGGAGCGCCGCGCGGAGGCCGGCCTGATCGATCTGGCCTATGCCAAGGGGCTTCCGGTCGTCGCCACCAACGAGCCATATTTCGCCGCCGCCGACGATTACGAAGCCCATGACGCGCTGCTCTGCATCGCCGGCGGGCGCCTGATCGCGGAAACCGATCGCGAGCAGCTCACTCCGGACCACCGCTTCAAGACCCGCGGCGAAATGGCGGTGCTGTTCGCCGACATGCCGGAGGCGCTGGCCTCGACGGTCGAGATCGCCGAGCGCTGCGCGTTCCGGCCCACCACCCGCAAGCCGATCCTGCCGCGCTTCACGGTCGGCGCCGGCGCCAACGCGGCGGGGGCTGAAAGCGACGAGGCGGCGGAGTTGCATCGTCAGGCGGAGGAGGGACTGGGCAACCGGCTTCGAATTCACGGCCTGGCCCAGGGCACCACGGAGGAAACCTATCGCGCGCGCCTGGCCTTCGAGATCGATGTCATCACCCGGATGAACTATGCGGGCTATTTCCTGATCGTCTCCGATTTCATCAAATGGGCGAAGGCCGAGGGCATTCCGGTCGGACCGGGCCGCGGTTCGGGCGCAGGCTCGCTGGTGGCCTATGCGCTGACCATCACCGACCTCGATCCGATCCAGTTCGGCCTGCTGTTCGAGCGCTTCCTCAATCCGGAACGGGTGTCGATGCCCGACTTCGACATCGATTTCTGCCAGGACGGCCGCGACCAGGTGATCCGCTATGTGCAGCAGCGCTATGGCCGCGACCAGGTGGCTCAGATCATCACCTTCGGCACGCTGCAGGCGCGCGGCGTGCTGCGCGATGTCGGGCGCGTGCTGCAGATGCCCTACGGCCAGGTCGACAAGCTGACCAAGCTGGTGCCGCAAAATCCCGCCGCGCCGGTGACCCTGGCGGCGGCGATCGAAAGCGAGCCGAAGCTGCAGGCGTTTCGCGACGAGGACCCGGTGGTGGCGCGCGCCTTCGACATCGCCCAGCGCCTCGAAGGCCTGACCCGGCATGCCTCGACCCATGCCGCCGGCATCGTGATCGGCGACCGGCCGCTCAGCGAACTCGTGCCGCTGTACCGCGATCCGAAATCCGACATGCCGGTGACCCAGTTCAACATGAAATGGGTCGAACCGGCGGGGTTGGTGAAGTTCGACTTCCTCGGCCTGAAGACCCTGACGGTGCTCGACCTCGCGGTGAAGCTTTTGAAGAAGCGCGGCGTCGAACTCAATCTGGCGCGGCTGCCGCTCGACGACGCGCCGAGCTACGCCATGCTGGCGCGCGGCGATGTGGTCGGCGTGTTCCAGGTTGAAAGCCAGGGCATGCGGCGGGCGCTGGTCGACATGCGGCCCGACCGCTTCGAGGACATCATCGCGCTGGTGGCGCTGTATCGCCCGGGGCCGATGGCGAACATTCCGACCTATTGCGCCCGCAAGCATGGCGACGAGGAGCCGGAATACCTGCATCCGATGCTGGAGCCGATCCTGAAGGAGACCTTCGGCGTCATCATCTACCAGGAACAGGTGATGCAGATCGCGCAGGTCATGGCGGGCTATTCGCTCGGCGAGGCCGACCTGTTGCGCCGGGCGATGGGCAAGAAGATCCGCAAGGAGATGGAGCAGCAGCGCGAGCGTTTTGTGTCCGGCGCGGTCGCGCGCGGCATCGCGCCCGGGCAGGCCGACACCATCTTCGAACTGCTGGCAAAATTCGCCGATTATGGCTTCAACAAGAGCCATGCCGCGGCCTATGCGATGCTGTCGTACCAGACCGCCTACATGAAGGCGCATCATCCGGTCGAATTCCTGGCGGCGTCGATGACCCACGACATGAGCAACACCGACAAGCTCAGCGAATTTCGCGCCGAAGCCCAGCGGCTCGGCATCAAGGTCGAAGCCCCCTCGGTCAACCGTTCCGGCCCGACCTTCGAAGTCAGCGACGGCACGATCTATTACGCGCTGGCCGGCTTGAAGGGCGTCGGCCACCAGGCGGTCGAACTGATCGTGGAGGCGCGAGCCGCCGGCTTGTTCACCTCGCTGGCCGATTTTGCCGCGCGGGTTAATCCGCGCGCCATCAACAAGCGGGTGATCGAGAGCCTCGCCGCCGCCGGCGCCTTCGACGGGCTGGATTCCAACCGCGCCCGGGTGTTCGCCGGCGCCGAGGCGATTTTAGCGGCGTGCCAGCGCGGCCACGAGGCCGCCACCGTGGGCCAGAACGACATGTTCGGCGGCGCCCCCGATGCCCCGACCATCATGCTGCCGCAGATCGAGCCGTGGTTGCCGGCCGAGCGGCTGCGGCGCGAATACGACGCCATCGGCTTCTTCCTGTCGGGCCATCCGCTCGACGACTACGCCACCGTGCTGAAACGGCTGCGGGTGCAGTCCTGGGCCGAATTCTCCCGCGCCGTCAAAACCGGCGCCACCGCGGGCAAGGTCGCCGCCACCGTGGTGTCGCGGATGGAGCGGCGGACCAAGACCGGCAACAAGATGGGCATCATCGGGCTGTCGGACCCGACCGGCCATTTCGAGGCGGTGCTGTTTTCCGAAGGCCTTGCCCAGTACCGCGAGGTGCTGGAGCCGGGCGCGGCGGTACTGTTGCAGCTCGGCGCGGAACTGCAGGGCGAGGATGTCCGCGCCCGGGTGCTGCACGCCGAACCGCTGGATGCCGCAGCCGCCAAGACCCAGAAGGGGCTGCGCATCTTTGTCCGCGACACCAGGCCGCTGGAATCGATCGCCAAGCGGCTGCAGCTGCCGGAGGTCGCGCCGCAGGGCGGTCCGGCCCGCGGCCCGGTCAAGCAGGCCCCGGCGGTTGCCGGCGGGGCCGACGGCGACGTGTCGCTGGTGCTGATGCTCGACCTCGAAACCGAGGTGGAAATGAAGCTGCCGGGCCGCTTCAGGGTCTCGCCGCAGATCGCCGGCGCGATCAAGGCGGTCTCCGGCGTGGTCGACGTGCAGACTCTATAGCGCGCTCCCTTCCGCTGACGCGCGATCCGGGGCCGATCGAGGCGCAGGTGAGCGTGAAAAGGGCCGCCATAGGGCATGGCAGGGGCTCGTCCGGCGCTGGCCGGCCAAATCGGCCGGATTTCCTTGCTTCTGCCGAGAATCCGGCTATATACCGCGCCATCTCACACGGAAACATGGCTCAAAAAGCCGTCCGGTGGCAACCGGGCCGCAAGGCTCGTTTGCTCACACGTTTCCGGAGGAACCAACCGGAGAATTACACTATGGCGCTTCCCGATTTCTCTATGCGTCAGCTGCTTGAAGCTGGCGTTCACTTCGGCCACCAATCGCACCGCTGGAATCCGAAAATGGCGGATTACATTTTCGGTGCCCGCAACAATATCCACATCATCGACCTCGCCCAGACCGTGCCGCTGTTGCATCGCGCGCTCCAGGCGGTCAGCGATACCGTCGCCAAGGGCGGCCGTATCCTGTTCGTCGGCACCAAGCGGCAGGCGCAGGACGGCGTCGCCGAGGCGGCCAAGCGCTCGGCGCAGTATTTCGTCAATTCGCGCTGGCTCGGCGGCACGCTGACCAACTGGAAGACGATTTCCGGTTCGATCAAGCGGCTGCGCCATCTCGACGAAGTGCTCAGTTCCGGCGATGCCAATGCCTACACCAAGAAGGAGCGGCTGACGCTGCAGCGCGAACGCGACAAGCTCGACCGTTCGCTGGGCGGCATCAAGGAGATGGGCGGTCTGCCCGATCTGATCTTCGTGATCGACACCAACAAGGAAGACATCGCGATCCAGGAAGCGCAGCGGCTGAACATTCCGGTCGCCGCGATCGTCGACACCAATTCCGATCCCAAGGGCATCACCTATGTGGTGCCGGGCAATGACGACGCCGGCCGCGCCATCACGCTGTATTGCGACCTGGTGGCGCGCGCGGTGATCGACGGGATTTCGCGCGCGCAGGGCGAGTCCGGGATCGACATCGGTGCATCCGCCCATCCGGTCCGCGAGGAAATTCCGGCCGCGCCGGCACCCGCGGGCTTCCAGGGCCTGGCCGGGCCGCGCGGCGCCGCCGACGATCTCAAGAAGCTTACCGGGGTGTCCGGCGCGATCGAGAAGAAGTTCAACGATCTCGGCATCTTCCACTACTGGCAGCTGGCCGAGCTCGACCACGACACCGCGCACAAGATCGGTGAAGAGGTCGGACTTCCGAGCCGGGCCGATGGCTGGGTGTCCCAGGCCAAGGCGATGACCGCGGAAGCCGAATAACGCGATGCGCTGGCCGGAAGCATTCCGGCCACCCCCTTCCGATAGACTGATTGCTGGTGGCGGACGGCGGCGAGGCGGCAAAGCCGCGCCGCCAAGGCCCTGACAGGCAAAGGATTGCAACAATGGCAACGATCACAGCAGCGATGGTCAAGGAGCTGCGCGAGACCACCGGCGTCGGCATGATGGATTGCAAGCAGGCGCTCGCCGAGAACGACGGCGAGATGCAGGCCGCGATCGACTGGCTGCGCAAGAAGGGCCTGTCGAAGGCTGCCAAGAAGGCCGGCCGCATCGCCGCCGAGGGATTGATCGGCGCGGTCACCGCCGCCACCAGGGGCGTGGTGGTCGAGGTCAATTCCGAGACCGACTTCGTGGCCCGCAACGAGCAGTTCCAGGGCCTGGTCAAGATGATCGCGCAGGTCGCGCTCGACGTCGGCGCCGATCTCGACAAGATCAAGGGCGCCAAGGTTGGCGCCGTCACGGTCGAGACCGCGATCGCGGACGCCATCGCCACCATCGGCGAGAACATGACGCTGCGCCGCGCCGCCTCGCTGGCGGTCGGCCAGGGCGTGGTGTCGAGCTACGTGCACAACGCCGTGATCGACGGCGCCGGCAAGATGGGCGTGATCGTGGCGCTGGAATCGGCCGGCAAGACCGATGAACTGGCGGCCCTCGGCAAGCAGCTCGCGATGCATGTCGCCGCCACCAATCCGCAGGCGCTGGATCCGGCCGGGCTGGATCCTGCCGTCGTCAAGCGCGAGAAGGACGTGCTGGCCGACAAATATCGCCAGCAGGGCAAGGCGGAGAACGTCATCGAAAAGATCGTCGAATCCGGCCTGAAGACCTTCTACAAGGAAGTCTGCCTGCTGGAACAGGCCTCGGTGCATGCCGATCACGGCGGAAAATCGGTCGCCCAGGTGCTGAAGGAAGCCGAGGGCAGGATCGGCGCGGCTGTGAAGGTCAGCGGATTTGTGCGCTATGCTCTGGGCGAGGGAATCGACCGGCAGGAATCCGATTTCGCGGCCGAAGTCGCTGCCGCCAGCGGGCAGAAGAAGGCCACCTAAGCCGGGAGTTGCCGCCCCTGGAAGGAAAGCGATCGCATCATGGCTGAGCCGATCTATCGTCGGGTGGTGATCAAGCTTTCGGGCGAGTACCTTGCCGGCGCCCAGCCGTTCGGCATCGATCAGCCCACCGTCGACCGGATCGCCGGCGAGCTGATCGCGGCCCGCGAGCTCGGCGGCGAGATCGCCGTGGTGGTCGGCGGCGGAAACATCGTCCGCGGCGTGGAGGTGTCGTCGCGCGGCGTCTCGCGCCCGACCGGCGATACCATGGGGATGCTCGCCACGGTGATGAACTGCCTGGCGCTCGAGTCGGCGCTGGAGCGCCGGGGGGCTTCGGCGCGGACGTTGTCGGCCTTTGTGATGCCCCAGATCTGCGAGCTGTATACCCGAGGTGCAACGCACAAATATCTCGCCGAGGGCCGGATCGTGCTGCTTGGCGGCGGAACCGGCAATCCTTTCTTCACCACCGACACCACGGCGGTGTTGCGGGCGGCCGAAATTGGCGCCGATGCCGTGCTCAAGGCCACCAATGTCGATGGCATCTACAGTGCCGATCCCAAAAAAGACCCTTCCGCCAGGCGGTTCGATCGCCTGACGCACTTGCAGGCGGTCGAAGGCGGCTACAAGGTCATGGATGCGACCGCTTTCGCGCTTGCCCGCGAGACGTCGCTGCCTATCATCGTGTTCTCGATCGCCGAACCGGGTTCGATCGGTACCATCCTGCGCGGCAGCGGCCACGGTACCATCGTCGCCGGCTGATGGCGCGCGGGTTGGGCCTGGGTGATCAGTCTTCAGGAGGGAGAGCGTTATGCCTACGGGTAGTTTCGACATCAACGAATTGAAGCGTCGCATGCAGGGCGCCACCCAATCTCTCAAGCACGAGCTGGGCGGCTTGCGCACCGGCCGGGCTGCAGCTTCGATGCTGGAGCCGGTGCAGGTCGAGGCCTACGGCACCCACATGCCGCTCAACCAGCTCGCCACCGTCAGCGTGCCGGAGCCACGCCTGCTCTCGGTGCAGGTCTGGGACAAGTCGATGGTCAAGGCGGTGGAGAAGGCGATCGTCGATTCCAATCTCGGCCTCAGCCCTGCCACCGAAGGACAGGTGCTCCGCCTGAGAATCCCCGAGCTCAACGAGGAGCGGCGCAAGGAACTGGTGAAGGTGGCGCATAAATACGCCGAGGCGGCAAAGGTCGCGGTGCGGCACGTCCGCCGCGACGGTCTCGATACCATCAAGAAGCTCGAGAAGAACCACGAAATCTCCGAGGACGATCAGGAACGGCTGGCCGCGGACGTGCAGAAGGCCACCGACGGGACGATCTCGGAGATCGATCAGCTGCTTGCGGCCAAGGAAAAGGAAATCCTCACCGTCTAGTGTCCGCGATCCCGGGTTTGCCGCGGCGTGCAGCGCCCGCCCAACAAACGGACCTGAAGGCGAAGCACCCGCCGATGGATTGCGGTGCCGGCTGGTGGGTTGCCTGAAGGATTCGCCTGCGAAAATGCAAGAAGCCCGTGATCCACCGCGTTAGCGCAGTCTAGGATTTTCCGATGTCGAACGCCGCCGCTCCCGCAACCGAGGCACCGGATCGAACCGATGGTCCCTTGCATGTGGCCGTCATCATGGACGGCAACGGGCGCTGGGCCGCGGCCCGCGGCTTGCCGCGCGCCGAAGGCCATCGCCGCGGCGTCGAGGCGTTGCGCCGGGTGGTTCGCGCCGCCAGCGAGCTCGGCATTCTCTACCTGACGATCTTTTCCTTCAGCTCGGAGAACTGGTCGCGTCCGGCGACCGAAATCGGCGACCTGTTCGGCCTGCTTCGGCGGTTCATCCGCAACGATCTGGCGACCCTGCATCGCGACGGCGTCCGGGTGCGCGTGATCGGCGAGCGCGCCGGGCTCGAACCCGATATCTGCGCGCTGCTGAACGAAGCCGAAGAACTCACCAAGGGCAATACCAGGCTCAATCTCGTGGTCGCCTTCAACTACGGATCGCGGCAGGAAATCGCTCATGCCGCGCAGCGGCTGGCGCGCGAGGTCGCGGAAGGAAAGCGTGAGCCATCGTCGATCGACGCCGATACGCTCGGTCGATACCTCGATGCGCCGGATATTCCCGATCCCGACCTGATCATTCGCACCAGCGGCGAGCAGCGACTATCGAATTTCCTGATGTGGCAGGCGGCCTACAGCGAACTGGTGTTCGTCCCGATCCACTGGCCGGATTTCGACAAGGCAGCACTTGAAGGCGCTATCGCCGAATACGCCAGGCGGGAACGCCGTTTCGGCGGTCTGGCCGCGAAAACCGGATCGTGACCGGAGGGGAGGCCGCGCCGGCGGCGACGACCGAGCAGGGCACGCGCAATCTTCTGCTCCGCGTCATCGCGGCATTGGTGCTGGCGCCGCTTGCCATTGCCGTGGCCTATGCCGGCGGCTGGCTGTGGAACTGCGTGGCGACGCTGGCTGCGATCGGGCTCTTTGTCGAATGGTTGATGATCGTGGGCGCGTCCCGGCCGGTGCGCGTGGGTGCCGCCGGCATTGTCGCGCTGGCGGCTGCCGGATTTTGTCTGGGGTCAGCCAGCATCGGTGCCGCGCTGCTGGTATTGGCCGCGGGCCTTGCCGGCGTGGCGCTGACCTCGGCGCCGCGTCGTGGCTGGACCGCGGCCGGATTTTGCTATGCCGCGGCGGCCGAGATGGCGTCCATGCTGCTGCGCCTCGATCAGGCCTGGGGATTTGTCGCGTTGCTGATGGTTCTCCTCGTGGTGTGGGGGACCGATATCGGCGGTTATTTTGCCGGCCGCGGCGTTGGCGGACCGAAGCTCTGGCCGCGGGTCAGTCCCAGGAAGACCTGGGCCGGCGCGATCGGCGGCTTTGCGGCGAGCCTGGCGGTTTCGGCGGGATTTGCCGCGTTCGGCGTCGGCAGGACCGCCCCGCTGCTGGTCGTGGGCGCGGCGCTCTCGATCGCCGCGCAACTCGGCGATCTGCTTGAATCCGCGGTAAAACGCCGTTTCGGCGTCAAGGATTCCAGCCATCTCATTCCCGGCCATGGCGGATTGCTCGACCGTCTCGACGGATTCGTCGCCGCGGTGGTGCTGGCGGCTATTTTCGGACTTTTGCGGGCCGGCGTGGATGGCGTCGGCCGCGGTCTTATGGTTTGGTGAAAACATGAGCGCAGTTCCCTTGCGTAACAGCAAAGCCGCGGCATCCGCCGTACGGGCCGTCACCGTGCTGGGCGCCACCGGTTCGATCGGCGACAGCACGATGGATCTGCTGAGGGCGGCGCCCGAGCGCTATCGAATCGAGGCGCTGACCGCCAACACCAATGTCGCGGCCCTGGCCAAGCTGGCCATCGAGTTCGACGCCCGCTTTGCTGCCATCGCCGATCCAGCCCTGCTGGAGGATCTCAGAGCCGCGCTGGCCGGGACCGGAACCGAATGCGGAGCAGGCGACAGCGCCATTGTCGAAGCCGCCGCGCGTCCTGCGGACTGGGTGATGGCCGCGGTCAGCGGCGCCGCCGGATTGAAGCCGGCGCTCGCCGCGGTGGACCGCGGCGCCACGGTGGCGCTGGCCAACAAGGAATGCCTGGTCTGCGCCGGCGATTTCTTCATGGAGCGCGCCGCAAAAGCCGGGGCCTGCATCCTGCCCGCGGATTCCGAGCACAATGCGCTGTTTCAGGCGCTCGGCTCCGGCAACCGGGACGAGCTTGTTCGTGTCATCATCACCGCATCGGGTGGTCCGTTCCGGACCTGGTCCAGCGCCGACATCGAGCAGGCGACACTGGCGCAGGCGCTGAAACATCCGAACTGGAGCATGGGACAGAAGATCACCATCGATTCGGCCTCGATGATGAACAAGGGACTCGAAGTGATCGAGGCCTCCTACCTGTTTGCGCTGACGCCGGATGAGATCGACGTTCTGGTGCACCCGCAGTCGATCATCCACGGCATGGTCGAGTTTTCCGATCGCTCGGTGGTGGCGCAATTGGGCGCGCCCGACATGCGAACGCCGATCGCGCACTGCCTCGGATGGCCCGATCGCATCGTCGGCCCGGCGGCCAAGCTCGATCTTGCCAAGATCGGGCAGCTGACCTTCGAAGCACCGGATTTCGATCGCTTCCCGGCGCTGCGGCTCGCCTACGACGCGCTGCGCACCGGCCGTGGCGCGACCACGGTCTACAACGCCGCCAACGAAGTGGCGGTGGCAGCCTTCATCGGCGGCAGGATCAGGTTTGGCGCGATCGCCCGGCTGGTCGAGGCAACCATGGAGGCCTGGATTCGCTCCGGCAACCTCGCGCCCCTGACGTCCGCGGACGATGCCATCGCCGTTGACCATACTGCGCGAAATAAAGCTGCCACCCTCTTGCCTCAAATTGCCGCAAAGGCATCCTAGAGGGTTGGGGACAGGGCCATCGGCCCTGCTGAAGGGAAATCGGATGGCCGAGTTTTTTCTACATAGTTTCAATACGTTGAGCCATGGCTTCGTCGGTTACATCATCCCGTTTCTGTTCGTCCTCACCATTGTCGTTTTCTTTCACGAGCTCGGCCATTTCCTGGTTGCCCGCTGGGCCGGCGTCAAGGTGTTAACGTTCTCGCTCGGCTTTGGCCCGGAACTCGCCGGTTTCAACGACCGTCACGGCACAAGATGGAAGATTTCGGCGATCCCGCTCGGCGGCTACGTCAAATTCTTCGGCGACGACAGCGAGGCCTCGACGCCTTCTTCCGAAGCGCTGGCCGGCATGACCGAGGAAGAGCGCGCAGGCAGTTTTCATCACAAGCAGGTCGGTCCGCGCGCGGCGATCGTGGCCGCCGGTCCGGTCGCCAACTTTATTTTGGCGATCGTGATCTTTACCGGCCTGTTCACGTTTTTCGGCAAGCCGAGCACCTCTGCCCGCGTCGACAAGGTGGAAGCCAACAGCGCGGCCGCGGCGGCCGGCTTCGAGGTCGGCGACGTGGTGACCGCGATCGACGGCAGCACGATCGGCAGCTTCTCCGATATGCAACGCATTGTCGGCGTGCACGCCGGCGATCCGCTGGTCTTCACCGTCAAGCGTGGCGACTCCACGTTGCAATTGCACGGCACGCCGGAACTCAAGGAAGTGAAGGACCCGTTCGGCAATGTGCATCGGCTCGGGGTGCTCGGGATCACCCGCGCGACCTCGCCCGGCGATGTCACCACCGAACGCGTCGACCCTGCGACCGCGCTGTGGCTCGGCATCAAGGAAACCTGGTTCGTGGTCGATCGCACCCTGGCCTATATCGGCGGCGTTTTCACCGGACGTGAAGCGGCCGACCAGGTCGGCGGCCCGCTGCGGATCGCCCAGATATCAGGTCAGGTCGCCACCATCGGTCTTGCTGCGCTGGTGCATCTCGCCGCCGTGCTGTCGATATCGATCGGACTGCTGAATCTGTTTCCAGTTCCGCTGCTCGATGGCGGTCATCTTTTGTTCTATGCGGTCGAGGCCGTGCGCGGCCGCCCGTTGTCGGAGCGGGCGCAGGAAATGGGCTTCCGTATCGGGTTGGGGCTGGTGCTGATGTTGATGGTGTTTGCCACCTACAATGACATCCTGCATCTGGCCGCATCATGATGCCTTATTTGAATGGCGTGGCCGATCAGCAACGTCTTGGAATGAAAATGAAATTGCACCGCAATAGGGCGTTTGCCACCCCGGCAAAATTGGCTACAAGCGGGGCGACAAATGGGATTCTGCCGGCTCGTAGGGGTGCGATCCGGCATTGGAATGACAAGGGCGCGTTGCGCATGAATGTTGGAATGCGAGTCCGGGGAGGCTTGTTGGCCGCCCTGATTATGTTCGCGATGCCGCTTGCCACGCTGGCGGCTGCGTTCGTGTCGTCGCCCGTCGCCGCCCAGACCGTCGCTTCGATCGTCGTCGAAGGCAACCGGCGCGTCGAATCCGAGACCATCCGCTCGTATTTCAAGCCGGGACCCGAGGGGCGTCTCGACCAGGCCCGGATCGATGACGGCCTGAAGGCGCTGATCGAGACCGGCCTGTTCCAGGACGTGAAGATCAATCAGGCCGGCGGTCATTTGGTGGTGAGCGTGATCGAAAACCCGGTGATCGGGCGCGTTGCCTTCGAGGGCAACAAGAAGATCAAGGACGAGCAGCTTTCCGGCGAAATACAATCCAAGCCGCGCGGTACGCTGTCGCGTCCGATGGTTCAGTCCGACGCCCAGCGGATCGTCGAGGTCTATCGCCACGCCGGCCGCTATGACGTCCGCGTCGATCCGGAGATCATCGAGCAGCCGAACAACCGCGTCGATCTGGTTTTCAGCATTTCCGAAGGCGAGAAGACCGGCGTCAAGTCGGTCGAATTCATCGGCAACAACACCTATTCGTCGTATCGGCTCAAGGATGTCATCAAGACCCACGAATCGAATCTGCTGAGCTTCCTCGGCGGCGGCGACCTGTACGACCCGGACCGGGTCGAGGCCGACCGCGACCTGATTCGCCGCTATTACCTGAAGCACGGCTTTGCCGACGTCCAGGTGGTCGCCGCGCTGACCGAATACGACCCGGACAAGAAGGGCTTCCTGGTGACCTTCAAGATCGAGGAGGGCCAGCAGTATCGGGTCGCGTCGGTCAATTTCCAGTCGAGCATCGCCACGCTTGACGGCAATACCCTCAGCGGCTTCTCTCGGGTTTCGGTTGGCTCGCTCTACAACGCCGAAGCGCTCGAGAAGTCCGTCGAGGAGATGCAGATCGAGGCTTCGCGTCGGGGTTATGCCTTCGCGATCGTGCACCCGCGCGGCGATCGCAATTTCGAGGCGCATACCGTTTCGATCACCTTCGCGATCGACGAGGGCCCGCGGACCTACATCGAGCGCATCAACATACGCGGCAATACCCGCACCCGCGACTTCGTCATCCGCCGCGAATTCGATATCGCCGAGGGCGATGCCTATAACCGCGCGCTGGTAGATCGCGCCGAGCGTCGGCTGAAGAACCTCGATTTCTTCAAGTCGGTGAAGATCACCACCGAGCCGGGATCCTCAAGCGATCGCGTGATCCTCGTCGTCGAACTCGAAGAGAAATCCACCGGCGACTTCTCGGTGTCGGGCGGTTACTCGACGACCGACGGACCGCTCGCCGAGGTCAGCGTTTCCGAACGTAACTTCATGGGCCGCGGCCTGTTCGCGAAAGCATCCGTGACCTATGGCGAGTATGCGCGCGGAGCCTCGCTTTCGTTCGTCGAGCCGTATCTGCTGGATTACCGGGTCGCGCTCGGCCTCGACGTGTTCTATCGCCAGCAGCTTCCCAATTCCTTCATTTCGTACGGCACCCAGACCCTCGGATTCTCTCCAAGGCTCGGATTCCAGCTTCGTGAGGACTTGTCGCTGCAGCTTCGCTATTCGCTCTATCAGCAGTCGATCACGCTGCCCGCCACGATGGACGATTGTAACAATATCCTGGGGCCGTTGTTTCTGCCGACCCCGGCCTATATCGCCCAGGTCATCCCGGGGAGCTACGCGAATGATCCCACCGGGCATGCCCAGGCCGGCGAACTTCCGGGCTGTCTGAGCGCCGGCCAGTCGTCATTGCCGGTTCGCGAAGAACTGGCGAACGGTCCGGAATGGACCTCGGCGCTCGGCTATTCGCTGGACTACAATACCCTCGACAACAACAAGAACCCGACCGACGGTCTGCTGATCGATTTCAAGCAGGACTTCGCCGGCGTGGGTGGCGACGTGGCCTATCTGAAGTCCGCCATCGACGGCAAATACTACGCGCCGCTGGTCGGCGACGTCGTCGGGCTGATTCACCTTCAGACCGGAATGCTCAACCAGGTCGGCAGCACCCAGCTTCGAATGCTTGACCAGTTCCAGATGGGTCCCAACCTGGTCCGCGGCTTTGCGCCCAACGGCATCGGTCCGCGCGATCTGACCTTCTATAACTTTACCGGATCCGGCGATGCGCTGGGCGGCACAAAATATTGGGGTGCGTCGGCCGAATTGCAGATGCCGTTCTGGTTCCTGCCCAAGGAGGTCGGTCTCAAGGGGGCTGTCTATGCCGACGCCGGGTCGCTGTGGGACTACCAGGGGCCGACGACCTATGCGGCCACTGGCGAAATCAACGGCCTGGTCAATGGTCACTATTGTCAGTGCGGAATGGTGTATGACGATACCAACCTCGTGCGGACCTCGGTCGGCGTGGGCCTGATCTGGGCGTCTCCGTTCGGGCCGCTGCGCTTCGATTATGCGGTGCCGATCACCAAGGGCAAGTACGACGTCGTGCAGCAGTTCAAGTTCGGCGGCGGTACTACATTCTGAATTTGAACACGAGCCGGACCGCGACGGGTGGAATGGCGCAGCCGATATTCATCGAGCAACCACCTTCGTCGACGCTGGCTGATATTGCCGCGTTGACGACGGCGTGTCTGGTCGACGCGTCGCGGGGAGGCCAGCGCATCAGTGGGCTGGCTTCGCTCGACGAAGCCGGCCCGAGCCATCTGACGTTCTTCGACAATCTCAGATATGCCGACCAGCTCGCCACCACGATGGCGGGGGCATGCCTGGTCAGCGAGCGTTTCGAGGCCAAGGTCCCGGCCCGCGTTGCCGTGTTGCGCGCGCCGCATCCGTTCCGCGAATTCGTCAAGATCGCCCGCGAGCTTCACAGTCGCGCGCTTCGCCCGCAATCATGGTTCGGCAATGCCGGGATCGCGCCGTCCGCCATCATCGATCCGAGCGCGCGTCTGGAAGATGGCGTGATTGTCGATCCGCTGGCTGTGATCGGTCCGAACGTCGAGATCGGCACCGGAACGGTGATCGGGGCCGGTGCCGTGATCGGCGCCAATGTCCGGATCGGCAGGGACTGCAATATCGGCGCGCGGTGCGCCATCCAGTTTGCACTGCTCGGCAACGGCGTCCTGATCCATCCCGGCTGCAGCATCGGGCAGGACGGCTATGGCTTCGTCTTTTTCGGACCTGACGGCCATCTGAAGGTCCCGCAAACCGGCCGTGTGCTGATCCAGAATAACGTGGAGATCGGCGCCGGCACGACCATCGATCGCGGCAGCCTGCGCGACACGGTGATCGGCGAGGGCACGAAAATCGACAACCAGGTCCAGATCGGTCACAATGTGACCGTCGGCAGGCACTGTCTGCTTGCTGCTCAGATCGGACTCGCCGGCAGCCTGACGATCGGCGACAATGTTGCGCTGGGGGCCAAGGTCGGTATCAACAACCACGTGCATATCGGCGAGGGCGCCCAGGTCACGGCGATGAGCGGCGTCAAGGATGACATCCCGGCCAACGGTCGCTGGGGCGGTTTCTTTGCCAAGCCGACCAAGCAGTGGTTCCGCGAGATCGTTGCGGTGCAGCGCCTGGCGCGCGAGGGCACATCCGATCCGAAGGGCGAGGGGCACGATTGATGGAGAAAGCACCGATCACCATCGAGCTGGTGGATATTGCCACGATCCTCAAGACGCTGCCGCATCGCTATCCCATGCTGCTGATCGATCGGGTCGTCAACATTCGCAGCGACTATCGCGGCATCGGCGTCAAGAACGTCACCATCAATGAGCCGGCGTTTCTCGGTCATTTTCCCGAGCGGCCGGTTTATCCGGGGGTGCTGATGATCGAAGGGATGGCACAGACCGCGGGGGTGATCGGCATCATGTCGGTCGAGGGCACCCAGAAGCCGCGCGCGGTCTATTTTCTCACCATCGACAAATGCAAATTCCGCAAACCGGTGATGCCCGGCGATACCGTCGAATACCACATGCGCAGCATCGGCAGGCGCAAGGCGATGTGGTGGTTTCACGGCGATGCCATCGTCAACGGCATCACCGTCGCCGAGGCCGATGTCGGCGCGATGCTGACCGACTGACTCGGGGCGCCAGTGCGCCCGGCTTGCGCCAGGCGGCGATCGCGACCTTCGACGGCCGGCGGCCCGCGCTCGGCGTATTGATTGTTCGCGCATGCCCTTGATGCCGGACCACACGATGCCTCCGCGCCGCGTGCTGGCGGATGGCGGGGAGCCGAATTGGGTCCACCGCCTGCTGCAACAGAGGGTAACCAGACGTCACTGGACAGGTTCGCGATGCCGCGCTAACCAGCTGAAAACCTGACATATTCACCGCAAATCATTGGCGACACGGAAATTTCGATGAGCACGATCGACCCCACAGCGCGGATCGAGGACGGCGCCGTGATCGGTGCCGGCACCTCGGTCGGCCCTTACTGCGTGATCGGCCCCGACGTGGTGATCGGCGCGGACTGCAAGCTGATCGCGCATGTCCACGTGACTGCGCGGACCACCATCGGCGACGGCTGCACGATCTATCCGTTCGTTTCGCTCGGAACGCCGCCGCAATCCCTCAGCCATCGCGGCGAGCTGACCAGGCTTCAGATCGGCCAGGGCTGCACCATTCGGGAGCAGGTGACCATGAACGCCGGGACGGTGGCCGGCGGCGGCATCACCCGCGTCGGGGATCGCGGTTACTTCATGAACTGCAGCCATGTCGGTCACGACTGCATCGTCGGCAACGACGTGATCTTCGCCACCTCGGCGACGCTGGGCGGTCACTGCGAGATCGGTGATTATGTTTTCATCGGGGGGCTGTCGGCGGTGCATCAGTTCACGCGGATCGGCCCCCAGGTCATGGTTGGTGGCGTCTGCGGCGTTCGCAGCGACGTGATTCCGTTCGGGCTGGTCAATGGACAGTATGCCAGCCTCGAAGGCCTCAACATCATCGGCATGAGGCGCCGCAAATTCACCCGCGAGCGGCTCGCCAGGGTACGATCGTTCTATCAAAAGCTGTTTCACGGACCCGGCATTTTTGCCGAACGGCTGAACCAGGTGCAGGCGCTGGCGGCAGAAGATCCTGCCATCCAGCAGATCCTTGCCTTCATCGGCGACGGCAAGCATCGCGCCTTGTGCCTTCCGGTCAGCGATCGCAACCGGCATTGAAGACGGGATCGCCGGAGCCATGACCAATCAGGCTTTGGAGACTTCATCACCGGTCGGCTTGATCGCGGCAGGCGGCGTCATGCCATTCGCGGTCGCGGACTCCCTGATTGCCCGGGGCATCAAGCCGGTTCTGTTTGCGCTGCGCGGCTCCTGCGATCCGGTGCGGGTGGAGCGCTTTCGCCATCACTGGATTTCGATCGGCCAGCTCGGCAGGGCCCGCAAGCTGTTTCGCGCCGAGCACTGCCGGGATCTGGTATTCATCGGCACCCTGGTGCGGCCGGCGCTGTCCGAAATACGGCTGGACTGGGCAACGCTTCGCATCATCCCGCGGGTGCTGGCGGCGTTCCGGGGCGGGGACGATCATCTGCTTTCCGGAGTCGGCCGCATTTTCGAGCAAGAAGGCTTTCGGATGGTGGGAATCAAGGATGTCGCCCCGGATCTGCTGATGCCGGAAGGTTGTCTGACCCGCGCTTCGCCTGACCCAAAAGCCGCTGCCGACATCGCCAGGGGGCGCGAGGTGCTGCATGCGCTCAGTCCGTTCGACATCGGCCAGGCCGCGATCGTGATCGATGGCCACGTGGTAGGCGTTGAAGACATCGAAGGCACCGACGGGCTGCTGGCGCGGGTGGCGCGGCTGCGCGCGGAAGGCCGCATTCGCGCCAAGACCGCGCGCGGCGTGCTGGTCAAGGCGCCCAAGAGCGGCCAGGACCTGCGCTTCGATCTGCCGACCATGGGACCGCGAACCGTCGAGGGCGCGGCCGCGGCAAAGCTGGCCGGGATCGCGATCGTCGCCGGCAACACGATTGTCGTCGAACCTCAGATGGTGATCGAGACAGCCGACGCCGCCAGTCTTTTCGTGATCGGACTGCCGGCGTGATGCAGCCGCGCACGGCAGACAGCGTGGCCCGAAGGGTGTTTCTGATCGCGACCGAGGAATCCGGTGACCGGCTCGCCGCCAATCTGATGAAGGTCTTGCGGCAGCGTCTCGGCGGCGCGGTGCGGTTCGAAGGCGTCGGCGGCCAGGCGATGGCGCGCGAAGGGCTGGTGTCGCTGTTTCCGATCGAGAAACTGTCGATTATCGGGCTCGCCGCCGTCGTCAAGCAGTTGCCGATGATCTTGCGCCTGATCCGGGAGACTGCGTCGGCGGTGACGCAGGCATCGCCCGACGCGCTGGTGATCATCGACAGTCCCGATTTTACCCATCGGGTGGCAAGGCGGGTCCGGGCCCGCGATCCGACGATTCCGATCATCGACTACGTATCGCCCTCGGTGTGGGCGTGGCGGCCGGGCCGGGCCCGCGCGATGTGCGGCTATGTCGACCACGTGCTTGGCCTGCTGCCGTTCGAGCCGGAGGCGTATCGCAGGCTTCATGGTCCGCCCTGCAGCTATGTCGGCCATCCCCTGATCGAGCAGATCGGCGTATTGCGCCCCGGCATCGACGAGCAGAAGCGCCGCGACCGGCAACCGCCGGTCCTGCTGGTGCTGCCGGGAAGCCGCCGCAGCGAGATCCGGCATCACATGGCGATCTTCGGCGAAACGCTGGGCCTGCTGGACCTGCCGTTCGAGCCGATCCTTCCGACCATGCCGCATCTGCAGGAGGCGGTCCGCGAGGCCGTCAGGAACTGGCCGGTCGAGCCGCGCATCGTCGTCGGCGAATCGGAGAAGCGGGCCGCGTTCCGCATCGCGCATGCGGCTTTCGTCAAATCGGGCACCGTGACGCTCGAACTGGCGCTCGCCGGGGTGCCGATGGTCGCCGCCTACAGGGCCGGAGCGGTCGAGGCCTGGATCATACGGCGCGCGATCCGCACCAGTTCGGTAATCCTGGCAAACCTGGTGATCGGCGAAAACGTCGTGCCGGAATTCATCCAGCAGGACTGTACGCCGGCAAAACTGGCGCCGGCCTTGCGCGAAATCATCGGCCAGACGCCGTCGCGGCTGCGGCAGCTGCAAGCGTTTGCAGGAATGGACGCGATCATGTCGACCGGCAGCCAGCCGCCGAGCGTGCGCGCCGCCGACATCGTGCTGGCGACGCTGCGCAAGTCCAGAGGATCGAACTAGATCAGGCGGAATCCCGCATCGGCGGATGCGGGCGACCCCGCATCCGCGTTGTGAATCCTGGAATTACTTGCGCTTGTCGATCTCGACGTAGTCGCGGCGCGTGACGCCGGTATAGAGCTGGCGCGGACGGCCGATCTTCTGCTGCGGATCCTCGATCATCTCGCTCCATTGGCTGATCCAGCCGACGGTGCGGGCGACCGCAAACAGCACGGTGAACATCGAGGTCGGGAATCCCATCGCCTTCAGGGTGATGCCCGAATAGAAGTCGACATTCGGGTAGAGCTTGCGATCGATGAAATAGCTGTCGCTGAGCGCGATCTTTTCCAGTTCCAGCGCGACCTTCAGCATCGGATCGTCGCCGTGGCCGGTTTCCGCCAGCACCGCGTGACACATCTTCTGCATGATCTTGGCGCGCGGATCGTAATTCTTGTAGACGCGATGTCCAAACCCCATCAGGCGAACGTCGCTGTTCTTGTCCTTCACCCTTCTGATGAAGTCGGGAATCTTGTCGACCGTGCCGATATCGGCGAGCATCGCCAGCGCCGCCTCGTTGGCGCCGCCATGGGCGGGTCCCCACAGGCAGGCGATGCCGGCGGCGATGCAGGCGAACGGGTTGGCGCCTGAGGAACCGGCGATCCGCACCGTCGAAGTCGAGGCGTTTTGCTCGTGGTCGGCGTGCAGAATGAAGATCTTGTCCAGCGCGTCCGCCAGCACCGGGTTGATCTTGTAGTCCTCGCAAGGCACCGCGAAGCACATGTTGAGGAAATTCGAGGCAAAGCTCAGCGAGTTCTTCGGATAAACGAAGGGCTGGCCGATGGTGTATTTGAACGCCATCGCCGCCAGGGTCGGAATCTTGGCGATCATCCGCATCGACGCGATCATGCGCTGGGTCGGATCGTTGATGTCGGTGGAGTCGTGGTAGAAGGCGGCCAGCGCGCCGACCGAGGCCACCATCACCGCCATCGGATGGGCGTCGCGGCGGAAGCCCTGGAAGAACCGCGCCATCTGCTCGTGAACCATGGTGTGATGGATCACGCGCTGGTCGAAATCCTGTTTCTGGGTCTTGGTCGGCAGGTCGCCATACAGCAAGAGATAGCAGGTTTCCAGGAAGTCGCCGTGTTCGGCCAGTTGCTCGATCGGATATCCGCGGTATTCCAGGATGCCGGCGTCGCCGTCGATATAGGTGATCTTGGACTGGCAGCTGCCGGTGGAGGTGAAGCCCGGATCATAGGTGAACATTCCGGACTGGGCGTAGAGCTTGGCGATGTCGATCACGTCAGGCCCGACGGTGCCGCTCAAAATCGGGAAATCGTAGGTCTTGTTGCCGACCGTCAGCGTTGCAGTCTTGGTGTTGGATGTTGCGTCCATCGCGAGGTCCCCGATGAGATCGTTGTGAAAGCCGGCGGCCCGGTTGCGCCATAATGAGGGAAATGGCGAGGGAGGCCGGATTTTCTAGATGCGCTGGTGAAATGGGTATCTTATTGCTGTTTGCACTGCAAGATGGCCGGGTTGACAGCGCCATCCCGGCTTTACGAGGGGGCCTGATCGCCGAGCCGGGCCAGGCATTCCTGCCGTCCCAGCACCGCCAGGACGTCGAAGATGCCCGGTGACGTGGTGCGCCCGGTCAGCGCGACCCGGAGCGGCTGGGCCACCGCACCCAGCTTCAGGTTGCTGGCGTCGGCGAAAGCGCGCATCGCCGCTTCGGTGGTCTCCGGGGTCCAGGGCGTGACGGCCTCGAGCGCGGCGCGGAGCCGGCCGATCAGTTCGCGGTTTTCCGCCGTCAGCAGCGCGGCCGCCTTTGGCTCGAGCTGAAGCGGCCGGTCGGCAAAGATGAAGTAGGAATTGTCGATCAGCTCGATCAGCGTTTTGGCGCGCTCCTTCAGGCTCGGCATCGCCTGCAGCAATTGCGCCCGCGTGGTGTCGTTGAGCTTCGCCTTGAGATCGGCGCGGTCGGGCACATAGCGCAGCACGTCCTCGAACATGGTCACGAGAGATTGATCGTCGGCGTGACGGATATAATGGCCGTTGAGGTTTTCCAGCTTGGCGAAATCGAACCGAGCGGCCGAGCGTCCGATCGCCGCCAGGTCGAAATCGGCGATCATTTCCTCGGTCGAGAAGATCTCCTGGTCGCCATGGCTCCATCCCAGCCGGACCAGATAATTGCGCAAGGCCGCCGGCAGATATCCCATGGCGCGGTAGGCATCCACCCCCAGCGCGCCGTGGCGCTTGGAGAGCTTCGACCCATCCGGCCCGTGAATCAGGGGAATGTGGGACATGCTCGGAATCTCCCACCCGAGCGCGTCGTAGATCTGCTTCTGACGGGCGGCGTTGATCAGGTGGTCGTCGCCGCGAATGATGTGGGTGACGGCCATGTCGTGATCGTCGACCACGACGGCGAGCATGTAAGTCGGATTGCCGTCGCCCCGCAGCAGCACCAGGTCGTCGAGATTCTCGTTCTGCCAGACCACCCGGCCCTGGACCTGGTCCTCGATCACGGTCTCGCCGGTCTGCGGCGATTTGAGCCGGATCGTCGGCTTGACGCCGGGAGGGGCTTCCGCGGCATCGCGGTCGCGCCACAATCCGTCATAGAGCCGGGTACGGCCCTCGGCGCGCGCTTTTTCGCGCATCGCGGTGAGCTGTTCGGCGGTGGCGTAGCAGCGATAGGCCTTGCCGCTGGCCAGCAATTGTTCCGCCACCTCGCGGTGGCGCGCGGCGCGGCTGAACTGGTAGATCACCTCGCCATCCCAATCGAGCCCGAGCCATTTCAGCCCATCCAGGATCGCCGCAATCGCCGGTTCGGTGGAGCGCTCCCGATCGGTGTCCTCGATCCGCAGCAGCATCTTGCCGCCGCGACCGCGCGCGTAGAGCCAGTTGAACAGCGCCGTGCGGGCCCCCCCGATGTGGAGAAACCCGGTCGGCGAGGGGGCAAAGCGGGTGACGACGGAATCGTTCATAGCAACGGCGATCTTGGATAATACGGGGCATGCGCAGGGCGCGGTGGTGTATAGCAGGAACGGTGCATAACTAAAGCCTTCCTTGGGACGGGCGGATTTGGCAGAAGGTGCGCTGATCCCGAACAGGAACCAGGCATGACAGCAGAACCGCCAGCCGCAGAGCCAGGCCGCGATTTCATCCGCGACATCGTCCAGGCCGATCTGGACGCCGGGAAATACAGCCGGATCGTGACGCGGTTTCCGCCGGAACCGAACGGCTATTTGCACATCGGACATGCCAAGTCGATCGCGCTGAATTTCGGCATTGCCCAGGAGTTTGGCGGGCGCTGCCACCTGCGGTTCGACGATACCAATCCGACCCGGGAGGAGCAGGAATACATCGATTCGATCCAGGCCGATGTGCGCTGGCTCGGTTACGACTGGGGCGCCGACCTGTTCTACGCCTCCGACTATTTCGACCGGCTCTATGACTGGGCGGAAACCCTGATTCGCGCCGGCCATGCCTATGTCGACGACCAGTCGCAGGAGGAAATCCGGCTCCGGCGCGGCACCCTGACCGAGCCCGGCCAAAACAGCCCGTTTCGCGAGCGGCCGGTCGAGGAAAACCTCGAGCTGTTCCGCCGCATGAAGGCCGGCGAATTTCCCAACGGCACAAGGGTGCTGCGCGCCAAGATCGACATGGCTTCCGGCAACATCAACCTGCGCGATCCCGTGCTCTATCGCATCCTGCACGCCACCCATCCGCGCACCGGCGACAAATGGTCGATCTATCCGAGCTATGACTACGCCCACGGCCAGTCCGATGCGATCGAGGGCATTACCCATTCGATCTGCACGCTGGAGTTCGAAGACCACCGACCGCTGTACGAATGGCTGCTCGACAAGCTGCCGGTGCCCTCGCACCCGCACCAGTACGAGTTCGCCCGGCTCAACCTGACCTATACGCTGCTGTCGAAGCGGGTGCTGACCGAGCTGGTGCGCGGCGGCCACGTCGCCGGCTGGGATGATCCGCGGATGCCGACCATCGCCGGATTGAAAAGGCGCGGGGTGCCGCCGGCGGCGATCCGCGAATTCGTCAAGCGCATCGGGGTCGCCAAGGCCAACAGCGTGGTCGACGTCGGCATGCTCGAGTTCTGCATTCGCGAACACCTCAACAAGGCCGCGCTGCGGCGCATGGCGGTGCTGCGGCCGCTCAAGGTCGTGATCGAGAATTATCCGGAAGGTCGAACCGAGGAGATCGAAGCGGTCAACCATCCGGACGATCCGGCAGCCGGCACCCGCCGCATCGCGTTCAGCCGCGAGCTCTACATCGAGCGCGACGATTTCATGGAAAATCCGCCGAAGAAATTTTTCCGGCTTTCGCCCGGCAGCGAGGTTCGGCTGCGCTACGCCTATTTTGTCACCTGCCGCGAAGTCGTAAAGGACGCCGCCGGCGAGGTTGTCGAGCTGCGCTGCACATACGATCCCGCCACCAGGGGCGGCAAC